>Ga0209504_1000437_pt1 | contig 36931 bp, 34 predicted proteins | sample COGITO_mtgs_1005_FD_184791 | JGI IMG/M metagenome (GOLD analysis project Ga0209504, IMG submission 184791) | Pelagic marine microbial communities from North Sea - COGITO_mtgs_100511 (SPAdes) (version 2) | ecosystem: Environmental > Aquatic > Marine > Epipelagic ...
GGTGTTGTAGAATTAGATAAGTATTCAAAAGCATATCTTGTTTTGCAGGAAATGAGAGATGAGTCACATAGATTTGCAATAACTGCTCAAAGAAAGAAGAAAAGGGGCTCTATAAAAAAATCACAACTAGACTTAATCCCAGGCATTGGTCCTACATTAAAGAATAGGATCCTTCTAAAATTTAAAAGTTTAAAAAATATAAAATCTGCAAATATAGAAGATTTAATGACTGTAAGAGGCATTAATGACAAAATAGCTAATCTAATAAAACAATATATCAAATAATGATTACTTTTATAAATCTTCTAACATTTTCAAGAATTGTATTAGCAGCAATTATTTTTCTTTTATTGATGTCTTCAGATGGCTACCTACTAGCACTTATCTTGTTCTATATTGCTGGTTTCACAGACTGGTTAGATGGATACTTAGCAAGAAAATATAATGCAGTTTCTCAACTTGGAGAGATTCTTGATCCTATAGCTGACAAAATTCTCATAGTATTCGTTTTTTTTGGTTTAGCTGTGAATCTTTCAAGTTATTTAATTGGGTTTTTTGCAGCTCTAATCATTACAAGAGAAATTTGGGTTGGAGCATTAAGAGATCTGAATGCCAGAAATAATAAAATCGATGCTACTAAAGTAACTTTTTTAGCTAAAATCAAAACGACAGTTCAACTTTTTACAATTAGTGTTTATCTTATTGCGTTAACTTTAAATAATATGCTTCTCATTGTCATCGGGGATATCCTTCTATTCGCTTCTCTTTTTATTACTTTGTATACAGGCACTGTATATACAATGAATTCATTTAAGGGCACTGATTCTTAATCAATGAAACTGATAGTTGTAAGTGGCGGCTTTGATCCAATCCATTCAGGACACATTGCTTATTTTAATTCTGCAAAAAGTTACGGAGACAAATTAATAGTTGCCCTTAATAGTGATGTTTGGCTAGAGAAAAAGAAGGGTAGATTTTTTATGCCTTTTGATGAAAGAAAAGTTATTGTGGAATCAATAAAATTTGTAGATGAGGTTATTGGTTTTGAAGATGACGACAAGGGCTCTTGTATTAATGCATTAGAAGAAATTAAAAAATCTTATCCTAATGATGATATCTATTTCGCTAATGGTGGAGATAGGGATGGAAAGAATATTCCAGAGATGTCAGTTTTAGATATAAAATTTTTATTCAGTGTAGGCGGTGATGATAAGAAAAATTCTTCGTCATGGATACTTAATAAATGGCAATATTACTTTGAAGAGAGACAGTGGGGAGCATTTTTTAATTTATTTGAAACAAAAAATATTAAAGTTAAAGAGTTAATAGTAGATCCAGGTAAATCTATGAGTTTTCAGAGGCACTTTAAAAGAAATGAGATTTGGCTTGTTAGTGAAGGCACGTGTAGCGTCTCATATTCAAATGATACTAATAATAAAAATATAAAAGAGTTACAACTTAATAAATTTGATCATTATCTTGTTCCAGTTGGACATTGGCACCAAATAAGCAATCGTTCAAATACGAAAACACATATTATTGAAATACAGTATGGTGAAGATTGTATAGAAAGTGATATCGAGAGACTGGATAAAGATTAATTTATCTTTTTACTTTCCCTTATAGATGTATACAATACATCTTGCTTAACTTGGCTGGATGGCAGAGTGGTTATGCAGCGGCCTGCAAAGCCGTTTACGCCGGTTCGATTCCGGCTTCAGCCTCCATTATCTTTTGAAGACTTTTCTTTTTTTAAAAGTATAATATGCAATTTGGTATCAATTAACTTGCCCGAGTGGTGGAATTGGTAGACACAAGGGACTTAAAATCCCTCGATAGAAATATCGTGCCGGTTCAAGTCCGGCCTCGGGTACCACATATTATGAAAAAAAATTGGCTTGTTGCAACATACAAAATTAACGAAGTTAGAAGAGTAGAAAGTAATTTATTAAATCAAAAATTTGACTATTGTTTACCAAAAATAACTACAAAAAATATTAACTCTAATCCCAAAGTAGAAGTGCTCTTTCCCGGCTACATTTTTGTTAACACTAGTTTTGAAAATTACTCAGCTCTTAAATATACAATGGGTATAAGAAATATTATAAAATTTGGAAATAATATCTCCTGCATCTCTGATGAAGAAATTGAAGCCATGCAAATGGTAGAGGAAACATCAAAAATAGATCCAGTAGCTTCACAAATACAAATAGGTCAAGATGTCATGATTGCAAAGGGTTCCTTAGCAGGAAGTATCGTAAAAGTTTGCTCGCTTCCTTCTAAAGAACGAGTTGGCGTCCTTCTTTCTTTTCTTGGTTCTTTGAGAAGAGTTACTATCCCAGAAAAAGACCTTATCTTTTAGAATACATTGACTATAAAAATACCTAACACTACAATAGTTCAAGTAGTGAACGGTAATATTTAAAAAATTATTTTAATTATTAATCCGTGCGGTAGCTATGGCATCCAATTATTTTTTGATACATAAATTACCACTGATAAATTAGCATCCTTATGACACAAAACCAAAGTATTACAGAAGATCAATTAGATCTTATGCATATCATTGAAAAAGATGGTAATGCATCTCAAAGACTAATATCTCAAAACTCCGGCTTCAGTATAGGTAAGGTCAATTATTGTCTTAAGGCATTGGTGGATATTGGGTTTGTTAAAATAAATAACTTTAATAATTCAAACAATAAATTAAATTATGCATATATCTTAACGCCGAAGGGTGTCCAAGAAAAAACAGCTATAACGAAACAATTTATTATCAAAAAGAAACAAGAATACGATAAACTTAACTTATACCTAAATACATAATTTTTATGCAAGAAGCACATAGCAATAAACATCCCAATGATTATGATGATGAAATAGATCTTCGAGAACTTTTTAATGTTCTATTGGAGGGAAAATGGATTATTGTTTCTCTAACCGCTTTTGCATCTATTATTGCAGTTATTTATAGTCTATCCTTACCCAATATATACCAATCTAACACTATGCTAGTTCCTGTTAATTCATCTAGCAGTATTTCTGGAGCTCTTGGAAGTTATGGTGGCCTTGCAGGGCTTGCTGGGATAAGTCTCCCTCCCGGTGGTGGTGAAGGTAATTCTGCAAAAGCAATACAAAAGATTAGCTCTCTGAGTTTCTTTGAGAACAACATACTTCCAAATATTCACCTACCAGATCTTATGGCTGTTAAATCTTGGAACTCTAAAACAAATACCCTGGCTTTTGATGAGAGTATTTACAACACGAGCAGCAATAGTTGGATTAGAGACTTTTCTTATCCTCAGCAACAAATACCTAGCTCCCAACAAAGCTATGCAGCTTTTAAGCAGCACTTAAGTTTAAATGACGATAAAAAATCTGGCTTTATAACCCTATCTATCAAACATCAATCACCATTTGTTGCGAAGCAATGGGTTGAGTTGGTTGTTAATGAAGTTAATGCTTTTTACAGACAAAAAGATAAATCAGAGTCAGAAAAGGCTGTTAATTATCTTAACCAGAAAATTTCAATGACTGGTTTGTCTGAAATTAAGCAAGTCTTAGCCCAGCTATTGCAAGAAGAAACTAAAAAGTTAACCCTAGTTGAAGCCAATCAGTATTACGTTTTTGATTACATTGACCCTCCTGCGGTAATGGAAAAAAAATCAGAGCCTAAAAGAGCTTTAATTTGTATCTTAAGCGCACTATTAGGTGGAATGCTGAGTGTTTTATTTGTGCTTATAAGGCATTATGCAATCAAGCAAAAGGTTGCCTAAGTTTCTAGATCTCAATTATTAAATTTATAACAAGCTAACTTTTGATAAAGGCTATTATCGGTTGTTAGGGCTAGAAATCATGGATTTCTGGAGTTTCTGGAGTCTATAAAAGAAAAATCAATCAACATTAATGTTAATAATATAAGAGTTTAATCATCTTGGCTAACAAAACAAAAATAACAGTGGTTGGTTCGGGGTATGTGGGAATGTCCCTTTCGGTTCTCTTGGCTCAGCATAACGATGTGATCGTGCTTGATATTGACACAGAAAGAGTCAATAAAATTAACAGCAAGCAATCCACGGTTGCCGATACAGAGATTGAATTATTCTTAGCCGAAAAGTCATTGTCCTTGGTCGCCACATTGGATAAGCAAGTTGCCTATGAGGGTGCTAGCTTTGTCATCGTTGCGACACCCACTAACTATGACACCGACACAAACCGTTTTGATACCAGCTCCGTTGACGCTGTGGTTGAGGATGCTCTTAGTTTAAATCAAGACGGGTTAGTCATCATTAAATCAACTGTTCCAGTCGGCCACACAAAATCGCTCCAAGAAAAATTTGAAACTGACCGAGTTGTCTTCTCTCCTGAGTTCTTGAGAGAAGGTCAGGCGCTTAAAGATAACCTCTACCCATCACGGATCATTGTGGGCAGCCAGTGTAAGGCCGGCGCAGAATTTGCGGGCTTACTAAAACAGGGTGCTGAAAAAACAGATATCGAGATGCTCTTTATCAGATCTACCGAGGCAGAGGCGGTCAAGTTGTTTGCTAACACCTATCTTGCTATGAGAGTTTCGTTCTTTAATGAGCTAGACTCATACTCTTTGGCCCATGGGCTAGATACTAAAGGCATCATTGATGGTGTATGTCTCGATGAGCGAATAGGTGATGGTTATAATAATCCGTCCTTTGGTTATGGCGGATATTGTCTTCCTAAAGATACTAAACAGCTACTAGCAAATTATGAACAGATACCCCAGACATTAATTGAAGCTATTGTTTCATCCAATACTATACGCAAAGATTTTATTGCAAATGAGATTATAAGGATGAATCCAAATGTTGTGGGGTTTTATAGACTTATTATGAAGGAGGGTAGTGATAATTTTAGATCCTCTGCTATTCAAGACGTTATGAAAATAATTAAAGCCCAGGGGATTAAGATTATTGTGCACGAGCCAAGCTTAGACAAAGGCGAGTTTTTTGGTATTAAGGTCTTGAATGATTTAAATGAATTTGTTGGACAGTCAGACCTGATTGTGGCAAATAGAGTTACAGGTGACCTAAAGTATGCCGAGCATAAAATTTTTACCCGTGATATTTTTGGAGAAAACTAGGTGATAAAAAAGGTTTTAGTTACTAATAGCGTAATTAAATTTAAAAAAACGGTCCTGGTAATAATCGTCGGGTTGCACTGATTTTTTCTAAATCTTTATAAATAAGACTTGGTCGGAAGTGACCAAAATAACATTCTTAGGTGTGAAGCTTTAATGGAGAGTAAGATGGAAGCAGTAGTAGTAACAGGCGGCGCAGGTTTTATTGGGAGCCATTTGTGCGAAAAATTAAAAAGTAAATATAAAGTATATTCAATAGATAATTACTTTACCGGAAGCGAGAGAAATCATGTAGAGGGCGTAATCTACATAAGAGCAAGTGCAGCGGAAATTGGAGACCATATAAATTTTAGCCCAAAATATATATTCCACTTAGGCGAATACTCAAGAGTAGAGCAAAGTTTTCACGATATCAAAAAAGTATGGGAATACAATCAGCTTGGTATATTGGGAGTCTTAGAGTTTGTAAGAAAAACTGGAGCAAAATTAATTTACTCAGGGAGTTCTACCAAGTTTGGTGATGGAGGTTTAGGTCGAAATCAAAGTCCATATGCTTGGTCAAAAGCGAGCAATACCGAGTTGGTTGTAAATTATGGTGATTGGTTTGGTATCTCTTACGCGATTACTTATTTTTATAATGTGTATGGTTTACGAGAAATAGAGAGTGGAAAGTATGCGACGCTGATAGCACTTTTCGCCGAAAAAATGAAGAACAACGAAAAGCTGACAGTTGTAAGACCAGGGAATCAGGTCCGAAATTTTACTCATATCGACGATATTATTGATGCGGTAATACTTATTGGAGAGAATGGTTTTGGTGATGAATTTGGGATTGGAGCGAAAGAAAGCTTTAGTGTGTTAGAAATAGCAAAAATGTTTGGAGGAGAGATTGAGTTTTTACCGGCCAGAAAAGGTAATCGACTCACTGCCGATGTAATGATAGAAAAGACTGAAGAGTTGGGTTGGAGGCAAAAGCACAAGTTAAGAGACTATATTGATAAGATAAAAGGCGGGGTAGGATGATTCTGTACAACAAAAAAAGTGACGTTTACGCAGATATTTCCAATCAAAAAAGCCGTGTACAAGATATTAGATTATTTGCAGCACTTATTGAGGCCGGATGGAATTTAGAAGTAAACCACGAACAGGCTAAGTCACTCAAAAACATTAGAGCAGTAAAAATAGCTGATAAGAGAGATAAAAGAGAGGTTAAGCTAGATTTTTTAATCGACCACTCTAAGCCCAGTACATACGTTAGTGGGATAAGCAGTGAATTAATATTTCCCGAATGGTTCTTTGATGAATTTGATGTCAATAAAGAAGATATAGTTACATTTGAAGGTTTGGTTACAAGGCAAAGAATCAAATATTTAGTTAAGTTGTTAGGGTATGGGGCGGTGAGGGAAAAGCTATCATTGTTCATTTATAAGATGAGTAGGCATTATGGCAGCTTTTTTATAAGCCGGTTATTATCGAAGGCGAATGTCAGGGTTAATTTTTCATATAATGGTCGAAAAAAAGAATTTAAATTATATGATAAAAGTTATTTTTTAAATCTTAGGCAAAGTAAATATGTAATTTGTCCACCAGGTAATTTTGTATGGACTTATAGGTTTTTTGAAACAATGATGTCCAAATCTATACCAATAATTAATCATGAAGATGAATATATTAAAAAATATGGGTTTATTACAAAAACATTTGACGAAATAAAATATCTAAGTGATGTTGATTATAAAAATATAACTCAAAGCAACTTTTGTATAGTCAAAGAGATTATCAGCAAGAAGCGTTTCCTTGCGTCTTTATTAGAAACATACGAGGTTAATGACTAAAAATGAAAGCAGAAATTACATGACTATTAGAACGTACAGATAACTTAGAGGCAGCCGGGTAAATTCTATAAAATTGGTATCCCTTTTGTCTGCATTTCTAGCCCCTATAAAGAAATAATACGCGGCGACTGAGCCCTTTAGAAGTCTGGCTCTAAAGGACTTGGTTGAAAAGCCCTACCCAACGGATGCGCTCCTCAATCTAGCGGTATTGGGTCGATATATTCTTCCCTCTAAAGTGTTGGAATTGCTTGAGATGACCGATGAGGGCGTAGGTGGTGAGATACAACTTACTGATGCGCTGGATGAGTTACTGAAGCTTGATGGCTTAAATGCCTTTGAGACCGACGCGGGTATCTTTGACTGTGGTAATAAGATGGTTTTTTTGAGTGCTAACCTTGCTGTGGGCGTGCGTGATCCTAAGACTCGTGAAGAGATTAGCGGGCTCTTTAAAAGAAGCGGCTGGTAGGATTGGATAAAGGCTATTATCGGGTGTGTTAATGCAGTAAAGGTTGGTGCATCCTGGAGGGAGCGGCAAGGTGGCTGTTAAAAGTTGAAATTGATGCGCCTAAAACTTAATTTAAATGTCGACGTTAAATAATTTGGAAAAAAATAGTTATGTTGAATAATAAAATGGTATTAATTACTGGTGGAACTGGGTCATTTGGTAAAAAGTTTATTGAGACAATATTGGCCAGATTTCCGGCGGTTAGAAAAATTATAATCTTTTCTAGGGATGAGCTAAAACAATCAGACTTAAAGCAGAAGTACCCAGAACGTGAATATCCTCAACTACGCTTTTTTATCGGAGATGTGAGAGATAAGAGCCGGTTGAAAAGAGCTTGTGAGGGGGTTGATGTAATTATTCATGCGGCGGCCATCAAGCAGGTAGACACTGCCGAGTACAATCCTACAGAATGCATTCGCACTAATATCGATGGTGCTGAAAATGTTATTCATGCGGCTCTTGATTGTGGCGTTAAGAATGTCGTGGCATTGTCCACTGATAAAGCTTGCGCTCCGATTAACCTTTATGGAGCCACAAAGCTGGTGTCGGACAAGCTATTTACTGCAGCTAATAATATTAGAGGTTCAAAAGATATTAAGTTTAGCGTCGTGCGCTATGGCAACGTGATGGGGTCTAGAGGCTCCGTTATTCCTTTTTTCTTAAACAAGAAGACTGAGGGTATTTTGCCAATAACACATGAGGATATGACCCGCTTTAATATTTCACTTCAAGATGGTGTAAATATGGTGATGTATGCAATAGAGAATCATTTAGGAGGCGAAATTTTTGTACCTAAGATTCCTTCTTATCGTATTTTGGATATTGCAAAAGCTATTGCGCCAGGTTGCGAGACTCGTGTGGTCGGTGTAAGGCCTGGTGAAAAATTGCATGAAGAAATGATTACAGATACCGACTCTTTGAACACCATAGATCTTGGGAAATTCTATGCCATTCTCCCATCTGTTTCATTTACCTATAGTGAAGAAGAATATCTCTCTCACCATAAGGCTAAAAAGGTCCCCTTTGGATTTAGATACAATTCTGGGACTAATGCTGAATGGGAAACCGTAGATACTTTACGTCAATTGATTCTAAAAGATGTTGATCCTAATTTTGAGGTGTAAAAGCTAAGATGATTCCATATGGTAAGCAAGACATTACTCAGCAGGATATTGATGGTGTTATTGAGGTACTTAGGTCAAACTTTTTGACTCAAGGACCAAAGGTGCCGGAGTTTGAGCAGGCGCTTATTTTGCATTCGGGCGCTAAGTATGCGTTTGCGGTTAATAGTGCTACCTCTGCATTACATGTTGCTTGCTTGGCATTGGGCCTGGGTCAGGGTGATTGGTTGTGGACTTCTCCTATAACTTTCGTAGCATCAGCAAATGCGGGGCTATATTGCGGGGCTAAGGTTGATTTTGTGGACATTGATTCTAGGACCTACAACATGTGCCCAAAGAAACTAGAGCAAAAATTGATAGGAGCAAAGTCAAAAGGAAAGTTACCTAAGGTGTTAGTCCCGGTTCATCTCTGTGGGCAGCCATGTGACATGAGGGCTATTCATAAGTTGTGTCGGCAATATGGTGTTAAGATTATTGAAGATGCATCCCATGCAATTGGAGGTTCGTACTCAGGTGAGCCTATTGGTAATTGTGAATTCTCTGATATTAGTGTTTTTAGCTTCCATCCCGTTAAGATTGTGACCACTGCTGAGGGCGGTGCTGCACTTACCAATGATGATGAATTGGCGATAAAAATTGCTCTTTATCGAAGCCATGGTGTTACGCGAGAACAGGAACTGATGACCGAGCCTTCACACGGTGAATGGTACTATCAACAAATTGCTCTTGGCTACAACTATCGCATGACAGATATCCAAGCCTCGCTTGGAGTAACGCAGATGCAAAGGTTGGATGAAATTATTACTCTGCGTCACAAGGTTGCACGTCGGTACGATATCTTATTGAAGGGCCTTCCCGTTAAGATACCTTTTCAGCTGGAAGATACATACTCAGGGTTACACCTTTATGTAATTCGTTTGAATTTGGATGAAATATGGATGTCGCATAAACAGGTATTTGCGGAATTAAGAGCTAATGGTATTGGTGTTAATCTCCATTACATACCAGTTCACATGCAGCCTTATTATAAAACGATGGGATTTAAAATCGGCGATTTTCCTGAGTCTGAAAAATATTATTCCGAAGCTATTAGCTTACCAATGTTTCCCAATCTAACCGAAGATGATCAAAATAGAGTGGTTGATGTTTTGGCTTCTATAGTTGCTAAAAAATGAGGCTGGCACTAGGAACGGCGCAATTTGGTTCACTTTATGGAGTGGCTAATACTAATGGCCAAGTGTCCCAAGGCGGTGCTAAGGAAATTTTAAAATACTGCAAGGCTGTAGGGATAGACATGCTTGATACCGCAATAGCTTATGGTGAAAGTGAACAGCGGTTAGGTGAGATTGGGGTCACGGGGTTTGACTTAATAACCAAACTACCTGCGATTCCACAGCTCTGCCCCAATATAGACGAGTGGATGATGCGAGAAGTTAAAGCATCTATATCTCGTCTTCACATTAGAAGTCTTTATGGTCTTATGCTTCATAGGCCAGAGCAGTTATTTGAACCGTATGGCGAAGTGATACTAAAGTCATTATATAAGCTTAAAAGTTTAGGTTTGGTTAAAAAAATTGGTATATCTGTTTATTCACCTGAAGAAATTGAGGCGATCACTGCCTTATTTGATTTTGATATTATCCAGGTTCCTTTTAGCGTGGTAGATAGAAGGTTGGTAACTTCAGGTTGGCTTGACAAGTTAAAGGCTAGTGGTACTGAAGTGCATACTAGGTCTAGTTTTTTGCAAGGGCTTTTGCTCATACCGCGAGACGCTATCCCGAGACAATTTAAAGCATGGGATCATCTTTGGAATGATTGGCATAATTGGCTTACTAAAAATTCTGTTTCATCGCTTGAAGGCTGTATGGCTTTTTCGCTGTCATTTCCGGGTATTAATAAAGTTGTGATCGGGGTGGATACGCAAGGCCAGTTAGAGCAAATTGTTCTGTCGGCTTCGAAATATGTTAAACCGATGCCAATTCCTGATATTAGTTGTAATGACATTGACCTCATAAACCCGGCTAATTGGAAAATGTTATGAAAGTTGTAGCTGTCGTTCAGGCTAGAATGGGTTCGAGTCGACTTCCTGGGAAAGTCATGAAATTGATTAATGGGACTCCGGTTTTAGAACTATTGCTAAAACGATTAAGTTGTTCAAAAAAGATTGATCATATACTAGTTGCTACTTCTGATGATCCTCAAAACATTCCTCTAAAAGACCATGTTAATAACTTAGGTTTTGAGTGTGAGACAGGAAGTGAAGAGGATGTCCTTAGTCGAGTTTATCATGCGGCAAAAAAACAAAGCCCAGATGTTGTGGTTAGAATAACTGGTGATTGTCCATTTGTCGATGCTGGTTTGGTGGACTCGATAATCATGAGCTTTATAAAAGCCAAGGTTGATTATTGTAGTAATGTAGCACCGGCCACTTTCCCTGATGGAATGGATGTTGAGGTATTTAGTTTTTCTGCCCTAGAACGCGCATTTAAGCTTGCCACCACAGATTTTGAAAGAGAGCATGTTACGCCTTACATGCGCGATTCGGGATTATTTAAGACTAGCAACGTTTTATTTTCTGAGGATCTTTCTGGTTTGCGTTGGACTTTAGATGAGCTGGATGACTTTCTTGTTATTAACCAGGTATTCAAATACTTCAAATCCGACATCTATTTTAGCTGGCTAGATGTTTTGAATTTAAATAAAGATTACCCGGAAGTATTTTTGGCTAATGAAAATATTTCTAGAAATGAGGGTTCCTCAATGGGAACTGGGCAAAAACTTTGGAATAGAGCTAAGGTGGTTATTCCTGGTGGGAATATGCTTCTATCTAAGCGACCCGAAATGTTTCTACCTGAGTTATGGCCTTCATATTTTGAAAAGGCAAAGGGTTGTGAAGTGTGGGACTTGGATGGGAATAAGTATATTGATATGTCGATTATGGGTATAGGCACTAACATTCTTGGATATGGCCACGAAGAGGTAGATGAAGCAGTTATGCGGACTGTAGGAAAAGGGAATATGTCTACTTTAAATTGTCCAGAAGAAGTTTATCTTGCGGAACGTCTGATCGATTTGCATCCTTGGGCAGACATGGCGAGGTTTGCTCGCTCTGGTGGTGAAGCAAATTCTATAGCTATTAGGATCGCGAGGGCAGCGGTAGGTAAAGATAAAGTGGCTTTTTGCGGATATCATGGTTGGCATGATTGGTACCTATCTGCCAATTTGGGCGGTTCGAAAAATTTAGATGGTCAATTACTTCCGGGCCTTGATCCTAGTGGCGTTCCAAAAGGTTTAAAAAACACTGCTTTTCCGTTTGAATATAATGATTTCGAAGGACTAAAGAATTTATTAAATATCCATGACATTGGTGTCATAAAAATGGAAGTAACAAGAAATTTTGGACCTGAGGACGACTTCCTTCAAAAAGTTCGCGAGTTAGCAACAGATAGAGGTGTGGTTTTAATTTTTGACGAATGTACATCTGGCTTTAGAGAAGCCTTTGGAGGAATACATAAGTTGTATGGCGTTGAACCAGATATGGCTATGTTTGGCAAAGCATTGGGTAATGGTTATTCGATTACTGCCGTAATCGGTCGAAGAAAAATAATGGAGGCTGCTCAAAATAGTTTTATTAGCAGTACTTTTTGGACTGAGAGAATTGGACCTGTGGCGGCACTCAAAACTTTAGACGTAATGGAGCGAGAGAAGACCTGGGATAAAATCACAGAAATAGGCGGTAGTGTTAAAAATAAGTGGCAGATTTTGGCTGATAAGTACGATCTAAGCATCAACCACTGGGGGTTGAATGCGCTTGCAGGTTTTTCTTTCGAGTCAGCCAATACGCTCAAATATAAGACTCTGATTACGCAAGAAATGTTATCTAAGGGTTATCTCGCGAGTAATAGTTTTTATGCTTGTATTGAGCACACCGAAGAGCGTGTTAACGATTATGTTGACTGTCTAGATCCCGTCTTTAGGACCATAGCGGAGTGCGAAAACGGTCGTGATATTGACATCTTAATAAAGGGCCCTGTCTGCCATAATGGTTTTAAAAGGCTCAACTAAGAATGATATATAAAGCGGCCTTTAGAGTTGATGCGTCAATAGATATGGGCACGGGACATGTTATGCGCTGCTTAACACTGGCCGGAGCTCTTAATGCGAAGGGAATTGACTGCGTATTTATTACTCGAAGACAAAGCGGCGATCTTAGACTACTCATTGAGGAAAAGGGCTTTAAGGTATATCTGTTGCCTGAACATCGCAAAGAGCATAGCCCTACCATGCTCGATTCTTCACTAACTCATGCGGCTTGGTTGGGCTGTTCTTGGGAGCTTGATGCATCTCAAACCTTAGCTGCCCTTGCGGACATTAAACCCAATTGGTTGATTGTCGATCATTATGGGCTGGATATTAATTGGGAGTTAGCCGTCAATTCCGACGATCTAAAATTGATTGTCATTGATGATCTTGCGGATCGTAAACATCTATGCGAGATGCTTGTGGATCAAAATCTTGGTCGAAAGAAAGAGGACTATAACTTTTTAGTTCCAGTTGATTGTCTGTGCCTGATTGGTCCAGAATATGCTCTCCTTCGTCCCGAGTTCGAGGAGCTAAGACATTATAGTCTTGCTCGCCGTAAGAACCCTGACTTGAAAACACTCTTGGTTTCAATGGGCGGTGTAGACAAAGATAATACGTCAGCGACTGTCTTAGATATTTTGAATTTATGTGAATTACCAAAAGATTGTTCTATAAATGTTATTTTGGGGTCTCATGCTCCTTGGCTGAAAACCATCAAGGATAAAGCAAAAAAGATGCAATATCAGACTGAAATATTGACTAATGTTACAAATATGGCGCAGTGCATGTCAGATGCAGATCTCTCGATAGGGGCTGCTGGTGGAACTTCGTGGGAGAGATGTGCTCTTGGTGTTCCATCTTTTTTAATGGTGCTTGCAGAAAATCAGCGTGATAATGTGGTTAGTCTAGAGAAATGCGGTGCGGCCAAGTATTTTGATTCAACGTCATTCTCATCATTTCTAAATAATAGTCCAGAGATGAAATTACGTCAGATGGCAATTATTGCTGGTGCTTTATGTCAAGGCGACGGCGCAACGCGTGTTGTCCAGGCATTACTTGCTGGCTCAGATACCAGTAAAGTGTCATTGATTCCTGCAAAACCTTCTGACTGTGACTATATATATTCACTTCAAATTCAACCTGCGGTTAGAAAGTTTTTCAGAAATGTTGATGTGCCTAATTATGATAAGCACTGTTCTTGGTATCATAAGAAGCTCTTAGAACTAGATGGTATTATATTCAAAGTTAAATTTGGTGGTGAAGCTGCGGGTATGGTTAGAATTGATAAGCTTGGAAGTATTAGCCCGGAATTATCGATAATTATATCATCTGAATATGAAGGAAAAGGTCTAGGCACTAAAGCAATTAGCCTTATTTGTGATCTACTACCTGATGTCTGTCTAAAGGCCGTCGTCCATGCGAAAAATATTGGTTCTATGAAGTTATTTGGCAGATCAGGTTTCACTAAGGTGGCTGAGGAAGAGGACTTCTTTGTACTGGAAAATAATAGAAAAAGGGGAACGATGTGAATGGTAAATTAGTAGTTACAAGTGAACTTTTTGTTCAGTTTTTACTGGACCGAGGAATATCTACAGCTAGTGATTTAAGTGAAGTTTCAAAAATTGACAATATAAAACCAATTAATGCAGCGAATTCGTTTGATGCTGCATTTTGTCGGTTTGAGGGGGACCAAGGTCTTAGTCATATCAAAACTACAAATGCTGGTTTAATTTTTATTCCAGAATCTCTGCAACAAAAAACAGATGGAATAGCAGCAATACTCATCCCGTGCAAGTTCCCTAGGTTAGAGATGCTTCAATTCATTTCAAGATTTTGGAGTGAGCCCGAAAGTGAGCAAAACTTCTCTAATAATCCAAGTATTCATAAGTCTGCGCTTATTGCTGATGATGTGAAGATTGGCCCATTTAGTGTTATCGGCTATGGAGTGGTTATCGGAGCAGGCACCCGAATTGGTCCGAATTGTCATATTGAAAATACCTGTATCGGTTCAAATGTGAAAATAGCAAGTAGTGTAATTATTGGCGGATCTGGCTTCGGCTATGAAGATGATCCGATTACTGGGGAAACCTTAGAGTTTCCGCACGTTGGTGGAGTCGAAATAGGTAATAATGTGTCGATTGGTTCTGGTACTTGTATCGATAGAGGTTCTATTGGTAATACGGTAATTGAAGATGGTGTCAAAATTGATAATCTTGTCCACATTGCCCACAATGTGCATGTCGGAAAACGAAGTAAAATAATTGCTCTCTCAATGGTTGGGGGGAGTGTGGATATAGGCGAGGATAGTTGGATTTCTCCTGGGGTTGCTATTCGAGATTGGGTGAATATAGGGAAAGGTGCATTAGTAGGTATTGGAGCTGTGGTAACAAAAAATGTTGAGATAGGTGGCGTTGTTGTGGGCAACCCAGCAAAACCTTTCCCAAAAAAAATTGACAGATATAAGTAAAGAATCTTAACATCATTATATTTTCTTAACTATATTTTTAAAGGCGCTTTATTTTATAGGGACAAACAATGAGTATAGAAATTTCTGGAAGAAGGATTGGTGTAAATTGTAAGCCTTTTATTATTGCTGAAATGTCGGGTAATCATAATAATGAGCTAGACAGAGCGATTGCATTAGTTGATGCAGCTGCTGAAGCGGGGGTCGATGCGTTGAAAATTCAGACCGCAACGCCTGACGGGATAACACTAAATTTATCTTCAGAAGACTTTACTATTAATGATTCAAGCAGTTTATGGAACGGCAGAACTCTTTATAATTTATATACAGAGGCTGTTACTCCATGGGAATGGCATAAAATAATTTTTGATCGCTGTAAGCATCATGGATTGATTGCATTTAGCTCTCCATTCGAGCTTGGTGCTATTGATTTTTTGGAGACCTTAGACGTTCCTTGTTATAAAATAGCGTCGTTTGAGCTTGTGGATTTACCCCTAATAAAAAAGGCTGCGTCGACCGGGAAACCAATAATCATGTCAACAGGGATGGCTAGCGTGTCTGAAATTCAGGATGCTATATTCGCTGCACGGTCAGTAGGTAATGATCAAATTATTTTATTGAAATGTACATCTAGCTATCCTGCATCACCAGTAGATTCCAATTTAAGAACAATTGAGCACTTAAGAGATTTATTTGGTACTGAAGTGGGATTGTCTGACCATACTATGGGGGTTGCCGCACCTTGCGCATCGGTTGCGTTTGGAGCGACTGTGATTGAGAAGCATTTTACCCTTTCTAGAGATGAGGGCGGAGTCGATAGTGCATTTTCTCTTGAGCCCAGCGAACTAAAATTGTTAGTAGTTGAAACAGAAAGAGCATGGCAAGCTTTAGGTGCTGTTGCTTATGGTCAAGGAAATTCAGAAGGAAAATCCATGATGTTTCGTCGGTCAATCTATATTTGTGAGGATGTAAAAAAGGGCGAAGTCCTAACCGAAAATAACTTGAGAATCATTAGACCTGGATTTGGAATAGAGCCTAAATATTATGATTTACTCATAGGCCGAAAAGTCAATAAGATCCTAAAGAAAGGTGCTCGAATGAGTTGGGAGCATATTGGATGAATAAGGTTCTGGTTGTTGTTGCGCACGCAGATGATGAGGTTTTAGGCTGTGGTGGTGCTATATCACGGCATATATCATTAGGGGATGAAGTAACAATTATATTTATGACCAATGGTGTAGGCTCAAGGCATGACAACAAGGATGCGATAGAAAGGCGTCAAACTGCTGCGACTTTGGCTCTAAAAAAATTGGGAGTCACGACTTTCCATCAATTTGATTTTCCAGATAATCAAATGGACAGCATACCTTTATTAACGTTCGTGCAGGCAATTGAGGGCGTGTTAAATTCCATTAAACCTAGCATTATTTATACGCACTTCCTTCATGATTTGAATGTCGATCATCAAGTTACCAACAAAGCAGTAATGACTGCATGCCGACCACAAGCTCAGTCAACAGTTCGAAAGGTATTATCCTTTGAGATTCTGTCTAGTACCGAGTGGAACTCTCCATCAGTTTTCTCATTTACGCCACAATACATAGTAGATATATCTAAAGAATGGTCAAAAAAACTTAGCGCTTTAAAGTGTTATAACGAAGAAATGAAAAGTTTCCCTCATAGCCGGAGTTATGAAGCCGCAGAGGCTTTAGCTATACTTCGTGGGGCGACTAATGGGTTTGAAAAAGCAGAAGCTTTTTTTGTGGAAAGGATATTAGTTAGCAGAGATTTTTAGTTATTCTCTTCATAATCTCAAAACGATTTATGGTGCTCCCCGGCCCTTACGGCAACATTATAAGGTTAGATACCGTGATTTTTAAATAGTGGCTCCTTAGTGAGGTTTTAAAAGGTGGGTTCAAAAAGATCCTCGGATATAGAAATATCTTTTCATATGAATGTATAGATGATGGTAAAAAAAGCGAAATTAAAAATGGTTTTTGAAGAATTAGATGCTGCTGGGTTGGAATTTATCCCCAAACATCAAAATGAGGAAATTTGGGAGACTTTATACTGCCAATTACACTATCAACCTATTAACTTTTCTTCTGAGATGATCGCATATCAGCATTCTTATTTAGCTTGCTCAGGGGAAGAGGTAACGGACTGTAGTGTTATTTTGCTTTCTGGTGGAAAAGTTTGTGGACTCTTTGTGCTTACTTCCTGTACAGAGAGCGGTGTATTGTCCCTAACTAGCTGTGGACAGCCTATATTTGAGCCCGTGTTTTTACCTGGTACGCCACGAAAATTAAAAAAACGAATATGTTCGTTGATTATTAATTTTATAGGTCGTGCTGGATCATTGAGCCACTCTAACGTGGGAGTTCAGCAATCTTCAGTTAATTTTTCAAATAATGTTGGTTGCAGTGATTGGTACCAGAAAGCCCTATCAGTTGGCGCAATACCAAATTTAAGATATGACTTATACGTAGATCTTTCACTATCAATGGATGAGATAAGATCAAATTTTCGGAAGAGCTATAAGCCTCTTATTAACAAAGGGTTGCGAGAGTGGGGACATAGTTTGATTACATATGAAGATGCAAACCAAGATATATGGGATGAGTTCAAAGCTTTGCATGAATTTGTTTCAGGGCGTGTAACCAGAAGCGCTGCTACATGGATACTTCAATGGGAAATGCTGCTTGCTGGTAAAGCTTTTCTCGTAATTATACGTGACTTGTCGGACGAGAGATTAGTTGGGGGCGCATTTTTTCAGCACTCAAAACATGAGAGTTTGTATTCTGTTGCGGCTTATGACCGTGCTCTTAAGAGTAAACCACTCGGCCATATTGCACAACAATTAGCTATTGAATATATGAAGTCGATTGGTGTTGTTTGGTATAAAATTGGCGAACGACTGTATTCACAGCTTAGTGAGAATTCGAGCAGTAAGGAATTAGATATCTCTTCGTTTAAAGAGGGCTTCGCAAGTAACATGTTAGCTAAGGCTGACTTTATAATTCCATTTGAGCTTAATAATCAAATGAAAATACCTAATCCGTAGTTTTTTGGTTGTAAGGTTATAAGTTAAAAAATAGACAAGCCGAAGCGGCAGCAACATTATTCGTGGATAAAAAAAGATGAGCAATAAAAGAATAGCAATAATTGGTTTAGGATACGTAGGCCTGCCACTTGCTGTGGAGTTTGGTAAAAAGCACAAAGTTATTGGTTTTGATACGAATCAAAGCCGAATTGATGAGCTTAAAATTGGTTTAGATTCAACGCTTGAAAGCACGAAGCAAGATCTCGACGATTCGGTTCATTTAAGCTTCACAAACAGCCTAGGTGATATTCAGGATTGTGAAATATTCATTGTCACTGTGCCAACCCCGATTGATCAGCATAAAAATCCCGATCTAAGACCACTAAAGAAAGCTAGTGAAACAATAGGTTCGATCCTTAAAATTGACGATATTGTGATTTACGAATCAACCGTCTATCCAGGAGCTACTGAAGAGGTATGTGTCCCCATTCTTGAGCAACACTCAGGCCTAACGTTTAACAAAGATTTTTATTGTGGATATTCTCCAGAACGTATTAATCCTGGAGACAAAGAGCACAAATTAACAACGATTAAAAAGGTGACGGCAGGCTCGACGCCTAAAATAGCAGAATTAGTCGACCAGCTATATCAAGAAATTATTGTTGCCGGTACACACAAAGCAAGCAGTATTAAAGTGGCAGAAGCCGCTAAAGTTATTGAAAATACCCAAAGAGATGTAAATATAGCGCTGATTAATGAGCTGGCTCTTATCTTTAATAAATTAAATATTGATACAGAAGCCGTTTTGGAGGCGGCTGGTACCAAATGGAACTTTTTACCTTTTCGTCCAGGCCTTGTGGGCGGGCACTGTATTGGAGTTGATCCATACTACCTAACACATAAAGCAATTGAGGTCGGTTATAATCCAGAGATGATTCTAGCTGGACGTAGACTGAACGATAGTATGGGCAGCTATGTTGCAGGCCAGGTTTCAAAGCTTATGACTCAAAAGCGCATCCATGTTGCAGGGGCTAATATTCTTATCATGGGCCTGACCTTTAAAGAAAACTGCCCGGATATTCGTAATACTCGTGTAATTGACTTAGTTAAAGAATTTCAAGGTTTTAATTGCAAAGTGGATGTCTATGATCCGTGGGTCGATAAAGAGAGCACGTTTAATGAATATAGTATTAGGCCGGTTGATAAGCCGATCGTAGGTAACTACGATGCCATTATACTTGCGGTTGCCCATGATGAATTTAAAGCACTATCTTTGCGGGACATTAGAGCCTACGGCAAAAATAGTCATATTCTTTATGATATTAAATACTTACTCAAAGCCTGTGAAGTAGATGGAAGACTATAAATGACTAAATACGAACAAATCCAAGAGCTATTGAAAACGAATCAAAAAATTTGGTTAGTCACTGGTGTTGCGGGTTTTATTGGCTCTAATTTATTAGAGAAGCTACTTACTTTGAATCAAAAAGTCGTAGGTTTGGATAACTTTGACACAGGTCATCAACATAATATTGATCAAGCTATTGAAGATGCGAATCAGGCTGCTGGTAAAGACTTAAGTAGCAATTTTAATTTTATTACTGGTGATATAAGGAATTTGGAAGACTGCGAGCAAGTATGTAAGGGCGTTGATTATGTTCTGCACCACGCAGCATTAGGGTCTGTGCCAAGATCAATTGAAGATCCAATAAAAACCAACAGAGCCAATATTGACGGCTTCCTAAATATGTTGATCGCTAGTAAAGATGCAAAGGTGAGGCGATTTGTTTATGCCGCATCAAGCTCTACTTATGGCGACCATCCAGATCTGCCAAAACTAGAAAACAAAATTGGAAATCCTTTAAGTCCTTATGCTGTTACAAAATTGGTTAACGAACTTTATGCTAGCGTTTTTGCGAGAACGTATGGTTTTAAAACTATAGGCTTAAGATACTTTAACATTTTTGGCAAAAGACAAGATCCTAATGGTGCGTATGCTGCAGTCATACCAAAATGGGTAGACGCTATGTTAAATCAAGAAGATATTGTTATTAATGGCGATGGAGAAACTAGTCGGGACTTTTGTTATATCAAAAATACTGTGCAAATGAACTTATTAGCAGCAACTACCGATAATCAAGATGCTACTGATCAGATTTATAATGTAGCCCTTAATGATAGAACAAGTCTCAATACGCTTTATCAGATGATTCAGGAAAGATTGATTCAAAAAAAGAGGTGTTTAGTCAAGAAAGAACCTATTTATAAAGATTTTAGAGCTGGGGATGTTAGGCACTCGCAGGCAAATATTGAAAAAGCTAAGTTATTATTAGGATATCAGCCGCAATATCCTATATCTAGAGGAATGGATGAAGCAGTTGAATGGTATGTGAAAAACAAAGAGAAACTTGGATTAAACTCTAACTAATATTAGTCCTTGTACTTACGCGCTCAGATTAACTTCAATGCTTGTAGCTAAGCATCAATCAGAACGCTTCGCCGGAAATGAAGAGTATAAATCACCGTGGAAATTGTTGGTAAAATGCGCAATAGAACCGTTCTTTAGAGGCTAAAAAAAGAATGGGAACTCGGTGGGGAGATCCAATTGTTAACGGAAATAATGTTTCGTCTAAATAGTTTCTTGTTAAATATATAAATCAACCTAACCGTAACCCTCGATTACCTCGCCATTAAACCGCCGAAGATTGGCATTCTATATCCTAAACGGTTGCCTAAGTTTCATGGCCAATAGAGTAACTAATTCTGCAAAAATGTATCAACAGTGGATTCGTAATGGGGCACATAGCTGCGCATCGGAATATATGGGGAATATTCTTTCAGAATATTCGTTACTTATTCAACAATAAGGATTGATTAAAAGTGAAAACGTTATTACTTAAGCTGTGGTATTTTTTTGAAACTGATAAAAGAAAGTCTTTTGGCATATTGTTGTTGCTGATGATTTTAACTTCATTTGCTGAGGTCATGAGTTTAGGTGTGGTGTTGCCATTTCTTGGAATGCTAGTGGCGCCAGAGAAAGTATTTGATTATTCTATTGTTAGAGCTTTGGCAGATTTATTACAAGTTTCCAAACCAAAAGACTTGCAGCTGCCTTTAACCGTAATTTTTTCATTTGCAGCATTGTTAGCGGGAGGGATGAGACTTTTTTTAATGAAAAAGACGCTTAATTTTTCAGTTATGGTCGGGGCTGATATCAGTTCGAGTATTTATAAGCGCACTTTGTATCAGCCATATGAGATTCACTCAATTAGAAATAGCAGTGAAGTTATCAACAGTATCACTACCAAAGTAAATGCAATAGTTTCCAGCGTAGTTTTACCTATGCTGACAATTATTAGTTCATCAATAATGTTGTCATTTGTATTAATAGCCCTGTTATTGATTAATCCAATTATTTCATTATTTTCAATATTTGGTTTTGGATTTTTATATATAGTAATCACGCTAATGACCCGTCGAACACTTGCAGCCAATAGTCTTAAAATTGCACGTGAATCTAGTAAGGTAGTTAAATTTTTACAAGAGGGCATAGGCGGAATTAGAGATATATTGATCGATGGTAATCAAAAAATGTACCATCAAATGTATAGAAAGTCGGACTATCCACTAAAAAGAGCACAAGGTGAGAATCAATTTATCGCAGGTAGTCCTCGATTTGCTATGGAAGCGGTCAGTATGGTTTTCATCGCCATGTTGGCATATATCTTAATTAATCAATCAAATACAACGAGTAATATAATTCCTATTTTGGGTACTTTTGCAATTGGCGCCCAAAGAATGTTGCCAGTATTACAATCGGCGTATGCCTCTTTCACTAATATAAATGGCAGTAAACAATCTTTTAAAGATGTTATGGATTTTTTAGATCAGCCGTTACCGAATTATTTAGCACAAGAAAACTCGCCCCCTGTTCCCTTTAAAAAATACATAATACTTGATCAGCTTTATTTCAACTATAAATCAAATGATTCGACCGTTCTAAAAAACATCAATTTCAAGATAAAAAAAGGTGATAAAATTGGTTTTGTTGGATCCACTGGTAGTGGTAAAAGCACGCTAGTGGATATTATAATGGGCCTGCTAGTTCCAACAAAAGGACAGTTGTTGGTCGACAATACTGTAATAACAAACTTAAATTCGCAGTCGTGGCAAAGTAATATTGCACACGTACCCCAAACAATTTTCTTATCTGACGATACTATTGCATCGAATATTGCATTTGGCATAGCTGCGGATGAAGTCGATTTGGGTCGTATAAAAAAAGTTGCAAAAGAAGCAAGGCTTGATGCACTCATAGAAACTTGGCCCGACAAATATGAGACATTTGTTGGGGAGAGAGGCTCGCGGTTATCCGGAGGTCAGCGCCAAAGAATTGGAATAGCTAGAGCACTCTACAAACAGGCGTCAGTAATTATATTAGACGAAGCAACAAGTGCGCTCGACAGTGAAACAGAAAGTTATATTATGAGTGCGATCGATGAATTAGATGAATCAATAACTGTTCTAATCATAGCTCACCGAACAAGCACACTTAAATTTTGTGACCAGATCATAGAGATTCAAAGCGGAGAAGTTCGCGAAACTTATACTACGTATGATAGTTATTATGATAAAAGTCATCTTAAGGAAAAGCCATAATGAAAGTGTTAGTGTTCGGGTTTGGAATGTCCCCGCTTTTTCTCAAACCATTAATAGAAAAAACTCAAAAGGAAAATGCTAATATCGATTTTTCTGTTATTTTGTCAGGCTCTCAGCATCTAAAAATGATGAGCGAATTGTTGGGGGGCGATAGAGTTTTGTGCTTGGATAGGCTGCTTCCCAAACATAAAAATATGGAGATAAAACCGTCAATCTTGACTAATTATCCTGATAATATATTTAAAAATATTGAATCACAGAAAGGATACTTAAAAAATAGGAAATCGGGTAGCCAAAGGCACATTGCCTTTTGGACATATAGTTTAATTAAGGACTTTATGTTGCGAATAAATCCGGACCACATTCTTTATCTTCAGCATCCAGAAGATATGGAGGGGATGATAATAGGTGGGTTGGCTAAGGAGTTAAACATACCTTTGGCGATTCCACACCATACTCGCCACATAGGATTGAGCTTTTTTTCTTTTCACAGGCAAGAGATACTCCCGTCGGCGGGAACGATAAAACAAACTCATATAGATCAAGCGTATCAATTTCTTAGTGAATTTAAGAACGGTGTCACTACAGCAGATTGTTTTGAAAAAGATAGCGATGGAATGACTCACATTCCATATAATACGAAAGGAAAAATGGATCGTTTAATATCAGGTATTTCTAGATACTTTAACGAATCAGAAAGCCGAGAACTACGAGCCTTACAAGTCTCTTTACTTAACTGGTTTCCCTTTTGGCGCAATTTATATAGAGGAGGGAGGGAACTCGTGAATAAAAGAGTCTATAATTGTGATTCAATCGAGAGCCTCCCTGAAAGGTTTATCTTTTACCCGATCCAATACTCTCCAGAGTCTTCTATTAATATTCCAAGTCCATATTTTATTGATCAGTTGAGAGTTATAGATGCCATTCGCATGGCTATGCCTAGCGATTATTCGCTCGTGGTGAAGGAGCATCCGGTTTGCATGTCAGTTAGGCCTCGAAATTTCATTAAATCTTTAATGAATAAGGCAGGCGTTGTTGTTGCTCGGTATGATCTTGATACGCAAGAAGTGATAAAAAAATCTAAGGTGGTTATATCAGTGACTGGAACAGCGGCTCTTGAAGCTTTTCTATATGGTAAACCGTCACTTGTAATGGGTCCTACGTTCTTTTCTGATTATTTAGGTGGTATTTGTAAGATAGATGAATTGCCTAAACGGATTAGGGACATATCAGATGAAAGAGTTGACGAAGATCTTATCATTAAGTTTCTGTCTGAGGTTTATGCTGTCAGTTCCGATTTCTTAGGGAGATCGCCCGGAGAGGGTACGGATAAAATGATGACTTATGAAAACTTAGACTCCTTTTGGGGGGCTTTTTTACAACACACTAGGAGAAAGTATGAATAACAAACAAATTTTAGAAGAATTTCAGACTTTGGTTGAGCGATTATCAAAACCCGCAGGCATCCGAAAAATGATTAATAATGTAAGCGTTTGGCTTTCCCTCAATATAACTATATTTATCCAATTCCTGGGCTTACAAAAATCTGTCATCCGAAAGTACCAGGATAGACTCATTCTTAATATTGGCAGTGGTGATGAATTTCCCGATGAATGTGTAAATACTGATTTGTTTCCTGGCTTGGGAGCAATTTTTAGAATTATAACAAAACAGGAAAAGATCAAATATGATTACTTTCTTAATGTCCTTCATAAGGATGTAAATTTAGTTGGAAAAGTTGACGGCATAGTATTTTCACATGTCCTTGAACACCTCCCGCCACACTTGTCGCTGGCGGTGCTAGATAATCTAAGGGGATTTCTAAAGAAAGATGGAATTCTAAGAATTAGCGTACCAAGCCTAGATGCATATGAAAATACAATAGTGCCGCCCGATCAAAATATCACCACTCCGATATTAGCGAAAAACAGCTTGTTTTATCGATGGAATCATAAATTTATGTATAACCAGGAACTGCTTACCGTATTGTTGGAGTCCGTGGGCTTTAGTAATGTTCGGATAACCGATTGCGGGCTCGATGAACTGGGTGAGTTCGATGTTAAAAGAAGAAGGGACGAAACGCTCTACCTAATTTGTACGGCTAATTAGTTCGTGAAAAAGGATACCTTTATCTATGGATACTATGGGTTAAGTAACCTTGGGGATGATTTATTAATATTATCTATTATCACCCGCCTGCAGAAATCGAAATTTGCTGAAAAATATTTTATAAGGAACTATGGGAAAGTTGATATATTAAGTCGTAAGGAAAATATCATCTACACCTGCTTAGAGACCCACATTGTTTCAAAAAAGACCTTATTTCAAAAGCTTTCAGGTCTTTATTTTTACGCCAGAGCTCATCATAAAGTATTCAAGACATGTCATTCAATGATTTTAGGTGGAGGTACATTAATATCTGGGCATAGTTCAGCAAAATCACTATTTCTGATATGGTTGATTTCGTTGTTAGCCAAAATTAATAGTTTAAAAGTCTATGGTGTTGGGTTGGGCGTGGCTAAGTTAGACACCCCAGTCAAGCGATTTTTGGCTCGATGTATTATTAATAATTGTGATTTTCTAGGGATAAGGGATGACATTAGTTTAAAGCAACTGAAGAGTGTGACTACGAAGGAGTGTGTTCATCTTACGGCAGATTTGATTTTTGAGTCTCAAAATTTAATTTTTGATAAAGTTAAGACTACTAATTCTCTGGCTGTCAATATGATCGGTATTTCTATTGTTGGGTTGTTTCTTAAGAATGAAAATAAAAAGGAGATCGTTCTAGGTTCTTTAGTTGAAGCCATCGAAGATTGGGTGCAAAACGGTATCCACGTTAGATTATTTTCGTTCCAAAATTCAAAGAATGATGTGTTATGTTCTGATACATTATTTTTAGATGAAATTTTAAATACTTTTCGAGAATCTCCGATGGTATCTTTAGTTGAGTTAGATTCTAGTATTTCATCTATAAATTCAGGATTTAGTAGTATCGATGTTCTTGTTGGCATGCGTTTTCATGGAGCAGTGCTTGCTGCTATGAGTTATAAGCCATTTGTTGGGTTTTCTTGTGACCACAAAATGTCGTCACTGTGTGATTTGTTTTCAATGCCCTATGTTGATATGGATGATCTTACCTCTGATTGGCTGGTTAATGCTTCAAAAGTCAGGATTGATGCTAATATCTATGATAATCAGCTAAAGTCCCTTACGTTGCTATCAGGGGAAAATTATAAATTTTTGAGTGAGCAGAGTTGACTAGAATTTCGGTGGTTATCACGCTGTTTAATAAAGAGCAATATATTAAAAATTGCCTCGATTCAGTGTTAAACCAGACTCACCCTGATTTCGAAATTATTATTATCGATGATGGTTCGTCTGATGGCAGTATTGAATGTGTAGGTGAATACGATGATGTTCGGATAACACTTTATAGGCAAAAAAATAGAGGAGTATCAGTAGCTAGAAATGTCGGGATAAAAAAGTGTAACAGCAACTACATTGCACTCCTCGACGCTGATGATGAGTGGCTGCCAAATCATTTGGAAAACTTATTGCATTTAGTTCAAACACATCCGGATGCTAGCTTTTGGGTCAGCGGCTACAGAAAATCAATCGTAACGGCTAAGTTATCAGAAAAACCTATTCAAAAAATATGTTTAGAAACTTATTTGGATTATCGGTTAGATAATACATCTATAGCTTGGACCTCAGCAGTATTATTAAATAAGGGGATTTTTAATAAAACCAATGGGTTTATGCCGGGAGTGTCTCATGGTGAAGATCAGGCTCTCTGGCTTGAAATGTGTTTACATGGATTTATCGGAAAGAGTTTTTTAGAGACTGCAATTTACAATATCTATGATAATTCACTATCGTCAAAGTTAGTTACATGTGAGGAGGAAGATGCTTGCATACTAACAATCAAAAAGATTCTGGATGAAGATAAGGGAATATCTGATCAAATTAAGTCAAAGTTAATGGAGTTTAGTAATCGATATACGCTCGCGCATATCGTCGATGCCTTATCGTTACAACAGCCATCGATAGCGAAAAGATTTTTAAACTTATCGCATGACACTAAGATATATAGGAATAAAAGACGTCTACTTTTTATGTTGTGGCTCGTTTCTTTGGTTACCCCTTATCTGGTAGCAAGGATCATTATTGCAAAAAGCGGGAGAAAATAAGGATGATCAATATCATCTCATTATGGACTAGTGAAATAGATGCCGCTCTCGAACATAATATAATGTCCTGTTTTAATGAGACTTTTTCTCAAACTAAAGATCCAAACTATTTTCAATGGAAGTTTCGTGATAATCCTTTTGGAGAATCTCTCCATGTTATTGTTGTAAATCAAGGAAGGGTTATTGGGTCCAGAGTTTTTTGGCGCTTAGATATAGAAGGTTACGAGGCATACCAATGTGTCGACACCTCAATTTTGCCTGAGTATCAAGGGAAGGGGCTCTTTAAAAGTACTGTTTTAAAGGCCCTGGATATAATTGGGGATAAGTTAATTTATAATTACCCGAATGAACTATCTGGGCCGGCTTATATTAAATCTGGTTGGAAGGTGGTCAAAAATTCAACATCGATTAAGGTTAATTTGACAAATTTGATGGTAAAAAGCTCTCCTGTTTTAAATTGGGATGAGCAACAGCTACGTTGGCGATTTGAGAAAAACCCTTTAGCAAAATATTACACCATGAAAAAGAAAGATTATTACTATGTTTTCAGTTTAAGAAGAAAAGGACTCTTTGTTCTTCTTTTTAAGACGAAGTATTACTTAGACCTAGAGTTTGTTAAGCCTAGAATATGTTTTTCATATGATCAGAGTGTCATAGGGCTTCGGTGCCATTCAAAACTACCCTATATGTCAAGATCTGTCGAAGAGCATAATTTATTAACCTATTTATTCGATATGGCTTGACTATGCGCTCCACTAAATATGTTTTGAGATTTGATGATGTTACTCATGGAATGGCATGGTCCAAATTTCTTCCGCTTAAAAAAGAGTTGGAAAGATTAGGAGTAAAATCTGTCCTGGGTGTAGTGCCTGAATGTTTGGATCTTTCATTAAATGTAGAAGATATTGAAGTAAATTTTTTCAAGTATGTTCGACATTGGTTAAATTACGGTGATGCGATTCTTCAACACGGTACTCATCATCTATATAAAACAAAAGACTCAGGTATTCTCAAGGTCAACAATTCATCAGAATTTAGTGGGTGTGGCTATCAAGAACAACATGGACTTATCAGGAAAGGCAAAGCTATTCTTCAAAACCAAAATTGTTGGGAGCCATACTTCATGGCACCCTCTCACTCATTTGATAGAAACACATTGAAAGCATTGGTCGATCTTGAATTTATTGCCATCTCAGATGGCTACGGCTTTTTCCCATTCAGGAAGCATGGCATTGTCTTTGTACCACAGTTATTTTCTACACCTAAAAAGTTTATTCCTGGTATATCTACTATCTGTATCCACATTAATAATATGAGTGAGGATCAAGTACAAACGCTTCTTGATTTTGTGACAGAGAATAAGCATTGTTTCGTTGACTTTAAAAAATTAGTGGATGAAGTGCCGGAAACAGATAGAGGATCTTTAATGCGAGCTTTAGTTAGCGCGACTATCAGGGCCGTGAGATTTTTTCGACGATTGTGAGCAATATGTTATTTAAAAACAACCATATTTATCTCTCAGCATCGTTAATTTACCTTTTCCTATTCTGGATTCCTATAAGCGCAGAAGGCCAATATTACGAAATCGCCAATTTTAATGTCATATTAAACAAAATGGTACTGGCGGTTATTTTCGGTTCGCTGTTGGGTGTTTCTACTTATCAGATAGTTCAGAAGCCCGTCTGCAGTGACGTGATGTTTTTATATTGCCTTGGCAGTGTAATGGTTATTTTTAATGGTAGCGCTTTGCTTTTTACGCAGGACATGAACTTCGTCGTAACAGGTTTTTCTTTGCTGTTGGCGCCATTAATTTATTCATTAAAAATATCACAACTTAAATATATTATTATCTTTGCTATAATCGTATTAACACTATTCTCAACCCTAACTTTCATTGACTTTGTTTTTTCATCTTCGCTGAATCCAATAATTGAAAGTCGTTACTATTATCTTACCGAAAGTGCAGATTCCTTAAGAATCCAAAATAATAGTTTGTTTGGTCAAAAAAACGCATTTGGTGCCATCTTTAGCTTAGTATTTTTGACATTATTGTATTTGGATATTTCAAATCTTTTCGAGAATGAAAGAAGACTCTTTTATTTTTTATTATCATCATCAATAATTTTATTGGTTTCATCATTCTCAGGGGGTGGACTAATAGTAGGTTTTTTTGGGCTTTTATTTTGGATTTCCAAGAAAACTAAATATGGGCTTCTTGTCGGGATTGTTCTATTCCTATTTTTTCTGCAGTTTTTGTTTTCTTTAGGTGCTGAAGAGCAGGTTACTCGAAAAATACTCTCTGCGTCTTTGAAAATAGCTAGATCAGACGCTTTTTTCTCGTTTGTATCGGAAAACCCGAGTATTCTTCTTTTAGGTTCTAATGCCTTTAATAGTGAACCGTTCTATACGGAAAGTACGTTATTAGACATGGTTTTAAATTTTGGAATATTGATACCTGCTATATTTACACTATATGTTTTGAAAAAAGCAATAGATTCAAAAAGGGGTTTCTTGATTTATCTGTATATTTCTGTCTTGTTTTTAATAAGTACCCAGAACTCAGCCTTTCTTGTCCCCAGCGCTATCATTTTTTTAGTAGTGGGTAGTCTGCAACGAAGAATATATGTGCTAAAGTACTTTGCAAATTTGCTCAAAGGCAATCGTTGAAAATATTATATGTTATTACAGGGTTAAATGTCGCTTGTGCTGAAACATGATTAGGGTGCACTTTGACTTTTGCGTGCATCGTTTAGGTCAAATACTTCTTACTTGCTAGATAAGGTTTCTTGAGTAAGTTCATAAAATTAGAGAAATTATATAATGTGCGGCATATCAGGCTTTATCTCATCTAAACCGCTTACCGATAGCGCAACTCAAGTTTTACAATCTATGGCCACTGCCACCACGCACCGTGGCCCTGACTATGCGGGTGCTTGGCAAGATGCAGAAATGGGTATTGGTCTTTCCCATACGCGTTTGGCAATTGTTGATTTATCGCCTGCTGGGCATCAGCCGATGCGTTCGGCGTGTGATCGTTATGTGATTGCCTTTAATGGGGAAATATTCAATCACATGGCATTGCGAGGCGAGTTGCAGGCTGAAGGGCAAGCGCCTGCGTGGCGTGGTCATTCTGATACTGAAACGCTGTTAGCGTGTTTTGCGGCTTGGGGCTTGAAGAAAACCCTGCAAGCCACAGTTGGAATGTTTGCCATTGCCTTGTGGGATAAGCAAGAGCAGGTACTCACTCTAGCCCGCGATCGTATGGGTGAGAAGCCGTTGTATTGGGGGTGGTGTGGCGATACTTTGTTATTCGGTTCAGAGATAAAGGCTTTAAAGGCGCACCCAGTGTTTAAGGCCGATGTGGACCGTAATTCCTTGTTGTTGTTGCTGCGCTATAATTACATTCCTGCGCCGCATTGCATTTATCAAGGCATCGAGAAGTTATCTGCGGGTTATTTTGTACAGATTAAACAGGGGCAGAATCGTCAAGATGTCGCGCCTACTGCTTATTGGTCTCTAAAAACCGTGGTGGAAGCCGGCATGGCAAATCCATTTAGCGGCAGTGATGCCCAAGCGGTTGACCAGCTCGAACAGCAGTTGAGCACCAGTATAGGCTTGCAAATGCTGGCCGATGTACCCTTGGGCGCATTTTTAAGTGGTGGGGTAGACAGCAGCACGGTTGTGGCGCTGATGCAACAACAAAGTTCCCGCCCAGTGCAAACCTTTGCTATAGGTTTTAATGAACAAGGCTATAACGAGGCCCAATATGCCAAAGAGGTGTCAGCGCATTTAGGCACGGAGCATACCGAGCTTTATCTGGGTGCTGATGAGGCTTTGGCAGTGATTCCAAAGCTGCCACATATCTATTGTGAACCTTTTGCCGACAGTTCGCAGATACCTACCTTTTTGGTCAGTCAGATGGCAAAACAACAAGTCACCGTGTCGCTGAGCGGCGATGGGGGGGATGAGCTATTTGGCGGTTATAACCCTTATCAATTTGCCCCAAAGGTATGGCAAGCGATTAGCAAATTACCCCTGACTCTGCGCAAGCTCGCGGTCAATGTGCTTGCGGGAATGCCCCTGCCAGACAAATTACACAAGTTACTTCAGGTGTTGCCAGCCGGCGACCGTGAAGCCTTTTACATAGTGCTGGTGAGTCACTGGCAGCAACCTGAACAAGTGGTAATTGGAGCAAACGCGGTGATAACCGTTCCTGATTCTTCAGCCAGCTGGCCGCAGGTTGATTCATTCGAACATTGGATGATGGCCATTGATGCCCAGCAGTACATGGCCGATGATATTTTGGTAAAAGTTGACCGCGCCGCCATGGCCAATAGCCTGGAAACTCGTGTGCCACTGCTTGATCACCGCGTGGTGGAACTTGCTTGGCAATTGCCACTGCATATGAAAATCCGTAATGGGGTCGGAAAGTGGATACTGCGTGAAGTACTCTACCGCCATGTTCCCCGTGAATTGATTGAACGCCCCAAAAAAGGCTTTTCTATCCCGCTTGGTCAGTGGCTGCGAGGGCCACTGCTCGATTGGGCAGAGACCTTGCTGGCTGAAAACCGTTTGCAACAGGAAGGGTATTTTAACGTAACACCTATTCGGAAATTGTGGGCCGAACATTTAAGTGGCAAGCGTGATAACGCACGAAAACTTTGGAGTATTTTGATGTTTCAAGCATGGCTGGAAAAACACCATGACTAAGAAGGTAGTGCATATTATCACAGGCCTAAATGACGGTGGCGCGGAAGGTGTATTAACCCGCTTGTGCCTGCATAGCAAGGGCGCACAGCATGTAGTTATCTCGCTGATGGATACAGGTAAGTTTGGCTCAGTGTTACAACAAGCAGGCGTAGTTATTCATTGCTTGGGGATGAGCCCAGGCAAACCGAGCCTGCTCCGTTTTTACCGTCTGGTAAAGCTGCTCCGGACTGAACAACCTGACGTGGTGCAAACATGGATGTATCATGCAGATCTGCTGGGTGGTATTGCTGCCTGGCTGGCCGGTTTGCGCCGAGTGTTTTGGGGGGTTCGTCACTCAACGCTGGAAAAAGGTAAGTCTAAATTCACTACTATTATAATCTCTCGTTTATGTGCGCTACTGTCGAGTTCAGTACCCGAAAAAATCATTTGTTGTGCAAATAAGGTCTTAAAAGTGCATGCCGGTATTGGATATGCAGCTGGAAAACTAACGGTGATACCTAACGGCTATGACCTATCGTGTTTCAATCCGGATGGCATTGCAGGTACCAAAGTACGTAAAAAGCTAGAGTTGGATCCAAATGAGTTTGTTATAGGGAAGGTTGGGCGCTTTGATCCTCTGAAAGATCATTTCAATCTGCTTCAAGCTTTAGCACTAATGGTGAAGCAGAATATCCCCTTCCGCTGCGTTTTAGTTGGTAAAGGTTTATCACCCGACAACACAGCTCTCATGACTTATATTGTTGAACTGGGTCTGCAAGACAGGGTGGTGTTAGCTGGGCAACGCACGGATATCCCAGCCGTGATGAATGCACTGGACTTGCATGTGCTTTCCAGCCTGTCAGAAGGGTTTCCGAATGTGCTTGCTGAAGCCATGGCTTGCGGCACGCCCTGCGCTTCAACCGATGTTGGTGATGCCTTGGAGATTATTGGCGATGCAAAGTCCTGTTGCTCTGCTCAGGATGCACAAGCATTGGCAGATGTAATTATCAAGCTGATCTTAGAATATCAGCAAGCCCCCGACGCATGGCAGGCTCGCAAAGAAGCGAGTAATCAGAGGATCGCAGATAAGTTTTCCTTAGAAGGTATGGTTAAGGCGTATGAGATGTGCTGGTTTGGTCCTGACGAGGTAGCAGAACAATAAAGAATAATTTGAGATTAGAGTTTGAAAATATTGATTACAGGAACAGCAGGGTTTATAGGCTTTCATTTAGTCAATAAATTGATTGCGAGTGGTGATGGGGTGGTTCATGAGTTGCAAGACTTTTGAACATAAGTGGATATTTATGACCCTTGGGTTGATGCCGTTGAAGTCGAGCATGAATGTGGTGTTAACATCGTTCTAAACGAAAATTTTTCAAAATTTCCAGATCATGGCGCCATTATTCTTCCGATATCATATGATCAATTTGCAGATTTATCTTTGCGAAAAAATACCTCTCAGATCATTTTGGAGGTGAAAGGAATTCTAAACGATGCGGATGCGAGATTGTAAATTTGAATATTGAAAAGCAACCTAAAGCGTTGGTCATTGGTGTGGAGCCGAGATCGTTAATTAACTTTCGCGGCGACTTGATAAAGATGATTGAGTCTAAAGGTGTGGATGTTGTAACGGTTTCATCGTCCTTGTCTGATGATCTGAAAATGGAGTTTTTGAATAAAAATATTCGATATCAAGCTGTTCCTTTTAAGCGTAATAGTTCATCGCCATTTTCTGATTTAAAAACATTTTGGTCTTTATTTGGATTGTTTAAGCAGGAAAGGCCTGATTCTGTATTGGCTTATACCATTAAGCCAGTTATTTGGTGCGGTTTAGCTGCGCGTTTGCGCCGCATTCGATTTTTTGCGTTGATAACAGAGCTAGGGTTTGCTTTTCAAGGCACAAGTCTTAAACGTATACTTTTAACCAAGCTAGTCACTTTTTTGTATAAAACTTCTTTAGCACGTGCTGAAGCGGTTATTTTTCAGAACCAGGATGATCGTGAGACATTTGTTGCGCACGATATTGTGACTGAAAATAAAAGTTTTGTGGTGGATGGATCTGGTGTAGATGTTTCGCGATTTGGTTTGACTAGCTTGCCAGAAAATAATGATAACCTTGTTTTTTTATGTGTGGCGCGCTTGTTAGGGGAGAAGGGGCTGCGTGAATATACACAAGCAGCGGGCCTAGTTAAAACACAGTTTCCGAATACCCGTTTTGTTTTAGTGGGGCCAGAAGATAGTCCACCAGATGGGATTTCTATTGAAGAAGTTACTCAATGGGTTGCTAATGGTGTAACTGACTATAAAGGCAGTGCTTCAGATGTTCGTCCATTTATTGAAGCTGCTCATGTTTATGTTTTGGCTTCTTATCATGAAGGATTGCCGCGAAGTTCGATTGAAGCCATGGCGATGGGGCGGAGTGTAAACACCACAGTCGCCCCTGGGTGTCGTGAGACAGTTGTGGAGGGCGTGAATGGTTTTTTGATACCAGTAGCTGACGGAGAATCCTTAGCTAAAAAAATGATTTGGTTCATTGCCGACATCAGAGGTTATCTGCCTGATGATATTTTGTGCAAGGTTGATAGATGTGCAATGTATAATTCTCTCGAAGCTAGAATTCCTATGTTAGATCATAGGGTTGTTGAGTTCGCCATTAGACTTCCAAACCAATATAAAAGTCGATTAAGTAGTAAGTGGCCATTAAGAGAGCTACTTTATAAGTATGTTCCAAAAGCACTAATAGAAAGGCCTAAGAAGGGATTTTCTATTCCGCTTGATATATGGCTCAGGCGAGAATTGAAAGATTGGGCTGAGGGATTACTTGAGGTTTCGATAGTAAAAGACCAAGGATTTTTTGACCACAAAAAAATAGATGATTTATGGCGAGAACATCAATCGGGAGAGCGAAATTGGTCCGGAGTACTTTGGAATATTCTGATGTTTCAGCAATGGTTGGAGTATAGGAGTAAGTGAGGCGTATACTTTTTATAGTGAATGTTGACTGGTTTTTCGTCTCTCACAGACTGCCAATTGCGCTTGCGCTAATTAAAAGTGGTGTTGAAGTGCATTTGGCAAGCAGATTCACTACGCACAAAGCCTATTTAGAAGGGTTAGGTATAAATACCCATCCGATAGTTATTTCTAGAGGAGGTATTTCACTTTTAGAAGAATTCAGATCTATTTACAGTCTTTATGTATTGGTTAAAAATGTTAATCCTGATTTGGCCCATCTCGTAACTATCAAGCCTGTAATGTATGGGGGTCTTGTTGCAAGATTGCTTTGCGTTCGCAGAGTTGTTGCATCTATCTCGGGGTTAGGTTTCGTTTTTATAGATCAAAGTTTAAAAGCAAAAGTAATCCGCAAAATTGCAATATGTTGTTATCGATTAGGGTTATCAACTAAGCGAGTTACAGTAATATTTCAAAATACAGCTGATCGAAGTCTTTTCATTGATAAGAAAATTGTGCGTGACAGCCAGGCTGTATTAATTCCAGGGTCCGGTATTGATTTAAATAGCTTTAGGTTTACCCCCGAGCCTGAAGAGTCTCCTGTAGTTATGTTCTTGGCCCGATTCTTAAAAGATAAAGGAATCGTCGAGTTTGTTGAAGCTTCCAGTATCGTTAAAGCCGTATTCCCGAGTGCCAGATTTGTTTTGGTCGGTAATATCGATAGTGACAACCCGAACTCTATTTCATCTAGTGATCTTAACAGTTGGGTTAAGCTTGGGCTTGTCGAAGATTGGGGGTACGCTACTAATGTTTTTTCTGCCATCCGACAATCGAACTTGATGATTTTGCCGTCTTATCGAGAGGGTCTTCCTAAAAGCTTATTGGAGGCAGCTGCCTGTGGTCGAGCCGTTATTACCTCGAATGTTCCTGGCTGCAGAGATGCTATCGCCTGCGGAGAAACAGGGCTGTTAGTAAATCCTAAAAATGCGCAAATGCTCGCGGATGCAATTATCCAGCTCTTGCAAGATGGACCTTTACGAAAGGAGTATGGTGTCGCTGGCCGTAGGCTTGCTGAAAAGTACTTTGATGTCAACAATGTTGTATCACAACATTTATCTATCTATTTTGAGGCGAATAAAAGGTGAAGATTTTATTAACAGGTGGTTCGGGCTTTATCGGGAGCCATTTAGTTAATGTGTTGGGTTCCGATGATCTGGTGCTCCTTGGGCGTTCTCCTGCGCATAATTTTACAGGGACCTGGTTTTGTTCAGAAATTAATGGCAAATCAAATTTTTCTGAGTGCCTTAGGGGTATTGATATTGTTGTGCATTGTGCAGGTAGAGCACATATAACTACCGAAATAAATTCTGATCCTGTTGAAATGTATAGAGCCATTAATTGCCAAGGTACAGAAAATCTTGCCAAGCAAGCGGCGCAAGGGTGGGCCTGTGTCACGTCGCTCTGCTGACAGCCACAAGCTGATACGCTACCAGCGCAATGCCATCGCTCGGTTATCCAGAGCGGTTCGCCAAGGCTAGATTAAAAAAGTAACAAAACAAAGCCAAATCCACACCCAAATCATGGCATGTGATAAATAGTTTTATCAACTTTTAAAAAAATAAATAGTTATAATAAGCTGCATTATGCAGCTTTTTTTGTTTATAGAGTTTAGTTTTTAAAGTTCTTGATTAACAATAAGACATATATAATTAATACAAAATTTTAATATAATGATCGAATTTACTAACTTAAATCAAGAAACACCTTATCAACTTTTAAAAGAGAAATATGATGAGGCATTAAATGCAGGTCAACGAGGCATCGAGGCTATTTCAATTTCTTCTTACAACAAGGAGATAAGTGAGGTTGATTCTAGATACGTAAATCTTAAATTTATTTCAAATGATGAGTTTATTTTTTTTAGTAATTATGACTCTCCAAAAGCATCTTCTTTTAATTCTCACGACCAAATAGCTGCATTAGTATATTGGCCCAGCATCAATGTTCAGATTAGAATGAGGGCTAAAATAAAAAGAACGACAGATGAATATAATCAAAACTATTTTTTTAATAGATCAGAAGAAAAAAATGCATTGGCTATTTCATCAATCCAATCAAAACCAATAGATTCTTATAATCAAGTTAAAGAAAATTATAATAAATCTTTAAAAAATGATGATTTAAAAAAATGTCCAGAATTTTGGGGAGGTTATTCATTTACCCCTTACTATTTTGAATTCTGGGAAGGGCATGAGTCACGATTAAATAAAAGAGAAGTCTATG
>Ga0209504_1000440_pt1 | contig 36674 bp, 24 predicted proteins | sample COGITO_mtgs_1005_FD_184791 | JGI IMG/M metagenome (GOLD analysis project Ga0209504, IMG submission 184791) | Pelagic marine microbial communities from North Sea - COGITO_mtgs_100511 (SPAdes) (version 2) | ecosystem: Environmental > Aquatic > Marine > Epipelagic ...
TCTTCGCCGCCGGGTTGACCACGTCGTTGGCACCGAGCACCAGCACCACGTCGGCCTGGCCGAACTCGGAGTTGATGTCGTCCATCTCGAACACCTGCTCGTAAGGCACTTCAGCCTCAGCCAGCAGCACGTTCATGTGGCCAGGCATACGACCGGCAACCGGGTGGATCGCGTACTTCACGGTCACGCCACGGTGGGTCAGCTTCTCCGCCAGCTCCATCAGCGCGTGCTGGGCACGGGCTACCGCCAGGCCGTAGCCCGGAACGATGATCACGGTGTCGGCGTTGGTCAGCAGGAAGGCCGCGTCGTCGCTTGAACCGGACTTAACCGGGCGCGCTTCCTGAGCACCGGCAGGGCCAGCTGCTTCAGTCGCGCCACCGAAACCACCGAGGATCACGTTGAAGAACGAACGGTTCATCGCCTTGCACATGATGTACGAGAGGATCGCACCTGATGAGCCCACCAGCGAACCGGCAATGATCAGCATCGAGTTGTTCAGCGAGAAGCCGATACCAGCCGCCGCCCAGCCCGAGTAGCTGTTAAGCATCGACACCACAACCGGCATGTCGGCGCCGCCAATCGGGATGATGATCAGCACGCCAATCACGAATGCCAGGGCCAGCAGGATGGCGAAGGCAGTGATGTCGCCGGTGAAGGTGTACACCAGACCCAGACCGAGAATCGCCAGGCCGATGGCCAGGTTGACCCAGTGTTGGCCCTTGAACTGTACCGGTGCGCCCTGGAACAGACGGAACTTGTACTTGCCCGAGAGCTTGCCGAAGGCGATCACCGAACCGGAGAAGGTGATGGCACCGATGGCCGCACCGAGGAACAGCTCCAGACGGTTACCGGCCGGAATCGCGTCGCCCAATGCGGCAACGATACCCAGCGACTGCGGCTCAACCACTGCAGCAATGGCGATAAACACCGCCGCCAGGCCGATCATGCTGTGCATGAAAGCGACCAGTTCCGGCATTTTGGTCATTTCCACGCGTTTGGCCATGATCGAGCCGGCGGTGCCGCCGACCAGCAGGCCGACCAGCACGTAGCCAATGCCCTGGGTGGCGATTTCCGCGCCCAGCTTGTAGATCAGGCCAACGGTGGTGAGCACGGCGATGCCCATACCGATCATGCCGAACAGGTTGCCGCGACGCGAAGTAGTCGGGTGCGACAGGCCTTTAAGCGCCTGGATAAAGCAGATCGAGGCGACGAGGTAGAGAACAGTGATCAGATTCATGCTCATCAGTGGTTCTCTCCCTTGGTGGCAGCCACTGCAGCGGCTTTCGGCGCTTTCTTCTTGAACATTTCCAGCATGCGCCGGGTTACCAGGAAGCCACCGAACACGTTAACCGCAGCCAGAGCCACCGCCAGGGTGCCCATGGTCTTGCCCAGCGGAGTCACGGTCAGCGCGGCAGCCAACATGGCGCCGACGATAACGATGGCGGAAATCGCGTTGGTCACTGCCATCAACGGGGTGTGCAGGGCCGGTGTCACGTTCCACACCACGTGGTAGCCCACGTAGATGGCCAGCACGAAGATGATCAGGTTGTAGATGCCGTCAGAAATCATATCCATGAGCGGTGCTCCCCTTAGCCGTTAGTGCGCACGACGTTGCCGTCACGGCACATCAAGCACGCGGCGACGATGTCGTCTTCAAGGTTGAGGTGGAACTTGCCTTCGCCGTCGATAACCAGCTTGAGGAAGTCCAGCAGATTGCGTGCGTACAGCGCCGAAGCATCGGCCGGCACCAGGGCCGCCAGGTTGCTGTGGCCGACGATGGTCACGCCATGCTGCACCACCACTTGCTCGGCGACGGTCAGCGGGCAGTTGCCGCCTTGCGCTGCAGCCAGGTCGATGATCACCGAGCCAGGCTTCATTTCCGCCACGGTGGCGGCGTGCAGCAGGGTCGGTGCCTTGCGGCCTGGGATCAGCGCAGTGGTGATGACGATATCGGCCTGCTTGGCGCGTTCGTGCACCGCCTTGGCCTGACGCTCCATCCACGACGCTGGCATCGGACGGGCATAGCCGCCAACACCCTGGGCGCATTCGCGCTCTTCATCGGTCTCGAACGGCACGTCGACGAACTTGGCGCCGAGCGACTCGATCTGCTCCTTCACCGCCGGACGCACGTCCGAAGCCTCGATCACCGCACCCAGGCGCTTGGCCGTGGCGATGGCCTGCAGACCGGCCACACCGGCGCCGAGGATCAGAATGCGCGCGGCCTTAACGGTACCGGCAGCAGTCATCAGCATCGGCATAAAGCGCGGATAATGATGCGCGGCCAGCAGCACGGCCTTGTAGCCGGCGATGTTGGCTTGCGAGCTGAGCACGTCCAGGCTCTGCGCGCGGGAAGTACGCGGGGCAGCTTCCAGGGCAAAGGCGGTGACGCCGCGAGCATTGATGCGCGCGATGGTCTCGTTGCTGAACGGGTTGAGCATGCCCACCAGCACCGCGCCGGTCTTCATGTGCGCCAGTTCGGCGTCGGTCGGCGCGACCACTTTCAGCACCAGATCGGCACCAAAGGCAGCAGCATCGTTACCGATAGCCGCGCCAACTGCTTCATAGGCGCTGTCCGGAATGCTCGCGCTCACGCCAGCACCGGTCTGTACAGTCACCTGATGGCCTTGGCCGATCAGCTTCTTGATGGTTTCGGGAGTTGCGGCAACGCGCGTCTCACCAGCATGGGTTTCGAGAGGAACACCGATGTGCACTTCAATTCTCCTGCGTGATCTTTTTGGTGAACCGGCGCACTGCGGATGGCACGCGGGCATTAGGGAGGATCAGCACAAACCCGCTCAGGCTACAGTTGCACAATGGCGGGGCGCGGCATTTTGCAGGCGATAGCCATAGCCTTCAAGGCGTTATGAAGTAAAACCTTGTGATAACTACAAGTCACTGCATGACCTTACAGGCAGCTAATTCATGGCAACCCTTTTGGGGCAAGGCCTGTAGCGCATTCAGCGGAGTAAAACAGCGCTTATCCATTCCCGAGACAAATACAACGCCATCAGATCAACGGCGACGCCAGCTATTACGGGATAAAGCGCCGTTTCATTGGGCTGCAGCAGCGTTTGTGTGCAAAAAATGCAACACCCAATACCGACCAAGCGCAGAGCAAGTGTAGCCATCCAGATAGCTGACTACGGGGTCAACATAACTCCGGCGCGCACTCTAGGCGGCCTGTCTCGCGAGGTAAAGTAATTTCCGACAAATTGCCGCCGAAGCTTTGACGGCCTTTTCCGCTAACAGCCTGACAGGCTGTTGTCTATTCCAAGCCATGCGCCAGGGCATAGGCATGCGCCTCGCGCACCAACCAGTCGCGCAGCAGCAACAATGCCGCCGATTCCAGCTTGCGCTCGGGGATCATCAGGTAATACGCCTTGTCCGTCGGCAGGCTAAGCGGCACGGCGATGACCAGACGCCCTTCATCCAGTTCACGGCGAATCAGAAACGGCGGAATCAGCGCCACACCCATTTCGTGCATGGCCGCCTGGGCCAGCATGGAGAACAGCTCATAACGCGGCCCGGCCATATCCCGCGCGGTATTCAGGCCCTGGGCGTTGAACCACTGACGCCAGGCATAGGGCCGCGTGGTCTGCTGCAACAGCGGCAGGTTGGCGATCTGCTCGGCGCTTAGCTGCGTCTGTTCAGCCAGCAGCGCCGGGCTGCACACCGGCATCGGGTTCTCGCCCATCAGCAAATGGGACTGGGTGCCGGACCAGTCGCCATCGCCGAAGTACACCGCCGCGTCGAACTCGGTGTCGGCAAACAGAAAGGGTCGGGTGCGGTTGGTCAGGTTGACCGTGATCTCCGGGTGCAGGCGCTGAAAATCCTTCAAGCGCGGTAGCAGCCACTGCGTACCAAAGGTCGGCACCACCGCCAGCTCGATGCTCATCGCGCCTTGCTGGCCCATCACCGCCAGGGTGTCACGCTCCACCGCGTCGAGCTGGCCGGCCACTCGTCGCGCATAGGACTGCCCGGCCTCCGTCAGCACCACGCCACGGCGCGAACGGCGGAACAGCTCGATATTAAGGAAGGCCTCCAGCGCGGCGATCTGCCGGCACACTGCGCCCTGAGTCAGGCTCAGTTCCTGCGCAGCCTTGGTAAAACTCTGATGGCGAGCGGCGGACTCGAAGGCGATCAGGGCGGCGGTACTGGGGATCTTGCGGCGCATCTGTGCGTCACTCTCACTTAGAGTTATCAAATAGGCCGATTAAAGCTATCTCGAAGTGAGCGATTTGCACAACTGCGTGCGCAATACTCGTTTGCCTGCCTGCCACAAGCCGCCTAGGATCAATCCACTCACCGGCGAGCGCAGCGCGGCTGCGCAGATACCCGCCCTATCACTGTCTAATTTCGAGGTTTTCGCGATGGCCAAGGCAAGCTTCAACTGGATCGACCCGCTGCTGCTCGACCAGCAACTGACCGAAGAAGAACGCATGGTGCGTGACAGCGCCCAGCAGTTCGCCGCCGACAAGCTGGCCCCGCGCGTACTTGAAGCCTTCCGCCACGAGCAAACCGACCCGAAAATCTTCCGCGAGATGGGCGACACCGGCCTACTCGGCGCCACCATCCCCGCTGAGTACGGCGGCAGCGGCCTGAACTACGTGTGCTACGGCCTGATTGCCCGCGAAGTCGAGCGCATCGACTCCGGCTACCGCTCGATGATGAGCGTGCAGTCCTCCTTGGTGATGGTGCCGATCTTCGAATTCGGCAACGAAGCGACCAAGCAGAAGTACCTGCCCAAGCTGGCCAGCGGCGAATATATCGGCTGCTTTGGCCTCACCGAGCCGGATCACGGCTCCGACCCCGGGTCAATGATCACCCGCGCGAAGAAGGTCGACGGCGGCTACCGCCTGACCGGCGCGAAGATGTGGATCACCAACAGCCCGATCGCCGATGTATTTGTGGTCTGGGCCAAAGATGACGCCGGCGAGATTCGCGGTTTTGTCCTGGAAAAAGGCTGGCAGGGCCTGAGCACCCCGGCGATTCACGGCAAGGTTGGCCTGCGTGCGTCGATCACCGGTGAAATCGTCATGGACAACGTGTTCTGCCCGGAAGAAAACGCCTTCCCCGACGTGCGCGGCCTGAAAGGCCCGTTCACCTGCCTCAACTCCGCCCGTTATGGCATCAGCTGGGGCGCCCTGGGTGCCGCCGAGTTCTGCTGGCACACCGCGCGTCAGTACACCCTCGACCGCAAACAGTTCGGCCGCCCGCTGGCGCAAACCCAGCTGATCCAGAAGAAACTCGCCGACATGCAGACCGAGATCACCATGGCCCTGCAAGGCTGCCTGCGCCTCGGCCGGATGAAGGACGAAGGCACCGCCGCGGTGGAAATCACCTCGATGATGAAGCGCAACAGCTGCGGCAAGTCCCTGGATATCGCCCGTATGGCCCGCGACATGCTCGGCGGCAACGGCATCAGCGACGAGTACGGCGTGGCCCGCCACCTGGTCAACCTGGAAGTGGTCAACACCTACGAAGGCACCCACGACGTCCACGCGCTGATCCTTGGCAGAGCTCAGACCGGCCTGCAGGCGTTCTTCTAGAATCGGTTGAAGATCTGCTGCGCTTGGTAATGCTGCGTTGAAAACAGGTTCGGAATGCTCATTGACTACAGTCAACTCCGCTTCCTCACCTGTTTTCGCCTTGCCTGACCTGCGCTCGCGACGATCTTAAACCGATTCACACCCTTTCATTTTTACGAGGCTCACCATGCCCGGCGCCCTATCCCATATCCGCGTACTCGACCTGTCCCGCGTACTCGCCGGGCCTTGGGCCGGGCAGATTCTCGGCGACCTCGGTGCCGAGGTAATCAAGGTCGAGCGCCCCGGCTCAGGTGACGACACCCGCCACTGGGGCCCGCCCTATGTGAAAGATGCCGAAGGCAATGACTCGCGCGAGGCGGCCTACTTCCAGAGCGCCAACCGCAACAAACAGTCGGTGACCCTGGATTTCACCCAGCCCGAAGGCCAGCGCCTGGTGCGCGAGCTGGTGCAGAACTGCGACGTGCTGCTGGAGAACTTCAAGGTCGGCGGCCTGGCGGCCTATGGCCTCGATTACGCCTCACTGAAGACGATCAACCCACGGCTGATCTACTGCTCCATCACCGGCTTCGGCCAGGACGGCCCGTACGCCAAGCGCGCCGGCTACGACTTCATGATCCAAGGTCTCGGCGGCCTGATGAGCCTGACCGGTAAACCCGACGGCGAGGAGGGCGCCGGCCCCATAAAGGTCGGCGTCGCCCTTACCGATATTCTCACCGGCCTGTACGCCACGGTCGGTGTGTTGGCGGCGCTCAACCAGCGTGAACAGTCCGGCATCGGCCAGCATATCGACGTGGCACTGCTCGACGTGCAGGTTGCCTGCCTGGCCAACCAGGCAATGAACTACCTCAACACCGGCGTCTCGCCCAAACGCCTGGGCAACGCCCACCCGAACATCGTGCCCTACCAGGATTTCCCCTCGGCCGACGGCAACTTCATTATTGCCGTGGGTAACGACGGGCAGTTCCGCAAGCTTTGCGAGGTTGCCGGCCTTACGGCTTTGGCCGACGACCCGCGTTTTTCCACCAACAAGGCCCGCGTCGCCCACCGCGCCGAGCTGATCCCACTGCTGCGCCAAACCACGGTATTCAAAACCACCGCCGAATGGGTGACGCTGCTGGAAGCTGCCGGCGTACCCTGCGGGCCGATCAACGACCTGGCCCAGGTGTTTGCCGACCCGCAAGTACAAGCCCGCGGCCTACGCCTTGACCTGCCCAACAGCCTGGGCAGCACGACCCCGCAGGTCGCCAGCCCGCTGCGCCTGTCCGAAACCCCAGTGCAATACCGCAACGCACCGCCGCTGCTCGGCGAACACACCGAGCAGGTGCTCAGCCGCCACCTGGGTCTAAACGCAGAGCAGATCGCCGCATTGCGCGAAGCGGGGGTGCTCTGAGTGGTTATCTAGCCAACAGGCTTGGCGTTCTCGGGTAATCTCTGCCGGCAAAACCATCCCGCAAAAACGGCGAGGACGCCCCACGTGCGACGCTACCTATGGCTGCTGCTGATGCTGAGCCTGCAATCGGCACTGGCGGCGCCACCCGCAGTGCTGCAGATGGCCGTGTTGGAAGATGCCCAGCACCGCGAAACCCTGACAAGTGTTCAACAGCCAGACCGCCAGGCTTTGTTCAGGCCATTCGACAAGGGCTTTTCCGGTGGTTATAGCCGCAGCGTTTTCTGGTTTCGGCTAAGCCTGGCGCAGGCTGATAGGTTGCGTGCCCGTGACGAACACTGGCTGCTGGAAATTCAGCCGCCGTATCTCGACGATCTGCGCCTCTACCTCCCAGACCCACTGGCGCCCGGTGGCTACAAGGAAGTACGCGGCGGTGACTTACTGCCCCTGAATGAGCGCCCTTACGCCTACCGCAGCACGGTATTTCGCCTGCCACCTGAAGCGTTACAGGGCGACGTGCTGTATCTGCGCCTGCACACCAGCAGCAGCTCATTGTTGATCGCCAGACTCTGGAACCAAACAGAGTTCCAGAGTGCCAAGGTCAGTGAATATGGCGCTCTCGGCCTGTACTACGGTCTGCTCCTGACCCTGATTCTGGTCATGCTGTGGCAGGGATTGTGGCGCAAAGATCGGCTATTTCTGGCGTTCCTGCTGTATGCCAGCGGGATCTTGCTGTTTATGCTCGGGGTCAACGGTCTGGCTTCGCAGTTCATACTCCCTGAGCATCCCTGGATCGGACATTACTGGACGCAGTACAGCAGCTTTCTGATGTACGCCAGTGGCGCCTACTTCTACCGCCTGGTGCTGCAGATCGATGCCCGCACCCCCTGGCTGAATCGCTGCTACAAGCTGATTCAGTACAGCCATCTGCTGTTACTGCCAACCCCGGCCCTGGGCCTGTATGTGGAGGCGGCAGGGCTCGCCGTCAGCCTGACGCTGCTGATGATTGCCCTCGGCACGTTGCGCAGCATCAGCCTGTGGCGCGCCGGCAACCGGGCCGCAGGCTTACTGATCCTGGCCCACTTCACCAGCCTGATGGGCGCGTTGTCGGCAGGCTTGGCCCTGCTCGGCTGGTTACCCGGCGACCTGTGGCTGGTACATGGCTTCCAGATCGGCAGCCTGGCCAGCATTCTGGCCTGTGCCCAGGTGATGGTCTGGCGAGTGCGCGCCATGGAACAGCAATGGCACGAAGAACAACTACGCGCCCTTGGTTTCGAGCGGCAATCGCGAATCGAACAGCAGGCACGACGCGCTCAAGCCGACTTTATCAGCCTGCTCTCGCACGAAGTCAGAACGCCTCTGGCAATGATCGATGGCGCAGCGCAGTCGCTGCAGCTTATGGCGGATGCAAACAAGCCCGAGGTACAACAGCGCCATTCGCGCATACGTCGCGGCGTGCGCCGAATCAATGACCTGCTAGAGCATTTTCTGCACAGCGAACGACTGGATGCCGCAGACCTGCAAGTGGTGCCGCAATGGTTGGAGTGTCAGGCGTTCTGCAGCCAACTTATCCAGGATCAGAACCTTGCACAGCGCGTGCAACTGCATATCGGCACTCCCAGGTTCTACGCCGACCCACAGCTCGCAGCCATTGCCCTGGGCAACCTGCTGAGCAACGCCAGCAAATACTCTGCCCCTGAGCTGCCTATCGAGCTAAGCCTGACGCGCCAGGGCGACTGGTTCTGCTGCGAGGTCAATGACCAGGGGGGCGGCATTGAGGATGCGCATTTGCCGCATATCTTCCAGCGCTTCTATCGAGTACCGGGGGGCGGCGATGTCGACGGCTCCGGTCTGGGCCTGTACATGCTGCAACGCATTGCCGAGCTGCATGGCGGCAGCGTCACAGCCGAGCGCCGTGACAGCGGCGGCATGCGCTTCAGGCTGCAGCTGCCTTACCCTGAGGAGGCCACCCCGTGACCCGCATACTGGTCATCGAAGACCATCCGGACCTGTTGGAAGAGCTGTGCTTCCAGCTACGCCATCACCAACATGAAGTGCTCGGTTTGCCAGACGGCGACTCGCTGGAAGCGGCGCTGGCGAACTTTGCCCCGCAATTGCTACTGCTGGATCTGGGCCTGCCCGGCGAAGACGGCCTGAGCATCGCTGCACGCTTGCGCCAGCAGCAACCACAGCTGGGCATCATCATGCTGACCGCGCGCACCCAGCTGCATGAACGTTTGCTCGGGCATGACCAGGGGGCCGACCATTACCTGTGCAAGCCTGTGGAGCTTGCCGAGCTGCAGGCGGTCATCACCAGCCTGAGTCGGCGCCTGCCGGATCTGGCAGCGCCATTCTGGCAATTGCGTCGGGCGGACAGCAGCCTGTTGTGTCCGCAGGGCGCGGTCATCAGCCTCAGCCATAACGAAAGCCTGCTGCTGCAATGCCTGCAACAGGCAGCAGAGCACCAGGCCAGCCGCGAAGAATTGATCCGCGCCCTCGGCGAAGACCCCTATCTGTATGACGAGCGCCGCCTGGAGGCCATGATCAGCCGGCTACGCCGCAAAATCAGTCAGGCCAGCGGCACTGGCTGCCCGCTGAAAGCCTGGCGCAACAAGGGTTATAGCTTCTCGGCTCGGCTGCATAACAGCGCCTGAGATGTCAGCTTTGGTCAGGTTCGCCGCCTGGCAAATGGCTAGCATGGGTTAAAGGCTGTCTTGCGCGTTGTGCCTCCTGCCGACAGTCCTGTCTGCAGAGAGGAATACCGATGAAACGTGCCACCCTCAATCACAGTTATCGCCTGGTCTGGAATAAGGCATTGGGGGCCTTTGTCGCGGTTGCCGAACTGGCCCGCACGCAGCGCAAAGGCGGCACAGCTGGCGCCACCGCGCTGCTATTGAGCTGCCTGCCGTTGCCAGCCCTGGCGACATTGCCCACCGGCGGTACGGTGGAGGCAGGAGCGGGCAGCATCAGCCAAAGCGGCAATGCCATGACCATCAATCAGGGCAGCGACAAGCTGGCGATCAACTGGCAGAGCTTCTCCATCGGTGCCGGCAACAGCGTTACGTTCAATCAGCCGGGCAGCGGCTCGGTGGCGCTCAACCGGGTGCTGGGTAGCGATGTCTCGGTGATTCAGGGCGCACTTAATGCCAACGGCCAAGTGTTTCTGGTCAACCCGAATGGCGTGCTGTTCAGCCCAACAGCTCAGGTCAATGTTGGCAGCATTGTGGCTTCTACCCTGAACATCAGTACCGCTGACTTTATGGCCGGCAACTACCGCTTTGATGGCAATTCCAGCAACGCCATCATCAACCAGGGCAATATCCAGGCCGCAAACGGCGGCACCATCGCCCTGATCGCCGCCACGATCAGCAACACCGGTAGCCTGACTGCCAACGGTGGCAATGTCCTGCTCGGCGCCGGTAGCCGCGTGACCCTCGACCTGGGAGGCCCGGTAAAACTGGAGGTGGAGCAATCCGCCATTGATGCACTGATCGAACAGGGCGGCGCCATCAAAGCCGATGGTGGCCGCGTCTACCTGACGGCCAAGGCCGCTGGCGATCTGGCCAGCACCGTGATCAACCACACCGGGATTACCGAAGCACACACCCTCAGCACCGGCGAGAAAGGCGAGATTGTGTTGCTGGGGGATATGCAAAATGACCGCATTCAGGTCGCCGGAACCCTGGATGCCAGCGCGCCAAAGGGTGGCGATGGCGGGTTTATCGAAACATCGGCGGCGCATGTGGCCATCGACAACGCGGTAAAGATCACCACGGCTGCAAGCACGGGCAAGACGGGCAAGTGGCTGATTGACCCGACTGACTTCACTGTCAGTGCGGGCTCGGCCGTACAAAGTACCTCGGGGATTGGCGCGTCGACCCTGCAAAGCGCCCTGGCCAACAACAACGTGGAGATACAAACCAGCAGTGCCGGCGCTGAAGCGGGCGACATTCATGTCAATGCCGACCTCAGCTGGCAGGCCAACACCCTGACCCTGACCGCCCATGGTGATCTGCTGCTCAACTCAACCCTGCGGGCCGGCGGCAACGCCGGGCTGGCACTCAATCACGGTTGGGATGGCGCGCAGCTTAATCCGAGTTATGCCAACAACGGCAGCCGACTCGTGGTGCACGGCCGAGTGGACCTGGCAGACAGCAGCGTCAACAGCCTCAGTATCAACGACCAGAGCTACAGCATCCTGCGCTCGCAGGCCGACATGGCCGCCATCAGTGGCAACCTCGGCGGCAAGTATGTGTTGGGTGGCAACCTGAACTTCAGCGGTAACTGGACACCGATCAGCGCCTTCAGCGGCACCCTCGATGGCCTGGGCAATGCCATCTCCGGACTTTCCGTCAATCACAGTGCGTCTGGCGCTGGGTTATTCGGCAGCAGCAATGGTGCCAACCTGGCCAATATCCGTCTGGTTGATGTCGATGTGCGCAACTCGGCAGGCGGTGTCGGCGCACTTGTCGGTAACGCCACCAATACCCGCATTTTCAATGCTCACAGCAGCGGCCAGATCACCTCGACCCGAGCCAGCGGTTCAGCCGCAGACGCCGGTGGACTGGTGGGGTATTCAGTGGGCAGTCAGATCGCCTGGAGCAGCTCATCGGCCGCCGTTACAACCATTGGCCGGAATGCCGGCGGGCTGGTCGGTGATGTGACCTCAAGCAGCAGCATCAGCAACGCGTTCGCCACCGGTAATGTCACCACCAGTGGCAGCGAGGGCAACGTAGGCGGGCTGGTCGGTGCCCTGCGCAGTAACAGCCACATCAACAACAGCTACGCCTGGGGCAATGTCAGTGCTCAGGCCAACACTGGAGGTGTTACAGGGGTCGGGGGACTGATTGGTGAAATACGTACAGCTGAGGCCAGCGTTGCCAACAGCTATGCGCGCGGCAGTGTCAGCACCACTGGCGTTGCCGATCCCAAAGGCGGGTTGATCGGCAAAAATGCGCAGGGGGATGCCAGCAATATCACCACCAGTTACTGGCTCGATGGTCTCGCCACCAGCGCTGGCGGCACACGCATCAGCGCCAACCAGACGCAGCAAGCCAGCTACGGCTTTACCGCGTTCAGCGATCACTGGACGATCCTGGAAGGGCTGGCTACGCCCATGCTCAAGGCCAAAGGCAGCGATGCTTTTATGCTCAACGGCAACCTGAGCCTGGAGAACAATCCGTCACTGGTACTCAACCAAAATATCGACAGCGTTTCAGTGCTGGGCCGCTCAGCCCTGACCCTGAAATCGTCAGGCGATATCGTCCTCGGCCAAGGCCGCAGCATCATCTCTCGCGGTGGCGTGCTGGACACCATCTTCTGGGCAGACAGCAACGGCGATAACAGCGGCGGTGTACTGCTGGATGGCGGCTCAGCCAATCGCAACACCCTCACCACCAACGGTGGCCATCTATGGATCGGCGGTGGCAGTGGCTCAACAACCTGGAATGCGCTCACCGTTGGCAATGCGGCCGCTATTGGCCTGAGTGCGACAGCCACGGGGGTGACGCAAACCTACGCCGGGATCAACGCACTCTTTACCGATATCGACACTGGCAGCGGCGATATCTACCTGAACGGCACCAGCACACAGACCGGCTATCGCTTCGGCATCGGCCTGCGCCTGAGCGGTATGGGTATCGCGGGCAACAGCATGACCTTGCTTGGCCATGGCTCGCAGAACCTGCGTAATGCTGACGTCAATCTGGACCGTGGTAACTGGGGCGTGGGCCTGGAAAACAGCACGCTGAATGCCACTGCGGGGCTCAATATCACCGGCACCGGCGGCGGGCAGAATGCCAACGGCGGCGGCAACCATGGCGTATTCATCAATAACTCCACGCTCGCCGCTACCGGCAGCGCTGATCTGACTATCACAGGCACAGGTGGCGGTAGCAGTACGGAAGCAAACAACCTGGATAACGACGGCACTCGCATCAACAGCGGCGACATTCGCACCGAAGCCGGCACCCTGACACTCAACGGCACATCCGGGCTGAATAGCAACGCCCAAGGCATCCATGCCGCTGGCGGCACGCTGCGCAGCACCAACGCCGGCGATATCACCCTCGTCAGCGATACCTTGCAACTGGATGCCAACCCAAGACTCAGCGGCACGGGCACCTTGACCATCAAACCGGAGACGGCTGGCACCACCCTGGGTGTTGGCTCTGGCAGCGGCATGCTGCAGATCAGCGACTCGCATCTGGCGAGCAATATCGTCGATGGCTTTGCCAGCATCATCCTCGGCAGTGCCACGGCAGGCGATATCAATGTCGCCGGCAGCACCAGCTATTCCGACAACTTGACGCTGAAAAGCGCGGGCGACATCACCCTGAATACGGGAGCCAGCCTGACTGGCAGCAGTGGGCAGAATGCCGCGCTGGTGCTCTGGGCCGACAGCGATGGCAGCGGCGCTGGCTCGATCTACCTGATGGACGGCTCGGCGATCACTAGCAACGGCGGCCATCTGTGGCTGGGTGGTGGTAGCGGCAGCACAACCTGGAACGGGCTAACGGTTGGTGATGGCTATGCCATGGGCGGAACTGCACAGGCAATCGGTGCGCAGAATTTCAAAAATGGTATTTCACTTTATCGCAGCAGCCTGAACAGCGCGGGAGGCGATATTGCGCTGTATGGCAAGTCGGCTAACCAGAGCGGCGCCTACGGCTACATGGGGATCTACCAGGAGCAGTCGAGCATCAGCTCGGGCGCGGGTGATATTGATATTTCCGCAATTTCTACCGGCTCCAACAACGATGGCTCCTGGCACTATGGCCTGCTGATGAGCACCCTGGACAATGGCACGACATCAAGCATCAGCTCCACCAGTGGGGCGATTCGCATCAACGCTGAAACCGACTTCAGTGAAAACACCTTTGGCTCCGGCCTGGGCCTGTATTCCTTCAGTAACCTCTTGAGCACCGTCAGTATCGGTTCGCACAGCGGCGCGATCGAGATCGTCGGCAAACTCAACAGCAGCGGTTATGACGGCCAATATGGCGGCATTTATGCCTTTGGTTCGGGCCAGGAAATGATTGTCTCGCGCAGCGGCAATATCTCGCTGGAGGGTACCTCCGCCAACAGCAATGTGGCCGGTATCAATGTCTCACCCGGCAACAGCAGCAGCCGCCTCGGTTATGACGGTATCAACGCCTACACCGGCAATATCACTCTGAATTCCAACACCTTTATCAGCTATGAAGGCTCGATCAATGCCAATCAGCTGGAATTGCTGGGCAGTGGCGTGAGCTACACGCTGACCAATACCGCCAACAATGTCAGCCGTCTGATCGGCAATACCGGCAGCATCACCTATGTGGATGCCAATGCGCTGGAGTTGGGCGCGATCACCAGCAGTGGCACGCTAAATATCGCCACGCTGACTGGCAACCTGACGCTCAACGGCAATCTGCAATCGGCCTCCACAGCAGCAGACGCCATCGCCCTGAACGCTGGTAAAAATGCGGCGGCCGGCAGCAGTACTGGCGGCAACATCATCCACAGCAGCGGTACGCTCAGCACCGGTGCTAATGGCCGTGCCACGTTGTTCACCGGCAGTGTTGCCGGCAGCAGCGGCCTGGCTGCATTGGTCGGTTCAGGTTCCGGACGCTTCCGCTATAACAGTGATGAAGCCAGCAGCGGTTACGACACCTTGAACGCCGCACTGGGCAGCGGGCTGTATGCGGTTTACCGGGAGCAACCCATGCTGCTGGTGACACCAGGCTCTGCCAGCAGCGCCCTGGGCGCTACCGTCAGCCTCGATGGCATCAGCACAACAATCAGTGGGTATGCCAATGGCGACGACGCCACCCTTGCCGGCCTCAGTGGCACTGCCAGTTACAGCACTGATGCGACGGACAGCAGCAATGCCGGTAGCTACCAGATCAGTTATACCGGCGGGCTAAGCAACATCCTGGGTTATGGCATTGCCGACAACAGCGCATCCACCGGTGAGTACTCGATCATCGGCGATGCAGCCCCTACCAGTGAGCAGCCCGTTGTACAGCCCCCCTTGTTGGCGGCCGTCACCACCGCCCAGGCCTCAGTCACCTTGCCCAACTCGCCGACCAGTGGCAGCCGCGTCATAGCTAATGCGGACGGTCTCGCCGCCAGTGCGCAAAGTGGCCTGGAATTCGTGGAAACCGATGCGACCGCTGCAACGGGCTCATCCACTCAGGGTGGCGTGCAGCCTTCAGGCTTTATGCAGGTCTTTGTGGTTAATGGCGGTATCAATATGCCGAGTAGCCCCGAAGTCAGCACCGACGATGAAAGCCTGGAGGGCATCTGATGTCCGGCTCAGCCGACTACCGCCCTGTTCAGCCATCAGGAAGCGTTCGATCCATGACTAAATCTGTACCCTTCGGCCCGACGCTGATCGCCCTCGCCGCACTGCTGGCCACTCCGCTACAGGCCCAAACGCCCCCTGACGCCGGGCGCATTCTGCAAGAACAAGCGCCAGCGCTGGAGCTGCCCAAAGCCTCGCCCAATTTCAACTTTTCCGCCCCGTCCAGCAGCACACCCCAGAGCGGTGGTCCACAGGTGCAGCTGCAAGGCATCCAACTCAGTGGCAACAGCCTGTTCAGCGAGGCCGAGCTGCTCGCCGTACTCGGCGAACCCGCCGGCCAGTCCTATGACCTGGGCGGCCTGCGCAGCCTGGCCAACCAACTCACCGAGCACTACCGCGCTGCGGGCTACCCCTTCGCCCGAGTCTTCATCCCGGCGCAGAACCTGGCAGACGGCGTGCTGCAACTGCAAGTGGTTGAAGGCCGCTATGGTCAGGTCAGTGCGCAGGGTGAAGGGCGCCTGGCTGAGCAGGCCGATGCTTTCCTCAGTGGCCTGCAACCCGGCGCGGTGATTGCCAGTGACAAGCTGGAGCGCACCACCCTGATTCTCGATGACCAGCCCGGCATCAAGGCCACGCCGATCATGCGCCCCGGTCAGGAGGTCGGTAGCGGTGACCTGCAAGTGCTGGTCGAACGTGAGCCGTTGCTCAGTGGTGAGGTGGGCCTGGATAACCATGGCAACCGCTATACCGGCGAACAGCGCGGCTTCTTCAACTTACGCGCCAGCAGCCCATTTATGCTGGGCGATCAGTTCAATCTGCGCAGCCTCTACACCGAGGAAGGCATGTGGTACGGCAGCCTCGATTACAGCCTGCCGCTGGGCGGTTCCGGCCTGCGCGGCAAAGTGGGTTATGCCCATACCTACTACGAACTGGGCAAGGAGTTCGCCGACCTCGATGCCCGTGGCACGGCCAAGGTCAGCAGTGCCGGCCTGAGCTACCCGCTGCTGCGTTCGCAACGTGCCAACCTGCTGTTGAGCGCCACCTACCAACACAAGCAATTGCGCGACGAATACCAAAGCACTGATACCCGTCTGGACAAGTCCAGCGACAGCCTGCCAGTCAGTCTGCAATTCGATCTACGCGACAGCCTGGGCGGGGGTGGCATCACGTTCGGCGCACTGACCTGGACCCCTGGTGAACTGCACCTCGACAGTAGTTTGCGCGCCGCCGACCAGATCAGCGCGAAAAGCGCTGGGCGCTTCGACAAGCTCAACCTGGACGTTGCCCGCCTGCAATTGCTGCCGGCCGGCTTCAGCCTTTATGGGCGGTTCAGCGGCCAACTGGCCAACGACAATCTCGACTCCTCGGAAGACTTCGGCCTGGGCGGCCCCACGGGCGTGCGCGCTTATCCATCAGGCGAAGGCTATGGCGATGAAGGCTGGCTGAGCCAGCTGGAGCTGCGTTATGCCATGGGCGCATTCAGCCCGTTCGTCTTCCATGACAGTGGCCGGGTCAGCATTGCCCATGACACTTGGCAGGCGGGCGACAACCATCGCAGCCTGTCCGGCGCAGGTGCCGGGCTGCGCTTTAGCCAAGGGCCTTGGCAAGCCGAAGCCACAGTGGCTTGGCGCACCGCAGGTGGCAAGCCGGAGTCCGACAGCCGCGACCGGGTGCCCACCAGCTGGCTGAGTGCGCAGTACCAGTTCTGAGGTGACCGGCTAACCCGGCTGCCCATCCACCCGCGCGGTGCAGAACATCACCGCGTAATGGCGCACAAACAGGGCAAAGGCCGCGATCCACAGCAAGCTGGACAGCCCCAGCCCTGCAGCCGGGGCGAACGGCACCAACAGCACCCGTGTCATAGCCGCCAACTGCAAAGCGGCAAACGCCCAGCTCATAACCGCAGGCGGCTGCAACGGCCGCCCGGTATGCCCAAGGCTGACCCGCGCCAGCATCGCCAGAATCGCCCCGCCGACCGTACCCAGTGCCAGGGCGTGATAGGCCAGGCTGACGTTATGCAGCCAGCCGACATGCCAGGCCGCCAGGGCCAGTAACGCCAACGGCAACCAGGTGTAGGCCAGGTGCAATGACCAGAGCAGCGGCACTCGCCAGATCCCGGCGTCGTACCAGTGCCACAGGCGCAAGCCATGCAGCGCAGCCAAAACCAGCAACAGCGGCAACATCCATAGCGATGGCTGCAAGGCCAGACCACTGGCAAATAGCAGCGCCAGGCTTAGCGACAACAGCAGCACCAGCAGATCCAGCCGTGGTCTTGGGCTAGCAGGCGCAAGCTGGTTGAGGCCGCGCTGGGTAAAGAACGGAATTACCCGCCCGCCGATAATGCTCACCAGCGCCGCAATCAGCCATAAGCCGGCCAAGGCACCGCGCCGCTGCAGGGCATCATCACCCAGCGCCAGGCCATACAGCAGCAGCCACTCACAGCCCGCCATCAGCAGCACCACGACCACCAGCGGGTAGTTGCGCCACTGGCGCACCGCCCATAGCTGCCGTCCCAGCAACAACGCCAGCAGCGGTAGAAAGGGCAGTTGCAGCGCCAGCAAGAGTGGCAACGGCGCGCCGAGCAACCAGGCGAGGCGCGCCACTAACCAGAGACTGAACAGTGCCGCCAGCGGCCAGCCACTCAGCCCCGGCCGCCCCGTCCAGTTCTGCACAGCGGTAAGCAGAAAGCCGGCAATAATCGCCCCGGCAAAACCGAACGGCAGCTCATGCCGGTGCCAGGCCAAACTCCCGCCCACCGGCTGCCAACCCGGCAGATAACCCAGCAACGCCGCCGCCCACAGGCCAATCGCCAATACGGCAAGCAACGCGCCACCGAGAAAGAACGGGCGAAAGCCCAGCCGCCACAGTGGCGCAATAGCCAACTCCTGCTGCCGATCACGCAACTGCACAGCAAGGCTCCTGTTGCGTGCGCAAGTGTTGCTGCGCAGCCAGGCGCAGCACATAACCCAGCTTGAGCAGGCCTGGGCCAATGATCGTCAGCGAGTGCGCCGTGACCAGGCTGCCCATGCTCAGCTGCGCCTCCAGGCCATAGGCGCCCAACAGGCCGCTAAGCAACAGCAGCACGCCGGCCAGCAGCATGCGGTTCGCCAGTTGCAGTACCCGCGATGGGCAGGACAGATACGCCAACATAATCACCTCCCAGGCTGTTAAGCCTCTGTTTTAGCTATCCAGCGCGCTGGCCGGACCAAAGAACTCGTAATGACTCTGCGCCGCCGGCACACCGAGGCTGTGCAGGTGCCGTTTGACCTGCGCCATAAACGGCTTGGGGCCGAGGAAGTAGGCATCCAGATCGCGCTGCTCGGGCAGCCACTCAGCCAACTGTTCCAGGCTGAGCAGGCCTTCGGCATCGCCCGCATCACCCTCACGCGGCTCGCTGTAGCACACGTAGTGACGCAGTTGCGGACGCTCAGCGCGCTGCGCCTCCACCCAATCACGGAAGGCGTGCACACCGGCGTGGCGAGCGCAGTGGATAAAGTGGATATCACGGCCCGTGTCGCGCGCCGCTTCCAGCATGCTCAGCGCCGGAGTGATACCGACGCCGGCGGTGATCAGCACCAGCGGCTTGGCCGACTCGCGCAGGACGAAATTTCCCGCCGGGGCGAACAGCTCCAGGCTGTCGCCGACCTGCAGCTGGTCATGCAGGTAATTGGAGACCTTGCCGCCCACCTCGCGCTTGACGCTGATGCGGTACTCGCGGCCATTGCCCAGGGCCGACAGCGAGTAGTTGCGGCGCTGCTCGCCACCGTCCAGCAACAGGCGCAGGCCGATGTACTGGCCCGGCTGGAAGGCCGCCAACGCGCCGCCGTCGGCCGGTGCCAGGTACAGCGAAACGATCTCCTCGCTCTCCTGCACCTTGCGGCTCAGGCGGAAACTGCGCGCCCCGCGCCAGCCACCCTCAGCATTGGCGTTGGCGCTATAAGCTGCCTCTTCGGCACCCATCAGGATGTCCGCCAGCTGCCCATAGGCCACAGCCCAGGCCTCGATCACTGCATCGGTGGCGATCTCTTCACCGAGCACTTCACGAATCGCCCGCAGCAGGCAGCTGCCGACAATCGGGTAATGCTCGGGCAGGATCTGCAGCGACACATGCTTGTTGACGATCTGTCCTACTAGAGGCCCCAACGCCTCCAGCCGGTCGATATGCCGGGCATACATCAGCACCGCATTGGCCAGCGCACGCTGTTGGCCACCGCTGGCCTGGTGCGCCTGATTGAACAGCGCGCGCACCTCGGGGTACTCGCTCAGCATCATCTGATAGAAGTGCCGAGTCAGTGCTTCACCGCCGCTTTCCAGCAGCGGCACGGTGGCTTTGATCAGGGCGTTTTGGGCAGGGGTCAACATAGTGCTTCCTCGTCAGGGCGACACGCTGCACTTGCGCAGCGCTTCGGTTCATATCACTCTGGCTATTACAGGAAGCGTGCCAATTATTTTATTTATATAAATCATAGACTTATAAATACTTGTGTCTTTATGACAGCAAGCATTGCGAGTCTTAATGACAACTAGTGTGTCCTTATGACAGCAAACCCACTGCTTACCGCGCTGATTCCCCTGGTCGCCGATCTGTCCCGTGAGCTGCCGGAAGTCGAGCGCTATCGCCGTCTACTGCAAGCGCTGCGGCAGCTGCTGCCGTGCGATGCCGTGGCGCTGCTCAAGCTCGATGGCGATGTACTGATTCCGCTGGCCGTGGAGGGTCTGAGTGCTGACACCCTCGGCCGGCGTTTCAAGCTCGACGAACAGCCACGCCTGCAGGCGCTGCTGGCGCAACGTGGGCCGACGCGCTTTGCCACCGACTGCGAGATGCCCGACCCCTATGACGGCCTGGTCGACGGCCATCGCGGCCACCTACCCGTACATGACTGCCTCGGCTGCCCTTTGTATGTGCAGGATCAGCCTTGGGGCCTGCTGACCCTCGACTCGCTGGACCCGGCGAGCTTCGGCCGAGTCGATCTGGACAACCTGCAGGCATTTGCCAGCCTGGCCGCTGCCACAGTGATGGCCAGTGAACGGATCAACGCGCTGCTGCAACGCGCCGAGGATCAGCACCAGTTGGCCGAGGCTTATAAGCAGGCCGCCGGCCAGCAACGCCCGCGTGAGCTGATCGGCCAGAGCGCCGTGCACAAACGCCTGGCAGCGGAGATTGCGCTGGTCGGCAACAGCGAACTGAGCGTGCTGATCAGCGGGGAAACCGGGGTCGGCAAGGAGCTGGTCGCCGAAGCCCTGCACGCCGCCTCGCCCCGCGCCGCCAAGCCATTGATCAGCCTCAACTGCGCGGCGCTGCCCGACAACCTGGTGGAAAGCGAACTGTTCGGCCATGTACGCGGAGCCTTTACCGGCGCGCACAACGAACGCCGCGGCAAGTTCGAACTGGCCGATGGCGGCAGCCTGTTTCTCGATGAAATCGGCGAGCTGCCTTTGCCCGCGCAAGCCAAGCTGCTGCGCGTGCTGCAGAGCGGCCAACTGCAACGGGTCGGTGCCGACCAGGAGCAGCGGGTTAACGTGCGCGTGCTGGCCGCCAGCAACCGCGACCTGGCCGAGGAAGTGCGCGCCGGGCGTTTTCGCGCCGACCTGTATCACCGCCTCAGCGTCTACCCGCTGAAAGTCCCGGCACTGCGCGAACGCGGCCGCGATGTCCTGCTGCTGGCCGGCTACTTCCTCGAAGAAAACCGCGCCCGTCTGGGCCTACGCAGCCTGCGCCTGACTGCCGAAGCCCAGGCCAGCCTGCTGGCGTACAGCTGGCCCGGCAACGTGCGCGAACTCGAACACCTGATCGGCCGCGCCGCCCTCAAGGCCCTGGCCGGCTGCAGCGAGCGCCCGCGCATCCTCAGCGTCGACAGCGCTCATCTGGACTTGCCGACCAGCCAAGCCGCCGCAACACCTGCAACTCAAAGCGCAGCAGAGCCGCACAGCGAACTGCCGCTGCGCGAAGCCCTCGACACCTACCAGAAGCAGCTGATTAGCCAGGCCCTCAGCCGCCACCAGCACAAATGGGCCGCCGCCGCCCGCGAACTGGGCATCGACCGCGCCAACTTGATCCGCCTGGCCAAGCGCCTGGGTCTGCAAAATTAATCCGCCATTAGCCCGCGCCGCACCACACAACGGCGGTTCCGTGGCTAATCTTCAAGGCGGGTGCGGCACTTGCTCAACGCGCGCGGAAAACCCACACCACCAATAGGCAAATGCAATTTGCTGCCCGCACGGCATGGGTAGCTAATGGCCATCACCCAGCTACTCCCTCTGGAGAGCCACTATGGCCGACGAAGCCAAAGCGGACCGCATCAAAGTCGACGCAGCCAACCTGACCATCGGTATGTACGTGGTCGAACTGGACCGACCATGGACGGACACCACCTTTCTCTTTCAAGGCTTTCGCATTCGTCAGCAACAGGACATTCGCCTGCTGCAGGAAGTCTGCAGTTACGTCTGGGTGGATGCTCGGCAATCCGTCGCCGTGCATGATCAGGTCGCGGCCAATATCGCCCAGCCGGAAGCACTGCAGCCGGTCATCGCCAAGGTCGATTTCAACCTGGAAATGCTCCAGGCCGCCCCCACCTGGAACGCCGCGCGCGAAGAGTCGTTGCGGATTCTGCAGGCGGTCAAATTGGGCCAGGAGCTGGATGTCGAGGCGGTTAAAGCCGTCATCAAGGACTGTGTCGAAAGCATCCTGCGCAACCCGGCCGCCATGCTCTGGCTGGCGCGCATTAAGAACAGCGACGCCTATACCGCCGAACATTCGCTGCGCGTCTCCATTCTCTCGATTGCCCTGGCCAAGGAGCTGGGCCTGCCGGCTTATCAGCTCGAACAGATTGGCGTGTGCGGCATGCTCCACGATGTCGGCAAGATCAAGGTGCCCAACGAGATCCTCAACAAACCCGGTGCGCTGACCGCCGAAGAGCTGTGCATCATGCAGAGCCACGCTGCCGAAGGGCGCAAACTGCTGATGAGCAACCAGCAGGTCACCGCCGCCACCGTCGACGTCGCCTACTCGCACCATGAGCGCCTGGATGGCCAGGGTTATCCGCGCGGCCTGAATGCCAGCAAGATCCCTTACTTCGCCAAGATCATCGCCGTGGCAGATAGCTATGACGCGATCAACAGCGACCGCGTGTACAGCAAGGGCAAATCCAGCCTGGAGTCGCTGCGCATCTTGCTGGAGGCAGTCAACAGCCATTTCGACGAAGAGATTGTTAGCAGTTTTATCCGCATGGTCGGCATCTACCCGCCAGGGGAAATCGTCGAGCTGACCAATGGCGAAGTCGCCATCATCATCGGCTGCCCACCTGGCAACAAGCTCAAACCCCGGGTGCTGCGCGTGCTCGATGCGCAGAAGCAGCCCTGCAAGGAAAGCATCATCGACCTGGGCAAAACCGCCAACGACCCCAGCGGCAAACCCTACCGCATCCACGAAGTGCACAGCAGCGGCGCCTTTGGCATTCATATAGATGATTACCGCAGCAAGGGGCTGGTTGTCCCGATGTATTTATAGCGCAGCAGTTACAAACCCGTGCTGCCCGGCGGGCACACTCCCAGGGCTGCCAGCTCCTCCAACGGCACCCCGCCGGACAGGTACTGCTGGCAGGTTGCTGAAGGCGTAGCAGACGGCGGAGACACATCCGTGACAACCTCGCTGACCACACCCGCTTGCAGCGTGCCGCCGAGTCGCAGAAAGGCTCGTGCCTGACCGCGCTGCAGCCAGATGCCTTCATTCTCGATGGCCGCCAGGCGTATGCCACCCGGCAATACCGCGTCGAACTCAACCCGCTGCGCGGCCACCTGACCGATGCTGAGCAACGCCCAACCGCCGCCACTGCTCTGGCGAAACAGGCCATGCAGCTGCCAATGCTCAAGGCCCGTCAGAGGCTTTGCCGAGGGCAGTATCCACGGCGAATCGGCAGGCAGCAGATCACTCGGCAGCTGCACCGCGCCCACCGGAAATGCCAGGCACAAACCCAGCACCGCTCGGCTTATAGCAACCCTGATGCGCCGGGTGGTTACGCTGCACTCGGTCATAGGCTCGGCACGGGATCTCGCTGTTGTGCGTAGCCGATAAAGCTCACCAAGTTGCGGCTCTTCAGCAGCGGCAACAAGGCATGGTCATTCAGCGACAAGCCAAACCACTTCTGATTAACCCCGCCGGTGCAGCCGTACATGATCAGCTTGCCACGGCCATTGGTGAGGAAGCCCTGGGACAGGTCCACACAGCGCCCGGCGTACTTCAACTGGGGCAGAGCAGCAAAGTCCCAGGCTTGTGTATCGCGCTGCGCATCGCAGTCGCTGAGGCTGATGTCGTTGGTTGCCGTCAGGCATTTGCTCGGCTGTGCAACGCTGCGAATACGCCCGCTGGCATCGACCAGCCACTGTTCATCAACTCCGCCCGCGCACTGCGCCTTGGCCGCTACGTAGGGGCTCCACACACCCTCCTTCAGCTCCGCGCGTACACAGTTGCCATTGTTCATGGTGAAGCTTTGCGGCGCTGGGAGCAGAGGGCGCTGATCAAACTGCAGGGTTAGCAATAGCGCGTCGAGTGCCGCGCGCGCGGCATCACTGCTCGCCAGTCGAGAACCATGGGCATCCAGCCAGCGGTTCAGGCGCAGTGCACGCTCCTCCTGACTTTTCAGCCGCTGCATCACCTGCAGAGCAGTCGCCGACAGCCCCTCCGTTTGCTCGGCATAGCTGTCATAGAGCAGACGAGCCTCGCCGGTTAAGGCCAGCACCGGCTGGTTGGCAATCGCCTCCAACGCCGCTTGCAGCTTCGGCCGCTCTTCGTTGAACAGCGCCTTGAAACGCTCCTCGCGACCCACCACTACGGGAGCCGGCATCGCGGGTAAGCCCTGAGCAATGGCCAGGCTGGCCAGATCAACCGGGGTGTCGCCCGGCGCTTCGCGGCACTGCAGGGTAGCCGCCAGCGGCCGCTCGGCCTGCGCCAGGTTGATATGCAGCTTGTTGGCGTTGCTGCCCATGCGCAGTGGCGCGATGGCGATGCGCTGGCTGGCGCCGCCGACAAACTCCACTTTCAACCAGCACTGCTTGCTGGCCGCAGCGTCATTGGGGGCAGGCAGGTCGTATACCTGGCCCCAGTTACCACGCAGCGCCGGGTAGAGCACGCCGCTGTTGGCCACCGGGTCATAGCCGCCGAGGAGAGTGAAAACCGGCACCCCGAACAGACGTGGCTTGCGGTAGTTGCCATCGGCGCTGTTGTACCAGACCTGATTCGAGCTCGGCACCTTGGGCTGGTTGACCTCCATCTTGCGCGTGCTCGCATCCCACTTGCGGTAGCCCGTGGGTGAATCGGTTGCCCAGACTGCACGGTTATTCAGGTTCGGCTGAATCCAGTTCTTGGTGCTGTAGCCGGTGTAATGGGTATAGCTGGACAACGCACTGGTGAAATCGCCGCCCGACATGGCATCAGGCGCAAACGCGTAAGCATCGGCAAACAGCGGCGTACCGCTCATGGCTGCGCTCTTGTTGCGCGCCCACAGCAGGTTGGCACGCATGCGCTTGCGGTAAGCGATATAGCCCCAGCCACTGTCGTGGTGATGCACGGCCAGAAAATAGTTGCCGTCTTTCTCGCCCGGATAATGGCCTATGCCGTAGTGGTGACCGATTTCATGGCTGAATTCATTCCCCACCGAGCTATACAGCGTGAGGATGCCATTGCCACCGCTCAATCCATGGCTCTGTACGCCATTGGTGTAATTGCCGGCAGCATGGTGCGCCACTGCGCTCTGCGTCAGTTGCGGCTGCTGCTGGCTGACCATTCCCGCACTGGTGATACCCCAATTGGCCAGATTGATCCCGGTGCTGAAGGTCGATTTAGCGGTGTTCTCACGCATATCGCCGCTGTAAACATCGCCGTTCACCGCACTCGCCGTGTCATAGATAACGCCGCTGCCGACCATCACCCGATCCAGCTTTACGTCTTCGTAATAGCTTGCCAGCAGACGGGCCACAGGCACGGTCTGGAAGTACTCGGTAGCGGCCTGGGCAGTGCGTGCGCGAAACCAGTGACCATTACCGGTAGGCGGCTCGGTCAGCATGCCCAAGCGAATCGACTGCACCACCAACTCGGCCGGCGCGGCAAAATCGAAGGCCGCAGCGCTGCGCTCGCCACGCCGGCCGCGCTCATCGATAACCTGCAGGCTCATCCCCGGCCGGACCCAATCCCAAGGCAACACCGCAGACCAGGCGCGCCGTGAATAAACCACATCAGGGCGGCTATCGGCCCCGGTACGATCCGCCCTGGGCAGCCGGTCCGGCTCGCTCAATACCAGCTCACCTTTGAGATCACCGTCCACCGTCACCTGCACACGCAGCTGTTGCGGCAGCGGCTCTGTCGGCAGCGGGGTTACCAGCAACAGCGCCTCACGCTCGCTGGTTAGGCGCGGCATGTTCTTCGCCTCGTTGCCCTGCGGATCGACCGAATGGCTCTGCACGAACTGCAGCATGGCCGCCAGATCACCGCTCAGATCATTGCGCACCGCGCGCGGCTGGCCGTCTGCCGCAACATCGTAAAAGCCCTGCGCATTGACCTCATCAACCACCGCAGCGGGCGGCTCGGGAAAGGTCTCACCAGGCGGTGGTGCAACCACCGGCGGCTCTACTGGAGGGATCACTGGCGGCGTGACGGGCGGCTGCACGACCGGGGGTTCAACGGGCGGCACCACAGGTGGCGCGACCGGCGGCGTAACCACGGGCGGCTCAGTCGCCGGCGGACGACTGCCAGTGTTATTACCGCCGCCACTGCTGCTTCCACCACCGCCGCCACCCAGATCCAGACAGCCTGTCAGATTAACCAGCGCCAGCAACAACAGGCTTACACGAAGCATGATTTCTCAACCTTATTCTGGAAAATCGTAATAGCGGCCGCACAGTCACCCAGGCCGCGCAGAGGCAGCTCGGCATATGGGTAAACGTCATGGGATAGGCAGAAGTAGCGGGCGAGAACACGCGGGAGTGGTAACCCCTGAAAAACTCGAAACATGCGAGCGGCTCGATATGGTTTCGCGCATCCATGCACTCGATGATTTTCCTATGCGCCGTCACCTTGAATGGAAACCGGCATAAAAGAGCGCGCGAGCATAATTAAAGCTGCTAAGCCGGTCAGTTTTCTGACTGATCGCTGTGATAGTTCTCACAGATTCAACCCGGCCAGCGGGTGTTCGGGGAGCACCTGAAGTCTCAACAGGCTGAGCAGCTATTGAGCCGGACACCGAGGAGCCGAAACGTCCTTTTCTCGGAGGACGGCGTGGCGAGGATCTAAGGGGATGGGCCTTGTTGAAGTCAGCCCGCAAAGGCGCGATACCGACTAAGGCTTATGCAGGGCGCAGGGCGAACACCAAACAAAAAAGCCCCAGGTTTTCACCTGGGGCTTTCGTTTATATATGGCGCACCAGGCGGGATTCGAACCCACGACCCCTGCCTTCGGAGGGCAGTACTCTATCCAGCTGAGCTACTGGTGCAGCGCGGGCGCAATCATACGCATCTCGCTGGCGGGCGTCCATGCCGCTGCCTTGTTCGCAATTCTGCACGGTGACGGCTGGCTAGCTGTCTAGCCATATAAAGCGGGTGAATACGTGCAATATTCCGTTAATTTTTTCGAACAGGCTATTGCCCTTTACCCCTCTTGACCCTAGGATTCGTTTGAGATTTCAAACGCTCTTGCTAAAACTGTGTGCAATTCCGGCTGATTGGTCATCCGCGAGGCACACATCAGCAGCAAGGGTGCACACACTGAACCTACACGCGCCGCTTGGCGGCGCACCCAGCGCAAGTGCCGATACCAGGGTGTCGGAATTTAGGAGACTGCCATGCAACTGAAAGACACCCAGCTGTTCCGTCAGCAGGCTTATATCGACGGCACTTGGCTGGACGCCGACAGCGGCCAGACCATCAAGGTCAACAACCCGGCCACCGGCGAAATCATCGGCAGCGTGCCGAAGATGGGCGCAGCGGAAACCCGTCGCGCCATCGAAGCCGCCGACCGTGCGCTGCCGGCCTGGCGTGCCCTGACCGCCAAAGAGCGTTCGAACAAACTGCGCCGCTGGTTTGAACTGCTGATCGAGAATCAGGACGACCTCGGCCGCCTGATGACGCTGGAGCAGGGCAAGCCGCTGGCCGAAGCCAAGGGCGAGATTGTCTACGCCGCTTCCTTTATCGAGTGGTTCGCCGAAGAAGCCAAGCGCGTGTATGGCGACGTGATTCCGGGCCATCAGCCGGACAAGCGCCTGATCGTCATCAAGCAGCCAATCGGCGTAACTGCGGCCATCACCCCGTGGAACTTCCCCGCGGCGATGATCACCCGTAAAGCCGGCCCGGCCCTGGCCGCCGGTTGCACCATGGTGATCAAGCCGGCTTCGCAGACGCCGTTCTCCGCCCTGGCCCTGGTGGCCCTGGCAGAGCGCGCCGGCATTCCGAAAGGCGTACTGAGCGTGGTTACCGGCAGCGCCGGCGAAGTTGGCGGTGAGCTGACCAGCAACCCGATCGTGCGCAAGCTGAGCTTCACCGGCTCGACCGAAATCGGTCGCCAGCTGATGGCCGAATGCGCCAAGGACATCAAGAAGGTCTCGCTGGAACTGGGCGGCAACGCGCCGTTTATCGTGTTCGACGATGCCGATCTGGATAAAGCCGTCGAAGGCGCGCTGATCTCCAAATACCGCAACAACGGCCAGACCTGCGTCTGCGCCAACCGCCTATATATTCAGGACGGCGTGTACGACGCCTTCGCCGAAAAACTGGCCGCCGCCGTAGCCAAGCTGCAGATCGGCAACGGTCTGGATGAAGGCACCACCACTGGCCCACTGATCGACGACAAGGCTGTGGCCAAGGTCCAGGAACATATCGCCGACGCGCTGAGCAAAGGCGCACGCCTGCTCGCTGGTGGCAAGCCGCACGCCCTGGGTGGCAGCTTCTTCGAGCCGACCATTCTGGTCGACGTGCCGAAGAACGCCGCCGTGGCCAAGGAAGAAACCTTCGGCCCGCTGGCGCCGCTGTTCCGCTTCAAGGACGAGGCCGAAGTGATCGCCATGTCCAACGACACCGAGTTCGGCCTGGCCTCGTATTTCTATGCCCGTGACCTGGGTCGCGTGTTCCGTGTGGCGGAAGCCCTGGAATACGGTATGGTCGGCGTTAACACCGGGTTGATCTCCAATGAAGTCGCGCCGTTCGGCGGCGTGAAAGCCTCGGGCCTCGGCCGCGAAGGCTCGAAGTACGGCATTGAGGATTACCTGGAAATCAAATACCTCTGCCTGGGTATCTAACCCTGGCGAAGTAGCAGTAACCCCGCCGAAGACGCACGAGAGCGCTGCGCCTTCGGCTTTATATGGACATAGCTGTGGCCGGGCGTGCTGTGACAGTCGATCATCGAATACTGCCAAGCCGCCGCCGGTGACACATCCTTGAACCACGCCGAGATTAACCGGCGAATGAGGACATCATGAGCAAGACCAACGAATCCTTGATGCAACGCCGCACCGCTGCCGTTCCGCGCGGCGTGGGCCAGATCCACCCGATCTTCGCCGAATCGGCGAAGAACGCCACCGTTACCGACGTTGAAGGTCGTGAGTTTATCGACTTCGCCGGCGGCATCGCGGTACTCAACACCGGCCACCTGCACCCGAAAGTAATTGCTGCGGTGCAGGAACAGCTGACCAAGCTGACCCACACCTGCTTCCAGGTGCTGGCCTATGAGCCGTACGTCGAGCTGTGCGAGAAGGTCAACGCCAAGGTGCCGGGCGACTTCGCCAAGAAGACCCTGCTGGTCACCACTGGCTCCGAAGCGGTGGAAAACTCGATCAAGATCGCCCGCGCCGCCACTGGCCGCGCTGGCGTGATTGCCTTCACCGGCGGTTACCACGGTCGTACCATGATGACCCTGGGCCTGACCGGCAAGGTCGTACCCTACTCGGCCGGTATGGGCCTGATGCCGGGCGGCATCTTCCGCGCCCAGTACCCCTGTGAACTGCACGGCGTGAGCACGGATGACGCGATCGCCAGTATCGAGCGCATCTTCAAGAACGATGCCGAGCCGCGTGATATCGCCGCAATCATCATCGAGCCGGTGCAGGGCGAGGGCGGTTTCTACGTCGCGCCGAAAGACTTCATGCTGCGCCTGCGCGCCCTGTGCGATCAGCACGGCATCCTGCTGATCGCCGACGAAGTGCAAACTGGCGCCGGCCGTACCGGCACCTTCTTCGCCATGGAACAGATGGGCGTCGCTGCCGACCTGACCACCTTCGCCAAATCCATCGCCGGCGGTTTCCCGGTGGCCGGTGTGTGCGGCAAGGCTGAGTACATGGACGCCATCGCCCCAGGCGGTTTGGGCGGCACCTACGCCGGCAGCCCGATTGCCTGCGCTGCGGCCCTGGCGGTGATGCAAGTGTTCGAGGAAGAGCAGCTGTTGGATCGCTGCAAGGCCGTTGGCGAACGTCTGGTCACTGGCCTTAAGGCCATCCAGGCCAAGCACAAGGCCATCGGTGATGTGCGCGCCCTCGGTGCGATGATCGCCGTCGAGCTGTTCGAAGGCGGCGACCTGCACAAGCCGAACGCCGCACTGACCGCCGCAGTGGTGGCCAAGGCGCGCGACAAGGGCCTGATCCTGCTCTCGTGCGGCACCTACGGCAACGTGTTGCGCGTACTGGTACCGCTGACCGCCGAAGACGCCCTGCTCGACAAGGGCCTGGCGATTATCGCCGAGTGCTTCGCCGAACTGGCGTAAGCCCGCAGCGCTGATACAAAAGACCCGCTTCGGCGGGTCTTTTGCGTTCTGCGCCGGCACAGGCAATCAAACTGATAGCCAGGTGCTATTAGCCGGCGGGCAAGCACCCCAGGCATCATCCCGCAGCGCTGCGCCTACAGCGCCTCAATGGCGCCTTGTAGGACAACCAGACCGCTCTATTGCGGTATTTTCAGGCAGAATTGCAAAGCTGACGAAACGCTCAGCATTTCGTCGGCCGACGCTGGTTTTAAAGCAACCAACCCTTACACTGCGCCGCCATATCGATGGCGCCATTATTTTGCCATCACGCTTTTCCCTGAGGTTTTCATGACTGCCCTGGCCAACGCTCCGGAGATTCTGATCGCCGAAGCAGACCCCTGGACTGCCGATCTGCTCGTGCAACTGGTACTCGATGTGCGCGCCGATGCGCGGATTATCCGGGTCACCGACGGCGAGGCGGCACTGGCCAAGTGCAAACGCCGCCTGCCGGCCCTGGTGATTGCCGATGGCGACCTGCCGGGCCTGGATGGCCTGGAGCTGTTGCGTCAGCTGCGCCGCCATCCCCGCACTCCAGCGTTGCCATTTATCCTGATCAGCAGCCGTCTGGACGCCAGCAGCGTGCGCGCCGCACGGCCGCTGGCACCGGCGGCCTACCTGGCCAAACCGTTCAATGCCGAACAACTGCGCCAGCGCCTGCTCGGCATTCTCGGTAATGCTGCCGCCGGCGAGACAGCGGTAGCGGCACCCTTGCTGGTCGACAGCCTGGATGATTACCTCAATGCGGTGCGCGAAGAAGGTCAGGGCGCGCCGTTGCTGGCCTCGGTACGCGATTCGGTGAGCCAGTGCCTCAACGGTGACGACAGCGACCTGCGCGAGCTGGAAGAGGTGTTCGCCCGCGACCCGCAGATCACCGCAAGGCTGATCGCCGCCGCCAATAGCGCCGCGCAGCACCAGGGCGCACCCTGCCAGACCTTGAGCCAGGCGCTGCCGCGCCTGGGCCTGGCGCGCACGTTGAATCTGGTATTGGGCATGGCCGTGCAACGCAATGCGCTACTCAGCGACCCACGCCTGGCCGAGCTGGCCAGCAGTGCCTGGGACAGTGCTCAGCGCAGCGCCGAACTGGCGCGCTGGCTGGCGGGCGAGCTGCAACTGGATGCCGAGCTGTGCTTTACCGCCGCGCTACTGCACAACATCGGTGAGCTGGCCCTGCTGCGCAGCCTGCAGGATTGGCAGGACGCCGGCGGCACCTTGCGCGATGAGGATATTCACCAAAGCTTCCAGCAACGCGCCGCCAGCTTCGGCTCGGCGCTGCGCATCCGCTGGCGCCTGCCGTTTGGCCTGCGTGAGCTGATCGCGGCGTTCTACAACCTCGGCAGTGGCGTATTTAGCCGCGAAGCGCTGGTGCTCAACCTGGTCTGCCAGGTGCTGCGCCTGCGCAGTAACCAGTCGCCCAAAGAGCTGCGCGAGGAGCGCTGTGTACGCATGCTGCGCCTGGACCTCAGCCTGCTGGAGCGCATGCCTCTGGCTGCCGCGGCCTGACAACAGCAGCCGCGAACACGGATCAGGCGAGGATCTCGGCCAGCAGATCGAAGACGATACGGATACGCCGCGCCGTGCGCAGCTCGCGGTGGGTGACCAGCCAGATCGGCAGTTGAAAGGGTGCGACATCTTCCAGCACGCGCACCATGCCCGGGGTTTCCCGCGCGATCTCCTCCATGATTGCGCCGATGCCCAGGCCCTGGCGAACCATTTCCCAGTAGGTGACGGAGTTATCTGCGTAGCTGCGAAAATTCGTGTTGCTCAGCAGCAGGCCTTGGCCGTGCAGGTGCTGCAAGTAATGGCCGGCACGGTCCAGGCCGATAAAGTCGTGCTGCAAAGCCTCTTCGGCAGTACGCGGTAGGCCATGTACGCGCACCCAGCTTTCGGATGCATAAAAACAGGCGGAACTCTGCCGCACCAAACGGCCAATCAGCTCCGGTTGTTCGGGGCGCACATGGCGGATGGCGATGTCGGCCTCGCGGCGCAGCAGGTCGCTGAAACCGTCCGAAGCGACCACCTCGACCTGGATGCCGGGTGCCGCCTGGCGGATATGCAGGAGGATCTTCGGCATCAGGTACGCCGCCACCGCGTCGCTGGTGGCCACAGACACCACGCCCGCCACCTCTTCCGAGCGCCCGGTCGCAGCCAGACCCAGCTCATGTGCCGCCGCGCCCATCACGCGGGCATGCACCAACAGCTCCTGCCCCGTGCTGGTCAGTGCCATGGCTTTGCCAACCCGCTCAAACAGCGTCACGCCCAGCGCCAGCTCCAGAGCGGCGACCTGGCGACTGAGGGTCGGTTGCGACTGCCCGAGCTTACGCGCGGCAGCCGACAACGAGCCGGTTTCTGCCGTCTCGAGAAAGGCACGCAACTGATTCCAGTCGACCTTATCCATACGTAAATGCATATGTTGTCTGCAATTTATCGCAATACCCTGTGGTGATTCGCAAGGATAGCATCCGCACTGTGTTGGCTTTCGCCTTACCTCCATGCACAGGACGCGCACCATGCACTCACCCATCACCTCTGCCAACGACCACTGCGCTGCAGCTGCAACGCCGTCTGCCATGGCCGACAAGGCACGCTTCTGGAACCGCATTGCGCGTAAATACGCGAACGATCCGATTGCTGATCAGGCCGGTTACGAGAGGACGTTGCAGCGCGTACAAACCTTGCTGTCTACCGAGCATGAGGTGCTGGAAATCGGCTGTGGCACGGGCACTACCGCCCTGCGTCTGGCGCCCGCTACGCGGCGGCTGGTGGCCACCGATGTAGCCGAGCAGATGATTGCCATCGCAAACGCGAAACTCGCCAGCCAACCCATGCCACAGCTGCACTTCAAAGTGGCCGACGCCGACGCACCCGTGGCCGAACAGGGCACCTACGATGCCGTGCTGGCGTTCAACCTGCTGCACCTCGTGACAGATCTGCCGCAGGCGCTGAGTTCAGCCATCAATGCCTTGAAACCAGGCGGCTTGCTGATCTCGAAGACGCCCTGCCTGAATGAGATGAACCCGCTGATCCCCAAGCTGGCGCTGCCGCTGATGCGCGCCATCGGCAAAGCGCCGCCAGTGCTGTGCTTCGACGCCCGCCAGCTCCAGGCGGCCATGACTCAGCAAGGCCTGGAAATTCTGTCCGTCGAGCGCCATGGCAGCAAGAGCAAGGATAGCCGGGTGTTTATCGTGGCGCGTAAGCCCGATAGCCCGCCGTTGAAGGCCTGACCAACGCCTGCAAACCCACCGTAACTGACGATTTTCACCACCCGGACCTGCTGGTCCGTCCCTCTGTTGCACCCCAAAGAAAACATTGGAGCTTGCCATGTACCTTCGCCCAATCACCGCACTGACTACCGCCGCACTGCTGCTGTCCGGCTGCGCCGCCACCATCAACCAAAGTGGCTTGGAACAACGCACCGCCCAGGCCATCGGCAAACCCGTCGGGCAGTTCAGCATCACCGAGCGCACCGAGGAAACCGGCGGCCGCATCAACTACAACGTCAACACCCAGGACGGCGGCACCTACCGCTGCTACATGTACTCGGCCACCGGCTTCCAGAAGGCCATGAGCTTTGGCATGACGCCGCATTCGGATGCCATCTGCACCGCCATGGCCGGTACGCCAGCCGCTAGCGGGCAACGCAGCAATACGTCCGGCAGCAACTGCAATGCCCTGCTGCAGGCAGCCGGACGCTGCTGATTGCCCAGGCTTCCCGGTCAGCCCTGGCCGGGAATTGCGCTCACTACACTCGACCGCGCTGATGATTTGCGCGGTCACTCATCGGGGTGTTGATGCCATGAAAAAACTGCTCGCTCACCTCCCTCTGCTATTGGTTCTGCTGATGCATGCAGGTGCCCGCGCTGAAGGGCGCTGTCCCGATGGTTATTTCCCGATTGGTGGCGGTAACGCCGGCTGGGAAGGCTGTGCGCCGATGGGACCCGGAGCCGATGGCGCGCAAGAACCGGAACCCCAGCTGGAAACCCGCTGGGGCGCGGTCGCTACTACAGATGGAGCGATGGGCGTTGCGGCCGGACAAGAATCCCAAGAAAGCGCTGAACAGCAGGCGATTTCCGAATGCCAGGCTCACTCCTCTGGCAAGACCTGTGAGGTGCGTATCGCCTATTACAATCAGTGCGTTGCGGTCGCCTGGGGTGATGCCGGGAGTCGCATGGCCCGCTCGCCCGATTTGAAGGATGCGGAAGAGACGGCGCTGCGTAATTGTGAAAAGACTACAACCAACTGCGACCTCTACTACTCAGCCTGCAGTTATGCCGAACGCATGCAGTGATGCGCATCAAGGGCGGTCAAGAACCAGCTGCATCTGCACTTCACCCTGGGCGCTATCGGCCAGCTGAGTCAGTGGCTGCGGATGACCAATACAGTAGCCCTGGGCATAGTCGAGGCCGAGCGCGCGCACGCAGTCGAGGGTGGCCTGGGTTTCGACAAACTCGGCCACGGTGCTCAGACCCAGCTGGTTGGCAATCTGTTGCATTGAGCCAACCATGGCCTGGTTGATCGGGTCGCTCTCCAGGCCACGGATAAAGCTACCGTCGATCTTGACGATATCCAGCGGCAGGTGGCGCAGGTAGGCGTAGGAGGCGAAGCCGCTGCCGAAGTCGTCCAGCGCCACTTTAAGGCCCAGGCTGCGCAGCTGTTTGATCCACTGCGATGACACCCCCAGCTCACCCAGGGCGACCATTTCGGTTACCTCGATGCACAGCTTGTGCGCCGGCAGGTTGTGCCGCAGCAATTCGCTGTGGAGCATCTCGTGGAAGTGCGCGTTAAGCAGCGAGCTGGCAGTCAGGTTGAAGTTCACCTGGGCCAGTTGCTGCACATGCCGCGGGTTGTCCGCCAGCCACTGCAGCAGGCGCATCACCACCCAGCGGTCGATGGCGCCGAGAAAGCCGTAGCGTTCTGCCGCACCGAGAAACTGCCCGGGGCTGACCCACTCGCCACTGTGCGGGTCGTGATAGCGCAGCAACACTTCATAGCGCAGGCCGTCGCTGGCGCCCTGCAGCGCCACCACCGGCTGATAGAACAGCTCGAAGTGGCCCAACTCGATGGCCTCGCGCAAACGGGTGATCCATTGCAGCTGGCGTTGATGCTCCAGCAGCACGCCATCGGCCGGGTTGAACTGCTGCACGCGATTACGGCCCAGGTGCTTGGCCAACTGGCTGGCACTGTCGGCCCAGTTCAGCGCGGTTTCCCAGTCGCTGACGCCGCTGTCCAGCTCCAGCATGCCGATGCTGGCCTGCACGCGGAACGGTCGGCCCTGCCAGCTGAAGACAAATTGCTCAACGCAATGACGCAGACTTTCCGCATGTTCCAGGGCTGCTTCGTTGTTGATTTCACGCAGCAGCACGGCGAATTCATCGCCACCGATACGCGCCAGTTCGGCATGCCGTGGCAGCTGGTGCAACAGATGGCCGGACAGCTGGCGCAGCAGCTGATCGCCGGCCGAATGCCCGCAGAGGTCGTTGACCTGCTTGAACTGATCCAGGTCCAGACACAGCATATGGCTGTAGCGCGGTTTACCCTGACCCTTGAGGCTTTCGCGCAACAGGCGCTCCAGTTCGCGGCGGTTGAGCAGGCCGGTCAGCGAGTCATGCGCGGCCAGGTACTGCAGGCGCTCTTCCAGGGCACGGCGCTCGCTGAGGTCGACCACGATGCCTTCGATGCAGTCCTGGGTCGGGCGCAGATGCAGCGACAGATAAACCCAATGGCTCTGTCCATCGAGCCCATGAATCTGGCACTCCTGGCTGATCGCCGGCTGCTCGTTGTGCAGCTGCGCCACCTGCTCGGCCCATTGCTCGGCGCCCAATAGCTGCTGCATGGACAGCTCGCGGCTGTCCTGCGCCAGCCCCAGCAGCGCGGCAAAACTCGGATTGGCTTCGATCAGTGCGCCGCTGCGGGTACAGCGGAAAATCCCCTCGCCACTGCTGCTGAACAGCGCCTGGTACTGCTCCAGATTGCCCAGGGCCTGGGCCTTGCTGTGCAGCAGGGCACGGCGGATCTGCTCCAGCTGTTTATCGAGAATGCCGCCAAACAGCAGCATGCTCAGCACCGGCAGGTAGGCGTGCATGTAGTTGAAGCCCGGCGGCAGCGGAATCACCCCACTGCGCCCTAACGGCACCAGCAGCATCAGCAGCAGCGCCGAGCTCCAGCACAGCAGGTAACCGATGGCGTAAGGCCGGCGCTGGCGCACACCGAGGATCAGCAGCAACAGCTGGAACAGCCCGTTAAGCAGGATCAGCACGTTCAGCGTCTGGTAGGAGCGGAAGTGCCCATAGCTGACGATGGTCCAGCCGCACACCAGCAGGGTCACGGCAAACAGCGCGTTGCGCAGATGGCGCACACGGCCCAGTTCAAGCTTCAGTGAGCTGGCGAGAAACAGGCTGCTGAAAATCAGCATGCCGGGGTTGGCCAGGTTAGCCAGCTGGGTCGACAACCACACCCACTGCGGCCCCAACAGACTGGTGACGCCATGCAGACTGGCGTTATACAGCGCCACGCTGGCCACCGTCAGGCAGAACCACACCAACTGCGTTTCGCGCAGGGCGCTGAATTTCACCAGAAAGAACAGGGTCAGGCTGAGCAACGCCCCCAGCAGCAGGCCGCTGCGCATCCAGTGCTCGGCCAGCAATAGCGGGCTTTGTTCGGCCGCCACCAGCTGCATTGGCA
>Ga0209504_1000442_pt1 | contig 36622 bp, 28 predicted proteins | sample COGITO_mtgs_1005_FD_184791 | JGI IMG/M metagenome (GOLD analysis project Ga0209504, IMG submission 184791) | Pelagic marine microbial communities from North Sea - COGITO_mtgs_100511 (SPAdes) (version 2) | ecosystem: Environmental > Aquatic > Marine > Epipelagic ...
CTTGCGAATGACATTCTCAATAACTCCTTGTTCGTCAATGACAAAGGTGGTTCTGTGAATGCCTTCGTATTCTCGTCCCATAAACTTTTTAGGGCCCCACACACCAAAAGCCTGAATCACACTTTTGTCTTCGTCTGCCAACAATGGAAAAGGCAATTCGTGTTTGTCAATCCAGTTTTGTTGTTTTTTGGCACTGTCCGCACTCGCTCCCAAGACAGCATACCCTTTGGCCAAAAAGGATTGGTAATTGTCTCTCAAGTCACAAGCTTCCATCGTACAGCCAGGTGTATTGGCTTTGGGGTAGAAAAACAAGACGAGCTTTTTCCCTTGAAAATCTGACAAAGAAACGGTATTTCCTTTGTTGTCCAAGGCACTAAAATTTGGAGCTTTGTCTCCGTTTTGTAAAGTAGTCATATTGTAAAATTTAAAAAAAGGAAAGTTAAAGAGTAAAATCTACAATTGAAACTGTTTGAAGGAAATTTTAAAAAAAAGAAAAACGCTTTTAGAATTTCAACCACGTAAAACACAAAAATAGTCGTATTTTTAGACTCCTAAACCTGTCCGAATGAACAAGCGAGAAAAAGTACAATTTGTCATCGATACACTGGAAAAATTATACCCTGAAACGCCCATTCCACTAGACCACAAAGATCCATATACGTTATTGATTGCCGTGTTGCTATCTGCACAAAGTACCGATGCGCGTGTAAACATCATCACACCACTTCTCTTTGCCAAAGCCGACAACCCAAACGACATGGTGAAATTGACTGTGGAAGACATTCAAGCCATTATAAGGCCCGTGGGCCTCTCTCCCATGAAAGCCAAAGGAATTCATGGCTTGTCAAAAATTATTCTTGAAAAACACGGAGGTAAAGTACCCGCTGATTTTGATGCTTTGGAAGCTTTGCCAGCCGTAGGACACAAAACAGCAAGTGTGGTGATGAGCCAAGCTTTTGACATCCCTGCCTTCGCAGTGGACACACACATACACAGGCTGATGTATCGATGGAACCTCTCCAACGGTAAAAATGTGGTGCAAACCGAAAGAGATGCCAAACGCCTCTTTCCCGAAGAAACTTGGAACAAGCTGCATTTGCAAATCATCTTTTACGGGAGGGAATACTCGCCTGCGCGGGGATGGGACCTAGAAAAGGACGTGATTACCAAAACCATTGGTAGAAAATCCGTCATCAACAGCCATACAAAAAAATAAAATCACTGGCACTTCAGGAAGGTTTTCTCAACTTTTGAGCATCCCGATGTGGGAATTCCATCTTCCAAATAAGAAGTTCCTTTAGCGGAAAAACCATGAGACTAGGCACATAAAACACGTATTTACAGGATCGCGTTGGTTTTATTGAATAGAGATTCAAAAGCAAAAAAACCAGACCTTTCTTTATAAAATTGAGCGTTCCTTTCCTTTTATCGTTGCTAGCAATCGATTAAAACAAGGCTGTTTGGGGATCCTCTTTGTCTAAAAAATTCTCTTCCTCCACTTCAATCGCCTCCAACACCGGGGGTGTATAGGGATGGGGTTCCAAAAGATTCACTTGTTTGATTTTTTCCTCAGTGAATTGATTTCCAATCGCCTTGATTCCTTTTACAGCGATGAACTCTTCCAAATCCAAGACCTTATTTTCCAAGCTTCGTTTGGAAAAAACTACTTCTACATTAGGACGGTAATCTGAAACGACAATTTGCAATTGGGATTTTGGGTGTTCCGAAATAAAACGTTCTTCCTTTTCTGGAGCATCAATGACAAAGCGTTTTATGTAATACTTTGCTTTTTCTCCTTCAAAATAAATTGCAGAAATGGGCTTTATCGGATCCCATTTTTCCAACAAAATCATGTCGTCTTCAAAATGACAATTCAAAGCAGGTGTCATGGTTTTAATCGTTCCTGACTGGGTAGCGACCAACAACATGTCTTCAGCAGTAAACTCCCCCAGTAATTCCCCTCTTTGGTCCACATTCAAACGCTGAACAGCATCGTCAAACCATATTTTTCGAGGTTTTAGGGTAGAGACGCCCGCAGATTTGAATTCGATCTTTTTGATGGGGAATTTACTCACCAAGTTGCCCTTGGAACCCCGTCCTTTGATCAACAAATTGGAAAAATCTATGTCCCATTTTAATTTTTTGACACTCCCTACAGCTCTTAGGTTTACAGTAACCACTTCTGCTTCTCCGTTTGGATTGGCCGTAAAGTAATGAACCAAGGAACCTTTGTTTCCAGCTGTCAACACGTACTCTTTGTCACGTGTAATTCCGGTCACTGTAAAGCGTTTCATATAACTCGGACCCGATTTTCCGTCGCGATACATCATGTTGTACACAGTGCGTTTGTCTCCTTTTTTAAAAATTGCAATGTGGATGATGTCTTTCCCTACAAAAGTTTTGGAAGCAACCTTGGTCACCAAGAGGCTGCCGTCTTTTCTAAAAACAATGACATCGTCTATATCGGCACAATCCGTTACATAAGTATCCCGTTTTAGTGAGGTTCCGACAAAACCTTCTTCTTTATTTACATAAAGTTTGGTGTTTCGCATGACGACTTTGGTGGCCACAATATCATCAAAAATTCGAATTTCTGTCTTGCGTTCTCTGCCTTTGCCATAGTTGCTCTTTAACTTCTGGAAATAGGCGATGCTGTAATCGATCAAATGATCAAGGTGGTTTTGAACCTCCGCAATTTTTCCTTCCAAAGCTTCAAGCATTTTCAGGGCTTTGTCCGAATCAAACTTCGAGATTCTTTTGATGCGAATTTCTGTCAAACGCACAATATCTTCCTCGGTCACATTGCGTTTGAGGTTTTTTGCAAAAGGCGCCAATCCATTGTCAATCGCTTTGAGAACACCTTCCCACGTTTCTTCTTCCTCAATATCACGGTATATTCGATTTTCAATAAAAATCCGTTCCAAAGAAGCAAAATGCCACTGCTCCTGCAATTCAGAAAGCTGAATTTCCAATTCCCGCTTTAACAAGTGAACGGTATGGTCTGTGGAAATTTTCAGCAGCTCAGAGACACCTATAAAAATAGGCTTGTGTTTTTCAATAATGCAACTCAATGGCGAAATCGAGCTCTCGCAGTTCGTAAATGCATACAAAGCATCAATGGTCGTATCCGGAGATACATTTGGCGGTAGGTGGATGCGGATTTCTACTTCAGCAGCTGTATTGTCTTCAATCTTTTTGATTTTTATTTTTCCTTTGTCATTCGCTTTTAGAATGGAATCGATCAAAGACGAAGTGGTCGTACCATAGGGAATCTCGTTGATGACCAAGGTTTTCTTGTCCAATTGGTTGATTCGAGCACGTACACGAACTTTTCCGCCTCTCTTACCATCGTTGTAATTGGTGAAATCTGCAATCCCTCCCGTAAGAAAATCGGGGACAATTTTAAAGCTGCGTCCTTTGAGGTATTTCACAGAGGCTTCAATCAATTCTATGAAATTGTGAGGCAATACTTTGGTCGAAAGCCCTACGGCGATCCCTTCTGCTCCCTGTGCCAATAGCAAAGGGAATTTTACGGGCAAGTGAATGGGTTCTTTGCGCCTGCCATCATAGGAAGCTTGCCAATGAGTTGTTTTGGGGTTGAAAATCACCTCAGAAGCAAATTTGGAAAGACGTGCCTCAATGTATCGGGAGGCTGCTGCCCGGTCTCCAGTTAGGATATTACCCCAGTTCCCTTGCATGTCAATCAACAATTCCTTTTGGCCTAGTTGTACCATCGCATCTGCAATGGAAGCATCTCCATGGGGATGGTACTGCATCGTATGTCCAACCAAGTTGGCAACTTTGTTGTAGCGCCCATCGTCCAAATCCTTCATGGATTGCATGATCCGGCGTTGAACAGGCTTGAAACCGTCGTCCAAAGCGGGAACGGCTCTTTCTAAAATAACATAGGAGGCATAGTCCAAGAACCATTCCTTGTACATGCCCGTTACTTTGGTAAGGGTCTCACCTGTTTGGTTTACTTCAATCTCGTTTGCTTCTGAATCGATTTCTTCTTGCATGGTGCTAATGGGTATCTACAGTTTCTAAAGTCACACTTTATGTGTGCTGCTTGCCTGTCTTTAAAACTGCGTTTTCACAAATTTTATTTTCGGTGTACGGACTTTCTTGTTCGTGTGAATGAAGTGAAGGGTCAATCCACGGCATCCAATTCTACTTTTAAATTTTCAATGATAAATTTCTGACGGTCAGGAGTGTTTTTCCCCATATAAAACTCCAATAGTTTTTCTATGGACATTTCCTTGTCCAACAGGACCGGATCCAAACGAATGTTGTCCCCGATAAAATGGACAAACTCATTGGGAGAGATTTCACCAAGCCCTTTAAAACGTGTAATCTCTGGTTTTCCGCTGAGCTTTTTAAGTGCTTTTTGGCGCTCTTCATCAGAATAGCAATAGATTGTTTCTTTTTTGTTTCGCACACGGAACAGGGGCGTTTCCAAGATGTACAAATGCCCCTCTTTGATGACTTCAGGAAAAAACTGCAAAAAGAAGGTGATCAACAACAAACGAATGTGCATTCCATCGACGTCCGCATCTGTTGCAATCACAATGTTGTTGTACCTCAGGTCTTCCAAACTCTCTTCGATGTTCAAAGCCGCTTGTAACAGGTTGAATTCTTCGTTTTCATAAACCACTTTTTTGTTCATTCCGTAGGAATTCAAGGGCTTTCCTTTCAGACTAAAAACGGCTTGGGTGTTTACATTCCTCGACTTCGTGATGGACCCACTCGCTGAATCTCCCTCCGTGATAAAAAGGGTGGTGTCGAGTCGGTTGTCTTTTTTCAAATCTCCAAGGTGTACCCGGCAATCTCTTAATTTTTTATTGTGCAAGTTTGCTTTTTTGGCACGTTCTCTGGCCAATTTCCGCACACCTGAAAGCTCTTTTCGTTCCCTTTCCGCTTGGAGTATTTTGCGTTGTATTTGCTCAGCTGTATCTGGATTTTTATGAAGGTAATTGTCCAGGTTGGTTTTGATAAAGTCGTTGATGAACGTTCGAACCGTTGGCAATCCTCCTCCCATATCTGTGGACCCCAATTTGGTTTTGGTTTGGCTCTCAAAGACGGGTTCCATCACTTTGATACTGATGGCGGAAACGATGGATTTCCGGATGTCAGAAGCTTCAAAGGTTTTTCCGTAAAACTCACGAATGGTCTTGACCACGGCCTCGCGAAATGCCACTAGATGGGTTCCCCCTTGGGTGGTGTGTTGGCCGTTGACAAAAGAATGGTACTCCTCGCTGTACTGTGTCTTGCTGTGGGTCATCGCCAATTCAATATCGACTGATTTCAAGTGAATGATTGGGTAAGACATGTCCTCTTCAGAGATGGTTTCTTCCAACAAATCTTTCAATCCATTTTCTGAAAAATACTTTTCACCGTTGAAAACGATTGTCAAGCCCGTGTTCAAATACACGTAATTTTTGATCATTTTGACCACGTATTCACTTCGGAACTTGTAGTTGTTGAAAATATTGGAATCTGGTGTAAAAGAAACCCGAGTCCCCCTGCGCTGACTAGAATCTTCAGGGGCTGTTTGTTCTTGTAAAATCCCTTTTTCAAAATCTGCAGCAACTGTTTTTCCGTCTCTAATGGACTGCACTCTAAAGGATGATGACAAAGCATTGACTGCCTTGGTTCCAACGCCGTTTAGCCCCACAGATTTTTTAAAGGCTTTGGAATCGTATTTTCCTCCGGTATTCATTTTGGAGACCACATCCACTACTTTTCCCAAGGGAATTCCACGTCCGTAATCGCGAATCGTCACCGTTTGCTCTTTGATGGAAACTTCGATGGTCTTGCCGGCATTCATGACAAACTCATCGATCGAGTTGTCCAAAACCTCTTTGATCAAAATGTAAATTCCATCGTCTTGAGAAGTCCCATCTCCCAATTTTCCGATGTACATTCCAGGTCGCATCCTGATATGTTCTTTCCAATCTAGTGATCGGATATTGTCTTCCGTATAAGTAGTTTCTTGTGCCATCTAATAAATTGAGTCCTTGAAGTGTCGCTAAAATACTATTTTAGATAGAATCTCAAAAGGGGATTCTAAATAATTTTCAACAACATTTGACTCACAAATTGTTGAAAAAAACTTGTTAAATATCAAATTGTCAATTGGAGGCAGTGTCTTTTTTTAAATTCCTAAAAACAAAGCCATCGACTACTACTCATGTCTCAACTTTCTCCATTGAGAGGCATTTATTTCTTTAGATTTGTGTATTTTTGCACTTCATTTCAATACAAAACAATGTCATTATCAAGTTTGAATGCCATCTCACCCATTGATGGAAGGTATCGAGGAAAAGTTGAATCGTTGGCTGCCTACTATTCGGAAGCAGCTTTGATCAAATACCGTGTAAAAGTTGAAATCGAATACTTTATTGCGCTTTGCGAAATCCCTTTGCCCCAATTGGCGGATTTTGACACTACTTTGTTTCCGGCTCTTAGAGACATCTACCTCTCATTTTCGGATACAGATGCCACAAAAATAAAAGAGATTGAAAGTGTCACCAACCACGATGTCAAAGCAGTAGAATACTTTATCAAAGAGAAATTTGATGCTTTGAATCTGAATGCATACAAAGAATTCATTCATTTTGGCTTGACCTCTCAAGACATCAACAACACTGCCATTCCACTCTCGATCAAAGACTCTTTGGAAGAAGTGTACTACCCAAACCTAGACCAGCTTACAGCGAGGTTGGCCGATCTCTCTGAAGAATGGGAAGACGTTCCTATGTTGGCTCGCACCCATGGACAACCAGCCTCTCCTACACGCTTGGGAAAAGAACTGTTTGTTTTTGTAGAACGGATCAACCAACAAGTACAGCATTTACAAAACACCCCACATGCAGCCAAATTTGGTGGCGCTACAGGAAATTACAACGCACACAAAGTTGCCTACCCCAACATTGATTGGAAAGCTTTTGGAACGCATTTTGTTGAAAACATCCTCGAATTGCACCATTCCTTCCCAACTACTCAAATCGAACACTACGATCATTTGGCAGGTATTTTTGACGCTTTGAAACGCATCAACACCATCATTGTCGATTTGGACAGAGACATCTGGACCTATATTTCAAGCAATTACTTCAAACAAAAAATAAAAGCGGGAGAAGTCGGTTCTTCTGCCATGCCGCACAAAGTCAACCCAATTGATTTTGAAAACTCTGAAGGAAACATGGGCCTTGCCAACGCATTGTTTGCGCATTTGGCAGCCAAACTTCCCTTGTCTCGTTTGCAACGGGATTTGACAGATTCTACTGTACTTCGCAATGTCGGTGTGCCGATTGCACACACCATGATCGGATTTGCATCTACCCTCAAAGGATTGAACAAATTGCTACTCAATAAAGAAGCTTTTGAAAGCGATTTGGAAAACAACTGGGCAGTAGTTGCAGAAGCCATTCAAACCATTTTGAGAAGAGAAGCCTACCCAAACCCTTACGAAGCCCTCAAAGGACTGACAAGAACCAACGAGAAAATCAACCAGAAGTCTATTGCAAACTTTATTGACACCTTAGAAGTAGCAGCTGCTATCAAAACAGAACTCAAAGCAATCACTCCGAGCAATTACACGGGAATTTAAGACGCATCACCATATATGGATGTTGCTATTGACGGATTCAAAATTTTGAAAGGAAAAGTGTTTTGCAAAACCCTCCTTTTTTGACTGTGATTTTTTGTTTGCTCAAACAAAACTCTTTACTCAGTTTTTGCTTATTTTTACCCACATGACCAAAAAAGTTTTAATTGTATGTTTGGGAATCGGAAGCTTGTTTTTCTTGTCCTGTAAAAAAAACCCTGTTTCCAAAGATGCTTTTCAGTTTCGGGAAGGAACTTTTGAAATTCCTGAAGGAAATGGCTATTCCAAAACAATCCTTATCCGAAAGGACAGTCTGCAGATAGAAATCTACGAAGACCGCACAGACACGCTTCAAATCGAATGGCAAAACAACTTCAAGTACACCTTGAAGATGTTGCACCCCAAAACCACCTTGGACAAAAGCAGCATTCGTGTAAAAATCACCAACATCGAAAAAAACCGCTACGATTTTGTTGCTAAAATTGGCTACTCCAATTTTGAACAAAAAGGAACCGTTTACAAACGCTCAAACAAAGAGGCTCTAAAAAAATAAACCATGGAAATTTTTGCACAAACAGACACTTTGGTCGCATTGCTCACCCTGACTTTTCTAGAAATCATCTTGGGAATTGACAACATCATTTTTATTTCTATCGCCACTTCAAAACTCCCTCAAAACCAACAGAAAAAAGCCAGTCAATTGGGTCTTTTACTCGCCATGGCGTTTCGCATTTTCTTGTTGATGGGGATCTCTTATTTGATTTCGATGAATGCTGTTCTGTTGCACATCGACAACAGTTGGATCTCAACAGACATTACAGGTCAAAGCGTCATCCTTTTTGGTGGTGGTTTGTTTTTACTCTACAAGAGTACCCGTGAAATCCACCACAAAGTAGAAGGAAACGAAGAAGGTGCCGCTGAAAAACCAAAAGCAACTGCTTCTTTTTCCAAAATCATTTTACAAATTGTAATGATCGACATCGTATTTTCCTTTGATTCCGTTTTGACTGCTGTCGGAATGACCAATGGCATTGACGGCGCCCTGGCAATTATGATTACTGCAGTCATCGTTTCCATGATCATCATGATGGTATTCGCCGCACCGGTAGGAAAATTTGTCAACACCCACCCAACAATTCAAATGTTGGCACTTTCGTTCTTAATCCTCATCGGGTTCATGTTGATCACCGAAGCCGCTCACCTAGCACACACCAAAATATTCGAGCAACAGATTGGAGCCATCCCAAAAGGGTATTTGTATTTTGCAATTGCATTTTCGTTGGGCGTAGAAGCACTCAATATGAAAATCAGAAAACCAAAATCCTAAAGACATTCAAACGCGCTGTGTTTTTAATTTTAAAATGACTTCACACACACAAAAATCAACACGACTGACCTTTATTGACTCCTTGAGATCAATTGCCATTTTGTTGATGTTGGAAGGTCATTTTATCACCCACAGTCTTCTGCCAGTGTACCGAGATGACAACAATCCAATTTACGCGTTATGGAAATTTTCTAGAGGCCTCACAGCCCCTGTATTCTTCACCATCTCTGGTTTGATTTTTACCTATTTGTTGCTCAAAGACAAAAACAAAGGATTTCAAAACAAGCGTTTGAAAAAAGGTATCAAAAGAGGGGGCCTTCTTGTATTACTTGGCTACTTGTTGCAACTAAAGCTGTACAAGGTCTTTTTTTCAGGAATTCCCTTGTTTACAGATTTGTTTGCAATTTTTCATGTGTTGCAATGCATCGGAAGTTCTTTGATCCTCATCGTTTGCATCTACTTGATCAAAACTTACTTTTTAAAAATCCCTTTGGGATTGCTTTTGTTTATTTTAGGAATCGCTGTGTTTTTATGCACGCCTACCCTCTTGAATTTAGAGTACACAGGCGTACCTAAATTTGTAGAAAACATTTTGATTACTAGCAGAGACCTCAGCCGAAATAGGTCTGTATTTCCATTGTTCCCTTGGGCTGGATTTGTTTTCATGGGTGGTTTTTTGGGCAGCATCACTTACAGGTTTGAAAAACAAACCAGCCATCTGCTCTTTGCATTAATCTTGGCCGCTGCTGGGGCGCTTTTGATTTCATTCAATTACAATCTCATGGTTTTTTTACAACCGTTTACCGCGTTTATCGGATTGGAATCCGTTCAATACGTCTATGAAATGAACCGAGTAGGCCAAGTGTTTTTGGTCATCTCAACGGTGCTGCTTCTCGAAACAAGCCTAAAAAAAATACACAAATCAATATCCTTTTCTCTTCCTAAAAACACTGGTTTGTTTGCTTCCATAGGCTGCTGGGTCTTGCTGTTACTCCTTTGGAAACAACCCATCCCTATAGCCTATCGCTACCTGTTGTTCTTTGTTCCCCTCGCCTTGCTCCTCGCAAAAGGAGCGGGATGGAATGCCCAGTTGTTTTATGCCATAGGACAAAACACTTTGTTTGTCTATGTCTTACATGTGGTGCTCCTCTACGAAGGTTTTTTAGGGCTTCCCTTCGGAAAATGGATCCAAGCAAAACTGACTCCTTTTTACGCACTTTTTGGAATGCTGCTCTTTCTCTGTTTGTTTGCCCTTCTGACCAAACATTTTTATTTGACAAAAAAATCAAGCACCCTTTCAAAAAGCACTTAAAAACACCTCGGTTTCTGCAAAAAATAGACTGCCCAAACCTCAGTTGCCACCCGTTTTTTTTTGAAAAGACAAAAGCCCTCATAAGTAGAATTAAAGCAACTGTTCTTCAACTATTTTTATTAATTTTGCGTTTTCGATTTAACAACCCATACTCAACCGTTCAAAAAACACATAGATGCTTCTATTTTTTCAAAAAAATGCAACCGTTTTTGCCGTCGAATCCAAAGAAATTTCTTCAGAAAACATTCAAAAACTCCTTTGGCTGTTTGGGAATGCAGTACAAATCGAACAAACTTCGCTCGAAGGGTTTTTTATTGGTCCTCGCAAAGAAATGATCACTCCATGGAGCACCAACGCTGTTGAAATCAGTCAAAACATGAGTATTGATGGGATCTCAAGAATTGAAGAATTTACAAAAGTAGACAGCAAAGACGCTGCATTCGACCCCATGTTGCAAGTGCTTTATTCAGGATTGGATCAAGAACTTTTCACGATCAATACTCAACCCAAAGCAGTTATAGAAATTGAAGACATTGCTGTTTTCAACCGACAAGAAGGACTCTCTTTGAGCGACGAAGAAGTTGCCTACTTAGAAGGCATGTCTGCTAAAATAAATCGAAAACTAACAGACTCGGAAGTATTTGGTTTTTCACAAATCAACTCAGAACACTGCCGTCATAAAATATTCAACGGAACTTTTGTCATCAATGGAGAAGAAAAAGAAAACTCCTTGTTTAAAATGATCCGAAAGACCTCAGAAACCCATCCCAACGGGATTGTTTCTGCCTACAAAGACAATGTGGCTTTTGTCAAAGGCCCCAAAGTAACGCAGTTTGCTCCCAAATCAGCAGACAAGCCCGATTACTACGAAAACAAAGATTTCAATTCCGTCATCTCTCTCAAAGCAGAAACCCACAACTTTCCGACCACTGTAGAACCTTTCAACGGTGCTGCCACTGGTTCGGGAGGAGAAATCAGAGACCGATTGGCAGGAGGGAAAGGTTCTTTGCCTTTGGCAGGAACAGCCGTCTACATGACTTCTTACTCCCGCCTTTCAAAAAATAGGCCATGGGAAACCATGGACGAACGCGATTGGTTGTACCAAACACCGATGGACATTCTCGTCAAAGCCTCCAACGGAGCTTCCGATTTTGGAAACAAATTTGGGCAACCCTTGATTTCAGGTTCTTTGTTGACCTTTGAACACGACGAAAGTACCGAAAACTTGACAAGCTCAGAAGCGCGAAAATTAGGCTTTGACAAAGTGATCATGCAAGCCGGAGGGATTGGTTACGGAAAAGCAGAACAAGCTATAAAAGATTGTCCCCAAGAGGGCGACAAAATTGTCATTCTCGGTGGAGACAACTACCGAATTGGAATGGGGGGTGCTGCCGTTTCTTCTGCAGACACCGGAGGCATGGACAGTCAAATAGAGCTGAATGCCGTGCAACGCTCCAATCCAGAAATGCAAAAACGTGCTGCCAATGCCATACGTGGAATGGTAGAAAGTGAACTCAACCCTATTGTCTCCATTCACGATCATGGTGCCGGTGGACATTTGAACTGCCTGTCCGAATTGGTAGAAGACACCGGAGGAAACATCGACTTGGACAAGTTGCCCGTCGGAGACCCTACCCTATCCGCAAAAGAAATTATTGGAAACGAATCTCAAGAACGAATGGGATTGGTCATTCACGAAAAAGATGTGGCCTATTTGAAACGAGTCGCTGACAGAGAACGCTCCCCAATGTATTCAGTAGGAGAAGTAACTTCTGATGACCAGTTTACCTTTCAATCTCGTACAACTGAAGAAAAGCCGATGGACTTGGCGATGAACGATATGTTTGGAAGCTCTCCAAAAACAGTTCTGACAGACAAAACCGTTATGAGAAACTACAAAGCACTGCACTACACACAGGAACTGGTACACGAATATTTGGAAAATGTCTTGCAATTAGAAGCGGTGGCATGCAAAGATTGGTTGACCAACAAAGTAGACCGCTGTGTCGGTGGTAAAGTAGCCAAACAACAATGTGCAGGCCCTTTGCAATTGCCTTTGAACGACGTTGCTGTCATGGCCTTGGACTTCAATGGAAAAGAAGGCGTCGCTACCAGCATTGGGCATGCGCCCATTGCAAGTTTGATCGACGAAGCCGCAGGTTCTCGCAATGCCATTGCAGAATCTTTGACCAACTTGGTATGGGCTCCTTTGGAAAACCAACTGGAATCTGTATCCCTTTCTGCGAACTGGATGTGGCCTTGTAAAAACAAAGGAGAAGATGCCCGCTTGTACAATGCTGTCGAAGCAGTATCCAACTTTGCCATCGAATTGGGTATCAACATCCCTACGGGAAAAGACTCCCTTTCGATGAAGCAAAAATACCCAAACGAAGACGTGATTGCTCCGGGTACCGTGATCATATCAGCAGCAGGTCATTGCAGTGACATCAACAAAGTAGTGGAGCCTGTATTTCAAAAAAATGCAGACAACAAAATCTACCACATTGATTTTTCCAACGATGCCTTCCAACTTGGAGGTTCCTCCTTTGCTCAAGCGAATTCAGGAATTGGAAGCAAGAGTCCAGACATCAAAGATGTAGCAAAGTTTAAAAAGGCTTTCAACACCTTGCAACAGTTGATCCTAGAAGGCCGAATTTTAGCAGGACATGACATCTCCGCAGGGGGAATGATCACCACTATTTTGGAAATGTGTTTTGCTCAAAAAAATGTGGGAGCAGAAATAAACATCACTGCGCTGAATGAAAAAGACAGCATCAAAGCCTTGTTTGCAGAAAACAGCGGAGTCATCATTCAATCGGCAGATGCAGAAATTGAAGGAATTTTAAAAGCCAATGGTGTCACCTTTACAGCAATCGGAAAGGCCGTTCGAAGCAATGAAGTGACCTTTCAAAACGGAGAACAGACAGAAGTCTTCAATGTGGACTACCTCCGTGATATTTGGTTTGGCACATCTTTCTTGTTGGACGACAAACAAACCGCAAACGGCTTGGCAACGACCCGATTTAACAATTACAAAGACCAAGCACTTGAATTTGTTTTTCCGACAAATTTCACAGGAAAACTTCCACAAATAGACCCGTCAAAACCAAGACCAAAAGCCGCCATCCTTCGCGAAAAAGGATCCAACTCCGAAAGAGAAATGGCCAACGCGATGTACTTGGCAGGCTTTGACGTAAAAGACGTGCACATGACCGATCTGATCTCGGGACGTGAAAACTTGGAAGACATTCAATTCATCGGTGCTGTTGGTGGTTTTTCCAACTCCGATGTCCTCGGTTCTGCCAAAGGATGGGCAGGGGCCTTTTTGTACAATGAAAAAGCAAAAACAGCCCTAGAGAATTTCTTTAAAAGAGAAGACACCTTGTCTTTGGGAATTTGCAACGGATGTCAATTATTTGTTGAATTGGGCTTGCTCTATCCGAAACATGAAGCAATGCCAAAAATGGTTCACAACGAATCTCACAAACATGAAAGCAGCTTTACCTCTGTAAAAATTCAAGAAAACAATTCCATCATGCTGCAATCCTTGGTCGGAAACACACTGGGGGTTTGGATTTCACATGGAGAAGGAAAATTCCAATTGCCCTACGAAGAAAACCAATACCAAATTGTCGGTACATACGGTTACGAAGGCTACCCAGCCAATCCAAACGGATCGGATTACAACACTGCCATGATGGCTTCCAAAGACGGACGTCATCTGGTAATGATGCCACATATCGAGCGTTCTATTTTCCAATGGAATTGGGCAAACTACCCAACAGGCAGAAAAGACGAAGTTTCCCCTTGGTTGGAAGCTTTTGTAAATGCCAAAGAGTGGTTGACAAAATAAATACAAGCCTTCAAATCAATGCCCGTTTTTAAAAAACGGGCATTTTTTTTGTAATTTAAAAACGGTTGCAACTGGTAAGTTGTTTGCATCTAAAAAAGCGGTTATGGATTCAACACTACAAAAAAAACACAGAAAACGCATGTGCCTGGGGATTCAACAACCCAATGGAAGAAAACTACCACGACACGGAATGGGGAGTACCAATACACGACAACCGTTTGTTATTTGAGGTACTTTTATTAGGTGTTCCAAAAAAAATATTGGATGGAAAACAGTACTTTTACAGAATCCCCATTTGCCCCTTAAGTATGAATTTTGACTTTTTTTTACAAAAGGAAACCACCATCAAAGAAACGCCTTTAGAAGGAGAAAGTGCACATTCGAAGTTGGCACCAAAAAAAAGAGAAAAGGCCGTAAGGCTAATGGTCGAGAACAAGAGTTATAAAAAGGCAGCCGTATTGGCATTGTTTTACCCAAACAAAAAAGGAGAAACACACTTTCTTTTGACTGAAAGAGCTATTTACCAAGGTACTCATTCGGCACAAATAAGTTTTCCTGGAGGAAAATACGACCCCAGTGACCTCCACTTGGAACAGACTGCAATACGCGAATGCTTTGAAGAAGTGGGGGTGCCAATGTCACAAATAAAACTGCTCAAAGAATTGACTGCCGTATACATACCCCCGAGCAATTTTAAAGTCACTCCGTTTGTAGGAATTGTAAAAGAACGCCCCCTCTTTATTCCCAATCGTGAAGTCGCTCAGTTGATCGAAGTTCCTTGCAAAGACTTGATATCTGCAAAATTCCACATCCCCACAAGTGACAGCAATGCTCAGCGTGAGTTCGGTGGTTTTCCTCATTTCAATTTTGGAAAGCACAAAGTATGGGGGGCTACTGCCATGATTCTAAGTGAAATCAAAGAACTGCTAAAAACACTTTAAAAAATGAATAGTTTTTGTAGATTTGCGATTCCTTTATAAACAAGTTCTGAATGCAACTTTTGAAAAAAAATCCTTTTGGTCATATCTTAATTGTCAAAAAATGGCTCATCAGAATTTTAGGTATCATCTCCCACAGGCGTTACAACAAATTTAATAAATTGCATATCGAAGGTTCAGAAATCATTCGAGATTTGCCTGATGTAAATGTTCTTTTTGTTTCCAATCACCAAACTTATTTCGCAGATGTTGCCGCCATGTTCCACGTCTTTAATGCTGCCTTAAAAGGACGTGTCGACAATCTAAAAAATATCGGATACATCTGGAATCCAAAATTAAACATCTATTACATCGCTGCTCTCGAGACGATGAAAGCGGGTATCCTACCTAAAATATTTGCCTATATGGGTTCGGTTTCCATTCAACGTACATGGAGAAGCGATGGTAAAAACGTCAATAGGCAAGTAAAAATGTCTGATATCGGAAACATCGGCACTGCCTTGAACGACGGATGGGTCATCACTTTCCCTCAAGGAACTACCAAACCTTTCAACCCGATTCGAAGAGGAACAGCACACATTATCAAAACCTACAAACCGATTGTGATTCCCATCGTCATAGACGGTTTTCGAAGGTCTTTCGACAAGAAAGGCTTGTTGATCAAAAAACGTGGGGTCTTGCAAACTATGGTCATCAAAAAACCGTTGGACATCGACTACGACAAGGATTCTTTTGACGATATCGTAGAAAAAATTGAATACGCCATCGAACAACACCCTTCTTTCTTAAAAGTAATTTCTGTGGAAGATTACAAAAAACAAGAAGATGCCCTAAACAAAGAGCGGGAATTTTGGCAGTCCTAAATATTGGATCCGTCTTTACAACTTACACTTCTTTCTTTTTAGATAAATTAATTCAATAGTTTTTGTTATTTTTATCATCAAAAATGATGCAATGACAATCACGCAATTGAAATACATTTTGGCAGTTGCCGAGCACCAAAACTTCACCATAGCTGCAGCAAATTGTGCTGTGACACAACCGACCTTGAGCATGCAAATTCAAAAATTGGAAGAGGCGCTTGAGGTACAAATATTCAACCGCTCTAAAAAACCGATTTCCCTGACCGAAATTGGCGAAAAAATCATTGTTCAAGCAAAAATTATCGTGGCAGAGAGCCATCGCATCGGAGACATCGTAGACCGACAAAAAGGTTTTGTGGGAGGCGAGTTTAAAATAGCAATCATCCCAACGGTCATGCCGACTTTACTGCCAATTTTTTTAAAGACGTTCACTAAAAAATACCCCGAAGTTCAGCTAAAAATTGAGGAATTACACACCGAAGATTGCATCAAAAAACTAAACGATGGTCACATCGATGTGGCGATTGCTGCCACTCCCTTGGAAAACGAAGACATCTTAGAGTGGCCTTTGTACTACGAACCTTTTGTGGGTTTTGTTCCAGAATGGCACAGGCTTGCTTCAACCAAACTGCTGACGGTGGACGCTTTGGAAATTGATGAATTGTTGTTGCTCAAAGACGGGCATTGTTTCAAAGAGAGCATTCTAAATCTTTGCGGCAGTTTTGCCGACAAAAACCTTCAATCCTTTCGATTGGAAAGTGGCAGTTTTGACACATTGATCAAATTGTCAAAAGAAAACCTAGGAATGACACTGCTCCCCTACTTGCACACCTTAGATCTTAGCAAAGAGGACCAGCCAATGCTGCGCGAATTTGAAAAACCAGCCCCTGCAAGAGAAATCAGCATGATTTACCACAAGTCACAGTTGAAAATGCAACTTATTGAGGCCCTTAAAAAAACAATAGACGGCTTGGTAAGAGGAGCAATTTCATTTAATGATGTCAAAATCATCAGCCCTCTTCAACAAAAAAAGACATAAAAAAACCATCGCTTCCTATTTGGAAGCGATGGTTTGAGGTTATTTGTAATCGTTTGCGACTAAAACGTAAGATTGCAATTCCGGCTTGTTTTGTGTAAATTCTATTAGCCAAAGTTCCAATTCAGTCAATTCGTGAGGCAATAGTTTTTCTACTGCTTTTTCCAATTCTTTGTAAAACAGTTCCGCATTGAAACTGACTTTCTTTAAAACGGTTTTTGTGTACTTAAAAATAGCTCTAGGCATAAAGTAAAGGGTTTTAGGGTTGCTACTTTCAAATGTAGCAAAAAAAATGGGCAAACACACGTTTGCCCATCATTTTAACATTTGTATGCCTTTTCTCAAAGTGCATTTATTTTTTCAACCAGCGAGTTGGCTGCAACTTCCAAATCTGCATGAATGGATTGGTAGTGTGCTTTTGGATTTTCCACTTCTTTTTCATGGATTTTATCCATCAAGGTATCAAAGGCAGCGATCGCCTCTTGAATGATTGCTGTTGACTTGCTTGTATCTGCGTCTGCTGTGGTAAACTCCCATACATAACAAGCCTCAATAAGGTCTCCTAAAGTGTTGTGTATGTCTTTTTTTAAATTTTTAATCGATGCCATTTTCTTATGTTTAAATTCGTTGCAAACTTACATTATTTCCTTCAATAAAAAACACGCTCTTTACAGGGCTTTGTATTCAAACCCTAAAAAACCTTTTAGAAAACTCACCTCTACGAAAAATAATTCTTTAACTCGACAAGTTGGTGAAGTGTTTTGTAAAACTCTTTTGGGTCTTCCGATTCTGACACTTGCTCGTGCATCCAAGTGGTGTGATAAGGCACGTGAACGGCAGCAGCTCCAATGGCCAACAAGGGGAGCACATCGGAACGCAAGGAGTTGCCCACCATCAATAATTCGGAAGGTTCAATCTCCAAATGTTTGATAATTTTCATATAATCGGCTTCTTTTTTATCGCTCATCACCTCCACGTGGTGAAAGTAATCCAAGAGTCCAGATTTTTCGAGTTTTCGCTCTTGGTCCAACAAATCTCCTTTGGTAGCAACTATCAGTTTGAAATCGCCGTGCAAAAAGTCTAAAACTTCTTTGACGCCTTCTAACAATTCGATGGGCTTGCCTAGCATATCCTTCCCTATTTCTAATATTTTACTGAGAACTAAGGGCGAAATCTGTTCGTTGGAAATATCCAAAGCCAATTCGATCATGGACAAAATAAACCCCTTGACACCATAACCGTAATAGCCCAAATTGTCAATTTCGATTTTGTACAACTCTTGGTGGATTTTGTTTTTGGTCTCGTAGTCTGTCAACAGTTGGGCTACTTGTTGTTCCGCTTCTCTAAAATAAGGTTCGTTGGTCCACAAGGTGTCGTCTGCATCAAAAGCAATGACTTTTATTTTTTTGGGATTTATTTCCATAATTGATTGGCGCGTTTCAAATCTTCTGGGGTATCTATCCCAACAACTTGATAAGGAGTTTCCACCATTTTTATTTTTTTACCGTGCTCGAGAAATCGAATGCCCTCTAATTTTTCTGCCTTTTCATTTTGCTGCATCGGCAATTCTGCAAAGTCTTTCAAAGCTGATTTTCGAAAGGCATAAATTCCAATGTGTTTGTAATAGCTAATGGACGCGCTTTTGTGCATCGGATAAGGAATGGGAGCACGAGAAAAATACAACACACAGTGGTCTACGTCCATCACAACTTTGACGTTGTTGGGATTTTCTATTTCTTCCCAATCCTTTAAAGGATGTACCAAAGAAGCAACGTCGATTTGCTGTTCAGGATCGTTTTTAAAGACTGCGATCAAATCCTCCAAAGGTTCTTTTCGAGTAAAAGGTTCATCGCCTTGAACATTGATGACCACATCGGCAACCAAATCTTTGGCTGCCTCAGCAATGCGGTCTGAGCCGCATGCGTGCTCTTTCAAACTCATCAAAACATTCCCTCCAACTGCTTCTATAGCCTTTTTGATTTCAAGACTGTCCGTAACCACGTATACTTCGTCGAACAGGTTGGTTTTTTTTGCAGCCTCGTAGGTCCTTACTACGACTGCCTTTCCACCTAAATCTTTCAATAGTTTCCCGGGAAATCTCACCGCCTCGTAACGTGCGGGGATCATAGCGATTACTCTCATTTTTTTCTGTGCTTGGTGCAAGTAAAACTCCTTGCTTTTGAATCAATTTTACAAACTTCAATTCAAAGATACACAAAAAGAAATCGCACATCGCTAACAATTTTCACATTCTCTAGCTCCTGTATTTCTTTTCAATACAAAGAGGGAGTAGTTTCAATGGAATCCCCTACCTTTGCCGCTTATATTATACCTATGACATTTAAAGATTTATCCATTGCCCCAGCCATTCTAAAAGCTTTAGAAACAAAGGGATATACACAACCCACACCCATTCAAGAAAAAGCAATCCCCCTGTTGTTAGCAGGAAGGGATCTTTTGGGATGTGCACAAACAGGTACCGGAAAAACCGCCGCCTTTGCCATTCCTATTCTTCAACATTTATACGCAGATGCCAGCACAAAAAGCGGCCCTCGAAAAATCAAAGCCTTGGTAGTGACTCCTACCCGAGAACTCGCCATTCAGATAGACGACAATTTTACCGAATACGGACAAAACACGCACCTTAAAAACACAGTTATTTTTGGAGGTGTCAAGCAGGGAAAACAAACTGAAAAATTAAAAAGAGGCGTTGATATTTTGGTAGCAACTCCCGGCCGTTTGTTGGATTTGATGCAGCAAGGATACATCAGCTTGAAAGATATTGACTATTTTGTATTGGACGAGGCAGATCAAATGTTGGACATGGGTTTTATCCATGACATTAAAAAACTGCTTGCCAAACTTCCTAATAAAAGACAATCCCTGTTTTTTTCAGCGACAATGCCAAAAAACATTTTAGAACTGTCTCAGACCATTCTGCACAACCAAGCGGAAGTAAGCGTAAAACCCGAACAAGCCACCGCAGAAAAAGTATCACAAGCTATTTATTTTGTCAAAAAAGGGGACAAATCAAAACTGTTAATTGACTTGATTCATGAAAATGAAGGCGCTTCGACATTGGTTTTTTCAAGAACCAAACACGGTGCTGACAAGGTCGTTCGCACCTTGGAAAAAGCAGGAATCAAAGCAGCTGCTATTCACGGAAACAAGTCCCAAAATAACAGACAACGCGCATTGGGAGCTTTTAAAAATGGTGCGTTGAACATCTTAGTCGCAACAGATATTGCTGCACGTGGAATTGACGTATCCGACCTCGCTTTGGTGGTCAACTACGACCTTCCAAACATTCCTGAAACCTATGTACATCGCATCGGAAGAACGGGAAGAGCAAAAGCAAGTGGAATTGCACTTTCTTTTTGTGACTCCGTAGAAAGAGCGTATTTGATTTCCATCGAAAAATTGATCCGTCAAAAAGTTCCGGTCATTCAAGAACATGCTTATGTAGACGAAACTGTCGGCATTACAGCAAAACCAAAACAAAATTCTGGGAACAGGCAGCGTAGAAATTCCAATCAAGGAAAACCGAAAAAGAAATGGGGACAAAGAAACAGAAACTAAATTTACAATAAGATTGACAAAAAAAACGCTCAAAAAGTCCTGATAATGAAACTTGTATAACAAGATTCATGGGCTTGTTTTTTTGTGCTTTTTTAAAATTAAATCTCAAAAAAATATGAGAATCTAATATTATAACACTAAATTTGTTTTCAATATTTAATTAATTTATCAACTAATGAGCAAAGGTACAGTAAAGTTTTTCAATGAAACCAAAGGTTTTGGCTTCATTACGGAAGAAGGGTCTAACGACGAACATTTCGTGCACATTTCAGGAACAATCGATGAAATCCGTGAAGGAGACGTCGTAGAATTTGAATTGCAAGAAGGAAGAAAAGGGATGAATGCAGTAAACGTTAAAGTAATTTAATCGTACAACTCCCTAGAAAAAATTGATAGCTTGTCTTAACAGACAAGCTTTTTTTATGCCTTTTTTCAACGCTTTACATTGGCTGCTTTCGCACTTGTTTCAAGTGTAGCTGGTTGACAGGATTGACACCCAAGTGTTGTATGTTTTTTTGGGTAAAACGAACCACTTGGTCGTAATAAAGCGGAATCACTGGTGCGGCTTGCACTAGCAAACGATCCATCTTCTGGTACAATTCTTCTCGAATCTTGCGGTCTGTGGTTTTGATAGCTGTTTCATAAAGCTGGTCAAATTCAGGATTGCTGAAGTGGGTGTAATTGGGGCCGTCGGGCGAGAAATTTTTACTATGAAAAATAAAAAGGTAATTTTCAGCATCTGGATAGTCCGCAACCCAACTGCCTCGAAAAAGGTTGAGCTTTCCTTGAACTTTTAACTGTCGCAATGTGGATGGGGGCATCACGTCTACAGAAACTCTCAATCCTAATTTTTCCAATTCTCGCTGAATGTACTCACACAAATCCAAATATTGGCTGTTTGTACTGATGGTTATCGACGGATTCAAATCTCCTGTTTCTTCGGAATACGAACGCAACAATTCTTTGGCTTTTTCAGGTTGGTATGTATAACCTTTCATCTGGTCAAACGAAGGCATTCCTTTGGGAATAAATCCATTTACAGCGGGAGTCCCCATACCATTGCGCAGGTACAAAATCATTTTTTCACGATCAAAACCGTAATTGATTGCCTGGCGTATTTTGAGTGATTGGGCGGCAGGATTTTCAGCGTCCAAATACACACCCAAATACTCCGTGTTTAAGTAGGGTCCCGATCGCATGTCTATGCGGTCTTGGTAGCCAGCTGTCAACTCGCCCTTTTCTGTCAAAAGTTCGTCCTTGTACGAGGCGTCGATGCTGTTTAAAAAATCGAGGTTTCCTTGTACAAATTGCAAAAATTCACTTTGTTTGTCCGGTAAAAAGGTGATGGCAACAGCTTCTAAATAAGGCAAGCGTTGCCCTAAAACACCACGCTCATGGTAGGCATTGTTTTTTCGAAAAACCAATTTGGTGTTTTCAACCCACAACTGAAATTGAAAAGGTCCGGTTCCAATGGGATGGGAACGAAAAGACGTTCCAAAATAAGAGATAGCTTCTTTGGGAACTACCGAGCAATACTTCATACTCAGCAAGCTCAAGAAAGGCGGAAATGGCTGTTTCAATTGAATGACAAAAGTACTGTCATTGACAGCACTGAAATTTTGTACGTGCTCCAAAACCCACTTTCCCGGAGACGCAACTCGGGGATCTTGTAAACGATTCAAACTGTATACAAAATCACTCGCAACCACCTTTCGCGTATGTTCAGAACCAAAAAGAGGATGCTTATGAAATTGCACATCTGTCCGCAAATGAAAAGTATAGGTCTTGCCTGTATCCGTTATCTCCCATGACGAGGCAATGTCCGGCAACACCTCTAAGCGGTCGTTCAATTGCACCAAACCGTTGAACAATTGGTTGGTCGCCCATATGGTTCTGAGGTCTTTGGCAAAAGCGGGATCTAAGGTTTGGATGTTTGCGTGTTCGTTGTATCGAAAAACAAGGTGAGCATCTGCCTGTTTGGCCGTTTTCGCACAAGAAAATTGCAGCAACAAAGCGATGGCCACTACTCCAATCCTAAAAAACCACTTTCCAGTCGAAAACATTTTGTTCCGTTTTAACAGTATTATAGCTTCACAGGAAGATGAAATGAAAATCACTTTTGGAGAGAATTCATTTTAAACAAGTGCCGCTTTTCAGTTTAAAAACTTATTTTTGTCGGATATAAAAGTACAAGAATGGATGCACATAAAAAAGTAGCATTTTACACCTTGGGGTGCAAATTAAATTTCTCTGAGACTTCCACCATTGCACGAAACTTTCAAAACGAAGGTTTCGAACGTGTTGGCTTTGAAGAAGCTGCTGACATTTATGTCATCAACACCTGTTCTGTTACAGAAAATGCAGACAAACGCTTTAAATCCATCGTAAAAAATGCCTTAAAGAAAAACGACAAGGCATATTTGATTGCGGTTGGTTGTTACGCGCAATTGAAACCTGAAGAATTGGCAGCGGTAGATGGCGTGGACCTCGTTTTGGGTGCGACGGAAAAATTCAAAGTAACCGACTACCTCAACGATTTGTCCAAAAATGACATGGGCGAAGTACATTCTTGTGAGATTTCAGAAGCGGACTTTTACGTGGGCTCCTATGCTGTCGGAGACCGCACGCGTGCCTTTCTAAAGGTGCAAGACGGTTGTGATTACAAATGTACTTACTGTACCATCCCCTTGGCAAGAGGGATTTCAAGAAGTGACACTTTGGAAAACGTCTTGAAAAATGCACGTGAGATCTCCGAAAGAGGCATCAAAGAAATTGTTTTGACTGGCGTCAATATTGGAGATTATGGAAAAGGAGAATTTGGGAATAAAAAACACGAACATACTTTTCACGAACTCGTTCAAGCTTTGGATGTGGTAAAAGGCATTCACCGTCTCAGAATTTCTTCCATAGAACCCAACTTGTTGCAAAATAAAACCATCGAATTTGTAGCCCAGTCCAAGTCGTTTGTTCCTCATTTTCACATTCCGCTACAAAGCGGTAGCGATGCCTTGTTAAAGCTCATGAAACGTCGCTATCTACAACAAACTTATACCGACCGGGTAACTGCAATCAAAAATAAAATGCCCAATGCCTGCATCGGCGTAGATGTGATTGTCGGATTTCCAGGAGAAACAGACGAACTTTTTTTGGAAACCTACAACTACCTCAATGAAATGGACATCTCCTACCTTCACGTCTTTACCTATTCAGAAAGACCCAACACAGAAGCTGTAGACATGTCAGGTGTTGTTCCTTTAAAAACACGGCAAAAAAGAAGCAAAATGCTTCGTGGATTGTCTGTCAAAAAAAGAAGGGCTTTTTACGAAAGTCAATTGCAAACAGAACAAAGCGTTTTGTTTGAAAACGAAAACAAAGATGGTTATGCCCAAGGGTTTACAGAAAACTACGTAAAGGTAAAAACACCTTGGAACCCTAGCTTGGCGAACACCATCCATCGTATTGTACTGACTGAAATAGACGAAGATGGCCTGGTACGCTTTGATTGGTCTTGATTTACTTCTCTAACTTAATTTCAACGAATACAAGAGCCCGTAAAAAAAGAATGTATCTTCGCTAGTGTTTTGAAAATGCAAAAAGCAATTTCTTGGCACTTCTTAATTGAAGAATTTTCCAAAAAATGAAAAAACACATTTATTTACTTCCGGGCACCGCAGCAAATTCGAAAATATTTGATCGAATTGAACTTCCTAAGGAGTGTTTTGAATTGCATTTTTTAGAATGGGTATTGCCCACTGATAAAAACGAAAGCTTAGAGGCCTACGCTGGACGCATGTGCCAAAAGATACAGCATGCAAAACCTATTTTATTGGGTGTTTCTTTTGGAGGTATCTTGGTCCAAGAAATGAGCAAACAAATCGAATGTGAAAAAATTGTACTTGTTTCGAGTATTAAAAACAAAGGAGAATTGTCTTTCTTTTTGAACTGTATCCGAGTTACCAAAATTTACCAGTTATTTCCAAGCAGGTTTCTGTTTCAAATTGAAAAAATACTTTCGCGTCTCTTTGGACCGAAAGCCGATAAAAAAATCATGGCATACAGAACCTACCTCTCTTATAGGAATCCAACCTATTTGAAATGGGCAATCCACAATGCACTGTGCTGGTCTCAGAGAGAAAGTTTGAGCAATACCCTTCACATCCACGGGAATAAAGACCCGATCTTCCCGTTGCACTGCATCAAAAATTGTGAAGTTGTAAAAAACGGATCACACATCATGATCCTTACCAAAGCAAAAGAAATATGTAAAATTTTAGTGCAAAACCTATAGCGCCCCTTGGTTGTAATCCAACCCTGAGACAGTTTAAAATTTTTCTTGAAGCACCTCCTTGTACTCCTTGACCATCTCTTCGACAATCTCTTTGGCAGATTGAATTTTGTGAATCAAACCGGCTACCTGGCCTATCTCTAGCATCCCATCGACCAAATCTCCTTCAAACATCCCTCGTTTCAAGCGGCGTTTGCCTAGTAGTTTTTTTAAATCCTCCACACTTTTGTGTTCTTGGTGGAGTTTTTTTATTTGGGTATAAAATTCATTTTTGATCATGCGTACAGGAGCAATCTCTTTGAGAGTCAAAACCGTTTCTCCTTCTGAAACAGCGACAACTTTCTTTTTAAAGTCAATGTGAGCAGAAGATTCCAAACTCGCAGCAAAACGACTGCCTACCTGCACGCCATCTGCACCCAAAACCAAAGCGGCCAACATCCCCCTTCCTGTTGCAATTCCTCCGGCGGCAATCAAGGGAATGTGCAACTGCTCTTTGACCATTGGAATCAAGGTGAATGTCGTGCTTTCTTCCCTACCGTTGTGTCCCCCCGCCTCAAATCCTTCAGCGACCACAGCATCTACACCTGCAGCCTGGGCTTTCAAAGCAAATTTGATGCTACTGACCACATGCACGACCGTAATTCCATGTTTTTTCAAATGCGAAGTCCACAAATTGGGATTGCCGGCAGATGTAAAGACAATTTTCACCTCTTCTTCGATGAGAATGGCGATAATTTCATCAATGTTGGGGTACAACATAGGAACGTTGACTCCAAAAGGTTTGGAAGTGGCCTTCTTGCATTTTTGGATATGAGTTCTCAAAACGTCGGGATACATAGATCCAGCACCTATCAAGCCCAAACCACCAGCATTGCTTACTGCTGCCGCTAGTTTGTAGCCACTCACCCAAACCATTCCTCCTTGAACGATTGGGTATTGTATGTCAAATAATTGGGAGATTCGGGTGGAATTCATTGCGGTCATTGTTCTGAAAGGAATAGAAAACTCGGTTCAATTTGTCTTTACAAATTTAAAGACTTTCTTCCGACCATCCAATTTCAATTCCAACAGATACAAGCCTGGACTTAGGTCAGAAATAGCTAGGGAAGGATTTTCTTTAAATACTGTTGTTTGTTGCAATACTTTGCCAGAAATGGCCAGCACTCGAACGGAAAGCTTACTTACCTCATCCGACAATTTGAAATTTAAAAACTCTTTGTTAAAGTTTGAAGAAAGGTCCCATTCTGCGTTGTTCGTTTTTTCAATAGTCAAAGTATTGTAGACTGCTTCAAAATTGGGAATTCCATAGCCCCTATGTGCAGTGGGCATTGTGAACAAATCTGCAGATTCTTTGATGGCTTGTCTGAGTTCTGCAACGGTTAGGCTTGGACAAGACTGCCATAGGCAAGCTACCAGACCGGTAATGATGGGAGCAGAAAAAGAAGTCCCATTGGAAGGGCTTATATTACCGGAAGAATTGATTGCATACGCATACAGTCCTTGTGCCAAAACATCTGGTTTGACACGTCCATCAGCGGTTGGTCCGTAGGAACTAAAATAAGCGCTTTCTTCCTGAGCATCCACAGCTCCAACAGTGAGAACAGACGGAGCATCTGCGGGCGCACCGATGTATTCCCAGGAAGAGTTGCCCGAATTTCCTGCAGAGACCACCACAAAGATCCCTTTGGCAACGGCGATTTCCGCTCCTCTTGAAATAAAGGTTGTTTCACCGTCCATATCCGAATATGTGTAATCGTATCTCGATTCGTCAAATGTGGTATACCCCAAGGAGGTGTTGATGATATCGACTCCAAGACTGTCTGACTTTTCTGCAGCTTCCACCCACAAACTTTCTTCGAGTGGAGTTTCGTTGGGCGGATCTTCAGTGACAAACAAGTAAAATTGTGCTTTGGGAGCAGTTCCAAGAAACTGACCTTCGATATCAGCAGCAATGGTTGACAAGACCGAAAGACCGTGTTCACTCCCAGTGTCTTGATAAAAATCACCGGACCGATTTACGTAGTCATAGCCGCCCAAAATCTCACCATTGTCAAAGTTGTTGTCGTGTAATTTTGAAAAGGCCGCAAAGGTTTCAACACCTTTGAAACCGGCGTCTAAAATCGAAATTTGCAAACCTTCCCCTTGAAAACCCTGCGCGTGCAAAACATCTCCATGCAGCATTTCTATTTGGTTGGCAGCAGCTCCAAAATCCAAAAGAACCCCTTCGTTGACGTTTTCTAATTTTTGTCTTTTTCCTTTGATCGCAAGTTTGGACTTATTGTGTCTGTTGTCACCATATGCTATGGAAGCAACACCAGAGAGGTTAGAAAGTGAAGCTATCGCTGTTTTCGTTCCTCGAACATGAAGTGCGTTCAACCACTTGGATTTTGCCATTAGGGTCACCCCTACCGTATTGGAGACTTCAGAAACAGTCACAGCATCCAAAGGAACATCGCGAACATCCAAAGCAATTCCTTGCCGGATTCTTCGATCCAAAGCTCTTTGGGAAAGCATGGTCAAAGGATTGTCAAAATAAGCCTCTGTATTTGTTTTTTCAGACAAATAGACCCATGCTTCCTCCTGTTGTGCATGGGCAAAAGCACACACAAAGAAACTGAGAAGGAAAAGTATGGTTCTAATCATGTTCACACACCAAATTACAAAAATTAATGATTTTGAGGACCTTTATTTGAAAAAAAAGACGGCCTGAAAAGCCGTCTTTAGGTGTCAATATCCACACGGGGTGGGTGTTAAAACTCATACCAATTTCTTGGCGTTTTTTACTTTTTGCTTTAGCAAAGCAATTTCGAGGACTTCACGCATCTCATCCACATAGTGGAATTTCAAACCTTTCAAATAGGAATCTTTGATTTCATCAATGTCTTTTTTGTTGGCGGTACAAAGAACGATCTCTTTGATATTGGCTCTTTTGGAAGCCAATATTTTTTCTTTGATCCCTCCTACTGGCAAGACCTTTCCGCGCAACGTAATTTCGCCAGTCATGGCCAAATTAGATTTTACTTTTCTTTGTGTCAAAACCGAGACCAAAGAGGTGAGCATCGTGATTCCCGCACTTGGTCCGTCTTTAGGAGTGGCTCCTTCGGGTACGTGAATGTGCACTTTGTAGTCGTCCAAAATCTTTTGGTCAATTCCAAAAACACCGACATTTGCTTTGATATATTCCAAAGCAATGGTCGCCGATTCTTTCATGACCTTTCCAAGGTTTCCTGTGATGGAGAGTTCGCCTTTGCCTTTGGACAAAATAGATTCAATAAACAAGATGTCTCCTCCAACACTTGTCCAAGCCAATCCGGTCACAACACCTGCCACTTTGTTACTTTCGTATTTGTCTCTTTCCAAACGAGACGCTCCCAAAATAGTAACAATGTCATCGTTGGTCAATTTGACATGATAAGCTTCTTCCATCGCAATGGATTTGGCTGTATTTCGCACGACTTTGGCGATTTGTTTTTCCAAACCACGCACACCCGACTCTCGGGTGTAACCAGTGACGATTTTTTCTAACTGTGCTTTCCCTAGCTTTAGATGCTTTGGTGCCAAGCCATGAGCTGTCAACTGTTTTGGCAAGAGGTGTTTTTTAGCAATTTCTACTTTTTCTTCCACTGTATAGCCCGATACATTGATCAATTCCATTCTGTCTCTAAGCGCCCACGGTACTTGGTTGATGTTGTTTGCCGTCGCAATGAATAGAATTTTAGAGAGGTCGTAACCGACTTCCAAATAGTTGTCGTAAAACGTGGTGTTCTGTTCCGGATCCAATACTTCCAACATCGCTGCAGAAGGGTCTCCGTTTTGATTGGATACCAATTTATCTATTTCATCCAATACAAATACGGGATTGGAGGTATGTGCTTTTTTGAGGTTTTGAATTACTCGTCCTGGCATGGCGCCAATATAAGTCTTGCGATGGCCTCTGATTTCGGATTCATCACGCAATCCCCCTAAGGACATTCGTATGTACTTGCGTCCCAATGATTCCGCAACAGATTTCCCCAATGAAGTTTTTCCTACTCCAGGAGGACCGTACAAACAAATGATCGGAGATTTCATATCTCCTTTTAGCTTCAACACAGCCAAATGTTCGATGATTCTCTTTTTGACTTCTTCCAATCCAAAATGATCCCTGTCCAATATTTTTTGGGCATTTTTCAAATCGAATTTGTCATCAGAGTATTCGTTCCAAGGAAGTTCCAATAGCAATTCCAAATAGTTTCTTTGTACAGAATAATCTGGCATTTGAGGGCTCATCCGCTGCAAACGTCCAATTTCTTTGTCAAAGCGCTCTTGGACATCTTTGTTCCATTTCTTGCCTTTGGCTTTGGTTTTCAACTCGTTCAGTTCCTCGTCGTGTGAAGCGCCCCCCAACTCTTCCTGAATGGTTTTTAGCTGTTGGGTAAGGTAGTACTCGCGTTGTTGTTGGTCCATATCCACGCGTGTTTTAGACTGAATATCATTGCGCAAAGCCAAGCGCTGCAATTCTTTGTTCAGCTCTTTCAAAGTCAAAATCGCACGTTCTTTCAAACTACTTTTTTGCAAAAGCCGTTGCTTTTTATGAACACTTAGGTTCATGTTTGAGGAAATAAAATTCACTAAAAACGACTGACTTTGGATGTTTTTGATAGCAAAAGCAGCTTCAGAAGGAAGGTTTGGATTTTCTTTGATCACTTCCAATGCCGATTCAGTTACGGAAGCAATGATTTCCTTGAATTCTTCTGTGTCTTCTAAAAAACGATCTTCTAAAAACTCTTCAGTGGTCGCTTTTAGATAAGGTGTTTCTTGTATCACTTCTTTGATCTGAAAACGCTTTTTCCCTTGAATGATCACAGTGGTATTGCCATCAGGCATTTTCAAAACACGCAAAATCTGGGCTACCACTCCCGTCTTGTGTATATCTTTTGCAGTAGGCGTCTCCACCTCTGGGTCTATTTGAGAAACGACGCCCAATATTTTATCACCTTTGTTGACTTCTTTGATCAACTGAATGGATTGGTCTCTACCCGCTGTAATGGGAATGACCACTCCCGGAAACAAGACCGTATTGCGCAAAGGTAAAATAGGAAGGACCTCTGGGACTTCTTCTTTGTTGATTTCTTCTTCGTCTTCAACGGTCATCAATGGAATCAATTCGGAATCTTCATCCATCATGTTTTGAAGCGACAAACTGTCTATTTTAATTATTTTTGAATCACTCATAGGGTATATTTACTGCCAACTTGACATTTTTAGTGTGTGCTTTTTTTCGAAAACCAAACAAGCAACCCCCACAAACGACTGAAAAACAGGGATTGGGGTACATTACCACTGGAATTTCCAAACTTACAGTTCAATTGTTGTGCCAATTCACACCTAGAGCAAACCTATCTTGTGTATTGAATCTTCAAAAAATTAAATATAAGGCTAATAGTGTTCATTAAATTACCAAAGTGCACAAACTCTTCGATAGAAAATAGGTTTTTAGTGAGTTCGGAGGCCCCTTGAATTCGAAAAAAGAACGAAATAAATTGTGGAGAGCAGCTCAATTAAGGAACTCTGTATGTGATTTAAAATGAACACAAAACTTTTGTAAAACATCGACTTGAAGAAGAAGTTTTTAGACAAAAAATCTCTTTTCTAATTGTGGGTGTTTGGCAAAGACTTTATTATTGGTTTTGAGCATGTGAAATCGTATCTAGATTGACAAATTCATAGCCTGACACACCCGTCCAAACTTGGTTTCCTTTGTCGTCAAAAGAAAATACAAATTCTTCTTTTCCTCTTGAATTATTTTGCAACCAATACAGGGTGTTTTTAGGGATTTCATAATATGTCAAAACGGTGTCTTTTGCGCGTTTCTCTCCCAGTGAAATCCAATCTTTGTCCCAATAAAAGAGTTCGTATAAATCTCCTTTATTTATATGGTTGCCATCATTTTGTGCTTGAATTGTAAATCCAGAAATACAGATAGGTGTGTCGAATGAATACGTCAAGATCATGTCTTTTAAATCCCTACTAGTCAATGACTTGTGGTCGATTACATTCTTTGGGCTTGTTTGTTTTTCAGCAGCCATCAGTTCGATGGATTTCCATTGCTTTATTTCGTTTGAATTTTTGTCCAAAAGATGAAATTCAGCCAAATGAACTATTTCTCCTTTAGGACCTTTCAATCTATAATTTGAAAAAGGTTTGGAGTTTGATATACGGAAGGTTTGTTTGAGGGTGCTATAAAAATTAGCAATGGTGAACAAGTCCTGAAATTCTGTAGGCGCTTCAAAAGTTGACCCTTGTAAAACACAGGTGTTTATTGATTGTATTCTTTGAATTTTTCGCTTTTCATTTCTCACTGTAAAAGGAGGGTATTTCCTCGTCAAAAAGGCAGCATCTAGGGTCTGATTGTTTTTATTTAAAAATCTGAGCCTTCCATTCTTAGTCAATTCGAAAGGATAATTTAACAATTTTCTTTGAAAAAAATCCTCAGAAAAGACGACATACAAAAGGTTGCTCCCTATCTGTTTGAAGCGAATCCGATTCTCATCAACCGCGGATGATTGAATCACTTTGTCCCAAGTTCCATTTTGATTGAACACGCCTAAAAACACATTTTCGGGAAGCAAATTAGCCCGTCCCCATAAATTTTCAATTTCAAAATCATACGCCTTTCTGTACTCCTTCGTGACGTCTTTCGTAATTGATTTGTCAAAGTTATTTCTAAATACTTTTGGAATTCCTGCATGCACATACAAAGCGTTTGTCTTTTTAAAATCCGGCATTCCCACATTTACTGCCTCTTTCTTTTTTCCATTTATATAAAAAGCCCAAGTATGAACCCCTTGAACTCCATTGACTCCCCAACGCGTACAGTAATCTGTCCCCGAAGGAATTCCTACAGACCTCAACACACTGATAAAATATGCAGTGATGTAGCCGCAATTTCCAAAACGAGTAGCTTCCATTTCGGACAGAGAAGGAACTCCAGGGTATTTGTATTTTTTCCCCCAAACACCTCCATACAATTCCAAACTATTGTAAATTTGTGAAACAACCGTGTCCATCGGGTGAATTTTTAAGGAGTCCAATGCCCATTTGTACTTTTCGAAGAGTTCTTTTCTTTTATGTTTTTCTATGGGTTCATCAATCACTCGGTACGGAAGTACATATTTCAAAAACTCATCAAAGCTTTCACGGTATTGATGTGGTTTTTTTGAATGTGCCGCAAAGGCAACCTCAATATTCTCAATCAAGAAACCCGCTGTTAACATCTGAACATCGAATATTTTTTTAGGAGATGCCTTAAAATCAATTGATTTTTCTATGGAATCAATGGCCTTTCTAAAAACAGCATTTACCCCTCTTCCGATTTGACTCCAAGAACCATTTACATGTGTCTCTTTTAAATGCTCTCTGGTCTTTCTTGCTTTGTCAAAGGCCTTCTTATAGGTGTCTCCAAACTCCCAATAGGAATGACCTTTCATGTTTGAAATCAAGTATTTTGCAGCTTGCAGTTTCAACCTGTCCTTCGGAGCTTTGTAGTGGTCGAGCACCTTTTGGAGCTCCTTTTTATTCTCTCCTGACAAGTTTATTGAACGATTCAATGCATCCTTCCTGTCATCGGAGAAACAACTGGACAGGAACCATAAAGTCAAAAAAATGATTGCAGGAAGAAAGAGCTTTCTCATTTTATCTTATTAATTGTTTCTGATTTATCAATCAACACGAATCTCGGAAGCGACACAAGCTCTCAAAAGGCTGCTAAATTATTTCCAATTTTAGAAACTGGGGCAAACTCAAACCGTCAGTTTTGCCAAAATTGTATGTGGGAGGAGAATGGACAGGATTTGAAGGGGTTTTAAATCCAAAAAATCAGCAAAAATTTTCTTCAATTTAAAAAGAGTTCTAAACATAAACAACTCCGAAAATAGGGAAATTTTACCACACCCATAAAAGGGGGACCCCCTCACAACTCGCTGTTTTTAAACTCCTTAAATCTAATGTGAATTAAAAAAAAACGAGTAACTTGATAGGAAAACAACTGCAATGCTCCACATAAAAAAAAATCCGATTGACACTTTTTTTGCAATGTTGTTCATTGCAACGCCCTTGTACACTTATTATTTTTTAATCAACTCAGAGATGTATTGGGTACTTGTCTTGTCCGCATGGCTATTGGCAAAAGGTCTTTTACACCCCCTCCCAAAAATACGTTTGCAACACTTTGATGTGGTCGTGGGGCTCTTGTTTATTTACTGTCTATTGAACTACGTCTTCCTTTCGGAGACAGCGCCTAGCTACATCCGCTTATGGGTGTTTGTCGGTGTTTTTTTCTGTTTTTACTTATTTCGCTGGCTGCTATTTAGCAACAGGCGCTTTTGGTTCCTGTTTTTTTTAGCTGGAACTCTCTTTATCGCTCTTTTAGAAGGCGGTATTGCCTTCGCACAACATTTGGAACTCACAAACTCAAGAAATCCTTATTTTCAAATGACGGGAACTTTTTTTAGTCCCAACTTTCTAGGAGCCTACCTCGGCCTTGGTATGCTCTCCAACTTCGCCTTATCTTGTTTGATCAAACCCAAAAACAAGCAGTGGATTGCAATGCAAATTTTCTTGGGTTTGTTTCTTGGAGTGCTGCTCATCGCTACCGCGTCAAGAGCTGCATGGCTGGCACTTGTCTGTTCGGCAATTTTTTGGTGGATCAGTTCCAAAAAAACAAGGGCGATTTTAAAAAAATACAACCGCAAAACAAAAATACTCTTTGGCGTTTTCAGCATCTTAACGGTCATGGGGAGTGCCAAGTTTTTATACCAACTCAATCCTGACTCGGTAGATGGAAGGACTTTTATTGCCAAAATAGCCCTGTGCGAGCTTTCAAAAAAACCACTTACAGGCGAGGGCTTGTTTTCATTTCCACGTGCTTACAACACAGCAAAATCAAATTATTTCACTTCTCAAAAAAGACCTTGGAAAGAAGTAAAGATTGCCAATTACACCAGCAACCCTTTCAACGATTACCTCTTGATGCTTTTTGAATTGGGGGGCATCGGCTTGCTACTGATGCTCCTCCTTTTTGTGGGACTTTTTTTCAAAACCCCGCTTTGCAAAGAAACACGTTTTGGAATGTGTTTTTCCATCAATATCGCTGTATTGACGCTCTTTTCAAGCCCCTTGACAAGCCCCGAATTGTTCAACATGGGTTTGTTTACTGCTGCGCTCCTTGTAAGCTCCAAAGAAACTCCGTCATTAAAACTCCCAAATCTCAACTTTTTGTGTCTTTCGGTTCTTTTGGCGAGCAGTTTTTTGGGGTGCTATTTTAGTTGCAAAAAAATAGAATCTAGAAGTCGTTTAAAAAAACATCTCGACAGAAAAAAACGCTTGGGGACAGAAGAAATAAAAAAGGCATATACCTACTTGGAAAACAACAGCACGGCAACCTATTACCTCGGGAAATCTTTGGCCAAATTGGGACACAGCAAAGAAGGACTTTTGCTGATGGAAAAAGGATTTTCAAAATGTGTCATTCCAAGTATCGGTGAAGAACTCGCTTTCAAACACATGGACAACGGAAATTACAAACGTGCTGAAGAAATTTTCAGATTCAACATCGGTTTGGAGCCCTTTCGGTATGCCCCCAAAATGAATTTGCTGCAGCTGTTGCAAATAACAAACAACAAGGAACAACAAAAAATTCTCGCAAATGAAATCCTGAATTTTCCAGTAAAAATTCATTCTCCAAGAGTAAATTCCTACAAAAAAGAATGTAGGAAACTGTTGGCATCCTTCGAGAAAAGTAACTAAAAAACAACGAACTACTAGAAACATTCGTTCCTGTTTTTCATATCAGATTACAAAATCCTCCATTTCCTTTTTTAAAGAAAAAAAAGGCCTTTTGCAGATAAAATCTTAAATTTGCTTGATTTCGGATAAAAAATCCAACTTTTATGATGAAGATTGCTTCTTTCGATTGAAAACTCCTAACTTACAAAGCAATAACCAACACAACTTATGCCAACGATCTCACGCAAAGGAAAACTAACACCCGCATCACCTATTCGAAAATTGGTTCCTTATGCCGAAGCTGCCCTTAAAAAAGGAGTTCACATATACTATTTAAACATCGGACAACCCGACATCAAAACACCACAGGTAGCTTTAGATGCTGTCAAAAACAACGATGTCAGTATACTGAGTTATTCCACCTCCAACGGCTCCGAAACCTACCGAGAAAAATTAGCGCAGTACTACGCTGAAAACGACATACACATAAGCTCGGATGATATTATTGTCACCACCGGTGCCTCAGAAGCCCTCTTATTTGCCATTGCTTGCATCACGGATCCACACGATGAAATCATCATCCCGGAACCTTTTTATGCCAATTATACCAGTTTTGCAATCGCAGAAGGCGTCAATGTAATTCCGATTCACACGAGTATAGAGAACAAATTTTCCTTGCCCAAAATTTCAGAATTTGAAAAGGTCATCAACCAAAAAACCAAGGCCATTTTGATTTGCAATCCCGGAAATCCGACTGGTGTGGTCTACACCAAAGAGGAAATTCGACAACTAAAAGAGTTGGCGCTCAAATACAATTTGTTTTTGATTGCAGACGAAGTTTACCGAGAATTTGTCTACGACGGAGAAACACACCATTCGATCATGAGTGAAAACGACATGGAGCAACACTCCATCATGATTGATTCCATATCGAAACGTTACAGCATGTGTGGTGCACGTATTGGATGTATCATTTCTAAAAACAAAGTCTTTTTGTCTGCCATCATGAAAATGGCCCAATCACGATTGAGTCCTCCCACCTATGCGCAAATTGCAGCAGAGGCTGCTTTGCAAACGCCCAAAAGTTATTTTAAGGAAGTGGTCGCAGAATACACCAAGAGAAGAAATATCTTGGTGAAAGCCTTGAAAGGAATCGATGGTGTGACGGTGTTCAAACCCAAAGGTGCCTTTTACTGTATTGTAGAATTGCCTGTCAAAGACACTGATCATTTTGCTCAATGGCTGTTGGAAGACTTTCAAGACCAACAGGAAACTGTAATGGTGGCACCTGCAAGTGGTTTTTACTCGACAGAAAACCTTGGAAAATCACAGATTCGAATCGCCTATGTCTTGCAACAAAAAGACCTTTTGAGGTCCGTTATTATATTAAAAAAGGGACTGGCAACCTACACCCATCTTTTTCCCAACAAGACGCTTGAAAGCGTTCCATCTTCTTAAAAACATTCGCATCGGTCATGAAGCCAACACGTTCTGTTTCGCTAAAAAATTTCAATACGTTTGGAGTAGATGCCATTGCGAAGCGCTATGTTTCCATTTCTGACGTCAAAGAACTGCAAGAAATTGTAGCCCTCGAAAAAGAGCTGTTTGTGTTGAGTGGAGGAAGCAACCTCTTGTTGACCCAAGACCTCGATACCTTGGTCGTTCATCTCAACACCAAGGGAAAAGAACTGGTCTCATCAAACAAAACACATGCAAAAATCAAAGTACAAGCGGGAGAAAACTGGCATGAATTTGTGCTGTGGTGCCTTGAAAAAAATTACGGAGGCTTGGAAAACTTGTCCCTGATCCCCGGAAATGTCGGCACCTCTCCTATCCAGAACATCGGCGCTTACGGGGTGGAAGTCAAAGACCGCATCACTGAAGTAGAGGCTCTTGAAATCGCCACTGGAAAACTTCAAATTTTTCAAAACAAAGACTGCCATTTTGGCTACCGTGAATCCGTCTTTAAGAACAAGCTCAAAGGCCAATACATCTTGACGAGTGTGACCTTTCAACTCTCTACCAATGCACATCAGATTGAGGACTCCTACGGAG
>Ga0209504_1000443_pt1 | contig 36604 bp, 32 predicted proteins | sample COGITO_mtgs_1005_FD_184791 | JGI IMG/M metagenome (GOLD analysis project Ga0209504, IMG submission 184791) | Pelagic marine microbial communities from North Sea - COGITO_mtgs_100511 (SPAdes) (version 2) | ecosystem: Environmental > Aquatic > Marine > Epipelagic ...
GTGGTGATCACGCTATAACCGCAGCCATTATCGGCATCATTGTTGCTGATCCAGGAAATTACATGACCACTGAAACTTCAAAAATCATCTATACCCAGACTGACGAAGCACCAGCGCTGGCTACTTATTCACTGTTGCCAATAGTGCAGACTTTCGCCAAAGCGGCTGGCGTTCTGGTCGAAACCCGTGATATTTCGTTGTCTGGCCGTATTATCGCCGCATTTTCAGATTACTTGTCACCAGCGCAGCAACAAGCTGACGCCCTGGCCGAATTAGGTCAGCTGGCAACACAACCTGATGCCAACATTATCAAGCTGCCGAATATTAGTGCTTCAGTGCCACAATTAATTGCTGCGATTAAAGAATTACAAGCCAAAGGTTATGCGCTGCCGGATTATCCGGAAGAAGCCCGCACCGATGCTGAAAAAGACGCGAAAGCGCGTTACGATAAAATCAAAGGCAGTGCAGTTAACCCGGTCCTGCGTGAAGGGAACTCGGATCGTCGTGCACCGTTATCGGTGAAGCAATATGCCCGGAAAAACCCACATTCAATGGGCGGCTGGTTGCCAACGTCTAAATCTCATGTTTCGCATATGAGCGGCGGTGATTTCTACGGCAGCGAAAAATCGGTGACGGTACCAACTGCAACAGCAGTGCGGATTGAGCTGGCGCAAGCCGATGGTTCGGTGAAAGTTCTGAAAGAAAAAACCTCACTTTCTGCTGCTGAAGTCATTGATGCATCGGTACTCAGCGTCAGCGCGTTACGTGAATTTCTGGCTGCTGAAATCAGCAATGCCAAGGCGCAAGGTGTACTGTTCTCGGTGCATTTAAAAGCCACTATGATGAAAGTTTCTGATCCGGTGATTTTCGGCCATGTGGTGACGGTGTTCTTCGCGGACGTTTTCACCAAACATGCTGCTGTGCTGAAAGAATTAGGCGTTGATGTCAACAACGGTTTTGGCGATTTACTGGCGAAAATCCAGCAACTACCAGCTGACAAACGCGCTGAAATTGAAGCGGATATCGCTGCCGTTTATGCCGCACAACCGCTACTTGCGATGGTGAATTCCGACAAAGGTATCACTAACCTGCACGTGCCAAGCGATGTAATCATCGATGCTTCAATGCCTGCTGCAATTCGTACTTCAGGTCAGATGTGGGGCCCGGACGGCAAGTTAAAAGATACTAAATTTGTGATCCCGGATCGTTGTTACGCCGGTGTGTATCAGGAAACCATCAATTTCTGTAAAGAAAACGGTGCTTTTGACCCGAAAACCATGGGCTCAGTACCGAATGTTGGCTTGATGGCGCAAAAAGCGGAAGAATACGGCTCGCATGACAAAACATTTGTCATTCCAGCTGCTGGCGTGGTGAATGTGGTTGATGCTGCAGGCACAGTGCTGATGTCGCACAAAGTTGAAGCCGGTGATATTTGGCGGATGTGTCAGACCAAAGATGCACCCATTCAGGACTGGGTAAAATTAGCAGTGAGCCGCGCACGTCTGAGCAACACTCCAGCCATTTTCTGGTTAGATGCAGCGCGTGCCCATGATGCACAGCTGATCACTAAAGTGAACACTTACCTAGCGCAACATGACACTGCTGGTCTTGATATCACCATTATGACGCCAGAGCAGGCGACCAAAGCCAGTCTGGTGCGGATCAAACAAGGTCTGGATACCATTTCTGTCACCGGTAACGTATTGCGCGATTATCTGACAGATTTGTTCCCAATCCTCGAATTAGGCACCAGCGCTAAAATGTTGTCAGTGGTGCCGCTGATGAACGGCGGTGGTTTATTTGAAACGGGCGCTGGCGGCTCTGCGCCAAAACACGTGGAGCAATTTGTCGAAGAAAACCACTTACGTTGGGATTCTTTAGGCGAATTCCTGGCGTTAGCGGCGTCGCTGGAGCATTTAAGCCAGGTTGCAGGTAACAAAGGCGCGAAAGTGCTGGCGGATACTTTAGACCAGGCAACTGCCAAGTTCCTTGATACTGACAAGTCGCCAACCCGCAAACTGGGTCAGTTGGATAACCGTGGTAGCCATTTTTATCTGGCGATGTACTGGGCACAGGCATTAGCTGGTCAAACTGCCGATGTCGCGCTGCAACAACGTTTTGCACCTTTAGCGGCAACGCTGGTTGAAAACGAAGCGAAAATTGTGCATGAACTTAATTCAGTTCAAGGCAAAGTGGTCGACATTGGTGGTTATTACCGGTTAGACGATGCCAAAGCAACCGCAGCGATGCGTCCAAGTGCAACTTTAAATGATGCGCTGGCTGCAGTGTAATTTCTGCATTTAACTGTGAAGTACTCTAAAAAATCCGGTGGCAACACCGGATTTTTTTATGGAAATTAAAGTGAAGTAACCTTTGAAGTAACCTTTGAAATAACCTCTGAAATAACCTCTGAAATAAGTCCGAGCGTTACGCAGTATCATCAGTACTGATAAGAAATTACAAAGAATACTCACAGAGCAAAAAAGAAGAAGAGCAATGAAAGAAGAACAACAGATGATAGCAAAATCAATCTGGAATGAGTGTCAGGCAGGTCCCCCTGCATGGCTGCTGCCTGTCACTAACTGGAGCAGTGTTATTCCTGCTTGCCGTCTTCTGGCAGGGCAATATTCACTGCGTGCAGGCCTTTGGGGCCCTCTGACAATTCAAAGGTTACATCCTGGCCAGCTTTCAACGTGCGGTAGCCGTCCATGCTAATGGTTGAGTAATGGGCGAAAATGTCTTCGTCACGACCATCTTCACGAATGAACCCAAATCCTTTGGCATTATTAAACCATTTCACTTTACCGGTAGCCATACTACATACTTCCTTCTCTTAGTTAGCTAATTTCTGTATTCTAAGATGACAACGTCAAAGCTTTTTCAAGCTCCATTAGTTACTGTAGATAATTTGTTCAGCTAGTCAAGTTTTTTACCGAACTAATCAAGATTGAAAAGCGTAGATATAACCTCCACATCCTTTGATGGATCAACCAGGCGTGACTATAGTTTATGAGCGGCATCAAACAGACCAAAGGACAGGGCGAAGGCTTAGCGGAGTTAATCCGACAGAAAGTTGAACCACCTCCAATGTACAAAGTGGTTCTGCACAATGATGATTACACCCCAATGGATTTTGTCATCGATGTGCTAACCCGTTTTTTTAACCTACAGTATGAACAAGCCAGTGAGATCATGTTAAAGGTGCATTACGAGGGCAAAGCGAATTGTGGTGTGTTCACTGCTGAAATCGCCGAGACCAAAGTACAACAGGTCAGCAGTTATGCCAAAGAGCACGAACATCCGCTGTTGTGCACGATGGAACGGGCTTAGCCGGTACTTATACCCAAAATCATTAAGGATGATGAATATATACCCAAAATCATTGAAGATTCGGGTAGGCGGCAACTGAGCGAATCCCTGGGAACATAGTAGTCCTATGTGACTGGGGTGAGTGAAGGCGGCCAACAACCCCGTATCTTCAAGGATGACGGGGATATCAGTTAGTAACTCAGGTGGATTAGGAGCTGTGCATGTTAAATAAAGATCTTGAGTTGACGCTGAATCTGGCATTTCGGTTTGCCAGGGAACGCCGCCACGAATATATGACCGTCGAACATCTGCTGTTAGCATTATTGGATAATCCAGCCGCCGGTGATGCCTTAAAATCCTGTGGCGCCAATATTGACCGGCTGCGCAGTGAATTATCTACTTTTATCGATTCAACCACACCGTTAATTCCGGATGGCGATTTAGACCGAGATACCCAGCCAACACTTGGTTTTCAGCGTGTGTTACAACGTGCCGTTTTCCATGTGCAATCGTCCGGCAAAGCCGAAGTGACTGGCGCCAATGTGCTGGTGGCTATTTTTAGTGAACAGGAATCACAAGCCGTTTATTTACTGAAAAAAATTGATATCAGCCGGCTGGATATCGTCAATTACATTTCTCACGGCGTGATTAAAGCCGACAAAATTGAACCGAGTGACGAGCAACACGAAGACTCGTCCGATGTCGGTGTTGAAGATAATAAATATCTCGAAAACTTTACCGCCAATCTGAACGTGTTAGCCAAAAATGGCCAGATTGATCCGCTGGTTGGCCGCGACAATGAGCTGGAGCGGACGATTCAGGTGCTGTGCCGCCGCAAGAAAAACAACCCGCTGTTAGTGGGTGAAGCCGGGGTCGGTAAAACCGCCATTGCCGAAGGTTTAGCGTATCGGATTGTGCAAAACCAGGTGCCGGAAGTTATTGCCAATGCCACCATTTATTCACTGGATATGGGCGCACTGCTGGCTGGCACTAAATACCGCGGTGACTTTGAAAAACGGCTGAAGTCGTTATTAAAAGAAATCGAACGGGAAAAAGACGCGGTGTTGTTTATCGACGAAATTCATACGGTGATTGGCGCCGGTGCCGCTTCTGGCGGTGTGATGGACGCGTCCAACTTGATTAAGCCACTGTTATCCAGCGGCCGCTTGCGTTGTATCGGTTCTACCACTTATCAGGAATTTAAAAGCATTTTTGAAAAAGATACCGCCTTGGTTCGCCGCTTTCAAAAAATTGATATCAGTGAACCCAGCGTTGACGACACCACGCAAATTCTGCAGGGCTTAAAAGAACGCTACGAAGCGCATCATGGTGTGCGTTACACCCAAAAAGCCTTACGGGCGGCGGCGGAGCTTTCTGCGAAGTACATCAACGAGCGGCATCTGCCGGACAAAGCCATTGATGTAATTGATGAAGCGGGCGCCAGTCAGCGTTTGTTGCCATTGTCTAAACGCAAAAAAGTCATCAACGTGCCAGAGATTGAGCATGTGATTGCCAAAATGGCGCGTATTCCGGAAAAGTCAGTGTCAGCTTCGGATAAAGACGTGCTGGCCAATTTAGACCGTAATTTAAAGCTGGTGGTATTCGGACAGAATGAACCGATTGAAGTGCTGACCTCTGCTATCCGGTTGTCACGCTCTGGTCTTGGTAATGAAGAAAAGCCAATTGGTAATTTCCTGTTTGCCGGGCCGACGGGTGTGGGTAAAACCGAAGTCACCAAGCAACTGGCAAAAATCATGGGCGTGGAGCTGCTGCGTTTTGATATGTCCGAGTATATGGAGCGGCATTCGATTAGCCGATTGATTGGTGCGCCTCCTGGCTATGTAGGTTTTGATCAAGGCGGCCTGTTAACGGATGCGGTTTCCAAACACCCTTATTCAGTGGTGTTATTGGATGAAATCGAAAAAGCCCATTCCGATATCTACAACATCTTGTTGCAGGTAATGGATCATGGCACCTTAACGGATAACAACGGCCGTAAAATCGATTTTCGTAATGTCGTACTGGTGATGACCACCAACGCTGGTGTCCAGGAAACTGTGCGTAAAACCATTGGTTTTAAACAACAAGACCATAGTTTTGATGCACTCAAAGAAATCAACCGGACTTTTAGCCCGGAGTTTCGAAACCGGCTTGATGGCATCATTTGGTTTAAGCATTTATCACGCGATATTATTCTGCAAATTGTTGATAAGTTTATTTGTGATTTGCAGGTACAGCTTGATAAGAAGCAAGTATCGATGGAGCTGTCGTCGGCTGCACGCGCTTGGTTAGCTGATAAAGGTTATGACCAAGCGATGGGCGCCAGACCGATGGCCCGGGTGATCCAGGAACAGCTGAAAAAGCCGCTGGCCAATGAAATTTTATTTGGTCGCTTGTTACACGGCGGGGATGTCAGAATTGATCTGGTGGATAACGAACTGAGTTTTGATTATCTCGATTCGGCAGTACCTGCCTAGTCTTCGAGCTAGCCTTCGAGAAGATAAAAAACGATTAGCTTATGCCATAAGCTAGTCGTCTCTTTGTAGGTTTTCTTAGCAGCGCCGCTGTTGATCCACTGAAAAAAACAAACAAAAAAACACCCGGTGATACCGGGTGTTTTTTTACGTTAGTGCAGCTTAGTTTGTTTTATGCAACAGTGACCAGGCTTTATCCACTTAACGTTGACGGAATACGATCCGACCTTTGGTCAAATCGTATGGCGTCAGTTCTACAGTGACTTTATCGCCGGTCAGAATACGGATGTAGTTTTTCCGCATTTTACCCGAAATGTGCGCGATAACCACGTGACCATTTTCGAGTTCGACCCGGAACATTGTATTTGGCAAGGTATCCAAAATTGTGCCTTGCATTTCAATCACGTCTTCTTTCGCCATGCAGCGTACGAGCCCCTTTAGAAAAATATGTTTAAACTGGAAAAAAACTGCGCAGATTGTGCCGAAATCACGAGGATAAGTAAAGCAACTCGGGTCTTTTTAATCAAAAGACTGCCAATTACCTGCGATCAGTCGTTGTTGTGGACCAAAATCAGCTTTGTAGGCCATTTTTTGGCATTCTAAAATGTAGTAACCGAGATATAACTGAGCCAAAGGCTGGGCGGCGAGGTAATCAAGTGCCGCCAGAATGGCTAACTTCCCAAGCGCTAACTTGCTGTCTGGCTGATAAAAGCTATAAACCGCTGACAGGCCATCCGGTAATTGGTCGAGGATCATCACGCCAACGAGCTGCTCCTGCTGATATTGCTCCAACACCAGGATATCCAGCCAATCGCAGTGAAACATCGAGTACAAATGCTCCGGATCCGGTGGATCCATGACGCCGCCCGCATGCTTACCCCGAATATATTGCTGATATAAATCAAAATATTGCATAGCGTCACCGGCTGGGATCACTCGGTAATGCCAGTGAGCTTTTTGGGCTTTTTTCAGTAATTTGCGCTGCGAAGGGCTGCTGACAAAGTGTTCAGCTGCAATACGAACCGCCTGGCAAGCCTGACAACGACTGCAATAAGGCCGGTAGAGTTGCTGGCCGGTGCGGCGAAAATTGTAGTTCATCAGTTGTTGATAGACTGCCGGGCTCAATGGCTGGTCGGGTAGGGTAAACACCAGTCGTTCGGACTGCTCAGCTAAGTAGCTACAGCTGTGTTCGGCGGTGAGTCCTAACTGAATTTGTCGTAAATCCATCAGTAAAACTCCAGTTCAGCAGGCGCCCAGGCGGTTGCTGGTACCGGTGCATCACGCAACTGTTGCAATAACTTCAGATACCTGGCCTTCGGTAACGGCTGAACACCCAATTGTAATAAAAACGGATTGGGCATCTGGCAGTCAATCCAGCCTTCAGAGTAGCCGGATAATTGTTGTTGCAACATACAAAGCGCTAATTTTGCGGTATTCGGCTGCAGATTAAACATCGATTCACCACAAAACAAACCGCCGATCACCACACCGTACAAACCGCCGACCAGCACATCGTCGTGCCAGACTTCAATACTGTGTGCCAGGCCTGCCTGATGTAATGCCAGATAGGCTTGCTGCATCTCACCGACAATCCAGGTACCGGCCTGATTGCGCCGGGGCAATGCCGCGCATTGGGCAATGACCTGTGCAAACGCCATATTCCTGCTGTAACGAAATTGTTGTTGTTTTTGAGATTTGCGCAAGCTGCGATTGAGCTGCAAGTCGCCTGGGGCGAAGACAGCGCGGGTTGATGGCGACCACCACAACAGTGGATCGCCGTCGCTAAACCAGGGGAAGATGCCGCAGCGATAAGCTTGATGTAATCTTGCTACCGATAAGTCGCCGCCCATCGCCAGCAAACCGTCTGGATTTTTCAGCGTTGAGTGCAACGGCGGAAACCACAATGGATCCGCCGTCAATTCAGGCAGGTAAATCGGCATCAAAATCCCGGACAGCGACAATAGACAATTATTTGCTTAATGCGTCCAGATACCGTTCTGCATCAAGCGCCGCCATACAGCCGGTACCGGCTGAGGTAATGGCCTGACGATAAATGTGATCAGACACATCACCGGCAGCAAATACGCCTTCAATACTGGTCTGAGTGGCATTGCCTTCAATGCCGCTTTTCACCATCAGGTAACCGCCTTTCATTTCCAACTGACCGGCAAAAATGTCGGTATTTGGCTGATGACCAATCGCGATAAATACGCCTTGTAACGCCAGTTCTTCATCATTTTCGCCTTTGGTGGACGTTAAGCGCACTCCGGTCACGCCCATATCATCACCCAGCACTTCATCGAGTTGGCGATGGGTATGCAGTACGATATTGCCTGTGGCAACTTTGGCATTTAAGCGGTCGACCAGAATTTTTTCTGCTTTGAAGCTGTCACGGCGGTGAATTAAATGCACTTCAGCAGCGATGTTCGACAAATACAGCGCCTCTTCAACGGCGGTATTACCACCACCTACAACGGCAACTTTCTGATTACGGTAGAAAAAACCATCACAAGTTGCACAGGCTGACACACCACGGCCACTGAATTTTTGTTCAGATTCCAGACCCAGGTATTTGGCCGAAGCACCGGTGGCAATAATTAATGCATCACAGGTGTACACACCGTTGTCGCCAGTGAGCGTAAACGGGCGTTGTTTCAGGTCCACTGTGTGAATATGGTCGAAAATAATTTGGGTATTAAAAGTTTCGGCGTGTTCGCGCATCCGCTCCATCAGCGCCGGGCCGGTCAAACCGTGTGGGTCACCTGGCCAGTTTTCGACTTCAGTGGTCGTGGTCAACTGACCGCCTTGTTGCATACCGGTGATCAACACCGGATTTAAGTTGGCGCGGGCGGCATAAACCGCAGCCGTATAACCTGCAGGGCCAGAGCCCAAAATCATTAAACGGCTGTGTTGTGGATTTGACATAAAAACTCCGGAAGGTCGGCAAAAATAAATTGTTATTCGCTAAGATGGGGCGATTTTAGGGGATTGCAACGGTTGGCGAAAGTAAGCGGACGAAATTAATTGCCTGAGCCTGTAAAGCGCTGTTTGCTGTGCTAAGGTAAAACGGGCTGTCCCATGAATCGGGTTATACAAAAGTTCTGTTGTGCGGCGGCCTGGTCCGTATTCACTTGCCGGTTCAGGAAAGACATGCGGAGGTCATACTGAATTCTCATCGTCCGGGTCTAAGTTGGATCCAATTACTGTTTGGTTTTTTGCTGTCACTGACGTTTTTTTCTTCAGTGGCATTTGGCTATACCGAATTTAAACGGATTGGTGTCGATGATGGACTGCCAAACGCCACCATTTACAGTGTGGCGCAGGATCAACATGGCTACATTTGGCTCACCTCCACCAATTCAGGTTTATTAAGATACGACGGTTATAGTTTTTCCGAGTTTCCGCTGCTTACCGCCAGTGAATTGCAGCATCTGGGTCACCAGGATGTCGGCGTATTGCTGATTGATCGCGAAAATAATATTTGGGCCGGCACCTGGGGTTATGGCCTCAGCCGCATTGACGCTGTCACCGGCCGGTTAAATCGTTATGTGGTGGATGAAAGCTCAGCCAACGGCATTGCCGGAATGCAGGTCCAGACCTTGTTTCAGGATCAGGCCGGTGATATCTGGATTGGTACCACCAATGGGCTGAGCCGTTTAGACCGCGATGGCAAAATGATCCGGATTGGCGCGGCGAATTCGGCACAACCCTTAAAGCACCAACGGATCTGGAGTTTACAACAAACTGCTGACGGCACCATCTGGATTGGGACTGCCGAAGGTTTGCATTGCTGGCGGGAACAAAGTGGCTTGTGCCCGGCGGTGTTGCCGTATCCCAATGCGGTTGCTGGCAGCCGTGATAATGAAATTCGTGCCATGGCGACCAGCAGCAATATGCTGTGGCTTGGAACCCGCCGCGGCTTGCTCAGTCTTGATGCGGCCACCGGATCGGTGACGCCTGTTCCCGCAGCTGATACGATGACCACCCCGATAATCAACCACTTACTCTTTGATACTGATGGTAATTTGTTACTCGGTACCTACAATGGTTTGTTTCGGTTTAATCCAAGGCAACTAAAATTCCAGAAATTTCGCAAACAAGATTCATTGTTACCAACGGTCAATATCCGTGCGATGTTTATCGACAGGACTGGTGTATTGTGGCTGGGATCCCGCGAAAACGGCTTGTTTTATGCCAGGCACAGTGCGTCGGCATTTTCGTCGTTAACTTCGTTATTGCCAAAAGAACCTGTTGAAAATCTTGAGTTTACCGTGACCTCGGTGTTTAGTCTGGGCGACGAGTTATGGCTTGGCAGCGCTGAATACCTGTATCGGGTCAATCGCCAGTTGGAAACGATGCAGCGTTATCAAACTTCTGGGCGGGTCAATACCATTCGTGCCGACAAACAGGGGCGAGTGTACGCCGCGACTGATGTTGGATTATTTCAATATGACGCGGATTTGGATCAACTACAGCTTGTAGATCAGCCATTCATAGCAGCGAAGGCCAGGAGTGACAATATTCGTGATCTGTTGATCACACAAAACGGTCAGTTCTGGTTTGGGTTATGGGGCGAAGGGGTCATGTTGTGGGATCCGGCAACGAACCAGACACAGGCGTTTTTACGTGAAGTACTGCAACAAAAAGTCGGTGACGCGGTGCAGGCGTTGCTGCTACAAGGCGATTTATTATGGGTGGGTACCCGTTATTCCGGCTTGTTTCAAATCACCGTCAGTACCGGTGCCATTCGCCACGTCAGTGAAGATAAAAGTTCCGGTTTAATCCTACCAAGCCAGGATGTGCAATGCGTGGAAAAAGGCCCAACCGACAGTATCTTGATTTGTACTGAACAAGGCCTGGTGGTGTATCAGCCACAAACCGCCACCCAGCAATTGTGGGACGGTCGCTCCGGATTGTTAACCCACAATATCGTGGGGGCCCATACCGATGCCGACAGCAATGTCTGGTTATTGTCGGCCAAAGGCTTAACATTAAAACCTGCGAGCAGCTCGCGTTTTATCACTTTTACCCATCAGGACGGCCTGGTGGCGACGGAGTTGGTGTTTAAAGCTATTCATAACGATGGTGCCGGTAGGCTCTATCTCGGCAGTATTGCAGGTCTTGCGATCGTCGAGCCGTCGTTATTATGGGTCAACGATTTGCCGCCAACGGTGGCAGTGCCGGAAATTTTGATTAATCATCAGCCATTGCCGATGCTGGCCCATAGCAAAGATTGGCCGGCTATTGTGCTAAAGCCGACCGACAGCAGCGTTGAGTTTAAATTTGCCAGCCTGGATTATCATGATGTTAGTCGCAATCAGTTTTTATACCGGTTGCGTGGTTTTGACAGTGACTGGATTTTACAATCCGATAAACGCGCGGCCTATTATTCAAATTTACCGGGCGGTGAGTATGTACTGGAAGTCAAAGGCTCCAACAATCATGGTTTGTTCAGCGATAAAACCGTCGAAATTCCGCTGCAAGTGCTCCCGCCCTGGTGGCAATACCGCACGGTACAGGTGCTGATGGGGCTTGCGACTTTGCTGCTGATTTTGGCCGGGCATCAATATCGTTTAAGGCATGTGCGGCAAATCAATCGGTTATTGCAGAACTCGGTGCAGGAGCGGGCAAAAGCGCAATTAATATTAGAAACCAAGGTCGCCGAGCGCACCAGTGCGCTGGAGGAAAGCTCGTTAACGTTATCATTGCGCAGTAAACAATTAGAAAAAAGCCTGCAGGAAGTGGCCAAAGCCAACCGCGAGCTGAAACGCCTCGACAAACTTAAAGATGAATTTATTTCAGTGGTGTCGCATGAATTGCGTACGCCGTTAACTTCTATTCGGGGTGCGGTTGGCTTAATTGCGCAGCGCGTGGTGGAGCCGGGCTCTGATCCTTACCAGTTGCTCATTCAAACTGCTGTGAATAACTGCGAAAGACTATCAAGCATTATCAATGATTTATTGGATGTACAAAAATTTGAAGCCGGTAAGTTTGTGCTGCAATTAAAGCCAGTGGACTTGGTTGATTTAGTGCAGCAGGCGATCAGCGCCAGCAATGCCTATGCCCATAAATATCAGGTCAGTGTGCGTTTAGAGGCTGATTTGGCGACACCACTGACGGTCAATGTTGATGCTCTGCGCATTCGGCAGGTGCTGGATAACTTATTATCAAATGCGATGAAATTCTCGCATCAGGGCGGTGCGGTGTTAGTGGAATTAAGTGGTGACGAACAACAAGTGAAAATGGCGATCACTGATCAAGGTGTTGGTATTCCGGAATCGTTTCATCTACGGGTGTTTGATAAGTTTAGTCAGGCCGATGCGTCCGACAGCCGGACCCAGGAAGGCACTGGTCTTGGCCTGACCATTTGTAAAAAAATTATTGAAAGCCATCAGGGGCAAATCGGCTTTGTCAGTCAGGAACAGCAGGGCAGTTGTTTTTGGGTAACGTTACCCAGACTGCCGAGCTTGACCTGAACCGCTGTTCAAAGCTGCAACGCAGGTTACAGCACGTAAAAATAAATTGAGATAAAGTGGCATACGCTGCCGGCAACCACCCATAGGTGCCAAATCACATGGTGCAAAAATAGCGAATGCCAGAGGTAAAAAATCACCCCAAATGAATAACATAAACCACCGGCCAATAACCACCACAAGCCTTCAGTAGGCACAGTTTGCATCAGTGGATTAGCGGCAACTAATGCCAGCCAGCCCATCACCAGATAAAGTACCAGGCTCAGTTTTTGAAATTTCAAATGAGCGACAAATTCCAGCAACACGCCGATAATCGCGACGCCCCAGACCACGGCGACTAGCCAGAACCCCCAGCTGTCGCGCATGCTAATCAGCGTAAAGGGCGTATAACTGCCAGCGATCAGCACGTAGATGGCGGCGTGATCCAGTTTTCGCCATAGTGCTTTACGCTCTGGTTGTTTTGACCCGTGATAGCAACTTGATGATAGATATAATAAAAATAGACTAAGACCAAAGGCCAGGCTAGCGAATAAGGCCTGACCACCCAGCTGCCAGCTTTTGGCGACGAGTAAAGCACAACCGACTAAACTCAGGGCTGCAGCAGCGGCATGACTGAGGCAATGCAGTTGTTCTTCGGTGGGATGGTAATTTTTTTCTTTGGAACTCATAGTGGGCTCATAGTGGCTCATTAGCGCTGGATGAAACTCATCATACCACTGTTGACAGTCCTGCCGCCAAGGTCAGTTTGGTGCTTTCCTGCTGCCAAGGTAGAATGCGCCAAAACTGGCCATCGAGTAGGGTACTCAACATATGTTATTAGTGGTACTGGGTTATGTCTGGCCTGAGCCTGATTCATCAGCGGCCGGACGGCGGATGCTGAGCTTGTTGCAGCTGTACCGGCAACAAGGCTGGCAGATTATTTTTGCCAGTCCAGCCGAGCCGGGCCCGCATCGTTTTGAATTACAACAATGGCAGATTGAAGAAAAGCAGATCCCGCTCAACGACGATGCATTTGACCAGTGGCTTGGCGAAGTGCAACCCAATGTGGTGCTATTTGACCGTTTTATGCTGGAAGAGCAATTCGGCTGGCGGGTGGAAGCGGCTTGTCCGCAAGCGCTACGGTTACTCGATAGTGAAGATTTACACTGCCTGCGTCAGGCACGCCAGCAAGCTTATACGGCAAAACGGCCGCTACAACAAACTGATTTATATAGTGAAATGGCGCAGCGGGAAATTGCGGCCATCTTGCGCTGTGATGTGACTTTGACTATCTCACGCGCTGAAATGACGTTGTTAACCGAGCAATTTCAGGTGCCGGCTAGTCAGCTGATGTACTGTCCATTTTTACTTGACGAGCCATTGCTGGCGCCTGGCGCTGACTTTAGCGAACGCCAGCATTTTATCAGCATCGGTAATTTCCGACATGAGCCGAACTGGCAAAGTGTGTTGTGGTTAAAGCAACAGATTTGGCCGCTGATTAGGGCACAGTTGCCCGGCGTCGAGTTGCATATTTATGGCGCTTATCCACCACCCAAAGCCACTGCGTTACATGCACCGAAACAAGGTTTTTTGATTAAAGGTTGGGCTGAAAACGCGCATCAGGTGTTACAACAAGCCAGGGTTTGTCTGGCGCCACTGCAGTTTGGTGCCGGGCTTAAAGGTAAGTTTATTGATGCGATGCAAACTGGTACGCCCAGCGTGACAACCGCGATTGGCGCTGAGGGCATGTGTGCCGACAGCTGCAATGAAGAGAAAAGGAGTGATACTTGGGCCGGGTTATTGGCTGAAAATCCAGAGGAAATTGCAGCGGCGGCGGTGCAGCTGTATCAGGACGAGCAGCTTTGGCATACCAAACAACAGCTTGGTTATCAGATTTTGCAGCAAAACTTTGCCCGTTCAGTGCTGGAACCTGCCATTTGGCAGCAGCTGGAACATGTGCGCCAGCACTTAACTGCGCATCGGGCGCAGCATTTTTATGGCGCCATGCTCAGATTTCATCATCACCGCAGTACCCGTTTTATGGGACAGTGGATTGAAGCCAAAACCAAATTAGCAGCGCTGCAACAACAGCTTGCCGAATCAGCATCGAAGGAGTCGATATGACCCAAGCACAAATTAGCCTGAGCGCCCTGGTGCAATTATTGAATACCGAACTTGTAAGCAGCAGTATCAAAGATTATTGCCCAAACGGATTGCAGGTTGAAGGTAAAAACCAAATCAAAAAAGTGGTGACGGGTGTGACGGCCTGTCAAAAATTACTGGATGCGGCCATTGCCGCCAATGCCGATGCGATTCTGGTGCATCACGGTTATTTCTGGAAAGGCGAAGCCAGTGAAATTACCGGCATGAAAAAACGTCGCCTGCAAAGCCTGCTGCGCCATGACATCAGCTTGTTGGCTTATCATCTTCCGCTCGATGTACATCCAACCCTTGGCAATAACGCCCAGCTGGGTCAATTGCTCGGCTTCACCAATATCCGGGCGCTGCAAACGGTTGAACCACGCGGCGTGGTGATGCTGGGTGATGTTGCGGTCCCTGTCAGTGCCGACGACATTGCTGCGCAACTTGAGCAGTTGTTAGGGCGTGCGCCGTTGCTGCATGCAGCTGGTGGCAGTCAGGTTCATACCATCGCCTGGTGCAGTGGCGGCGGGCAAGGTTATATTCAGGCAGCAGCCGATGCCGGCGCCGAGTTGTTTTTCAGTGGCGAAGTATCCGAGCAAACCATTCACTGTGCAGATGAGCTCGGCATTCATTTTATTGCCGCTGGCCATCATGCCACCGAGCGTTATGGTATTCAGGCGCTGGGGCAGTGGCTCGCGGCACAAACCGGGATTGAAATCTGTTTTATTGATGTGCCTAATCCGGCTTGAGTTTGTAGCTAATGAATATGGCTAAAGCGGTTGCTGACAGCCGCTAACAGCAGACGCGGTGCTGATATTGGTATTGTAGCTGTTGGCGGCATCACTGGATATCTGAATATACTGCTGTACCAGTCCCATATATTCATACAGGGCATAACTTAAAGTATTCAGGCTTTGTGCAGTTGGCAACCAACCTTGCCAACCGATATCACCGGTCAGGCGTCGCACATGAAAGTCGGTAGGGGCTGCAATCACTTGGCCACCATAATGCGCAAACCAGTTGCAGGTACGCGGCATATGCATGGCAGAAGTCACCAAAGCCGCCGGCTGTTGATTGATAGCGGCAATAAAGGCTTGCACTTCGCCTCTGGTATTGCTGGCCGCACTGTGACTGACAATTTTTGCTGGTGCCACGCCCATGGCAATGGCATATTGCCGGGCAAAATCGGTATGAGACTGGCTACGATCGTTGATATGGCCACTGACATGCAGCACCGCTTGTGGATACAGATGCCAGAGGCGGACGGCTTCGCTTAACCTGGCCAAAGTACAAGGTTCAGCTTTGCTGGTCAGGGGTAAAAAGCTGCTGTCCTGATGACTGCAGCCGAGCACCAGAATATGCATTAGCGCTGGTTTTACTGAATTTGTTGAATTAGCGGCAAAAGCCGGATAAGCCAGTTCCAGCGGTTTGGCTAATTGGTCTACCAGCGGCTTGGTGCAAAACAGCCAAAATAGCAGGAAAGTAAAAGACGCCGCGCGTGGAAGCCACCGTTGTTGCGGTAATTGCGCCCGCCACTGCTGGAGCAGGGTAAATAGCAGCAGCGCCCAGATAATCATCACCGGCGTCAGTAACAGTTTGACAGGAAATTCCATAACTTTATGACTAAAACCTATGACTAAAAAAAGCACTGACCGCAATTTTGACAGCATCGCCGCCAAATTCCAGCAGAATATTTATCAGACCACTAAAGGCCGCTTGCGCCAGTTGGTGTTACAGCGCGATCTTGCTGAATTTGCACCTTTAGCCACACCAACGCAAATTCTGGATGTCGGCGCCGGGCAAGGTCAGCTGGCGTTGTGGCTGGCGGCACGTGGCCATCAGGTGCGGTTGACCGATTTATCATTGGAAATGCTGCAAATGGCGCAAGCCAACGCCGCCGAGCAAGGGCTTGCGGCACAGGTAAGCTTTGCTAATCTGGGGTTGCAGCAGTTAATACCGGAGCAGCAACAATATCCGATGGTACTCTGCCATGCGGTGCTGGAATGGCTGGCCGATCCACAAGCTGCCATTGCCGATTTATATCAGCTGGTGGCGCCGGGCGGCGCTTTATCGCTGATGTTTTATAACGTCGATGCCAAGCGTTTTTCCAATATTGTGTACGGCAATTTTAACTATGTGCTGCGTGATTTAGTCTACAAAAAGAAAGTCAGTTTAAGCCCGCAACAACCGCTGAATCCGCTGGACGTCGTCGCCTGGTGCCAGCAGCAAGGCTTTACCCTGCACAGTAAAACCGGCGTACGCTGTTTTCACGATTATCTGCGTGACCGATCCGAGCAGGAAACACAATTTGATAAGTTGCTGGAAGTGGAACTGAAGTACAACCGCACCGAACCTTATGCGTCTTTGGGGCGGTATCAGCATTTGTTGTTGTTGAAGCCGTTGTGACATCTGATTTTGTAGCATTTCATGAATTGCATCATATCTAACACTAATACAAAGTAGAATCCTCGTGGTCATGCGACATAGTTTGACAATCTTTGTCGCCGAACCTAGCATGATCAAGATGAATGTTTACCTTCGGAGGTCATCATGCACGTGTCCCTGACGCCTGAATTAGAGGCTCGCATTAAAGCCAAAGTTGACAGTGGCTTATACAACAATGCCAGCGAAGTCATCCGCGAAGCCTTACGTTTTATGGACACTCACGAAGACTGGATCCACGAAGTGAAACTGGCTCGCCTACGCGAACAATTAAACGTTGGTACCGAGCAATTGGAGCGTGGCGAAGGCATCGCGATTGAATCAAAGGCAGCGCTGGATTTATTGTTTGACGATATAAAAAGTTAACCAGATGCCGGCTTATATGCTCATAATTGCGCCAGCGGCTAAACTGGACCTGAAAGATATCTACCAATATGGATTGCGGCAGTGGGGGCATGCGCAAGCTGATAGCTATCTTACTGTTTTTAAAAATCAATTTTTGTTACTTACCGAACAACCACTCGTCGGTGTCGAGCGTCCAGAACTTCGACCTGAGATCAGAAGCTTCCCCATCCAAAGCCACACTTTGTTCTATCGGGTGACCGCCAACCAGATTGAAATTATTCGTGTGCTGCACGGCCGCCAAGACACTTTGCGCCAGTTAAAATAGGATTTCAAAGTGAAAGGCCTAATGTGATGCCCTAAAAAACCGTAAACAAGTTGTAAAAAAGACTCTGGCTACAGAGTCTTTAAATAAAATTACTGTTTATGCTTGTGCGGCTTTAAATCAGGGTGCTTCGGCTGGTTTTCTGGTGTCACACGCCTTCTTTCATCTGGCGTACCGTCATTTTTTTTCGGTTTTGGTCCAGGTTTTATACTCATGCTCAATAAATCCTTATGCGGTTTCGGTTTTAGTCAAGAGTAAAACTAAGCGGTTGCTTAACCTCATAAGATATATTGGTTTTCTAGCCTCAAATTCAAGTCTGTAAAGAAAAAATTCAAAGATCGGTATTTGCAGATCTTTTCTGGATAAGTCTCTCTAAATAGCGCAACAAAACTAAATCCACCGGCTATTTTGTAGCATGTTCTACATTTTTATTGTAGAACCAGTGTCTTGTTGTTAGTTGGTTGATAGTGATGAGCGGCACGGGTGACAGCAACGCTGACACGCCGTGAATACATCCGTGTAGGCTTTTCTGCGGCGTTCCGGTGTATTGCAGTGCAAAACACGTTCAGTCGGCAGCAAGTCAGATTGCTGACTTGCTGAGATCCCGACTTCACCCATGCCGCAGACGGTCTGCTTATGCTGCCATCCAGCCGTTATGGCGACTAGATAGACATTTTTGTGCAAGACGCGAAGATACCGTTCAATTTTGATCTGACCCTAAATTTCAGTTAGCTTGGCCCATCGATTACCATGAAAAACGCTAGAACTCGCAAGTTTTTTGCTGTAGAAAAATAAGATTTACACCTCGTTGGGAGTCAATATGTTTAGCCGTCAGGAACTTAACATACTTCGTACAATCGCCTTCATCTCAATCATCTGTCTTATGCCAAGGGCTGCGTTGGCCGTTGATGTCGCTCAACTTTGGGATTTTAGCAATCCTGAGCTTAGCGAAAAACGCTTTCGTTTGGCGCTAAACACTGCAGTGGGTGATAACGCTTTGATTTTGCAGACCCAGCTTGCCCGAACTTACATGCTGCGAAAAGATTTTGAGCAGGCTCGTGCAGTGCTTCGGGCAATTGAGTTGCAGATACCAGCAGCCAGCGCTGAAGCACAGGTTCGGTATTGGCTGGAACTTGGTCGTAGTTATGCTTCACATCAGCACAGCGCGGTATCGCAAACGCCCGAGTCGAACCAACTGGCTCGCGCCGCTTTTACCAAAGCACTCGCCGTCGCCAAAGAAGCCAAGCTTGATGGCCTCGCCATCGATGCCGTGCATATGTTCGTGTTCGTGGATAAGGAACCGCTAGAGCAATTGGCGAGGGGGCAAGAAGCACTGGCGCTGGTTGAAGCGTCCGAGCAGCCAGAAGCCAAGCGCTGGAAGGCCTCCGTGCTTAACAATATGGGTGAGGCACTCTTCGAACTTAAACGCTTTGATGAAGCCTTAACGCATTTCAAACAAGCCTTGTCGCTGCGACAAAACGGCGGAACTGCAAAAGCTATTCGTGATGCCCATTGGCAAATCGCTAGGGTGCTGCGAGTCTTGAACCAAACGGATGAAGCCATGGCAATCCAGCTGCGCCTGGAAAGTGAAAGTGAAGTAGCTGGCGATCGCAAAGGCTATATTTTTGAAGAATTGCGGCTTTTGTATCTAGCCAAGGGAAATGCCGAGCGCGCCAGGTACTATGAAAACCTGGCGACATCAGTTGCGGGAAAAGCGCATTGATATGACTGTCCGACTTTAAATACTCTTTGTTTTTATTTACCATTTGGTTACACTTTATCGCTGTCAGACACGAAATTACGGACACAAAATGTTAAAACTCTTGCTCATCGCTACACTTTTCATAACTTCATCGGTAATTTCAGCCGAATATCAAAGCGATTGGAACTATAAAAATTTCTATGAGGCTATAAACGCATGCAGAAGTGCAATTGTTTTCCCCGCAGCCACAGACTACGAACAGCAGGGACTTGCTGCCAAAAAGAGCCAAGAATCCTTGCGAAATGAGATGATCGCTATTACTCCTGTATCTGAAAGTATTGCCTCTGAGCTTTGCTATTGCGCCATCAACGAATATGCAAAAGATAAGCCCAACTCTGAATTTGTAAAAAACTTGGAAACTATAGCGCCATACACGGAAATTCCTCATTGCAAAACAAAGATGGAAGAGTCAATTAAAGGCATGCAGCAAAAAGCCAAAGCCTTAACGCTTAAATAGACATCTCGAACGTCAGTTCACTGTTAGACGGCGGCTCGGTTGCTAACTTTGCTGCAGGTGCTATTCACTAAAGGAAGGCAATGTATCACCGGTATTTTGAAGATTGTGAAGTAAAATCTGAATTCAAGAAGGAATTCGTCTCACTTTGGCCTGGTTGGCTAGGTCAGGAAAATCTCCACAAGTTAAATGAAGTCACCGAGTCGGAATGGCAGCGTTTTAATCAATTAATAATCTTGCTAAGCCAAAGATACCTGCTTGAAAAAGCTGATAGGGATAAAGAAAAACTGGTCGCGGTCATTGACGTTAGCGCAGCTCTGCCAAGTTTCGAAGAAGCATTGAACAAAGACGCTTCGCAATTTTCAATGTTCGTCATTACCGAACTCGATTGCGTCATTACCGAAGAATGGGATTATACCTACATCATTTGGTATCAGGATGAACGGGCAATAACTGAACTTTCGCCTCTGATAAAAGCAGTAAAATTATGTCATTTTTCTTAGATTACTAGGATCTATCTGAAAATGAACGATATGTGGGAAGCTCAAGTGCTTACATCCTTGGTTAACCCTTGTAACAGTTAATTAGTGCCTCATACCGGGGCCTGCGGCTGCCGGAATCACAACAAGTTGCTCGCCTGTGTGGCGGGTATGATGGTTTTCCATATAGGAGGTTTCATGCAAGACCATGAGATCGTCATCGGTATAGCTTGGTTTCAACCTGAAAGCTGGGCGCGGTTAAAAAAAATCGCCGATGATCGTGCGAATTTAGATGATAGTTACGACGAATGGAAAAAAAATGCAAACACCGCAATAAGTGACATTCGCGCAGCGGGCAAGATTGTCAAAAGGGTAAATGTCGATATTGACGAGCTACTTCACTGGTGCAAGGCTCAACATATGCCAGTCAATTCAAGTTCGCGGGCACATTTTGTGTCAGAGAAGTTAAGTGTTAAAGCAAATAAACCGTAACATGGCAAGTAAGCAACGGCCATTGCTGTGTTATTTTCACCGTAGGGTGGATAAGCGTAGCGCCATCCACCGCGTGCAATGACTATGTAAGCCGAACAGCTGTCGGATGGCACGCTTCGCGTTTATCCGACCTACGTTTTTATATTTAAAACAAAGTGTTATTTTCACCGTAGGTGCGATAAGCGTAGCGTCATCGCACATATTTCATATGAACGATTGGCGGCACACCAACCTCAATCAAACTCCACCTGATAAAGCATATCCACCGAATCATTCAATCCACTCACCGCCTCTAAAAACAACTTGCGCGCCAGGCGGTAGCGCAGGGTGAATTCGCCGACCTGGTTAAAAATACCGACGCCGTATTTGAGTTGTAATTTGGGTGACAAATAACCGCTGACCATGACTTTGGAAGTGTCGCCGCTGCCGGCGGTGTCGAGGCTGAGTTCGCGCAGGCCGAACACTTCACCGAGCTGGCCGACTAATTTGCCGCTGCTGGCGATGCCGATGCCGATGAGGCTGGTGGTGACGGATTTATCGGAGCTGCTGCTGGTTAAATCGCGGCCTAATAGTAAATAGGCCAGGGCGTTAGCTTGGGGTTTGGCCGGGGTGGAGAACACTTTAATCACCGGATTATCGGTGAGACCGTCGACCTGGATACCAGCAATTACGCCATCTTCGGTTTTTTCCGGATTACGGATGGCTTCGATTGCCATCAGTGGTTGATCGGCCGGACCGTTAAAGGTGAGTTTGCCTTTGCGTAGTTGCAAGTCCTGGCCATAAGCGCGGAAAGTACCGTCGCGCAGTGCGACCTGGCCATGAATGGTTGGCACCAAACCTTGTTGGCGAATGCGCAGCACACCTTCTAATTTGGTTTTGAGGCCAAAAGCGGCCAGTCGCACGTTTTCACCCAACGTTAACCGCACGTCAGAACTGAGTTTCCACGGTGGTAACCCTGAGCTGTCGACGATAGCTGCAGTGCGGATCACTTCATCGTCCGAGACCCGAATGGCGTTTTCTGGCAGGGCATCGACTTCCATTTTGCCGTTTTCCAGCAACACTTCGCCGCTGAGCAGGCCGCCATGTGGTTCAGCGCTGAATAATAAATCCGGGCTGAAACTAAAACTGGCATTGGGCAAATGCAATTTCAGTTTTTGCCCGGACAGTTGCACGCTACCAAACCAGCCGTTAGGCACCTGCCAGTCGGCGTCGCCACTAATATTGAGCGGCCCTTCCGGGGTGCGCAAGGCGCCGGATAACAAGGCTTTGCGATCGGCAAAGGCCAGCGTTAAGCTCGATTCATTGATTTCCATCGGTGCCTGGCGGCCATTTAAGCTGAGGTTTTCCAGCTGAATTTGGCCTTGCAATAATGGATTGGCCAGAGCACCGCTGGCGCGCACATCGCCATTTAGTACGGCGCTGAACTGACTGAATTCACTGAAAATGGGCTGTAAAAAGGCCAAATCAAATTGATTTAACTGCAGTCTGGCGTCCAGTTGTTTGTCTGATGTATCGAGCGCGGTCAGGCCAAATTGCACATTGGCGGCCTGGTCATCGACAAACTTAAATTGCAGCTTGGCACTCAGCTGCTGCGGGTTCAGACTTGCCTCAATCAACAATTGCTGCCACGGAATTTGCAGCAAGGACGTGCTTTGATATTCCATCTTACCGGCGCCGCCTTGTAAGTTCAGCTGTGCCGTCGGTAACTGACCTTGCTGCCAGTTGATTTTAATATCACCATCAATGGCGCCGCTGAGGCTTTGCTCGTCAGCCAACAGCGGATTGACGGATGCCAGTTCAAAGTTGCTAAGCGCCAACTGCAACTGAGCTTTTTTCAGTGATGCGTCTTGTAATGGTTGGATACAAAGTGCCGCAGCTTGGTCTTCGAGGCAAAATGCGCTGACTGATAACTGCTGTTTAGCCAGCGACCAGTTGCTTTGGGTCGGCTGATTGAGCTGCCAGTCGCCTAAATCCGATTTTAAGCGCAATTCCTGCCACTGCGCCTGCCAGCTATCGGCTTGCAGCTGACCGGTCATCGCCAGTGCGGCGTGTAGTTGATGGCTATCGAGCAATAGATGGCTGTCGTGCTGTAGCCGGTTGCCACTGAGTTGCCAATCCAGTTGTTGCAATTGCAACCCTGGCGCCTGACCTTGTTTGGCAATCAGCGACATACTGCTGGCTTTTTTGCCCCAATCGACAATTTTTGCTTTGAGTTCAATGCGACTGAGCGCGTAATCATCCTGATAGTTCAGATTGTTACCAGTGAGCAATAACGCAAGATCCGGCTCAGCCGCCGGGCCGCTGACGTTCATTTCACCGACAATCTGGCCTTCACTTTGTGACAGGGACGCCGCGAGATCGCTGATATTGACCTTCACTGCCAGCTGCCATTGTTGTTCCAGGCCGCCGCTGATACTCAGCTGATTTGGGCCATGGCTTAACAGCAGTTGTTCGGTATTCAGCCGCCAATGGTCGGTTTGCTGGCTGGCCTTAAACCCGCCTGTTAACTTAAGCGGTAGGTCACGAATATGACCGGTGATATCTAAACCACCGATCTCCAGCGCCAGCTTAGGCTGCAGCGCTGCGCCCAGGTGAAAGCTACCGCTAAATTCGCCAGCATAATCGCTCCAATACAGACCGGGTTGAATGGCTTTTAGCTGCACTTGACTATTGAGTTGTTGTTGCTGCAGATCATAAAGCCCTTTGACGATTGCACTGCCATTGAGCGTTTGAATTTGCAGTTCATCCAGCACTAACTGTTTTGATGTGTTTTGGTACAAGCCGCGTATTTGCAGGGCACTATTGGGTAAATCTGGCAGTGTCGCTTTCAAGCTGCCGCTAAATTGTTGCTGATCCAGACTGCCTGCAACGTCCAGCAATACACTGCTGGCGTGATAAGTGGCATTGGCTGCTTCCACCAATGGCCAGTGCAGGGCGTCTGCTTTGAGCTGCAGGCTAAACGGCAGTTGTGGCTGAGTGATGTCAAACGTTGCATTGACATTGGCTTGCTGCGTGCCTGCTAGCTGTAATTGCAACCGCAGTTTGTCCAGTGGACCGCTAAGGGTTCCGTTGAAGTTTTGGTTCGGCACGAGTTCAGGCAGTTCAGCCCTAAAGTCGCCGGTCAGCGAACCTGCACCTTCCTGTTGCCAGTCCAATTTGGCGTTGGCGATCAGGGCCGGAGCTGTGGCGACGACTTCGCTAAGCTGCAATTGCCAACGCTGTTGTTGCAAACTGGCTGACATTTTCAGCTTTTTTAGCTGCAATGCTGGCGGTTCGGGCTGGACGCCTGTGTGTTGCAGGCTGACATCATCAAGTTGCAATGCGCCAAGGTCGATAGCGATTGGCAATTTCAGCGTGGTTAAATCCGGCAGCCGAAATGGCGTGTCGTCTTTGGTGGTTTTAGCGCTGCTCAACAGCCGCACGCCTTGAATGTGGGTGGCGTCCAACGTGAGTTGCTTCCCGGCAAAACGTCCGGCACTTTTTAAGCGGGTGATCTGGCCTTGCAGTGTGGGTAGGTTAAAACTGAAATCGTTGCTGGTCAGCGCATCGACCCGAAGCGACCAGAGTGGGCTGGTTTGGGTAGCTGCTACATCAGTGCTATCAGACGTGGCGGTCGATGGTTCAGCCGCAGCCGCCAATATTTCGACTTTGCTACCGGTTAAGGTCAGATAATCCAGACATAACAGCCGGCCGCTAAAACAACGCCAGTCCAATCGGGTTTCCAGCCGCTGGATGCTGATTTTTGCTGTTTTGGTCTGATATTCCAGCTGTTCAAACACCGCGCCGCGCCACAGATCACCGCTGACTGCTGCAAATTGCAAACCACTGACAAATTGCGGCAATATCAAACGGGCGAGCTGTAAACTTAAATTGGTGCCGGCAATCGCCAGCACCACCAAAATCAACATCAGTAGCGTTAATAAGGTTGATTTCAGCCAATACCAGCGCACTTTCATAATTCTGGCCCTAACGTAAAATGCAGCCGCAAGCCACTGTTTATGTCACTGTTGACTGGATATGCCACATCGATGCGTAACGGGCCAATCGGCGAGGCCCAGCGCGCACCGATGCCAACGCTGTGTTGCCAATCTGGTTGGTCATTCCAGGCGCTACCATAGTCGGTAAATAGTGCCAGCCACCAATCGCCTTGCAGTCGGTACTGATATTCCAGATTGGCTGTGGCGAGGCGGGTGCCGCCTAAAAATAGGTTTTTGTCATCCAGCGGTGCAACTTCTTTATAAGCAAAACCACGCAAACTGTTGTCACCCCCAGCAAAAAAGCGCATTGACGGAGGAATATTCAGCACTTGCTCTTGTAAAATCACTCCGCCATCAACACGAACCAACCAACGCTGATCAGCGGTCCAATGACCAATCCAGCCAGCGCGGCCGCGAAAGATGACAAAATCGGTATCTGAAGCCAGTGCTTTATTGGCCACTTCCATCGACAAGGAGTAAAAGTCGGCTGTCTGCGGCATATGAGAGCCATCATTGGTGCCGCGACTAAAACTCAATCCCGGCAACAGCAAAATGGACTGATCATCCTGACTGCCCTGAATAAAGTTTTCATACAAAGCGCGCAGTGATGCTGTGCGGTTCCAGCCACTTTTTAACAACCAATTCCGCTCTGCAGCCAGATTAATTTCCTGACTATCGGTATCCGTATCTGGATCTTTTAGATCGGTATAGCGAAACGTGAACTGATAATAATCGTTGGTGACATTGCGCAGCGGCAATTTGTAGCGGGTTTCCAGTTTTTTCTCTGGAGTCGATAGGGCCAGTTCGCTGGATAAACTATGGCCGCGATCGTTGAGCCAGGGTTTGTCCCATTTGCCTTTGAGTCGGATCCCTTTGCTATCGGTGGTGTAACTGACATAACCAATACCGGCTTCGACAATATTTCGCATCGAAGGTGCCAGTTCCACCCGCAGCGGCAGCACACCATCTTTGCGGTTTTCGACATCGGCTTCCAGGTTAATACTGCTAAACCAGTTGGTGCTACTAAGCGCCTGACTGAGTTCACCCAATAAACGGGCGGAATAATCATCGCCTTTACGAAAGGTCAACAAAGAGCGTAAACGACCGCGATTAATCTGGCTGCCATGAAAGGTAATATCGCCAAATTTGTAGCGCACACCGCTATTAAAAAACAATTTCACCGTACCGCGGCGATCGCCTGGAGTAACGATGAGCTCCGTACGTTCAAATTTGGCGTCAAAAAAACCTTTGCGATTGGCCAGGCTCAATAGCTCGCTTTTATAGTTTTCATATTTGCCATGATGCAGTCGTTCGCCTTTTTTTGGCGCCGCGTTTTTCAGCAGTTGCAGAAATTGGGTGTCGTTGGCGGCACCACCAATAATGCGGATGTCGTTGATGTTGATGTAGACATATTTGTTGGCAGTGATGTTGGCTCGAAGTATGTAATCTTTGCCTTTGTGTTGATCTTCAAAATCGACCACCACCTGATAATAACCAAGGCCACGTAGCGCCAGTTTGATATCGCGGTTGACCCGGTTTTTAAAACGGGCGGATGGGTTGATTTCGCTAGCGGCAATCGATGATAAATAAAGCTCGATATTTTGTTTACGCTCGCCGGTGACACCGGAAAGTTCGATGCGATTGGCGGCATAGGCGATGGCTGGTACTAAGGTTGCCAAGGTAAAAAGTAGCAACAACCCATAACAGCGCTTGGCTAAAGCAGAAAAAATAATGATCACTCCATGTGACTGCGAAAAAGGGCGCAGCTTCGCTGCAGATGTGAATTCAGGCTCAACTCAGAGCGAGTATGAGCCTGAAAGTTCCTATCCTGCAATCAGACTGACTGAATTAACACCTTATACAACAGGCGTTTCGTCGTTTGTGGCTGCAGCAGCTGCTGCTTCAGTCGCTTTGGTATCAACCGCAACCGCTTCAGCCTGCAGAATTTGATCCAGCTGACTGATTTGCTCGCAGATGATCCAGTCTTTTTCATCGACCCAGTTCTGGGCGCCGTTTTTCACGGTGCGAATTGGCACTATGTACCGGCAGCTGGTTTGCGGTTTCACCGAGGCGAAAATTGGTACAAATCCAAAGTTCAGCGCGGTTTCAATCAAGGCCTGCTGGTTGTGCGGGTCGATGTCGGCCGCTTCGTCGATATAAATCGGGATCCGGTATTTACCACGTTCACGCTCAGCCAGCAGCTGACGGATAAATAGCATGCCACACAATAACTTAATGGTAATTCGGGTGCCGTTCGAACCCGCTGAGTCAATTTTATCAAAATACTCGACATCACCGGCGCGATTGACCACTTTAAAGCGGATATCGAATAAATCCGACAACGTCAGACCGGCTTTGTCACTGGCTGCCTGAATTAAATAATCTTTGGCGGCGTTAATTTCGCGCTCGTCGGTGGTCACCCCAGGCGCTAATAAATCTAACGTATCACCTTGCTGATAAGCGTCCGACGTGGTCAGGATGGTATCGATATGACCAACTAATAGTTTGCGATCAACAATTTCGATTTTAAAATCCTGTAAGTTCGAAATCTGATGGCGCCAAATGCCGCGGTTAAAGCTATTGAGCTCGCGGTGTAGCCGGTCTAAATCCGAACGCAGACCTTTGAGGGTCGATGCCACTTCGGTTAAAGCGACGCGGGCACGCCGCTCAATGGCTTCACGTTCTTTATCCAGGTGGTGGAACGCTTGAATAAGTTTCTGATACTTGGCGTCTTCGTCAGTTTCAGCTTCAAACTTGCTGATGCCGGCGTTAAAAATAAACAAATAGGTATTTTTAACGTTGATTTCTAACAGTTTCAGTTCCTGACAATGTTTATTGTAAGAGCGTAACTCGTCAGCCAGATTGTCATATTCCAGTGTAATTTCAATCGGATAAGGCGTAACGCGGCCGCTATAGAAATCGAGCTGGAAATCAATCCGTTCTTTTTTCTCGTGTTCAATGCGTTCTAACTGCCGTTTTAGCTGATCTTGTTTGTTGGTCACCAGATTACGGCGGTCCGACAAACTGCTGGCTTTGTGCTGCACTTCTGAAAGTTGCTCGTGCAGAATTTCTTCTTCGCGGTCCAGCTCATCGACTAAATCTTGCTGTGGATCCCGCAGTTCACGCATTTGCTCGAAACGCGCAAACCGTTTTAAATCTTCTTCGGCTTGCAGCATATCGGCGTATAACCGCTCTTTTTCGCGGGTTTTACCGGCTAAGTCCTGCGCCACTTCTTCTTGTTGCTCTAAAGTTGCCAGGGTCAGTTGCAGCGCTTCAATTTGCTCTTTGAGTTGAATTTTGCCTTCAACCCCGGTCATATCCGGCGCTGATAAATGCGCTAAATCAATCACCGCGCCTTTGAGGTGCAATTTACCCTGCCGGAAACAATCAGCAAGGGCAGATAACTGCTCGCCAAAAGCATCGTCGTCGGTAATGTGTACATCACCACCGGTCGCGGTCGATAACGACAATAAATCCGGATTCAGCGCTTTAATCAGCTGCTGCACTTCCGGCAACGATAAATCTTCGCGCAGCCTTGAATACAGATTGTATTCGAGGTTTTTCAGCTGCAACTTTAAGCTTTTCAGCTGTTTTTGTGTTTGCGCTTGCTGATGCGCCAAGGTCACCGGATTGAGATTGGCCGCGCCTTGCAGGCTGTGACTGAGTGATTCATAACTCTGGCGGATATTGGTCAGATTCGACTGTAAGGTTGCCAAATTCGTCAGGCCAAAGCGCTGCGCCAGCGTATCGTGCTCAGTAAACCATTGTTGTAGTTCCAGTTTACGGCCTGAGAGTTCTTTAATTTGGCCAACGTATAAGCGTTGTTTGTCTTCAAGTTGACTCTTTTCGCGGTGCAGCTCTTCTAAACTGCCGGCAAGTTCAGCCTGTTGATCTTCAAGGTAACTCTGAAATTCGACCAAAGCGCGGTCGAGTTTTGGCGCATAAGCCGCTAACCGGCCTTTGAGTACTGAGCGGTTATCAATCAGGTTTTCTAAAGCTTCCACCGCTTGCTGTTGATTTTCCAGCGCTTTCAGCTCGCGCCGGTCACGGTTAACCTTTTCAAACGCATTGTGCCAAACGGTATAAAAATCGACTTTCGGGTCGCTTAAGTGCCGCGCAAATACTGGCAGCAATAAACGTTTGACGTCCTGCGCCGTCAGGCGGTGCAGGTTCAAAATACGGCGGAAAATGTCTTTGTAGACCGGCGCATCGCTCACGTTGGTCAGCGGGATCATCCGCAGGTTAATTTTGCTGTCATAAGGCGTGGCACCGCCGGTCAGCATCGAGTTCAGCTCAGACGGTTTAAGCTCCAGCGGATCAAAGCCGAGTTGGCGTAAATGATGGTCCAGCTTGTTGTATTTGATAATGCTGTTGTTTACTAAGTAATGGTCGAGGTTCAGCTTGCCGTTGTAGCAAAAATACTGGTACTGATAACCAGCAATTTTACCAAGACCCGCCACACCAATCACCACCGGGCCGTTTGGCAAGTTGGCTTCCAGCAGAATGTAACTTTGATCGGTACCAAAATAGAATTTACGGGTTTCGTCCAGATCGTGGCCGTCCCATTCGGTCAGCCGTAAATCGTTGATCAGCGGAAACTGCAGCGCATTGATCACCGAACTTTTACCGGTATTGTTTGGTGCACAAATGGAGGCGGAATTATCCAGCGGAATGACACATTTGGCGTAGCCGGCGGTGTTGAGAAGCGCCAGCTTGGTTAAGCCGTATAACTCAGACATCGGCTTGCTCCTGGTTTGAGGTAGATGATGACGTGGCAGATTCACCCGGGAATTCAGCAAGTTGGTCTACTGCCATTAATGCATCCAGGTATCTGTACACCGGTGACAATAATTTAAAATGTTCACCCTGCGCTTTAGCAAAACCGTAGCGCAACATCCGGTTCATCACTTCACGTTTTAAGTCGGTGGCGGAAAACACTTCCAGCTGCTCAAACAAATGATATTGCTGCTGCAAAATGCTAGCGAGAATTTCGTGGCTGATTTCCACTTCAAACAAAGCACGCAATGGATCCTGACCCTGGTCGGCGAAAAACTCGACTAAGGCATAGGTGGTCAGTGCAAATAACCGTGAAATTTTCCCCATATTGACGGTGGCGTCATCAACATCAAAATGAAAATAACCACGGCTGTCGCGTTTAAGTTGATTGCCAAGCGCAGTAAAGAGCGCAGCATAGGCCTCTTCGTTGGTATCGAGCTCTTGCCAGAGGGCAAAATCCTGCTCGCTGATATGATAACCGGTGCTGAGTTTTTTATGAATTTCAGCCAGTTGGGTTAATTGTTCCAATTCAATCTGCATGCATTAAGTTCCGGAAGTTGCAGTGGGCACAAAAGGGTGGAGCGTCAGGCGATAGCCGTTCACTTCAAGCGTTGAGTATTGCTCAAGGTGCTGAAGTTTCAGGGTAGGGGCGCGGCTAAGCTCCTGATATAAAAATAACAATTCATCAACTGGCAATTGCGGGTAGCTTTTGGCCAGCCATTTCGATAAATCAGTATTGGCTTTTTGAGTGCGAGCCGATTTTAACACCTCGGCCAAATCCGGCACCCGGATATTGGCGTTATCACCCGGATCTACCTGCTCTGGCATTTGATAAGCTTCGTCCTGATAATCCACCAGTTCCGCCATATAACTGGTGATCTGATTGGCCGAGCCTAAGCTAAATTTTTGATGATCCGAGCTGAATTTTGGTACCAACTGCTCAAGCGTTGGTTCCAGGCCTTTTTTGCGCAAATGCGCCAACAACGCACTGGCGTTACGCGAAATCAGGGTGTTTTTACGCAGTTCTTCGCGCAGCGGCATCAGCACATCGGTGCTTCGAATGAGTGCTTCACGGCCAATCTGATTCATATCGAGCAAGCGGGTGCGCAGCTGCACCAACGGTTCTTTTTCACTTTGCAAAAAGCCGGTTTGTTCGATATTGAGAATAAGCTCGCTCAGCTGATGTTCCAGCGCCTGCATGCTGTGCTGAAAGGGCGCATTAATATCGATCATCTGCAAAACCGGCTCGATATACTCGTCAAAAGCTTCCATCACCGCGCTATAACGCTTGGCGAGACTCAGTTTAGCGTCGTCGGCTTTGGCTTTTTCCACCAGATGCATAATGGCACTTTCGTTTTTGCGAAAATGTTTCACCACTTCACGCACCCGTTCATCCATTAAGCGGATAAAACGACGCATTTCACTGACGTCTTTGGTGTCGGCGGCAATTTTTAACTTGCCGCGCAGCCGGTCTAAGTCTTCAATCCGGCTTTGAATATCGCCAACGGTACCGAGCTGATGTTCCTGCGTTAAAAATTGCACAAACTCCAGTACTGCACGATTCAGTTCCAACTGACTGGATTTCGCCAGTGGGATCAAAACCTCGTGTTGCAATAGCCGTTGTGCTTCCCGGAATACCTGCTCGCTACTGAGGTTTGGCGAATGGCGCTGAATAAGCGCTTGTACGTCCTGAAAACTGAAACTGCCCAAGGTACTGCGACTGACCAGTGTTTCTAAAACCGGCCAGTGGTCGTCCAGACATTTAATGATTTTTTTTGCTTGCAGCATGAACTCGTAACTTTTCGTTAAAAAATTAAGGGGTATCGACCAAAGTATGACCAGTTGTGGGTAGTGCGAAGTGGTGGGCGGTGATAGAATGCCGCCCCGCCAATAGTCCGCTCCCACTCACAATAAGCTGGTGAAATTTTATGTTAAGTACGGTAATTCTGGGCTTGGTGGCCCTTGCCTTTGTGCTGATCGTTATAGAGGATATTATCCACGTAAACAAGGCAAAAACGACACTTTTTTTCGGTACTCTGTGCTGGATTTTAGCCTTTATCTTTCCAATGCACGGCGCTACAAGTGCCGAAGTCAGTGAGCAACTAAACCATAACCTATTAGAAATAGCGACTTTATGGCTGTTCTTGATGTCAACTATGACTTTTGTTGCTTATCTTAACAGCAAAGGTTTTATTGCGCAGTTAGTGCAGCGGATGTTGCCAGCGGAACTTTCTGAGCGGCGTTTGATGTTTATTGTGGCCGCCTTTGCCTTTGTGTTCTCTTCTTTTGCCGATAATGTCACCGCGACTTTAGTGTCTATTGCCGTGGTTGCCAGTATCAAAATGGAAGCGAAAAAACTGATTAAATACGCCACTATCATTATTTTTGCGGTTAACAGTGGTGGGGTGTCGTTGATCACCGGTGATGTGACAACCTTGATGTTCTTCCTTGCAGGTAAAGTTACCATCGCGAACTTGCTGATGCTGGTCGTACCGTCGTTTTTTGCCGCCGCAGTGCTCGCCATTTTATTATCCCGCGGCCTCACCAACCGGATTGTGATTGAGAAAAATCGCAAACCCATAGAAAAAGCTGATGCGGCTATTGCTGGCATTTTTGTTGCTACTATTGCTGCAACGTTACTCTTTAATATTCTGTTCCAAATCCCGCCAGTGCTGACCTTCCTGTTTGGTCTGGGCATTATGTTTTTAAGCGCACAGTTTTTACTACGCAAAAAGACCACCCAAAGTATTCTGAATTATGTGCGCGAAGTGGAATTTGAAACTTTGTTGTTCTTCTTAGGCGTACTGCTGTTAGTCGGTATTCTGAAAGAAATTGGTTTCTTAAATAATTTCACTAATTTATATGCGGTATTACCGCCATTTGAAGCCAATTATCTGATGGGGATTGCTTCTTCGCTGATAGACAACGTGCCGCTGACCGCCGCTTTACTCAAAGCAAATTTAACCATGAGCACCGGCGAGTGGCTGATGTTGACCTATGCCACTGGTGTAGGCGGTTCCATTCTGATCATCGGTTCGGCTGCCGGTATTATCGCTATGAGCAAAATTAAAGAACTGACTTTTGGCAGTTATTTTAAGATGGCGGGTTATTTACTGTTTGCTTATAGCTTAGGTTATAGCGGTGTCTTCCTGATGGGGCAGTTTGTTAGTTAAATAGCTGTAGCGACTGACCAGTCTCTGGTAACGAAACGGCGCTATTGCGCCGTTTATTTTCATATAAAACCACAAGCATTGAAGATCCGGATAGGCGCTCCAGTCTCGCGCCCTCGTCGCCTACCCGAATCGTCAATGATTTTGGGTATACATCTCCAAATTTCCAAAGCTATCCAGCAACAATAAAGACTGAATTAACCTATAGCATTCCTCATGAGTTTTTTAATCCCCGTCTTGCGGGCGCGAAACCGTTCCAGCACTTTCCTATTTTGGTAAATATGTCTGGAAGCGGTTGAATTAACGAGGGTTAAAGGTTAACTTCTTCTGAGTAAAATTCATGAAAGAAGGCAATCGAATTTGCGTCTTGCGGGTTCTTTGCCTTTGAAAAAATACTGTTATGTGGGAATCGTTGAGTAACGAGCATGGATGAACATTCAAAAATCGAAAAGTACATTGTGGCGAGTGATGTTGGCTCTGGTCGGGATGGGATCGGAATAGAGGTTTATTCTGGCAACGACATGCTTCTGGAAGTCTTTCGCGATGACACTAAAAAGACCAGAGAAGTAACCCTTTACATAATGGAACTCGATCTTGAGCTTGTAGAGCAAGCAATTGCGCTATTTAAAAAGGTGCAAGTCAGCCCTAACAATACGCAGCACTTGCGGCCTTCGGCCGCTGGGTCGCTAACCCGCTGCGCGGCTCGTCGCCCGTGTGCTTTGCGTTAACTGTTCTGGAGCTGTGCAGTCAGAAGATACAAATTATGAGTACGCTTGAAGATCGAAAAAGGCAGTTGAAGCTAAGTAATGCTTATATGGCGGGTGAGCTTATTTTAGGCGTAAAGTTTCACCATAATTCGCATGTTAGTTTTATAGACGAAGAAGGGAATAAAGTGGACGGTTGGATTGTTAGCGTCGGCCAAATTGAGCAAGAGCCGATTTATACAGTAGAGCGTTGTGATGGCTGTGGAGAGGAAGAAGTAAAACAGTCTGACATCACTTTGTTATTCGATCCCCATTAAAAGTAACAAAAACACAGTTAACAAGCCAAGTCAGCGGAAATTTTACTCGCTGACAAACGCTCATAAAATCCCCTGCTTGGGGCGATAGCGAGAATTGGTATGGCACTTTGGAAGACTATGGGCTTTGTATTGGTGACGTTTGCTATGGCAATAATCGCTATTGTCGCCATTTCTGACTTTTCTCTTTCAGGGGAGTGTCGGAATGAAACCGTTTCTGAATCAAACGCCCCAGGCAATGCTGTGAAGTATGTTGTTTTTCAACGCGACTGTGGTGCAACTACGGGATATTCCACGCAAGTATCACTGATAAAAGTTGGTGAAACTTTAAAAAATGAAGGTGGAAACATTTTCATAGCAGATACGAATCATGTTGAAGCACCGTCGGGGGCTGGTGGTGGGCCGGAGGTTCGCATCAAGTGGGTTTCAGATACGCACCTTCAGATTCACCATCACCAGTTGGCTCGCGTCTTTCGTGCAGAAAGAGCCGTTGACGGGGTACAGATAGATTATGAGACTTTTAATTAATATTCTCGCCAACAAGGTAAACCACATGCGGCCGTTGGGACGCCAAACCGCGAGCGGTTTGTTGCCCGTGTGCTTGGTGGTATGTTGCATGGAATGCCAACGAATGTTTAGGACTATCTTACTTTTTTTAACCTTATATCCGGTGATGGTGTTCGGATGTTCTTGCGGTTATGAACACAAAACTTTTAAAGAAACATTCGCTGATTATGATGTGATCTTCGTCGGCGTAGCACAGCACACCGAGCGAAATCCGGGAGATTGGGAGTCATCATTTTACAAGACAGAGATGAAGATCCAGAAAGTGTGGAAAGGCGAAAAACAACAGAAGTCTCTTTTTTTAAAAACTCAAACAGAGAAAAATTCTTGTGGTGGGCCAGCTCCGCAGATCGGCCATACATTTCTTGTTTTTGCTATAAAGTCGAAAGACGGTCTTTTCACTACCGGTGGTTGTTCAATGTTCATGGATCTTGACCAAGTAAAGTTGGATCTTAACGAACTAAATAAAGAAGCAAAAACGGAGTTTGAAGCCATACACGCAAAAATGTGGTCTGATTTAGGTGCTCCAATTGTTGTACATTACTGATGAAACATAACAAGCCGCGTCATTTACAGCCTTCGGCTGCTGCGACGCTCACAAGTTCGCGCGCATGCGCGGGTCGTTTAGGGCCCAGGACTCAGCCCCGTCAACCTGCGAGTAACTCCCTCTCTTGACTTATTAGGTCAGTTGTCCCAAGCTTGAGAATAGGACGACTGTCCTATGATGATCGCAGCTGTCCGGAGGCGCTCAGGTGGCCAATAAGCTAACAAGAGATCGCATTGTCGATAAGGCAGATCAACTGTTCTATGAGCAGGGGGTTGAGCACACATCTTTCGCTCAAATTGCGGAAGCTCTGGGTATTTCCAGAGGAAATTTCTACTACCACTTCAAGACCAAGGACGAAATTCTGGATGCCGTAATCAGTCATCGCCTCGTTCGCACGAACTCAATGCTCGATAACTGGGAGCTAGAAGGCGATACGCCAGCTGATCGTATCCATAGTTTCATCAATATTCTGGTAATGAATCAGGCGAAAATTAAGCGTTATGGCTGTCCGGTTGGGACGCTCTGTACGGAACTTGCCAAGCTGGATCATCCTGCAAGAAGCCATGCAAACGAGTTGTTTACGCTATTTAGAACTTGGTTGCGCCGACAATTCGAGCAACTTGGCCGTTCTGGTGACGCCGATGAGCTGGCAATGCACCTGCTCGCATTCAGTCAAGGAGTCGCGACACTTTCTAGTGCATTCCAGGATGAGGAATTTATACACAGCGAGGTAAAACGTCTAGACGACTGGTTGGCCTCTTTTACAACTGCAATCAACACTGAATCGGAGGTGCTCTAATGTTTGTCGTTCTTTTGCGGTTCTCAGAAAAAAAAGATAAGGCCAGTGATTTTATGGAAGGTCACAATCAATGGATTAGACGGGGGTTTGAGGATAAGGTTTTCTTGGTAGTTGGTAGTCTTCAGCCAGGTCTTGGAGGTTCTGTTCTTGCTCATGGTGAGTCAAGGGAGGCTCTTGAGCGCCGAGTTAATCAAGACCCATTTGTGGCGGAGAATGTCGTTACGGCGGAAATACTTGAAATTGAGCCAAAAAAAGCAGATGAACGTCTGGGCTTTCTTCTGAACAAGTGAGGGAGGTGAACGATGAACTCTACTATTCATGGCCCTGACGGAGAATTGCGTTGCAGCTGGTGTTCGGCTGCTCCCGATTTCTTTGAATACCACGATAATGAGTGGGGCTATCCAGTTGATGACGATATCAGGCTGTTTGAAAAACTGTGCCTCGAAAGCTTTCAATCCGGCCTGAGTTGGCGAACAATTCTAGCCAAACGAGAGAATTTCCGTGCTGCCTTTGCCAACTTCGATTTCAATAGAGTGGCGAAATACAATGATTCTGATATTGAGCGATTATTGAAGAATGAAGGCATTGTCAGGCATCGCGGAAAGATAGAAGCTGTGATCAACAATGCAAAAAAGGCGATAGAGCTTGTGGAGCAGGAAGGGTCACTGGCCGGTTACTTCTGGCGATTCGAACCGGATGAGGATAGTTTGCCTGAGCCACAGACAGCATCAACTTCAGAGGAGTCTATTGCACTGTCGAAGGCTCTGAAAAAGCAGGGTTGGAAATTCGTTGGCCCCACAACCGTCTATGCCTTTATGCAGGCAATGGGCTTATAAATGATCATTCTGAGGGATGTGTGTTCAGGGCAAAAGTCAAACAGGCACGCAGTCACTTCAGGCGTCCAGGGCGCGTATAATGCCCTAACAAGTGGCTGCTGCCGGACGTGCCTACGCTGGGCTCCGGCACGCCGCAGAGCCAAGCGTTATGTGGGAATCGTTGAGTAACGAGCATGGATGAACATTCAAAAATCGAAAAGTACATTGTGGCGAGTGATGTTGGCTCTGGTCGGGATGGGATCGG
>Ga0209504_1000445_pt1 | contig 36406 bp, 33 predicted proteins | sample COGITO_mtgs_1005_FD_184791 | JGI IMG/M metagenome (GOLD analysis project Ga0209504, IMG submission 184791) | Pelagic marine microbial communities from North Sea - COGITO_mtgs_100511 (SPAdes) (version 2) | ecosystem: Environmental > Aquatic > Marine > Epipelagic ...
AGTAGTCCATATTTGTATGTCAACGTCAGTAATTGGGATCCTTCTTCTGGCTAATCTTGATATGTATAACTGCATTGGTCGAAATGCGATAGCATGCGGCAATAGGTCTTCGCGTCTACGGTGCGAAGAACTTTTGAGCGACAATTTGGGCGATGCGGGCGGCTTCGTTGATTGCTTCGGGTTCTTTGAAGGCGGACAAGTCGCAACGGTTGGCATTGTAGGGAAAGACCTGTCCTTGCTGGATCAGCAAATCCACGCCGCGAATGACACGTGAGCTGCCGCCCTTGCGGGGTACGGGCAGAACGCCGACTTTCGCGCCAGAGCTGAGGGCTTCGTATATCATGGAGACACTGTCCTCGGTCACCCACACGTAGCTGGCCGTAGCCATTTGTGAGGGGAGCCAATCTTCATCAGTGTCCTTTACGGGCACGACCGTGAGATTATCCGCTTTTATTGCGGCGATTTCTGTACTAGTCGCTTTTGGGCTACGTCTAGATGTGGTCGCAGTCCAGTTGATTTCCTGTGAAGTTGTGGCAACCCGTGTTATTTGCTCGACGATTTGCTGCCCCTCCCACCCGTGGTGCTTGGAGCTCCCACCAATGAGGCAGAGGCCTTGGTTACTGATCTTATTCGGACTGGATTCGATGAGATTGAGGACGCCTCGTGTGGTGATGAAGTTAGCGCCGGAACGGTCATCGTGCTCCGGCACAATGCATAAATCAAAAAGGCGACTGATACCAGGGGGCGGCGCCATCATGACCACGGTCGGGGCTCGTGTTGCGCGTCCAGCAGCTAAAATTGTGGCATGTGTTTGACTCCCGGCTCCGATTATCAAATCAGGCTTCGGCAGTCCTGAGAAATCGGCACTGCGCCCCAAAAGATAATCGAGCCAAGAGGCACCAGCTATGGTGGTGTCGATCTCGACACATTCCACTGCCATCAGCTTCGAGAGCGCCCGAATTAAGCCTCGTGACTGGTTTTCGTGGCCGCGTTTGCCGTCTTTGATTTGCCAGATGATTTTCACTAGGATCGGTTCGTTGTCTTTTCGAAAGAGTAAACGCGGCGTTTTAGGTCCCGTAAAGTGTGGAGCGAGCCCCAATTGCAAGGGGGAAGGGGGCTCCCTGCCTTTTGGCGGTTTTTGCCGAAGGAAGAACGGTGATGGTTGAAGACGGATTCGACGAAGGGTTGTGTGCCGAGCGCGAGGCTATCCGAAAAGTATCGGATGCGGCACCGAAGCAGTTCATGGACGGGCACGTGTCCGCCCTCCTTGAGTGCTTGCTCTAAGGCTTGGGTGGAGATGCGCCCCTGGTCCGAGCCCGGAGTGCCCTTGCTTTGGTGGCCTTTGCCAAACAAAATAAGTCGATAGCTCTTAAGCGCCTCGGCATACTCGCAACTACCTGTAAACAGTTGGCCGAGAGCGGCTCGCATCGAGCGGTTGCCAGCGAGGCACGCAGCGTAGCCACACCAGCGGTAGTCTTTAGGATCTTCGACGATCTCGGCGCGAACTGGATTCAGATCGATGTAGGCGGCAACGCGGGTCAGGCTTTCCGGGCTGTTCTCAACGATCAAACTTTTATAACGAGCGGCCCAAATAGTCCCTTTGTTACCATTTTTATGGTTATACCAAATTGTGAAGCGTTGCTTCAACTCGCGCATGAAGGCTGGGAGGTCGCCCATTCGGGAGAGAATTCTTTGACGGGCCATTTCAGCCTCGGCACCGTTCTCCTTAAGAATGCCCTCGAGCGCACTAAATGAAAGCGAAGACTGGGGGATTTTGTCCTCTCCGTAATAGCTCTTATAGCGCTCCAGCAAGGTCTTGTCCGGCAGAGAATTGATCGGAAGGACGTGGACCATGAGGTGGATATGATTACTCATCACGCAGTAGCCCAGGATCTCAATACCCGCGAAAGCCGCTTGGTGAAAAAGCATTCGCACGAATACATCTTTAGCGTCCTCATCAAAGAGGAAAGATTGATAAGCAGTCCGGCTGATCACATGATAAACAGTCGGCTGATCTAGCATTAAAATTCGCTTACGTGTCTGCATAAATGGATCCATGGCAAATTATACACCGTGTCAATCTTTAATAAATACACAGGGTATTTATTAAAGAGGATTCTGGTTTATTTTAATTCATGCTCGTCTCGACTGATAATTTCGGTTTTGTGTGAAGGATTGCAATGACGACTACGACTCAAGGGAAACTGGAAGGGCTTGAAGGCTTCGAGAAACTCGATGTTGGTGAACTGTATTATATCGGTGATCGCCGGTTTGTGGAACGTGGTTTGTCCTATTATAGACAGTTCGCTGTCGAAAGTTTGGACTGGGACGGTGAGCATAAGCGGATGACAGCGCTTGTGCAGGGTCGGCGTTACCTTGCCTACGAAGTGTCACTGGAGGTTCGCAAGGGTCGGCTCGTTAATGAATGTGAGTGCCCGGCTTGGGACACCTATGGTGGTTGCAAGCATTCGGTGGCCGCTGCAGCGGCTATGTTTCTTTCCGTGCAGGGGATATCTGTGGGCGGCTACGAGATGCCTGACGATTATGCGCAAGAGTTGCGCAAACAACTCGGTTACCGTGATGTAGGCGGTGATGGACATAAGGGGGAGGTGGAAGTGCCAGAGTCAGCTGTGGAATTCATGCTCACGGAGGTGGATAGTTTCGGTGGGCTTGGCTTTACGATCGAGGGTTCAGTGCCTACATCGTTTTTGAACTCTTTCGGTATTCAGTTGGTGAGTGCTTATGGCTTCAGGCTTTCGAGGGAGTTTACCCTGAGTAGTCCTGAGCAGAAATTGGAGCCGTTTTTGCGAAAGGCTGCAGAGGCCCAGATCGCTGTCTCGACAGTTTTGGAGGGCGAAGTCTGCCCGCTGACTATGGCAGAGGGGGCGCTTCATCTGGAGGTGCAACACGATCTGTCGAGCGATCGCGTGGTGCGGCGCATGCGTTTTATGGATACCAGTGGCGAGCCGCTTGATGCAGTATATTTAATCCCCAAAAGCTCGCTAGTGATCCTTTCTGACGGCCGAGTCTGTAAAGTGTGCTCCAGCGACCTTGGCATGGCGGGCGACTTGGGACCTATCCGTATGGATTTGGAGGTCGAAGCCTTCAACGAACAAAACATCACTCCCCATTCTTCGAGTGCTTGTTATCAATTTACGCTCGGTTCTAAGAAAAAGAAGCTGCACGAGGTAAAGCCAGAACAGGCGAACATCGAATTGGATTTGACGGCAATGGAGAATGTGGCAGGGGAGTGGGAGGCCTTTGAGTTTGACCTCCATTTAAATCTAGATGGATGCCGAGTGGAACTCTACGAGCTGCAATCGTGCTTTCTCGCATCGGTCGTGCATGTTTATGGCGGTAAGTTGCTCAGTGCAAAGCGGCGTGTGCGCGCTCTGTGTGATCTTTTGCGGCGCGTGCTCTCCTCGGAGTGTAATTCGGATCATCTGGATATGTCCGTTTATGCTGAGGACTACGAGGAACTTTTCGATTCGAATTACCGCATCAGCGTCTGCGAGGCCGCTGAGAACGTGCTGAAGGTAGTGGAGCGTTTCGCAGAAGATTTTCAAGTGACCCTCGCTGACAATGAAAGAGGACGTTGGCTGCGTGGCGGCTTGGACCTGCGAAAGATCGCCATGTTAATGTTCAGCTTAAGCGATGCCTCCAGTCGCTCGGATTTACTGGCGCTGGAAGAAGGCCGGATCGAACTTTCGCACCCCGATGCTGGCTCCGAAGCCTTGCAGCGCATCGTCTCCGTCTGTCGGACTTTGGGCGTGCAGGTCCAGTTCAATGAGCAGGCTATCCGCTCTGAACCGCTTAGTATTTCGGTCGACACGCGTGCCTCCGGCTCCGATATCGACTGGTTTCAGCTGCATCCTTCGATCCGTTGCGGTGAGCGTACGATTGCCCCGGAGGAGTGGCAGAAGCTAATCCTCGGGCAACTCTTGATAGAAGACAAGGACGGCAGCCTCATTATGCCACAACTCGAAGCGAGTGAGGGCGGGCTGGAACTTCTGGCGGAGCTCTTGCGGCCACAGCGCAAGGGCCCTGAAGGGACAAAGCCCCCTGAAAATGACGCCCTGCAAGTCTCCCGCTTGGAGATGCTCGACTGGATTATGCTGCGCAAGCACGGGGTCAAAGTCACTTTGCCAGAAGAGGCGGAAAAACTCTTCACTAGTCTCGCTCACTTTCAGGGAGTGGGTGATTTTGTGCAACCAGCCGCTTTGGATGCGGAGCTACGCCCTTACCAACAGGAAGGTTGTGCGTGGATTGACTTTCTCTATCAACATCGCTTCGGTGCTTGCCTAGCCGACGACATGGGCTTGGGCAAAACCGTCCAGACGATTGCCTTTCTCGCGCGTTACTTTGAGCGCAGTGCGCCTTCTGGGACGGCCTCCGTGCTCATCGTTTTACCGCCGAGTTTGGTCTTTAACTGGCAGGAGGAATTCGCCCGCTTCGCCCCGAGCCTGAAGGTGGCCGAGTGCCTGAGTAAACCTTCATGGACATCATCGATCAAGGACGCCCAAATCATACTGACGACCTACGACCGTGTGCGCTTGGACATGTCGAGCATCGAACCCCATCGTTTCGAGATCGTTGTTTTCGATGAGGCACATAATCTTAAAAACGTTGCGGCTGCACGTACGAAAGCGGCTGCGCACATCAATCGCCGCTTCACGCTTTGTCTCACGGGCACGCCTGTCGAAAATAACGCATCCGAGTTTTACTCAGTCATGTCGGCTGCTGTGCCGGGCATCTTTGGTACGCTCAAGTCTTTCAAAGAATACTTCCGCGAGGCGCCGGACCGCATTCTTGGGCGTTCGCGTCCGTTTATTCTGCGGCGCACGAAAGAGAAGATCCTTAAAGAGTTGCCGAAGAAAGAAGAGCACGAACTCTTCCTGCAGATGTCGCCCCTGCAAAAGGAGATCTACACGCGCACCGTGGCCGAGGTTAAAGCCGAGGTGGCCGAGGCCTATGACGACCGACCCGAACAGCAGGCCGGCATCGTGGCGCTGGCCGCGATCCTACGCTTGCGCCAAGTTTGCGTGAGCCCCGAACTGCTCGGTAAGCACCTGCCCGAGCACGCGCCGAAGTTTGCCTACATGGCAGACAAATTAGAGGAGTTGCAGGCCGAAGGCCATGGGGCACTTGTCTTCAGTCAGTTTATTGGTGGCCTCGACCAGATGGAAACCGTCGCGAAGGAGCGGGGCATCAGCTACCTGCGCATGGACGGACGCACGCCCGTCTCGAAGCGCAAGGATATCGTCAACACCTTCCAAAGTGGAAATGGCCCGTCTTTCTTTTTCATTAGCTTAAAGACAGGCGGGGTCGGGCTTAACCTGACCCGTGCCAACTATGTTTTCCACCTCGACCCGTGGTGGAATCCCGCCGTCGAGAACCAGGCCAGCGACCGTGCCCACCGGATCGGGCAGACCCGCTCCGTCTTCGTGCAGCGCCTCATTATGCAGCATAGCATCGAGGCGCGCATGCTCGAACTCAAAGCCCGCAAAGCCGAACTCTTCCGTCAACTGGTGGAAGAACCGGGCGCGAAAGCGGCCAAGGCCGGGCTCTCGCGTGACGATTTCGAGTATCTGTTGAACGGGTGAGTTGTTATGGTGATTTCGGAAATGCGTGAATTTTCAGTTGATATTCAGTAAAAAATACATAGTAGTAGTGGGTATGGCTCGCTTAACATTAGATTTATCACCTGAGATTAATGAACGTTTGGAGGCCATTGCGCGTTCGAATGGAATTACCAAATCTGAAGCGATGAGACGTGCGTTTGCACTACTTGCTGTCGCTGATACCGAAAAGAAAAAGGGCTTGTCCCTTGGTATTGTGAAGGAAACCGAGGATCATAAACTCGAAGCTATTGGAAGGGTTGTTGGGCTGTAATGGGGCAGCAAAGTGACACAGATGTGAGTATTGATGACTCCTTTTCGGCTGGTGCAAGCGTTACCATTGATGAAGATAAGCGATTAGACTTCGCTAAGAAGATTTTGGCTGTAATGGGGTTGGTTTGTATCGCGACATTTGTTGCTTACGCCCTTTTTCCTGACAACACGGCTCTAAATGCAATTTTTGAGTTTATTAAAATCGGTGCGCTCCCGTTGATCACTTTGGTGATTTCTTTTTATTTCCCGAGTAGCAATAATTAACCGGAATTTGACTAGCTCCGCGATGCCAGCACCTCGGCGAAGGGCACTTCCGCGCAGCGCCCGAAGAGGAGGTTGCCGCGCAGCCCACGCACGGCGGACACCGCCGGCGAGCTGAGCCCGCAGAGGAAGCGGGCTTGCTGGCGGGGGCGTCCGAGTGCCGTGGGGTTCGATTCCACGAGGGCCTCGAATCCCGACAGGTCGCCTGCGTCTATGTCGGCGCGTTTCCTCGCGGGCAGTTCGCCGGGAGCTTCCCCTTGGCAGATACTGCAATGACCGCAGTCCTCGATTGTTTCGCCGAAATAGTCGAGCAGGTTGCCCGTTAAACAGCGTTCGCCCCGGGCGTAGTCGAGCATGCGGTGGATACGTTCGATTTCCATCTGTTCGTGTACCTCGAAGCTGGCGGCCATTTCTTCGGTCAACGCGTCCACGTCGGGTGCGCTTTGGAGTCTTTCAAAGCGTTGTCGGTAGCCCGCCAGTTGTAGCTCGGCGTGGCCTTTCTGTTCCATGCTTTCGAGCGCTCGGAGGATCACGCTGCGGCCTTGTCCGGTTGCCGCCTCGGCTTGCTCCATGTCGAGCGTGATCCATTTCTTCGCTTTGCTGCAGCAAGTAAAAATCTTTTTCAAAAAGGCCGCCTGGTTGTCCGGATATTGGCTAAGCAATGTCCGGCCGTCGTGCTTGGGCGCGAACCGAATGCTACCGTAGTAGTGGCCGACCGAGCGGATCACGCCCGTCAGTTCGAGGCGGGTGAGCAGAGTGCTGACGACCAGTTGGCGCATGTCGAAGCGTTTCGAGAGGTCGTAGAGTGCGATGTCGATCTCTTCACCACTGCAGAGCAATTCGTCGAGCAGACCGCGCAGGCTCATGGCGTCTGGCGTGTCACCGTAAACGAAATTTTCCAGTGTCGTGGCGTCGTCCGGGCAGGCGAATAGTTCGCAGACCGATGGGGCACCGTCGCGTCCCGCGCGGCCGATTTCCTGCATGTAGCTTTCGTAGCCCTTGGCCATGTGGTAGTGGTAGATATAGCGAATGTCTGACTTATCGATGCCCATGCCGAATGCGATGGTCGCGCAAATGATCGGCGTGCGGCCTTCCATAAAAGCCTCTTGTGTGGCGACGCGTTTTTCGGAGGCCATGCCCGCATGGTAAGCCGCCGCATTGAAGCCAGCAGCTCTCAGTTGCTCCGCCACGTCCTCCGCGTGGCGCTGGAGGCTGACATAGACGATGGTCGCCCCCGCTGGGCGTGCCTTGATGCCTTCGATCAGGAGAGCAGGACGCTCCGCGTCACGGCAGGCAGTCACACGCAGTTCAAGGTTGGCCCGATAGAAGCCAGTGTTCGTCATGTCCTGGGGAACAATGTCGAAGGCCATGGCCATGTCGGCGGCGACTTGCGGCGTGGCTGTCGCAGTCAGCGCGAGCACGCGCTCGACCTTGAGGGCGCGCGCAGCGTCGGCCAGCTTCAAGTAGTCCGGTCGAAAATTATGCCCCCAAGCCGAGATGCAGTGCGCTTCATCCACAGCGAGAAGGCTGATCGTCTGTCCGCGGATTAAATTAAGGAAACGCTCGTTACTCAAGCGTTCCGGTGCGACAAAGAGGAGTTTGACCTTACCTGCTCGGATGTCGTCAGTTACGCGGCGATAGTCGTCCTCTTCCAGACTTGAATCGAGGCGCTCCGCTTGAATGCCTTTTGCGCGCAGGCTGTCGATCTGGTCTTTCATCAGCGCGAGCAGCGGCGAGATGACCAGCGTCAGTCCGGGCAGGAGGAGTGAGGGAAGTTGGTAACAAAGACTCTTGCCTGAGCCAGTCGGGAAAATTGCCCCGGCGCTCCGTCCATCGAGCAGGCAGTCGATGACGGCCTCTTGCCCTGGGCGGAAGGCATCGAAGCCAAAACGTTCTCTCAGTAGGGTAGTCGGAACAGCCATGAACATGATTCAGCCAAGGTTAGCGGCTGCGGCAAGCCTCGATGAAAGCTTAATTGAATGATGGCTGTGAGGATGCTAGCTCCTACATTTAATTGTGCCTCCACTATCCCGCGCCTGCGTTTGCTGGCTTGACTGTCCGGCGAGTCTTGTCTGCTTACATTGACCTCTATTTCCCATGATCGATATTAAGTTACTTCGCGAGCAGCCGGACTTTGTCCGCGCTGCCATTGCCCACAAAAAATTCAAGACCGACATCGACGCGGTTTTGGAACTCGACGCCGCGCGCCGAGCCAAGATCACTCAGGCCGAGCAGGCCCGTGCCGAACAGAAGTCGGCCAACAGCGAAATGGCCACGCTCCCCAAAGGCTCGCCTGAGTTCATCGCCAAGGTGCAGGAGATGAAAGCCATCGCCGCTCAAGCCAAGGAACTCGAGGTCGCTGCCAAGGAGGCCGACGAGGCTTTTCAAGCAGCTTTCCTTTCGATTCCCAATCTGCCGGATCCGACTGTGCCCGTGGGGAAGGGGGAGGACGAGAACGTCATCGCCTCGACGTGGGGCGATACAGACGCCGATTTTCCTTACGCGCTCCCGCACTTTGACATTCCCTGGTTCGAGTCGCGCATCGACTTTGCCCGGGGCGTCAAGACGACGGGTGCCGGTTTCCCTTTCTACGTTGGCGAAATGTCGCGCCTCGTCCGCGCGTTGGTCAACTTCTTCCTCGAGGAAGCGCGTCAGAATGGCTACGAGGAAGTATTGCCCCCAATCGTGGTCAATGCTGAAAGCGCGACCGCAACGGGGCAGTTGCCCGATAAAGAAGGACAGATGTATGTCGATGATAACGAAGGCCTCTATTTGATTCCCACCGCCGAGGTGCCGGTGACCAATTTCTACCGCGACGAGATTCTTGAGGCCGACCAAATGCCGATTTACCGCTGCGCCTACACGCCTTGCTTCCGTCGCGAGGCCGGCAGTTGGGGCGCTCATGTGCGCGGGCTTAATCGCCTGCACCAATTCGATAAGGTCGAGTTGGTCAAATGGACGGACGCCGAGAGCAGCATGGAGGAACTCGAAAAGCTACGCGAGAACGTTGAGGGCACCCTGCAGAAGTTGGAGTTGCCATATCGCGTGCTTCGCATGTGCACCGGCGATATCGGCTTCCCCCACGCCAAGCAATACGACCTCGAAGTGTTCGCAGCCGGGCAGAAGCGCTGGCTCGAAGTCTCCAGTTGCTCGAATTTCACTGACTTCCAAGCCCGCCGTGCGGGTATACGTTACCGCGATCCTGAGGGCAAGCCCGTCACCGCGCACACGCTCAACGGCTCCGGCCTCGCTGTGCCCCGCGTGCTCGCCGCGATACTCGAAAACAACCTACAAGCCGACGGTCGCGTCAAGGTCCCTGACTGCCTCCAATATTGGATGCGACAAGAATTTATCGGCGAAGCCAAAGTAGATTAGCTGATTGCTGAAGCTTGCAGGCGCTATTTTAGGTGCGGGACGCGTTCTGGCAATTGTTGCGAAGCTTGTAGGCGCCATTTTAAGTGCGGGGTCAGGCGGCCACCTAAAGGAAGCCGCATACGTATGTCCGCTCCTTTAGGTGCGGGACGCGTTCCGGCAACTGTTGCGGTTTGTGCCCTCGTGGATTTAATGGCACCCGAAGCTTGCCTTTATCCGCAAACTTCAACTTTAAAAGCATATGGATTTTCTACAAGAAGCCATTGCCTCGCGTAATATCGTCGTCTGGATTATCTTTCTCGTTATCTTCATTATCTTTATCAAGGTTCTCAAGAGCGCGGGCAAAGGCATTCTATTTCTGCTGATCATTGTCGGAGTTGTCGCATTGCTAGAGAAAGTTTTCCCTGGCATGCTCGAACCCCTTGTCGATTTCGTGCGTGGTGGTTGGCTCGGCGATCAAGGGTCAGGTCGCCCTTAGTAGTCCTTCTAGTATGCACTCTAGTCGTTGCTTCTGCATAATTTTGCATTGCAGGCGAGGGCAGGGCGCGTTTGCTAGCTCCTCTTATGGCTAAGCAGGCACAAACCGCAATTTCTCCCACCCGGGTGGAGGACTATCCCGAATGGTATCAACAGGTCGTCAAGGCCGCGGATCTCGCCGAGACTTCGCCGGTGCGCGGATGTATGGTGATCAAACCGTGGGGCTATGCCATCTGGGAAAACATTCAGCGCGATCTAGACCGCCGTTTCAAAGAGACCGGCCACAAGAACGCCTACTTCCCGCTTTTCATTCCGATGAGCTTCCTGCAAAAGGAGGCCGACCATGTCGAGGGCTTTGCCAAGGAATGCGCTGTAGTCACTCACTCGCGCCTCGAGGCTGATGAAAACGGAAAGCTTCAGCCAGCCGGCCCGCTCGAAGAGCCACTCATCGTGCGCCCGACCTCGGAAACCATCATCGGTGAGCTCTTTTCCAAGTGGGTGCAGTCCTACCGCGACCTGCCGCTGCTCATTAATCAATGGGCCAACGTCGTCCGTTGGGAGATGCGTACTCGTCTCTTTCTCCGCACCGCCGAGTTCCTCTGGCAGGAAGGGCACACTGTCCATGCCACCTCCGAAGAGGCGATGGAGGAGACGCGTAAGATGCTCGAAGTCTATGCCGACTTCGCCGAAAACTTTATGGCCATGCCCGTGCTCACGGGCGAGAAGACCGAAGCCGAGCGCTTCCCTGGGGCTGATGCCACCTTCGCCATTGAGGCAATGATGCAAGACCGCAAGGCACTCCAAGCCGGCACCTCGCATTTTCTCGGTCAGAACTTTGCCAAGTCCAGCAATATCAAATACCTCAGTGCCGAGGGCAAAGAGGAGTTCGCTTGGACGACTTCGTGGGGTGTCTCCACACGCTTGATCGGTGGCCTGATCATGACGCACTCGGACGACGACGGCCTCGCCTTGCCGCCGCGCATTGCGCCTTCACACGTCGTCATTATACCCGTCACGCCGAAGGAAGAGACGCGTCAGCAGGTCCTCGACTACTGCATCGAGCTCAAGTCTCAACTTGAAGCACAAAACTATCTCGACGGGCGCATCCGCGTCGAATTTGACGACCGCGACCTACGTGGTGGGGAAAAAGCCTGGGGCTGGATTAAAAAGGGTATCCCGCTCCGCGTTGAAGTCGGTCCGCGCGATATGGAGAGTGGCAGCGTCTTCGTCGGTCGCCGCGACCGTGCGCCCAAGGACAAGCAAAGCATCCCACGCGACGCCTTCGTCGCAGGTATCACCGATATCCTCGAAGAGATGCAGGCTGGCATGTTGGCCAAGGCCAAGGCCTTCCGCGACGAGCACACCCGCGAGATCACAAGTGAGGCCGAGTTCATCGAATTCTTCACACCCAAGAACGCCGACGCCCCCGAGATCCACGGCGGATTTGCCTCCATGGGCTTTTGCTGTGACGCTCAACTCGAAGACAAGATTGCCAAGCAATACAAGGTGACGGTTCGCTGTATTCCCAACGCTTCGGTGGACGAGGTTGTGCCCTGCGTTTTCACTGGCCAGCCCGGCAAACGGGTGATCTTCGCGAAGAGTTATTAGCGGGCGCTTCTAAGTTTCGGTAATTAGTTTCAAGCAGTCGGGAGATAGGCAGTGTTCTGGATATGTAAGCGAGGCGCTGAGCTACTGGAGCATTCCGGATGTCTAAGATTTGCTTGATGCCAGGTCAGTAAACTTCGTTAATACCCCTCATGAATGAGGCGAAAAAAGGCTGTTGTATTCCCCGTCGTGAAGGCGGCGAGGCATCGCCTTCGATCGTCTTGAGCCAGTCGACGACATGCGCGAAACCTGGCGAGACTGAAGGGATGATCCGAGTCGATGGTGGCAAATATCGCATCGGCTACGAAGGAGCAGGCGCTTGGGAGTCCGATGGTGAAGGGCCATTTCGCGAAATCACACTAGATAGTTATTGGCTCGACCAAACCGCCGTGACCAACGCCCAGTTTGCCGAATTTGTCGAGGATACGGGCTACCTGACTGAGTCTGAAAAATTCGGCTGGGCCTTTGTGTTCATCGGGCAGCTATCCAATTCCAAACAGCGGAAGCTCCGTGAGACCAAGACGGTGCAAGGCCTCCAGTGGTGGTATGCGATCGAGGGCGCACATTGGCGCAAGCCCGAGGGTGCGGGGTCGACTATCAAAAAAAGGATGGATCACCCCGTGGTTCATGTTTCGTGGAACGACGCCCTTGCCTACGCGACTTGGGCGGGCAAGCGTCTGCCGACCGAAGCCGAATGGGAGGTCGCCGCGCGTGGACCCGAGAATGTGCAGACCATGTATCCCTGGGGCACGGAACTGGAACCCGAGGGTAAGCACCGCTGCAATGTCTGGCAGGGTGATTTCCCGAACAACAATACCGCGGCCGACGGCTACGCATGGACTGCGCCCGTCACCGCTTACCGCAAGATGGACGGCGGCTTTTACAATCTAGTTGGCAACGTCTGGGAGTGGTGCGCCGATTGGTTCAGCCCGACCTGGCACGTCCCGGCGAGTGACGCCACTCGCATCAATCCGAAAGGCCCCGCCCGCGGGGAGAGCCGTGTTATGAAAGGTGGCTCTTTTCTCTGCCATGAAAGCTACTGCAACCGCTATCGCTTGGGTGCACGGACTGGCAACACCCCAGATTCCGCCACCACGAATCTCGGCTTCCGCTGTGCGCGGGACGTGTGAAGTCAGATAAGTCTGATAGAAGAAAGAATAAAACGATTGAACCGCAGAGCACGCCGAGTGCAGAGAGTTTTTGGGGAGAAGAATGTTATGCAATTAACAGAGCTTAGCGTTCTCAGCGGTTCATCTCAATCGATGCTTGCTCTACCTTTTTAAAAGTAGGGAAACCACGATGAATTCGAGGAAATCCAAGACCCTAGTGCACCATTTTGCACTGAAAGAGAGAGAGAGAGAGAGTCCATCCAGCCGCGGTAGTCAATGCGAGCTTCGCAGCACAAACTTCCTATACGCCTGCACCGCTGCCATTTGTTCAGCGTGGGCGTCGCATTGGCGGAAGGCGTGTTTATACACGTGTGTCTCTAGACCGATCAAATCGTGCCAGACTTGCACTTGGCCGTCGCAGAGGAGTCCGGCGCCGATCCCGATGACGGGGATTTTCAGCGCCTCACTCACGCGCTGGGCGACCGCTTCAGGCACCAGTTCCAAAATGATGCCGACCGCTCCCGCTGCCTCCAGTGAGCGGCTCTCGGTCACGAGCCTATCGGCGGACTCGCTGTCTTTGGCCTGCATGGCAGGCTTCTCGATCAACTGGGGGGTAAAGCCCAAGTGCGCCCAACCGTCGATTCCCGTCCGGGCGAGCGCCTGGAAAACCTCCGGCTTAAATCCCTCGACTTTCACGCCGTCGACCCCGTCCTGTTGCAATTGCTCGGCCGCATCCAAGATGGTGGGCAAGTCGTAAGAGACTGCATAGGGGATGTCGGCCAGCAAATAGGCCCGCTCGATCCCTCGTGCCACGGCGCGCACATGGTGGCGCATCTCCTCTAGGCTGAGGTCGTTCTGGTGCGCGTAGCCGAGCACATTGGTCGCTAGGCTGTCGCCGACGAAGACTACATCGATGCCGCATGCGTCCTGGATCTTAGCCGACGGGTAATCGTAGCAAGTGAGCATCGAGATGCCGATACCTTGTTGCTTGAGTGTGCGAAATTGGGACGCCTGCTTCATGGGATGGGATTTAAACCCTGCCTAGCACGAATTATACTTGTTTTTGTGCAAACGGAAAGTGACGCTAAGGTTATGAATGATGCAAGCACTCAATTACAAGTGATCAAAGACCGCGTGCTCGCATTTGCGAAGGAGCGAGATTGGGAGCAGTTTCATTCGCCAAAGAATTTATCGATGGCCATCGCAGCAGAGGCGGCGGAGTTGATGGAGCATTTTCTCTGGCAGAGCCCGGAGGCTTCGCGGGAAGACATTCAGGCGGAGAAGCTGCGCGCCAAGGTGGAGGAAGAACTCGCCGATATTTTCATTTTTGCGATCGAGTTCGCCAACGTCACGGGGATCGATATCGCGGTGATCATCGAGGCGAAGATGGCACTGAACGCCAAAAAATACCCCGTCGATAAAGCGAAGGGGCGAAGCCTGAAATACACTGAATTGTGAGTTGCGCTGGAAAGAGCAAGACCTTGACCCGGTCACTCGCAAACGGGTAACCCAGTAATGAATCCTATGGTCTACGCATAAATACCTATCTTCAGTCGAAGAGGTATTATTTGCCTAAACTTTTACGCGCACTCCGCCAGCTTTCCCGGTGCTTGCGGATCCAATCGAGTAGGGCGCGTTCAAAGCCTATATCCTTACCCTGTTTCTCCGATTCGATCCACTTGTGTCTAAGGATCTCTTCACGCTCAGCCAAGAACTCTTGGTAAAGAGATGAGCGTTGAGCGAACACCCGATTATTAAGCGTACTGGTAGATGGCTGGGGCATGTTTTCGTTTTCTTCAATCATCTGAAACACTATAACACAGGATACTGAAAACCCGAAAGTTAGGGTAAAAACATGTGCTGGCTAGCAAAAACTGTAGACTGCGAATTATTTAGCAAGATTGTTAAGGATCTGTCGCGCGATATCCATGAAAACTTGTGCGGCTTTCGACTCCGGATCGCTTATGACGATGGGAATACCCTTATCACAGCCGATACGGATGTTAGGGTCAATGGGGATTTGGCCGAGAAGGTGGGTGCCCAGGCTATGAGCTGTTTCGTCACCACCACCTTGACCGAAGAGTGCTTGTCGGCTACCATCGGGGGCTTCGAGGTAGCTCATGTTCTCGACCACACCGAGAAGAGGGACGCTGACCTTGTCGAACATGCGTGCGCCGCGCCGGGCGACGTTTGCGGCGGCGGGTTGCGGCGTGGTGACGATGACGGCACCTTCCAGCGGTAGCGTCTGCACGAGAGAAAGTTGGGCGTCACCCGTGCCGGGCGGCAGGTCGACGACGAGAATCTCCAGCTCACCCCAGTTTACATTTTGGGCAAATTGCTGGATCGTCTTCATGATCATGGGGCCGCGCCAGACGACCGGTGTATCTTCGTCGACGAGGAAGCCCATCGACATTGTGCGCACGCCGAAGTTCTCGATCGGCACGATCATATCGTTTTCGATCTCAGGGCGGCCAGCCGCGCCAAGCATGAGTGGGATGGAAGGACCGTAAATATCGCAATCCATGATGCCGACCCCCGCTTTGCCCTCGTCTTCGAGCAGTCGCTGCAGTGCACAGGCGAGGTTGACAGTGACGGTGGATTTGCCAACGCCCCCTTTACCACTGGCGATAGCAATGGCGTATTTCACCTTCTGCATGGCCTCGCTGTTGGTCGGCATCGACCCGCCCGCGGGGCTCGGCTGTTGCTTGGGTTGCGAGATCTCCATCCGCACCTTAACGTCTTGGATGCCTTGGAGTGCACCGACCTCGGATTTAATATCGGCAGCGATTTTTTCCGGCACACTCTGGTCGCCCGTGGTTATTTCGATGCTGATCTGCGCGGTGTTTTCGTCCACTTTAACATCGCGGACGAGGCCAAAGGAAACGATGTCGCGGCTAAAGCCGGGGAACTTAATGGTTTTGAGGACAGCTTGGATTTCTTCTGTATCTGGCATGTTCGGTGGAGTGTTCGAATCGTAAAGTCGTTGCGAGTTTGAACGATTGAAAGGCACGAAGTTGGTCGCTTGTGGTTCGGGTTCAATACGAAACGTAGGAAATTCGGAAGTTGGTGGTTTGAAAATACTGATTCGTGAAGACCTGTATTTTTCAAATTGCCGTTTTTGGAGGCCGGGTGCCCCGCGCTGCTTGTCGAGAAAGTTTCGGGGCAAGATCTCCGGACTCCGATTTTTTTGAAAAAAATCTGGCTTGCCAGCGGAATTTCATTTGCGATTTGTGACGGCTTAGAGCTATTACTTAGCTATGCGTTTAATTGTTCTTCTACTGTTCTCGGTCTTTTTTGTTTCACTCTGTCCACAGCCGATATTTTCCAATCCGATCGAGTTGGATACCCTGATACGTGATGGGGAAGGGAAGCTAGCGGTCGCAGTCGAGAGTAGCGATAGGGCGATCCATGCACTCGCTCGTCGTGCCTTTGGTTTGCATGGTGGATTTCTTCTCACGACGGCGAGCAACGCAGCCTTCGTCATTAAAATTGAGCCTTCCGGCGGTTCATCTGTGTTATTGTCAGTCGGATCCGGGGGGACCTATGTTGAGCAGCTTCGCCGCAATGTGCCAGGTCGAGACCTGGAAAACGCAGTCTTACGCGCCTGCGACCTTGTGGTCGAAGCCACCTTGCGCTCTAAGGGCTTTTTTGCGGGGCGACTTGCCTTCGTCTGCAAGCAACGGGGCATCTCCGAGATATACACCAGTGATCTACTCTTCAACCGCGTCAGCCCCCTTACGCAGGACCGTTCGCTGGTGACGGGGCCCAAGTGGTCGCCTGACGGCAAGCGCTTGCTTTACACCACTTACTACAAGACCGGCTTTCCTGATATTTACATGATTGATTTGAGTAGTGGCCAGAAGACTCCGATCGCCACATTTAAAGGCACCAACACTGGTGCCGCGTTCAGCCCCGACGGGCGTCAGATTGCGATGTCACTATCCGGCACGGGTAACTCGGAGATCTATATCTCCGACAGTCGCGGCAAGAACATCCGCCGCTTGACGACTAACAAGAGCCTTGAGGCCAGCCCCAGTTGGTCCCCTGACGGTCGCCGTGTGGTCTACACCTCGGATGCGCCGGGTAAGCCGCAGCTCTACGAAATCCCCAGCTCGGGTGGTCCTGCCCGACGCATTCCCACAAATATCAGCAACTATTGCTCCGAACCCGTCTGGAATCCGGTTGATGATAGTCAAATCGCCTTTACTGCCGCGGTCGGCGGCAGTTTCCAAATTGCCCTCTACGACGCCAAGACTCGCAGCAGTGAGATTTTGACCAGTGGAGCTTCTTCATTGGAGCCCGCCTGGCTGCGTGACGGCCGCCATTTAGTCTTTACTCAACGCAACAGCGGCAGCACCCGCCTGATGCTTTTGGACACTGTGACGAAAAAAGTCAGCGCACTGCACAAGGCTGGTTTCGGCGACGCGTCGTCGGCGAGTTACGTGTATTGAGTAGTGCGCTGCTTTAGCAAGCACTCGGCCTAGATTTGGGGGCCCGAATCCAATAACCCTTGCTGAAGCTGCGGGCTACGTTCCTACGACAGCGCCGTTTTGATCAGTGCCTCGACGGCCGCCATTTAGTCTTTACGCAACGCAACAGCGGCAGCACCCGCCTGATGCTTTTGGACACTGTGACGAAAAAAGTCAGCGCACTGCACAAAGCTGGTTTCGGCGACGCGTCGTCTGCGAGTTACGTGTATTGAGTAGTGCGCTGCTTTAGCAAGCACTCGGCCTAGATTTGGAGGCTACCCAACTCCAATAACCCTTGCTGAAGCTGCGGGCTACGTTCCTACGACAGCGCCGTTTTGATCAGAGCCTCGACGGCCGCGTCCGCACTGAGCTTCGAGACGGCTTTGCGAACGAGCTTGTCGGCATCGGCCGGTTTATAACCTAGAGTCATCAGACTGGCAACGGCATCCTGGAAGGTGCTAGCCCCTCCGGAGACATCTGTTTCACCCAGTGAAGTCACTGAGCCAGTGGAGGCGAGGCCGACCTTGTCTTTAAGTTCGATCACCAAGCGCTCGGCCGTCTTTTTTCCGATGCCGGGGCATTTCGAGAGCAGTCCCACATCGGAACTGGCGATTGCGCTGCGGAGCAGATCCGTAGACATGCGGCTGAGGATACTAATCCCGATTTTGGGTCCGATGCCGGAGACTTTCTCCACGAGAAGGCGGAAGAAATCACGATCATCCCGGCCGGCAAAGCCATAGAGTGTTGCGCTATCTTCACGATAGACACTGTGAATGAAGAGACTGCATTCCGCCCCGATGGCGGGCACCTTCTCGGCCGTCGTCACGGGGATGTGCACTTCGTAGCCCACTCCGCCGGCTTCCAGCACCACGAGGAGAGGGGAGGATTCGAGGACGGTTCCTTTGAGTCGTGCGATCACAGAGTGTGTAATTAAAGTTTCTGAATTAGTCCGTCAGCCCAAGGACGTCTTCCATATTATAGACGCCGGGCTTTTGGTGAGTCGCCCATTGAGCGGCACGAATGGCCCCTTGGGCGAAAATCTTGCGATCCGTTGCGCGGTGGGTGAGTTCGATACGTTCACCGTCGCCGCAGAAGTAGACGGTGTGCTCGCCCACGATGTCGCCACCCCGAATGGCGTGGACGCCGATCTCCTTAGATGGGCGGGCACCGATCAGGCCTTCGCGGCCGTGCACGACCTGTTCGTCGTTTAACGCGTAGCTGTCTTTCAAAATCTCGATAAGGCGCTCGGCTGTGCCGCTAGGCGCGTCCTTTTTGTGGTGGTGGTGCATCTCAAGAACTTCTGGTTCGTAGCGCTCGCCGAGGATGCACGCGGCTTTACGGGTCAGGTAATTGAGCGTGTTCACGCCTACCGAGTAGTTGCCCGCCCAAACGACGGGGATTTTGCCCTCTACGATGCCAAGGATCCGTACCTTCTCCTCAGCAGTATGCCCAGTCGTGCCGATGACAAGCGGTAGCTTGTTGGCTACAGCGAGCTCGGCGATACTGGGCGTCACTTCGTGATAGCTGAAATCAATGATCGCTTCACAGCGAGTAATGTCGATTGAGGGATCATCGCCCGCGTCGCAGGCAGAGACGATCTCTGCACCGTTGTCATTGGCAATCGTTGCGATGGCTACGCCCATGCGGCCGCGTGCGCCGTTGAGTAGAAGTTTGAGAGACATATTGGAAGATTCGTTTTAGACGAGCCCGAGGTCTGCGAGCAAGGAGTCGAGGTGAGCGCGTGTGGCCTCAGTGATTGGGCTGAGCGGTAAGCGCACTTCTTCAGAGGCGATGATGCCAGCCTGTTTGAGTGCATACTTAATCGGTACGGGATTGGGTTCGAGGAATAAGGCTTTGAATAAGGGGAAGTATTTGAGAAATGTTACTCGGGCTGAGGCGAAGTCGTTGGCGTTAGCTGCCCGGACCATTTCGACGAGCGGGGAGACGACCAAGTTGGAGGCGACACTGATCACGCCCCTGGCTCCGGCCGACATGAAGGGAAGGGTGAGGCCATCATCTCCACTCATCACGGCGTAGTCTGTGCCGAGGGTGCGGACATACTCAGTCACCTTCTCACAAGAACCTTCAGCCGCTTTCATGCAGCAAACATGAGGATACTTCTCATAGAGACGTGCAGTCACTTCGACAGAGATCTCAATGCCGCAGCGTGAGGGAATGGAATAGAGGATGATTGGCTTTTCCGTACACTCGGCAATTTTTGCAAAATGCTGAAAGAGACCTTCCTGGCTGGGCTTGTTGTAATAAGGTGCCACCACCAGAAAACCGTCGGCGCCGGCTCGTTCTGCCTCGCAGGTCAAGGACATCGCCTCACTGGTTGAGTTGGAACCTGTCCCGGCGTAGACGGGCACTTGGCCGCCGACTGCCCTTACTGTCGCTCGTACCACCTCGATGTGCTCCGATTGGTTGAGCGTGGGGGACTCCCCGGTAGTGCCTACTGGGATCAGGCCGTTGATGCCGCCAGCGAGTTGATGGGCGATCAGCTTTTCGAGGTCGGCGTAGGCGACTGCACCACCTTTTATAGGGGTGGCCAGTGCAGTAAAAACACCGGAGAAATGGTTTGTGTTCATAGTGGCTTCAAAAAAAGATGTAAATCGACAGTTGGCGAGTGTTTCGCACTAGCACGTGCATAAGGTTCTGTCTATTCAACAGAAAAATTATTCCATTAACGACAAATTAAAATGGCGGTTCTCGAAACAATCCACGGTCTTCTCAACCTCGCGGTCGAAAATGGCGCGAGCGACATTCATATTAAATCCAATAAGCCTGCCTTTCTACGATTGAACGGTCGCCTTGAATCTGTCGAGATGGATCCAATTTTCGCAGAAGATATACGCGAATTCATCGAGCAAAGCGTGCCGGAGCAATTTGTCGGTGACTGGATCCGCAACCGCCAGGTGGATTACTCCTACCGTGTTGAAAATATCGGTCGCTTCCGAGTGAACGGCTTCCTCCAGCGTGGGCTGCCGAGCGTCGTCATGCGCCACGTTAATGACCAACCCCCGACATTTGACGAACTCAATATCGACGGAGGGGTGCTTGCAGAACTCTGCAAGGAGAAGGATGGCATTGTCCTCCTCTGTGGGGCGACTGGTTCCGGCAAGAGTTCCACGCTCGCGGCGATGATCAACCACATCAACATGAGCTATGGTAAGCATATTGTGACCTTGGAAGATCCGATCGAGTATACCTACACCGATTTAAAATCGATCATCAACCAGCGTGAGGTCGGCATCGACTGCTCGAGTTTTGCCGAGGGGATGCGCGCCGTATTGCGCCAAGATCCCGATGTAATTCTGGTCGGTGAAATGCGCGACAAGGCGACTTTCGAGACCGCCCTGCAAGCGGCCGAAACCGGCCACCTTGTTTTCGGAACTCTTCATGCCTCAAATGCCCAGCAGGCCATCCAACGCCTCTTCGAGTTTTTCCCCGAAGATCGCAAGGTGGCCCTGCAACGTCAGGTTGCCTCCTCTCTGCGAGCCACAATTACGCAGAAACTGCTTCCAGCCCTCGAGGGCAGTGGCCGTTTCCCGGTATCCGAGTCGTTCATACTCGATTCACTGGCCCGCAAGACGATCATGGATGGCAACTTTGAAAAGATCGAAGCCGTCATCGAAGCGAATGTAGATAACGGATCCAAGACTTTCAACCAAGACCTCTACCGTCTGGTCAAGTCTGGCCGGATTACGAAGGAAAGCGCGCTGGCCAATTCACCGAACCCACGCCAATTGGAGATGAATTTGAAAGGCATTTTCCTGAGCAGTGGCGGAATCGTCAATTAAGCTTTCACTGTGGATTGCCTGATCATCGGTAAAGTCTGGCCGGAGCCGGGTTCGACGGCGGCTGGTCGCCGCACGCAAGATATCGTCTTGTCTCTATCCGCAGCGGGATGGAAGATCCACTTTGCCTCAGCTGCCCAACCTGGTACGCACGCGCTCGATCTGGAGGCACTGGGTGTGACGACGCAAAGAGTGGAGATCAACGCCAGCGGCTTCGACTCCTGGATTAAAGAGTTGGCCCCTGATGTAGTTATCTTCGACCGTTTCATGACTGAAGAGCAATTTGGCTGGCGTGTGGCAGCGCACTGCCCCGATGCGCTGCGCGTGCTCGACACCAGCGATTTGCACTGCCTCCGCATCGCTCGTGAGCAAGCACTTAAAACGGGGCAAGCCCAGAATCTGAGTAATGAAACCGCACTGCGCGAGATCGCCTCGATCTACCGCTCCGACCTCAGTCTGATGATTTCGCAGTATGAGTTGGAGCTGCTCTGCGGTCAGTTTGCCCTTAGTGAGGATCTGGTCGACTATTGGCCGTTCTCGGTCGTCCCGGCCGAAGCGACTCTTTGCTTCGCCGAGCGTGCGCATTTTATGATGATCGGGAGCTTCCTGCACCCGCCCAATCTCGACGCGGCACGCTGGTGCCGGGAATGCATCTGGCCGATCATTCGAAAGGCCCTTCCAGAGGCCGAACTCCACCTCTATGGTTCGTATGGTGAGCGCTTTGCCTCTGAGCTGCACGCCCCCGACTCGGGTTTCCATTTTAAAGGCAGGGCTGAGGACTCGCTTCAGACGATGCTGCAATATCGCCTCAACCTCGCACCCCTACGCTACGGAGCCGGGCTTAAAGGCAAAGTCTTTGATGGCTTCCTCACTGCCACCCCAACGGTGATGACACCCATCGCGGCCGAAGGCATTGCCAGCGGCGAGGGATGGGCACAGCCCACTCCAGAAGCCTTTGCTAAACAGGCTATTGAACTCTATGCTGACAGTCAGATTTGGCGGGCGCGCCAAGTGCAAGAGCGGCAGCTTTGCCAGGAACGCTTTGACCCCGTTACTTGGCGGCCGCGTTTGCCGCAGCTATTAGCGTCCGCGCTTGAAGAGGGAGCAGCCCGACGCCAAAGGAATTTTATAGGCCAGATGCTCCGCCACCATCATCACCGTAGTACGGAGTTTATGAGCCGATGGATCGAAGCAAAAAAGTTGAGCCCGACGTCGTAGTCAGGGACTGTCGCTTAAATATCGATCTGTTCGATGATCTCTAAATCGTAGCCGTCGATGCCTACGACTTTGCGTTGTGTGCTAGACATGAGGCGTATTTGTTTGAGGCCTAGCTCGACTAAAATTTGGGCGCCGATGCCGTAGTCCCGGAAGTCCATCTTGGCCGGGCCGACGTCTTTAATCGCGGCCTTATCCGCGCCTTCGATTACACGGATGCCGCCCTGAGGTTGTTCGATATAGAGGAGCACACCGTGTCCCGCTTCGGCGATGCGCTGCATCGCGGCACTCAGTGCGTTGTAGCCTCCGAGTGTTTTAGAGCGGAAGATGTCGCCGAGTAGATTTTCGCTTTGCACCCGGACCAGAGTCGGGGCTTCGTTGAGCTCGCCCATGCTCAACGCGAGGTGTTGGCGATGATCCAGAATACTGCGGAAAATGTGCAGGTTGAAGGTGCCGAACTCGGATTCGAAGGGCTTGGTCAGCACGTGCTCGATCAGCTTGTCGCGGGTATGGCGGTATTCGATCAGGTCAGCGATACTGATTAACTTGAGGCCGTGCTTGGCCTTGAATTTTATGAGGTCGGGCAGGCGGGCCAGGCTGCCGTCTTCATTGAGTATTTCGCAAATCACGCCGCTGGGGTTCAGCCCAGCGAGTTGGGCGAGGTCGACGGCCGCCTCTGTGTGGCCAGCGCGTTGGAGAACGCCTCCTGGCTTGGCGCGGAGCGGAAAAACGTGCCCCGGCTGCACCAGCATGTCGGGCTCCGATTTCGAGTCGCCGAGAATACGGATGGTCTCCGCACGGTCGTAGGCGCTGATACCAGTGGTAATGCCTTGAGCGGCATCGACGGAAATCGCGAAATCGGTCTGGTGGGATTCACGGTTTTCTGAGGCCATCGGATTGATACCCAGTCGGCGGAGTTGATGTGAAAGCACAGGCACGCAGATGAGGCCGCGCGCATGGAGGATCATCTGGTTGACCGACTGGGGGGTGACTTTGGAGGCGGCCATAACTAGATCACCTTCGTTCTCACGGGATTCATCATCGGTCACGATCACCATCTTGCCGGCGGCGATGTCGGCGATTGCGGACTCGATAGTGTCAAAAGGGCTCTCTGTCTGGGAATCTTTGTTCATACAAGCATCTGGAAAGGAAGTGACTATTTTCATCAAGCCCTGGGGCGCAACTGTCTTTTCGCGGGAAGGATACCTGTGGGTGCGATTCAATTCACGGGGGACACAAACCGCAACAGTTGCCGTAACGCGTCCCACACCTAAAGGAGCGAACATAGGTTTGCGGCTTGTCCGCTTAGCGGGATGGCAGCCTGACCCTTCTCTTAAAATTGCACCTAAGACCTGTCGATGTATTGCCTACGTATTGTGTCAATCGCAAGGCGCGATACTTTCAGTCTGCGTAATTATGCACACAGATGCTTGCCAAGATTCTGACTCTAGCTGATCCTGAACACATATGTCTGACTTTGATCCACTTAAAAAGGTTTACAAGGCCCAGGGCGGCACTTTTAGCATAATGGACTTGCTTCGCAGTTTTGCGGATCCAGAGCTGGAGATCGATGGTATCTCCCGGGTATCGGATTTACACATGAAGGTGGGCGAGCCGGTACGCTATCGATATGATGGCGAACTTGAAACAATCGCAGAAGGCGAGCCGCTGACAGAGGAGATTTTACAAGAGTTGGTCTTTCCTCTGATTTCTGAAAAGCAGCGTCGGGATTTGTTGGATAACCCCCAGCTGGACATCGATTCCGGATATGCATGGGAAGAGGCTAAAATCAACTTTCGCTTAAACGTCTTCCACGACCGCGATGGCACGGCCTGTGTCATGCGAATGTTGCCTAAACACATACCCGAGATCGACGAGATCGGCTTCATGAGCTCGGACGTCTGGCAAGAGATCACTTCGCTCAAGCAAGGCCTCGTCCTGGTCACGGGGGTGACCGGTAGTGGTAAGTCCACTACGATCGCCAGTATTATTGACTACATCAACAAGAGTCGCAAAGCTCGCATCATCACACTGGAAGACCCGATTGAATATGTTTTCAGCAGCGAGCAATCGCTCATTTCACAACGAGAGATTGGTACGAATTTGAGCGACTTTCCAAACGGTCTACGCAGTGCGCTCCGTGAGAACCCGGACATTATTTATGTGGGTGAGATTCGTGATGCCGTGACCGCACAGCTCGCTCTGACTGCAGCTGAGACAGGTCACCTAGTGCTTTCCACCCTGCACACAAAAGACGTGAAGGGTACCTTCAGTCGCATCGTCGACATGTTCCCCTCGGATCGTTCTAATGAAATTGCCGCACAGTTGTCCTTTTCGCTTGCCTATGCCATCAGCCAGAAACTGCTCGCCCGCAAGTCGGGCAATGGCCGTGTGCCGGCTTTCGAAGTACTCAAGAACACCGCCGGCGTTGCGAATCTAGTGCGCACTTCCAAGCTCCATCAGGTATACGGCAGGATGGAGACTGGCATGAGCGATGGCATGAACACGCTGGAGCAGCACCTGATCCAACTAGTCGAGCAAGACATCATTTCAAAGGAAGAGGCCATCGCGCACGCGAATGATGCCAGTATCGTGGGGCGCCTGGGTTAGAGCTATTTGATGCGACGCATGGATCGCTTCTATTAAATCCATGGATAGATAAGGCGGCCGCCCCTACGGGCTGGTGCGATAGCTGCGCCTCAGCAATTCTTTTAATCGTTCCGCATCCCCAGACGAGGTTTTAGCGATGAATCCTCTCGCGTGCGTGAAGTGGACATCCTCTTCTGCGTTGATTTGCGTGAACTCCATCCGCGGGTCGTCATTAAAACGCCGCATACCGTAGCCCGTGCCACGGCTGTCGGGATAAACAAGGGCGATGATTTCTTCCTCCAAGCCAAGTTTTTCAACGTGGTAACCCAGCCCTGAGGAGGCCTCGTCGGGTAGCGGTTCGGTGCGTGGCATGTAGAGTGCTTTGAAACCATCAAATTCCCACACTTCCGCATGTTGTGCGACGAAGTCGATACGTTCGCGAAGGCTTGTTACATAGTCGACCAAGTCTTGTCCGATCATACGCATCACTTCCCAGATGGGTTCGCCGGGCTTGTGCTCGGTTTGTGCAGCGAATCGGCGGAGTAGGGTAATGTCGAGCGGAGAGTTGAGCTTGCCGAGCGTCTCGCGATCCATGCCGAGCCACTCTGCCGTATCCACGGGACCCCGACAGTCGAACCACTCGGCAACCTCGAGCCAGCTGCAAAACTCGCGAGCGTCCTCGTAGATGCCCAGGTGTTGTAGGACCAAGGAGAGGGCACATGTTGGCATGTGATCGCGCGGGAACTGGTGGTGGTCGAAGTTGTGAAGTGTATCCGAGTGTTCGTTGCCGATGTCGACCACTGCGACCAAAGGGTCGTTCAGATCCGCGTCCGTTGGATCGCGACGCTCGATCGCAACGGGTGCTTGAGTCAGCAGAACCGCGCAGGCAAGAAAGTCGTCTTTATGGGCACCGCCCGGGTGTGTGACAATCGATGAAATCATCGATTGAGTGGGGAGTGGGGAGTGGGGAGTGGCAAGTGCTTTTTATCTGGATACGAAAAAGCCCCGCTCAGGGGAACGGGGCTTCGTAATGATGAATGTTTGTGACTTACCAGCTGTAATTTGCCGTCACGCCGAAGGTGCGTGGTGCGGCGGGTGCCTCGTAGCGTTGGTCTCCTGCACCATTGTCGAAGAAGAAGACGCGATCTTCGTATTCTTCATCGAAGAGGTTTTTGCTCCAAAGCGTGAAGGTCCAGTTCTCGTAGCGATAGCCGATCGAGGCATTGACGACTGCGAAGGCGTTGCGTTTTTCGGTGTGGCTGTTGGATTCGTAGTATTCGTCGCTGCCGACCACTTCCAAGCTGCCGAAGAGTCCCTCTGCAGGAGAGTAATCCAAACGAGCGCTGTAGGTGTAATTGGGTGCATTCGCTAAGTCGCGGGAGTTGATTGAGACGCCTCTTGCGGTGTAATCACTGCGCTGGGCTTCGAGCAGCCCCAGGGTGGTGCCTAAACTCCAGTTCGAAGCGAAAAACCAGGTCGCTTGACCTTCCAGTCCGTAATGTTTGGCGCTGTCACCGTTGGTCGTGATGTAGTCGAAGAAACTGCCGGAACCTTCAGAATCACGGAACTGTGGGTCTTCGCGGTAGGTGTAGAATACTGTGACACTCGCATCGACGGAATCGTCAAAGAAGCTGCTGCGCAGACCGCTTTCGATGGTCCAAAGAGTCTCGGAGTCGTAAGTGATATCTCGAGCGTCCGTAAAGTTAGGTGTGCTGGCACCGCCTGCTTTGTAGCCGCGGATTAAGGCTACATGCACTTGGGCCGCATCGCTGAGATCGTGCTCAAGTGTTATATTGCCACCCCATAATGTGTCGGACGAATCGAGGCCATAGTCAAAAGGTGTGCCGTAAAAATCGCCCGATGCGGCGACATCCACTTCATAGTATTCGAGGCGCAGCTGCAGTTTCAAACGAGTCCGGTCATTGAACTCGTGGGTGGCCTGCCCGAAAAGTGCGACCGTTTCCGAATCGTAGCCAGTATCCCAGATCGCGCCACTATCCCATACGGCATACGATTCTTCATCGAGCGCTTGGGCGTAGACGCCAATTGTCCACCGGTCGATGAAACCGAACGCATCTTGTTTTGCCTTGGAATTGAATCGGACTTCTTGGCTGATCACGTCGCGCTCACGATCGAGTGTGAGGAAGTCGGTATAGAAGCTGGTCAACGGAGCTGGCGCGCCTTCCACGCCCCAGTCGCCGTCAAAGCTGTAGAGTGAGTCGGTGGTTGTGTAGCTGGTGACGCCAACGACGTCGATTGCGTCGAGCGCGGTCCAAGTGGCGCGGAGACTGCCCCCAAAGGTGTCTTGCTCATCGCGTCCCGGCTCATCCGAGTAGGTTTCGGTGCGGTGGTTATTGAGAGTGAACTCATCGTAACCATTATTGATTTCAGAATAGATGAGTTGCCCGTCAAAGCTCCAGTCCTCATTGGGCAGCCACCTTAGTTTGAGTCGGGTCGTTAGCTGGTCGCGCTCGTTGGTGTCATCATTATCGAGGTATTCATTCTCACGGAAACCATTTTGCAGCAGTTGGTGGGCTGAGAGACGGAAAGTGAGTTGCTCGGGATCGTTCTTCAGTAAAGGACCGCCCACAGCGACTCCACCCGCCCGCAGATCGTCGTTGCCGACAGTGGCCTCGGCTTGGCCACTCCAATAGCGGGTGGGCTCATTGGTCACGATACGCACGACGCCGCCGGCGGCATTGGCACCGAAGGCGCCTGCTTGGGGGCCACGGAGGACCTCGACCTGTTGCACGTCGAACAAATTACCGACAGTGCCGAGACCTGTCAGATCGAGGTCGTCGATGAGGAAGCGCACACTGCTATCCGGCGTCTCGCCCTCGAACTGTGAATTTTCCCCGATACCGCGGATCTGTATGTAGCGGGGGCGCGAGGTGCCACCGGTCCAGGTGAGGTTGGGGATGGCGTTGATCACGTCCTCGAAGTGTTGGACGCCTTTGTCCTCGAGTGCGTCTTCTGCGAGCACAGTGACGCTGGCGGTGGTGTTGTGCAGTTCCGACTCCCAGAGTTCGCCGGTGACGATGATCACGGGGAGTTCGGGAATGGCGGGAACGACACTTTCTCCAGCGAAGAGTGGTGTCGTGGCGATGCTAAGAAGCGCAAGTGCGCTGATTGTGTGTTTCATGTTGGATCTCAATTTTTGTATGTTTGAGATCCGGCCTTGGGCGATTGAAGGTGAAACGATCAGAGATCGATCCGTTCCTTTTCCTACGCCGGTGTCAACCGGATCAGGTTCGAAGGGATCGTCATTGTGCTTGCGCAGGAAAACGTCTCAGACCCATGCCAGGTCACCCCTAAGGAAGGTCGCCAGACAAAGTGACTGAGGGGGGCGCTGTCAAGACGGATTCCTGCCGTGCTGTGCTTCAGTGTGCAAATTTAAACACGGGGTCAGGTGGTCAACTCATAGAAGCCGCATACGTATCTCCGCTCATTTAGGTGCGGAGCCTGTGACGCCCCTACTGTCTATGAAGAATCCAGAAAAAGTGACCCTGCACTTATTTCAAAGAGCGCTTCTGGAAAGCTCCGCTCACAGAGTTGACTTTCGAGGCCTGTCGTGAGTTTGTAAAAGCTATGGAAATTCATGATACGGCTATAGTCGCAGGATCTGCGCATATCGGTCACGCGACCCGAATTGGCCCCGGTGCTTTGATCGAAGAGGGCGTCCGGGTGGGGCGGAATTGTAGTATTGGCGCCTATGCGATCATACGTCAGGGCTGCATCCTCGGCGATGAGGTCCAGGTCGATTCCTTTTCTGTTATCGGCGGCGATCCGCAGTCCATCGGCTTTGATCCTTCGATTGTGAGCCATGTCGTCATCGGAGACCGTACGATCCTTCGCGAAGCGGTGACGATCAACCGTGCCAGTGCAGCGGGTGCTCAAACAGTAATCGGAGAGGACTGCTTTATCATGGCCAATGCACACGTTGCTCACGATTGTAAACTCGGTAAAGGCGTGGTGCTGGCAAACAACGCGATGATCGCGGGACATATTGAGATCGGAGAAAAGACTTTTGTTGGCGGCGGCGCTGGCATACATCAGTTTTGCCGCATCGGAGCCTATTCTATGGTCGCCGGTAATGCTTCGATCACCGCCGATGTGCCGCCCTATGTGATGGCCGCAGAGCGCAGCGAAGCCCATGGGCTGAACCTAATCGGACTACGCCGTGGGGGATTCGAGCAGCGGGAGATTACGGATCTTAAGCGGTGCTATCGCGCTGTTTTTTTCGGTGGCGGCAATTTGAAAAAGAAAGCGGAAGAGGCCGCCCGCGAGACTGAGTTTGGACTCACGGCGCCCGGTGCCCGCTTCCTGAGCTTCTTCGAAAGTGGCCAGCGCGGCTTCATCCAATCGACACGTGATTAAGGCCACTCCATCTTTACCTTTGGCCCTTACTTGTGGGGATCCTGCCGGGATTGGTCCGGAGGTCATTGAGCAGACGCTGCGCCAAGATTCGCTCTGCGGACGTGACTGTGTTCTCGTCGGGTCGCATGCCTGGACGGCTTCGATGGCGCAGGAGCTGGGTCTCGCTTACGAAGCGGTTGGCGATCCACATTTTTCGGTCGCACCGGGGCAACCCTCGCTCGAAGGTGCGCGGCTCGCACTCGATGCCATGATGCATGCGTCGGCCGGCTGTCGTGCGGGTCGCTATCGTGGAGTGGTGACAGGCCCCGTCAGCAAGCACTGGCTGCAAGAGGTAGGTTTTGCCTTTCCCGGACAGACGGAATTTTTTGCTGACGCGTGGGGTGGGGAGCCAACGATGGCTTTCGTTGGGCGTGAACTACGTGTGGTGCTCGCTACGTGGCATATACCCTTGCGTGAGGTCTCGAAGGCATTGGACGCCGTCTGCCTAGAGAAAGCGGTGCGCCGTGCCTACTTGCTGGCGCAGCAGCTCGGAGCCAGTGAGCCGCGGATCGGAGTTTGTGGGTTGAATCCGCATGCTGGAGAGGGCGGTATTCTAGGGAAAGAGGAACTTGAAGTGCTCGATCCGACTCTGGATCAACTCCGCAAGTCCATGCCGGGCCTCTCCTCTTGTTTGCCCGGCGATACCGCCTTTCACCGGCAGCGCCAAGGTGATTTCGATGTCGTGGTCGCTGCCTATCATGATCAGGCCTTGGCTGCGGTCAAAACACTCGAATTTGATGCGGCGGTGAATCTAACACTGGGGCTTCCCTTTGTCAGGACGAGTCCTGACCACGGCACCGCCTTCGCTCTGGCCGGAAGGGGACAAGCGGCCCCCTCTAGTTTCACTGCTGCTCTGGCGCTGGCACGGCGACTGACTGCGTGACCTCAAGAGCTATGGATCCATCGTGCTTATCGGGAAAAGTCGCGGCTACGGAATCCGCGTTCCTCGCTCACTCCTGCTTGACGCATGCCTGTAGATACATACCGCTTCTGTAAATGGTTAATACTTTAGATATTCCCGAAGGTGTGCGACTCGGCAATGAAAGGCTCATTCTGGTCACGGAAGCAGCGGGTTCCAAACTGCGCGCCCTAATCGAACGGGAGGGGAAGGGCGATTATCTGCGCATCAAAATTACTGGCGGTGGCTGCAATGGGCTTAGCTATAAGATGAAATTTGTGGCGGAGCCGAAGCGAGGGGATATCCTCGTGCGCTCATCAGGCGCACGCATCCTCGTGGATACCAAAAGCGCGCTCTACCTGCGCGGCACGCAACTCGATTACTCCGACAAAATGGTCGGCGGCGGGTTCAAGTTCAGTAATCCAAACGCGAAGTCGAGCTGCAGTTGCGGCGAAAGCTTTAGCATTTAGAGTTGAAACACTGCTTGGAGCTATTAAGGATACACCCTTCTTGAATGTTCTATCCACACAAACTATGACGGCATAAAGCAACGAAATGCAAAACAGCACGGAGCTGTTTTCGCTTTTACTTCGGGCTTCTATCGAACTCCGGCTTCAAGAAGTTAATACTTACAATCAATTAATGGCAAAATACCCGAACTCCCGCGGCAAATATCAAAACCGTAATCGTGGCCCTAAAGGTCTCAGAAGAAATGACCGCATTCGCGCGGCAGAAGTCCGCGTCATCGGCCCCGAGGGCACTAACCTCGGCGTGATGCCACCCCGCAAGGCGCTCGAGCTGGCGCAAAAGGTGGGGCTCGACCTGATCGAGGTGTCCCCCTCTGCACGCCCTCCAGTTTGCCGTATTCTTGACTTCGGCAAGTTCCTCTACGAGGAGAGCAAGAAGCAGAAGGATACCAAACAAGCCAGCACTAAGCTGAAGGAGATCAAGTTCCGTGTCTCGATTGATCAGCACGACTTTGAAACAAAGCTTCGCCGGGCCGAAGGTTTTCTCGACCACGGTAATAAGGTTAAACTAACTCTTCAATTCCGTGGCCGTGAGAACGAGCACCGTGAACTGGGCTATGAACGCGTCAAGCTGGCTTCGCAGGAACTCCAGGGCGTGGCCTCTGCAGATTCGGATCCTCGCCTCGTCGGTCGACAGGTCACACAGATCCTGTCCCCTCTGCCTGAAGCAAAACGCGTTTTGAAGTTTAATGCGCCGGATCATAAGCTTGACGATCACGAAGAGCATGACGACCACGAAGAGCATGACGACTATCAAGAGGAAGACTTCGACCACCAAGAGGAAGAGGTAAAGTCCTAAGGCTTGCAGGATTGAGCTATGCGGATCGATGCCCTGCAGGGAGATTGTATCCGTATGGTTGTTTTTTGCAGACTGCTCGTTCTTGCGCTTTGCCTTGCGGTCGGTTCTCGTGCACTAGCCCAACGCATTGAGTTACAGCACGAGGGGCGCACCTACGTTGATCTCGCCTCGGCGGGTGGGAGACTCGGCATGCAGGCCTATTGGTTGAAGGGCTACGACACCTTACGCCTCCGGAGTCAATGGACGACGATCGATGTCGGCAAAGGGGAACGTATTCTTTATTTGAACAGCCTGCCGATTCACCTGGGTTTTCCGACATTGGAGTCGAGCGGTCGCCTGTATCTGGCTCAGGCAGATTATCGGCAAGTGCTCCTATCCGTTCTCACGCCACAGTCTCTTTCGAACAGGCCTAAGCTTAGACGTGTTATCATAGATGCCGGGCACGGGGGCAAAGACGAGGGCGCGAAGAACGAAGCCTATGGCCTTTATGAGAAAAAACTGAATCTCGATGTGGCGCGCCGCCTAAAAGTGATGCTTGAGCGGAGCGGGTTGGAAGTCGTCATGACACGCAATAGCGATGCATTCATCCCTCTTGAGCGCCGCCCTCAAATCGCGAATCGTGAAAACGGCGATCTTTTTATCAGTATTCATTTCAATGCGGCCGATTCAACTACAGCGGAAGGCTTCGAGACCTTCGCATTGACGCCTCAGTATCAGGCATCGTCGAAATACCCCAAGCCAGGACGGGGTGACAACATCCGCTACGAGGGCAATGACCAAGACCCCTGGAATACCTTACTGGGTTACCACGTGCAACGTGCGTTGGTTCAGGGTGCCGGTGGCACTGATCGCGGGCTTAAGCGCGCTCGCTTTCTTGTCCTCAAACACTTGAATTGTCCGGGTGTCTTGGTCGAACTGGGCTTCGTCTCTAATCCTGCCACGGCACAAAAGCTGCGCACTGCTGTCTTTCGACAAACACTTGCTGAAAGTCTCTACGACGGTATTACTCGATACGGTAAACGTCTCCAACGCCTTCCTTAGTCCATGTCTTCTCCTCCAAATACCCTTCGTTTCCTGTTCGTCTTTTTCTGTGCGCTGCAGTCACTTTCAGCTCAAACGAATGAGGAACTGGCCGAACGTATGGTGATCGTCGTGAACCGAAACGATCCTGACTCACTGGCCATCGGCCAATACTACGCGCGGCAACGTGGAGTTCCCGAGACCAATATCGTTCAGCTCAATGCGCCGACTGAGGAGACGATCTCCATCTCCCAATATGTGGAGACTGTGGCGAACCCCCTGCTCAATGCGCTTTTGAACAATAACTGGATTCGAGCGGTTAAAGACAGTTCCAAGGACCGCTACGGACGGGAGCGACTCTCCGTTTCAGTGCATGATATTTCCTTCGTCGTTCTCATCCGTGGAGTGCCCCTGCGTATTAATAACGATCCTGCCAGTATCGACGAAAAAACCGAACAAGTGCCCGATCATTTGCGAGTGAATCAGGGTTCTGTGGATAGCGAAATCGCGCTCCTTCTCGCGCCGCCCGGTATGTCGATGACTGCCCTCTTTCCGAATCCATACTTTGGTAAAAGCGCCATCTCCGCAACCGACGCCAATCGTATCTTGAGGGTGAGCCGTCTCGACGGACCCACTTCGGCGGACGTCATAAGTCTGATCGACCGTACACTTGAAGCCGAGGAGATCGGCCTGATGGGGCGCACCTACATCGACACGGGCGGCCCCCATGAAACAGGGGATGCTTGGCTTCGCGCCGCCGGCGAGATCGCCGAAGCCGCTTATTTTGATGTCGACTTCGAAACCAGCAAGCGTGCGATGGATTTCCGTGATCGCCTCGATGCCCCGGCCATTTACATGGGCTGGTATCGGCCCAATGCGTATGCCCAGTGGCGCGCGCCTCGCTGGCCGGTGCCGGCTGGTGCGATCGGTTTCCACCTCCATAGTTATTCCGCGACTTCCGTGCGCGACCCCAAAACCTGGTTGGGTGCATTTGTTTCTCAAGGCTATTGCGCGACCTTTGGTAATGTCTTCGAACCTTATTTGGAGTTTACGCATCGCCCTCAGGTTCTGCTCGCGCACCTCATCGCTGGGGGTAATTTTGGCGATGCTGTCATGCTCAGTATGCCCGCGCTTAGTTGGCAGGCCGTCGCTATCGGTGACCCACTTTTCCGGCCCTTCCGAGTAGATTTGAAAGCTCAGATCACGAAGTCAACCGATTCAGCTTTTGCGCCCTATGCGAGCATTCGTGAGATCAATCGTCAGCTTGTGGAGGAGGGTAGCGAGGCCGCCATCGTCTTCGCCCGTTCCAAATTTATCTCACAACCATCCCTCGCATTGGCCTATCGTCTGGCGCAGCTCTACGCTTTAGTCGATGAAAACGACAAAGCGATCGAAGTGCTCTCTGTCATCCGTTACATGACAACTTTTTCGCTCGATGAGTACGTTCTTGTTCAGAAAATCGCAAATTTCCTCAACGCACGCGACAATGAAAAACTGGCACTAGAGCTCTACAAAAATATTTTGCAGGAACGCAACCTCGATAAGCAGCTGCGTATTTCACTCTACGAGGGAGGTGCACCGATAGCCGAAGGTCAAGGCGAGCCGACCACCGCATCTCGTTGGTTGTTGGAAGCCCGTAAACTGAAGGCACCGCCGCCGAAGAAGTAAGTGCTCTTCGGTCGCTAAAAGGTCTGCTTCCCGAGGCTTGCCAGGATATCTTCCGAGATCCGTTGGCTACTGCCGCGATTCGATCGATGCCAGGCTAGTCCAGCCGCTCGCATCCTCTCGCGTGCAGGGGCATCGCCTGCCAGTCGAAGGACTGCAGCCTTCAATTCGTGGGCATCGGATACCCTTTCTGCCGCACCCGCTTGGATTAGAGACTTGGAAACATCCTTAAAATTGCTCATTTTCGGCCCTATTAGGATTGGGACGCCCAGCCCCGCTGCTTCAATCGGAGTTTGCCCTCCTTCGTTGGGCTCCAGACTTTTGCCGACAAAGGCCAGATCGGCCACCTGGGTCAAAGTTGCGAGTTCGCCCGTTGTGTCCGCTAGGAGGATGCCTAGGCCACCGTTTGGCGAAGGACCGGTTGAGCGTTGATGCCAGGGCAGCCCTTGGCTCTGGAGCCACTGAACAAGCTCGGGGGCACGTTCTGCATGGCGAGGCACCAATAATAAACGGCAATCGATGCCTTGCCCGATCGCCGCCTGCTGCGCTTCCAGAAGCGCAGCTTCCTCACCCGGCCATGTCGACGAACCTAATAAAATGAATGGCTGCGCGTCACCAAAGCCGAGTTCACGACGCATACCTTGCGTTTCGCAGTCTGAAAGTCCATTTGCAATCGGCACATCAAACTTGATGTTGCCGCTCATGGTGATGCGTTCTACAGGACAACCCAGCTCTATGAGCCGCGAACGATCCAGTTCACTGGCTGCGTAGATAGTGCGGAATTTTTTCAACGCACGCCGGGCCAAGGCCGGCACTCTTTGATAGCGCCGAAAGCTTCTGTCGGAAACGCGGGCGTTGACCAAGTAAGCCGGCACTTTTCGTTTTCTGGCTTGATGCAAGTGCTCGGGCCACAGCTCACCCTCTGTCAGAATGACGGCACTGGGGCGTATGCGCCTCCAAGCCGCGCGACTGAAAAGCCAAAAATCCAGCGGAAATATACCAATCGCCAATACCGTGTCTGCATAGCGCTTTTGCGCCTCGGCGTAGCCAGTGCTGGTCGTCGTCGTGAGTACGATTTCGATGCCCGGTTCCTTTTGGAGCGCGTCGATCAGAGGACGGATCGCAAGCACCTCGCCCACGCTGACCGCTTGTAGCCAAATGCGCGTCGTTCCATCGGCTACCGCAGGAAGCTTGTGGAAGCGCCCGAAGCGATGTTGGAAACTTTTCCTATAGCCGCCACGCCGCCACATTCGCAGCACGTAGTAGGGCAGGGTAATTAACAACCCCGGCAAATAAAGCAGGCGATAGAACCAAATCATAGACTATGATATGACTATCCTTCTTCCCGCTTTGGAAGGATAAAAGAACTTTGAAACTCGACTTGCAGAAGTCGACACGGTCAGCAGCTTGTAATCATGGATCCTTTAACACAGGCGAGTGTGGGGGCGGCAGTTGCTGCCATGTTGGCACGCCGCCCGGAAACTCGGTGGGCGGTTCTGCTAGGTGCGCTGGCGGGTGCTGCACCTGATCTTGATGTCTTGATTCCTAAAAAGTATAGGCAATGCTGACTGTGTGCATGTCCAAGCCCGGATTCGGTTCTGTGAGGTTCGCATTGGAAGTATGTTGAAAACGATAACTGGCCGCCCATGCATCATCGAAAGACCAGTTAAGTCCTACGCTTGTGGTGAATTGGAAATGGCCGCCTATGTCGTAGTCATCAAATGTATCCTTCGAGTAGAAGGACGGTCCCGAACTCAAAACGATGGTGACTGGTGAATCACCCAAGTGGAGCTTCGCTATGGGAGCCATTCGGCCATATACGGCGTGCTCACTCTCGCCGTATAGTCCGCCGATGGCGGTTTCTATATTCAGGTTCAAACGCAAGCTGTCCGAGAGATTCCAGGACCAGTCCATGTCGATTTCTCCGAATAGCTCATAGCTGACTAGGTTGATCCGCTTTTCCGCATCGACCCCCGCACGCAAACCCGCCTCCGCAAAAAAAGACTCAGTGCCTTGCGCGGCAAGACCGCGAGCCGATAAAAGTCCGAAGATCGCGAACAGCGTCAAAGTGAATTCTTTCATTATTAGGGCTATTCGTAAAATCTTGTGAAGGAAGCGGGATAGATGTTCAAGACAGAGATGACATCTCAAGAAGAACACTACGAGCAGCTGTTGGGTTTGAGCGGGGCATGGAAGGTGTCCGCGGTGCAATTGGAATTGGCAGCTAAGAGGGTTGTGGTCGAGATTTACTATGACCAATCGCAGCCTTTGGAGTGCCCGGAATGTGGGCAGAGTT
>Ga0209504_1000453_pt1 | contig 35865 bp, 20 predicted proteins | sample COGITO_mtgs_1005_FD_184791 | JGI IMG/M metagenome (GOLD analysis project Ga0209504, IMG submission 184791) | Pelagic marine microbial communities from North Sea - COGITO_mtgs_100511 (SPAdes) (version 2) | ecosystem: Environmental > Aquatic > Marine > Epipelagic ...
TCTACTTGCACTCTCAGAATTACGAAAATTATAGTTTCTACTCGTTTTTAATATTTCAAAACTTTATAAAGAGACTAGGCCTTGACATACATACTGCCACACGAAAGGATTCGTGCGGGAGCCTGGGAAATATAAAAAACAGTATGACCAACTATACATAAATCAAAAACAATTGCACTATAAAATTTCTATTCTTCTTTAATATATTTTCGATAATATTTTACAATATATAATGGAAAGAAAGCAAGAGCTATTGGTAAAAAAATACAGAAAAATGAATCTTCAAACTTAAATATCATAATTTCTACCAATATCCAAGCGCAATAAGTAAAAACAGGAATAATAATAAAGTTTTTTTTCTTATTTTCTTTATCAAAATAAATAAGTACAGAAGAACAAAATATAACCGAATAGATTAATAGATTAATCAGAAACACTATTATTTCTGATTTAGTTCTAACCTCTCCTTCAAAGTATATATTTGTAAAAAACAAAATAAGCAGAAACCCTATTATGTAATTAAACAATAATAAGAAATTAGATTTATATGCTAAATAAATTAGAAATATCAAAAAACCTATTTGAAAGAAAACATTCATTTTTTATTTAATTTTTATTACGAAAGCCGCAGTAACTGTAGATGGAGTTCCCGGCGATGCTGATCCGAAATTCTTCATAACCAATCTATTAGTTTTTGAAATATCAATTCTATTTGATAGTATTCCTTGCTCTATTAAATATTTTATTGTATAGTCTTTAGCGTCATTTGCTACTTTTTCATAGTTTGTAAAAGCTGCTTCGTCAATAGAAGCAAGAATTCTTCCATCCGCATAGAAAAAGGGAATATAAAATATATTTTGATTACGAAATTTAGCTATTTCGTAATCGATTATACCTTTCATAGAACATTTATTTTTTGCAATAAATTTTGTCATTCTTTTAAAAGTTTCCAAATCAAGTTTAAAATTATCAAGATTATATTTTTCTGAGATTAACCAAGCTAAATTCTGAACATAAAATAAATACCAATCAGTCCTTAAATAAATCATATCTGGATAACCACCATCTGAGTCGAAATGATCTAATGTTGGACCATCTTTTCCATACATTACAAAATTTGAAGTTGAATTTTTCAAGTAAATATCTTTTAAAACTTCTTTTAATGTTTTCCCTTGAAATATAAGTCTTTGATGTTTTTCGTTTTTTAAAAAATCCATACCATATTCTTTAAGATAATAATTAAAAAACTTAATCCATGGTTTTACATTATAGGCTAAATTTGCTCCTTCATCCATTTTCCATGTTGACATATATTTTTTAAGGGTTATTGAATCCATGCTCTTTAAATCTGCAGCTTCTTTAACATCTTCAGGTATCAAATTATTAATTTGTGTATGAGCATAGGTGTCTCCAAATCTATGCAAAAGCTCCCCTAAACCTTTAATATCATTTGTTGGAGTATTTAAAAATTTAATAGCAGTAAAAAATTCTTCAATACCATGAAATCCTCCTGTCAATGCATGAATTTCTTGTTGTGGCCCAAAAAGATGCCCCCAAGTATCATTCAACTCAAATTTGGCTTTACTGTGAACGGTAGTATCAGGTCCTTCAGTTGCTTTTGCTAACTCTAAAGCCTTATTAGATTCCATTCCTAACATAAGGGAAACTAAGTATACTGTAGAATAATGTCCATCCGTTTCATATTCCCCACTACTCTGACTTTGAAACGTATACAACTTAAACGCAGGATCATTAATTTGTTTCCAATCCTGATGATTCAGGACTGTCCCTGAACCGTAATCCATCAATAAATCAGTACTTGATGGTGATGTTTTATATGCTTCAAAAGGGTGTTCTAATTTAAAGATTCCATGACCTAACTCGTGTGCAGAAGTTTTAGATGATCCTTCTTTAAACACATACCCGAATTGCCCATTTAAACGCATGTAGCCTTCCTGTCCTCCTGTACTTGAAGCTTTATTGGTTATAAACAGTACATAGCTACTCCCATTCCCCTTGTACAGGGCATTTATGTCTTGCTGAACGCTGCTATAAGTTGATGTTAATGTATTTTTCTCCGTTTGGATCGTGTTTCCTGAAACAACACTTTCAATATTTAATAAACTCTCCTTTTTGAAATTAAATTTTACTCCAACTTTATTATAAATCGCCTGAGTATTTGAAATAATCCCATCGAGTTTAGTTTTAGAAATATCATCTGTAGGAACCAAAGCCACATTGACCTCTTTGGGTGAAATATGCACGAGCATAAAAGCTCCTATCACCTTCCATTTACCTTCTTGCTTTACGGTAGCTAAAATTTGCTCTTCGGCATAACTGAGGTTTCCTTTTACCGTTAATACAAATACTTTATCATTTCTTTTAAAGTTGATTTTTGCTCCATTTTGGGTTTTGAAAACAATACTGTCCAATTTTATATTGGTATCTGTAATCGTAACTGTACCTAAAAGGGTATCTGAATCTCCGTTTAAAACTGCTTTATAAGGTAAAGCGACATTGCTAACCTGTTTGTATAACTTTTGTAAAGCGGCAGGAGCATTTTTTGGCATTACATCAAAAGCATATTTACTGCCATCACCCGAAAAAGCGATCGATATACCTTTGGCAGTAAATGCGGTTGCTTGACCACTTTTATCTACACCATCAGTATTACCGGGAGTTGGTTTACCTCCCGCTGCGGGTTCTGTAGGTTCGTTACTTCCGTTTCCGTTTTTGTCTACATTATAAATATTTCCCTTTCCATCAGTAATTACGGTATCTTTTCCTCCAGGTATAGTTACTTGTTCTCCGTCTTTACCTTTTACTATGATGTTGCCATTAGGATCGATAACCATTTTATCAATCTCAAACGGAACCGTTTCTTCAATCTGTCCGCCTTTACCTTCACCGGTAAAATCTTCCACATTAGTAACATTTTTTTCCTCCGGATTATAACTCGTCTCCACCACACCGCTGATCAATTGATAATCGGTATTAATTACGATATTTTTAAATTCGACTGCAATTTTAGTATCACCCAAATAGGGTACAATGATATAGCCACGTCCTGAATAGGGACTATTTTGACCTTGTAACTCTAAAATCGTTACCGGAAAATCACCTGCTTTAAAGGTTTCGCTTTGTATTAAATTGGTAAGCGGTTTTTGGTTCTGAATATTAATTTGAGGTACAATACCACAATTATAGGCCGGAACCCCATTGGTTACGGTAGGTGTGGTAAAAGTACTAATCCCTGAATAGGTAAACGACTGAACTCCATCGCTTGCCGGATCACAGCTCGAACCCACTCGAAACTGATAGCTAACTCCAGGCTCCAGATTAGTAATTAAACTTTGGGTATTTAAACTATTGCTCGAGAACCATTGCGCGTTTCGAACATCCTGTTTTTTATATTGTAGCTGATAACGCGTATGTTCCGGTATTCCTTCCCAGGTGATTTTGACACTTTTTGGCCCCTGAGCTTCGCTTAACAGAAAGGTTGGAGCAGCACAGGCAGCAGTATACTTAAACGAATAAATCTCACTGTAGCCGTCGTTTTTAAAAACCGCATTTTCTGATAGTCCGGTTGTTGAAATAGCACGTACCCGCCAGGCATAACGCATACCGGGAGTCAGGATTGGCATGCTTAAATTATAAAGCAATGCAGTTCCAAATAATGTCTCTTCATACAAAATGGGTGACATCTGAAATCCAAACTGCGGGTCTAATGTGGGGTCAAAAAGCTGTTTTAACTCAAATTTATACGATATGTTAGTGGCATTCCTCTGACGTGGTGTCCAGGTAAAGAGAATATTTGGAAATTCGGTTGAAGCAATTTGTTCATTGCGTCGAGGTGTATTCAATAACGGAGGATCATTTAAAATCAGATACAAACTGGTGCAGCTTTTTTGTGAAATCCTCTGGTTGGTTACAAAATCGTATAATTCAAAACAAAAGTTGTACATCCCCTCGGGCAAACCATTGGCATACTGTATAGTAGAAATTCCCTGCAGGTTCTCTAACCTGAAAAGAGCTGAGATATCGGTATTGGTAAGGGTTTGTAACTCTCCGCCGTTTATAAAAATAGGACGTTGCCCTTGTATGTAATCACTGCTTTGTATGTTGAGTCCGTTACCTTGAATGTACAGTTTCAAACGCACCTGTCGCTGCGAGATGGTAATGTCCATAGGATTGATCAGCAATCGCATTTTAGTATCCATACTAGTTGCATAGTCGGATATTTTAACACTATACGGACTGTTGAAAACCGGAGTCATCTGAACTGGAAACAATTGAGCATGTCCTGTTGCATTCACAAACAGCAACAGCACAAATAAGGATAGGGTGTGAAAAAGGTGTTTCATTTTTTAATAGATAATAATTTTTTTAACCAATGTCTGCTGTCCTGTTTCCAGTACTAAAACATACATGCCCGATCCTAACGTTGTATCAAAATTAATTTCATACTTCTTTTTCCCGGACTCTTTTTTCTGAATCATCATATTTTGTCCTGATGTCGAAAATAACCTTAAGCTTATGGCACTATCCTTTTCTAAAGTCACAAAGGCTTTAAAATTACCATTACTCGGATTTGGAGTTACAACAAAATCGATCATGAACTGCGACGTCGAACCAGCATTTGGCAAAGTGCTCCGTTGCTCGACAGTAATGTTTTTAGTATATGTTGCATAACATTCTCCTTGTGTCTGTTGTAAGCCAATTGCATAAAGACCTGTTGTGTCAAACTTCAAGGTTATGTATTTTTCTTTTTGTTCTACAATTTTCACTCCTTTCGGAATTACCCAATTGGTGCTCTCCCCAAAAGGAGTACTGGTATTGACCAAAATTACTTCTTCGTCTAAATAGGCCTGTGAGCTAAGTAAAAATTCAGAACTAATAGCTACCTGACTTGTTTTTATTACGATTTCATCCTCTCCAATACAACCTAATGCAGATGTTACCTTTACCCAATAAGTTCCCGCCTTTGTCAAACTTACTTTTGATTGGTTTGAAGTAAATCCATTTGTTGATGTCCAGCTGTATTGGGCGTTTTGATCTGCAATCGATGCATCCAAATCCAAAACCTGATCGTTGCACAAGGTTCTGTCTTTTCCTAAATCGACTACAACTGGATTTGGATCTTTTAAAAGAAATCTCTTTTTATAAATACAGCAATCCGGGCAAGTAATGGTTACTTCATAGTTTCCTGCCGATAGATTATTTAAATCTTTGGTAGTCGCTCCTGTATTCCAAACATAGCTGTAAGGTAAATTTCCACCTGTAACATTTACTTGTATTCCTCCATCATTGCCTTTAAAACAAGTTGGATTTTTTACGGTCTCTGTCGTCAGGATTCCTTTTGGGTCGCCCACAAAAATACTTCCCTGAATCAGGCATCCTTTTGCATCAGAAATTAGTACAAAGTAATTGTTTGTAGTAATGTTCTCTATTTTAGCTGTTGTTTCTCCATTACTCCATTGATAGGTATATGGTTGTGTTCCGCCTGAAACATGAGCTTCCGCCCAGCCATCGTCTCCATTATTACAGCTGGCATTGTGTTTTGTAAAAGTCAAATTCAGTTTTTCGGGCTGTGCCATATATTGAACTGCATCAGTTTCATTTACCAAAACATTATTGGTATATGTCCCTAACTTTATTCCGTTTCCATCTTCGACATTCAAGGCATAGATTCCTTCTGAAATATTTTCAAGTCTTTCATTCTGATCATTCCATATTTTCCAGGAACCGTCATTTTGCTTTTTCTTCCAGGTATAGAAATATGGAAGTCCGTTATTTTTATCTGCTTTTAATTGAATCCCCCCTTTAACATGTGCTGTTAAAACTCCATCCTGCGATTCATCTCTTTGATTGTCTATCGGATCAGCATCGGTTTCATTTCCGAATTCATTACTCACATTACAAGTAATGGTGCGAACTACCTCAAAAATAACTTCAAGTGGCTCCGGATCATCTAAGCTTTGAATCGAATTTACCATCGTACAGCCTATTTTATTTACTGCCGGATCATAATTAGCATCACGAATGGTCAAACTATATACCTCTTCCGGAAGTCCGTTTAATGAAATGGTATAAATGCCATTGTTAAATTGTGTAGTTGCTGAAGTTTGTTTAATTCCTTTACTATTTTTCCATTCAAACCAATACGAATTGTCTAAAAAGATGGTTCCACCGGTAACTTCTACAACAATTTTTCCGTTTGTTGCTTTGTAAAAACTCGGATCTAAAACTTCAGTATATTTTATTGCTAAAGGCAGCTTCGGTTCTATAATGATGACACTTTCCTGTGTAGTACATCCTTTTGCATCTGTAATAAATACCCAATATTCGCCAGCTTTTAAAACGGTATTTTTATCAACTTCTACTTCATTAGACCATTTGTACTCATACGGTGGTGACCCACCTGTAACATTTGCCGTCGCCCAGCCATCATTTCCTCCGTTACAAAAAACGTCGCCTTTGGTAATTGTTACAGCTAATTTTGGAGGTTCCTGCATCAATTGTGTTGCATCAATCTCCTTCGCCAAAACATTATCCACATAAGTCCCCAGCATGATTCCGTTACCATCTTTTATATTTAAGGCGTAATTCCCATGAGAAAGCTCAGAGGCAGTTTCTCCTTTAATATGCGGCAAAGTGATCCAGGTACCATCTTCTCGTTGTTTTTTCCAATAGAAATAATACGGTAATCCATTATTTTTATCTGATGCAAGCGAAATTCCTCCTGAAACATGCGCTTTTAAAATACCATCTTGCGACTCATCACGCTGACCATCATTTGGTGTTATGTCCTTTTCATCCCCAAACTCATTAGTTGCATTACAAGAAATAGTACGAACGATTTCAAAAACAACCTCTAAAGGATCAGGTTCCGTTAATTTTACTTTTGATTCTACTACAGAGCAATTGACAATTTGATTGGCATCTTTGTCATAATTTCTATCTTCAATCGTTAAAAAATAATCATCAGCCCGAACGCTGTTTAAAGTAATGGTATAAACACCTTCTTTAATTTCGGTCGTAGGCGATAATATAGATCCTGCCGAGTTCATCCACTTATAGTTATATAATTTACCCTTGTTTGACAACGGATCAAATGCTGTACCTCCCGTGATCTGTGCCACAATTTTTCCATTGGTAGCTCCTGCAAAAGTAGGAACATCAATGGTTGAATACTTTATTTCAACAGGGTTTGAAGGTTCTGTAACTGTAGCAAAACCTGTTACAAAACATCCTTTATCATCTGTAATCTCTACTGCATACTCTCCGTGAGTTAATTTGGATATTTTATTAGCTTCAATAATTCCACCATCAACATTGAACCACTTGTAAATATATGGAGCTGTTCCATTTTCAACTGTTGCTGTTGCCCAACCATTATTACCTCCGTGACAGGAAACATTTCCAATATCAAATGATAATTTAAGTACTTCCGGTTCTGCTATTGTTTCTTTAGTCGGAATTGCTTCTGTTAAACCGACAGCGTTATAAGTTCCCTGTACTACATTATTGGCATCTTCAACATTTAAGGAGTAGCTTCCTTCCGAAAGCTCCGGTGCAATACCTTTTGTATAATCTTCCAATACCTCCCATAATTTGTTTTTTGTATTGTATTTTGACCAAATAAATTTATAAGGCAAACCACCATTTGCAGATCCTGTAAACTTAACTCCACCTGTTACGACGGCTTCCAAAATCCCATTTGCTGCTTTATTTCCATTTTCCATCGGATTTAAATTTGCAGAATTACAGGAGATTTGCTGCTGAATTTTTAATTTTATTTCAATCGGTTCCGGATCATCCAAAACCACTGTTAAAGAAGATGATAGTGAAGGATCTAATTTACAGTTTCGCGCATCTGTGATGAATAACCTGTAAGTATCTGCAACAACATTTTTTAATGTAACCGCAAAAACACCATTTACAAACTGTGTGGATGACTTGCCGGCATCAATAAGCTCGTTTTTACTATTTCTCCATTCGTATAAATAAGATTTTCCATCAATCGGAGTTCCACCACTAATAGAAGCTATTATTTGTCCATTCTCCGCTTTATTAAAAGTTGGGTGTGTCGAGCTAATATTAACCAATTGAAGCGGACCTAAAGGCTGCTTAATATCCTCATACAATTCTTTTTCTACATCTTTTGATAATTTCGCTATACAACCAACCGTATCTTGTAAATCTTTTAATTTTCTCACTTTTACATGACAGCGTCCTAAAGAAAGGCTATTAATCGTGGTTTGATCTCCATTTAAAAAAGTAATCCAAGTAGCTCCACCATCTTTCGAATATTGATAAATTCCATTATCAACACCTCCTGAAGCTTTAATATCAATTGCACCATCGGACCCACCAAAACAATTAATATCGCTTTTCTTTATAAGAGTAAAATCGATCGGTGTGGGTGAGGTTATATTAAATATGAAAGGATTATCTTCAGTATGTGGAGATGCGGTATTTGATTCATTAATAGATCCGTAAAATGCTATCCCATATTTTCCCTTTGAGAAATTACATGGAAACTCATAACTATTTGTCCGATCAAAAGTTATTGGACTGCCATCTTGTGAAGAACATACAACCGATTGCCAAATTTTATGTTCTTCATCAAACGATCTAATACTAAAAGTGAATTTTTCTCCGGCAAAAAATGGCCGATTGAATTTCATAATTAATTTACCGTCATTAGTGTCAAAACATCTCGTTTTTTCTTCTTTCATTGAGACCACCTCAGGAGCAGATTGTCTGACTGTATAGTTCACAATATTAGAAGAGACGTTACATGCTTTCTGTCTCAAATAAATTGTTCTTCCATGATATTCTCCAGCATTCTCGCCTAATATTTCTTTCGCATTAGTTGTAAAACTGGACTGACCTAAAAATTTTGTCATGTCGACCCAACTATTTGAATCTGAAGAATCAAATGAATACTGCCAGTTATACTCAGATGGCAAAAATCCAGTATTTGATTCTATTGTTATATTTTTATCTGTAGGCAAATCATTTTTTTTTCCGGGATCAACAATAACAAGAATAGGACGAACTTTTACATTAAAAGAAGATCGTCCTAGTCCATCTCCTTTACTTTCTACATTTTTAAATTGCTTAAATTCAAAATCAAAATCAAAACAATGAAAATTATCCGAATTATAAATTCTTCCACTATTATGAGGCCTATTTCCCCTACAAGATTGTCGATCATATCTTGAAGCCGAAAAAAACATTGAGACTGGGACTTTATCAGCTTTAAATGTCGTTTTAGTAGCTGCATTAGTATAGCTTATAGTAGCTCTGTCATCATTATAAGAGATATTTAACGCCTTGTAATTATCAATAGGTGTCTTAAATTCAAGCCTAACAAATGCTTCTCCACAATTATGATGTTCGTCATTAATCGCCCAGCCATTAAAAACAATTTCATACGAGCCTAATTCTGGAGCCTGCCCAAAACTGAAATTGCAAACCAATAAAAAAACTAACAAGTAAATCTTCTTCATAAACCTAATAAAAAATGGTTAAAACTTCTTCTTTTGCAGGATTGCTACTTAGCAAACTTGGAATTAAATGATACTCATATTTCATGTTTATTTTTAAATTTTTATCTTCTAGCGTAAAAACATCTCCATTTAATTCTTTCCATAATGTTGGCGGAGATCCTTTTAGATTTTTATAAATGCTTAAACTGGTTACTTTTTCTTTATTTTTAACATAATCCCAAGTCAAGGTTATTTTTTTGGTTTCTCTATCTGGTATCCCTTGTAAAAATGAAATAATTTTAACAGGAGAAAAATCTAAAACTTGTATTGTTATTACTGAATGATCTAATGAAGACCAGAGATTACTTTTATCCTTCGCCAAAATAGCGTACTGATATGTTTTTTTATTCTCTACTTTTTCATCTGTAAACTCCTGAATAGTATCATTGATTTGTTTTATCTCCAGCCACTGCTCCTGCCCTTTCTCTCTCCTCCTTAGGCTATAACCCACAACATCTTCGCTATAACTTCGAATCCATTTTAAATGAACCTTTCCTTCTTTATTGTCATAATCTTTAAAAATTGGTGCAGCTGGCGGTATTTTATCCAGTTTATCCAGTACCAGAACATCAGATGGCTCCGAGACATTAAATCGCATATCTTCGGCTGCAATTCTGTAATACACTTTGCTATTGGTCATTTTAAGACTTACACTATCTTTATAAACATTACCTACATATGATTTATGATAGATATCTACAAATTCTTCGTCAGCATTATTGGCTTTAAAAATGCGATATCCTCTTAAATCTTTTTCCAGATTGGGTTTCCATTTTAATTGAACCGTTCCAAGGCTATCAATTACGCCCTCAAGCCCACTAGGTTTTGCAGGAGGTATTGAATCTACAGGCTGAACTAACATACTTTGGGAAGTTAAACGCTTATTATTTTTACCTACTACAGATATGGTAAAATAATTTGATGGAAATAAACTTTCTTTATAAGTGAGTTTACGCTCAGATGGTGAAATAATTTTAGTAACAACCTTGTAAGGCCCTTTGTCATTATCTGCTAAATTAATTTCATACCCCTGAATAAAACTTTCTGATGCTGCAGGGTATTCCCACTCTAAAATGACTTCGTTCGAGTTTAAAATATTATAATCTGATAACCTTGCCGATGTAACTACAGCTGTAATGCCACTTGTGATAATGGGTTTTGTTATTTCTCCTTTTTCTCCGAATGAGGTTATACCATACAATCTGTAATGGTACTTTTTATCATTTACACTAAGTGTATCAACATAATACATGGTTTTAGAGGGATGCTCCTCTTTATCATTTAAATTAACCAAAGGCGTAGAAGCTATCGGGCTAAAATTGATTCCGTCAGTAGATTTCTCTACCATAAACGAAGTGTAGATTCTTTTAAAAGTCTCATAATCCCAAGACAGTAAGATTTTTTTATCATCGGGAATTGCAATAAAATCCGTTGGAGCCGGAAGAGTAGTATAATCTCTTAACCCGATCATATACGAAGATTCTTTAATCTTTGGACTTTCGAAAACACTTACCTGGTAGGCATATACTTCGTTCTTTTTTACATTAGTATCTATGTATCCCCAACCTGCCTTTACAGCACTTTCAAAACTCATATCTGCTGCATATAAAGCAAAAGTATAACGCTGATCCAGTTCGTCTGCCATATTCACAATTCTCGACAAATCTCCTTCTTTAGCCCCCGTCACTTCAAAACTTTCTCCATAAATAGATTGTGCAATTATAGCTGCATTATTATCTTTTTGTACTAAATCTAACCAGGATTCTAAAGGTTCGGGAATCAGTGGCTTTGGAGTCAGTACTGTTTTTTCGGGTTTAGATACAATATCCCCGTCTCGCAACAAAGTAGTTCTGGTAATTATGAACCCTTTTTTATTTGCCTTTTGCCACTCACTTGAAGAATTAACCGCCCAACGAATCAAGATTTGATCTTTTTGAGCTCTGGCATTAACCATTACTGTAGTCTGCTTACTTTGAGAAAAACCTAACGAAATTAAAAATAAGAAAAGAATTAGAAATCTAAATTTCAACATTTATGCGTAATTATCTGTTAAAAAATGTAAAAGTAACATTTTATGATTAACCGACAAGATAATTTGTAAAAAAAATATTACTTTAAATAAACTAAAAAATAACTAAATACATACAAAAATATTCTAATACACACTTTTAACATTTAAAATAATCAAATCATAATTATTTTTATTCAACAGTAAATATTCAGAGTTAAAAAACAAAAAAATCAGAGTAAGAAATAATTTTTCCATTTAAAACCAACTTTCTCCAGTAGATTTTCAAATTCGATCTCTAAAATAGGAAAGGACCTGTAAGTTCTTTAGCGAAAAATGTTCCTATTTACAAACCATTTTTCTACAATATTCTTTTTAAGGTAGTTCCCCAGAAGAAAGAAACCTTTAAAGGTAAAATCTATCTATCAACTAACACAAACTCATTTTACAGAGCAAAAATTACAAAGAATGAGAATATAAGGGGCAAAATAAATGTACCTACTATGCGTAAAAAAGAAAAACTTTTGCAGGATTATCTCCCACAAAAGTTTTTCTTTTTTTACAAAACTATTTAAATTATTTGTCCTGCAACCTCATTGATTAGGATTTCAAGTAATGAAATCCATAGCTTCAAAAAATCACGCAAATAGCTTTTTAATGAAACGAATGTTTATGAATTCTGCTGCAAAATTAATCTTCTGCTTTCTTCAAATTGTCTTCTGGAATTCGATCAATCAAATAGTTGTAGGGATCAATACCAGCTTCAAAAGGTTTCTCTTTCGTCTTAAAAACATAAACATTTTCCTTTTTTGTTATTTTTAGCCTTTTGTAAATCAAAACCTTACCCAAACCGGAATCGTTTTTTGGTTCCGCAAAAACAGCAATATCAATATAATCAGCAACAGGTATTGGGGTTTCTTTTCCAAGTGCATCCGATCTGAATTTTTCAGGTCGTTTTTAAAGTGATTTCGTACTCAGAACCTACTTTTTTATATTTGGCTTCAAGCATTCGATTTGAAAATAATGTAATATTTTCAAACATATCAGAAATCAAATACTGTAAACTATCCGGAGTTACTTTACGCAATTCATTTACTACACTTACCGAAGTTGGAAATGGCGGGTTTTTATAAGCATAAGTGTCAACCAAATTTTTCAAAGCCTGATTTACCTTTTTCTCCCCAATCATTTCTTTTAAATAATACATGACTACACTTGCTTTTTGATAGTGGATGTATTGCTGGTGCTCAGTTTTCATCAAAGGTTGTTCTCCTTCAAGCTCAGAACTACGGCCGCTTAAATAACGATCCATCTCATACTTCAGGAATTTTTTCATTTTGTCTTTTCCATATTCTTTTTCCATGACCATCAAAGCAGAATATTGTGCAAAACCTTCACTAAACATTTCACTTCCCTGCATATTCGCACCAGAAACCTGATGTGCCCAATACTGATGTGCCATTTCGTGTGCCGTGACATAATAAACCTGGTCAATATCATCTTTCTTTACATCACTTAAATCAATGATAAAACCGATACCTTCACTAAAAGGCATAGTACCAGGAAAGGCTTGTGCAAAACTTTGGTATCTTGGAAACTCAATAATTCTACATTGTTTATGATAATATGGCCCAAAGTTTTTAGTATAATATTCTAATGATTTCTGCATGCTTTTGAGCATATTCGGAACATTATAGGCATGTTCTTTGTCGTAATAAACTTCGAGATCTATGCCGTTCCATTTTTTACGGGCTATTTCATACTTTGCAGAAATAAAGGAATAAAAGTTCAATGATTTTTGATCCAATTTGTAATTGAAATACTTTCTTCCATTAGCTTCCCACGTTTTTAATAGTGATCCCGGAGCAATGGCAGTTTGGTCCGGCGCTGTACTTATCGTCGTATTCACCTCAACCCAATCCGAATCATTTGCAAGGTACGTATTGCCCCTGGCCGAAAGATTGTTCTCGTCCAGTTTTGGCATTCTGTCTCTCTTTGGTAATTTCAATTTGATTCGTTTGTTTTTATCTGAAATCTCCACGCCATTATTGTATCCCAGAGATGGTACAATATCATAATTATTGAAAAACGTTCCGTTTTGAGTGAGTTGTGTAAAAGTGACTTCATTTTCGAATCCTTTTGTCAATTTCCATAAATCGACATTAATCTTAATGGAGTCATTAGGCAATAACGGTTTGTTTAATGCATAAATCTCATAATTTAAACGGGAATCTTTTAATTTCAATTTTGCTCCGGCAATACTCATTTTTAAACTATCAGTTACTTCTGGCATCGTAAAATGGAGTTCTCGTATAGCTACATTAGATTTGTTTTTCGCCCAAATTTCTATTTTTGCAGTCATGTTTCGTTTTTCAGGCACAAGGTCAATAGTGTAATTGAATTTATAAAAACGAGGCTGTACAAGATTTTCGAATTTTTTATATTTTATCTCATAATCCACCTGCTTGTTCTCCTGTTCTTTTGAAGAATCGTAAGTGTTTAAAATTTTAGTATTATAATAAACAAAACTACTGCAAAGTGCAAATAAAACTAAGGTGGTCGCTATTCCAATCTTATTTTTTCCAAGTTGTTTTTTTGCATTTACCCATCTGTATTTAAATTGCTGTTCTTTACCACGAATATAAAATGCGTTAATGACAAAACACAAGATCAAACAAAATAGTGCCCAATACACATTGAACCAAATGGTAGAGGAGACAAAAGGGCCAAACCCATTCATGTCTGAGTAAGTAATGGCTGGTGTGTTACCAAAATTCAACATATTGCTATTGATTTCGAGTACCCCCCAAATGAAATTATTAACAATTATAAAAGTGACAAAAGCAAAATAGGCAATATATCGGTTGTTGATTAAATAATGAAATAACAAAGAAATCACCGCCATAAAAGAATAGCTCAGTAAAGACACTACCATTATTGATTTTAGATAAACATCTAATTTGTAATTGAAATATCCATGAGCTGATTGTGACACAATTCCAACAATTATCGTTAAGGCAAAAACGATGGCTAAAGCAATAATGAGAGCTACCAATTTAGAGGAGAATAAAACACCTGTTTGGATAGGTGTGGCATCTTGAATTTCATTGATTTTGGCATCACGTTCTTTCCAAACCAGAACACCAGTGTAAAAAGTAATAAATCCAATCATAAAAATGCCAAAAGCCCCTCTTATAGTATCGATTACATCATAAGTAACAGGATATTGAGCAATTCCATAGCGGCCTGTAAAACTCGTAAGGCTTGCAATCAAATTAATCATTCCAATGGCAACAATGATAATAAAGGTTGGGTTTTTGATGATTGATTTAGTTTCAAATTTTACTAAACCCCAAAAGGTATTTATCGAAAAGGCATTAGCTTTTGTTGCTTCGAATACCGCATTTGAAACAACAACAGGAGCTTCAGATACTTTTGATTTTTTGCTCTCTTTACTTTTTTCTTTCTTAGTATTAAAAGAAAACTTAAAATAAACTGCGACTAAAATAATCAAACTAATTCCTATCCAGATCAAACGATTGGTTAATAAATCGCCATGTAAGGGGACTGCACTTAAGTTTTTTTCAGCAACGGTGACATATTTCGTCATAATCTTAAAAGGACGAAGTCCAAAAGGATCAAGCAAATTCGCTAACCATTCTTTATGGATATCTTTGGTAAATCCAGAGGAAACAATATAGAATACCAAAATAAGCATAGCACCTATAAAAGATACAATATTGCTTCTAAAAATAATAGCTAAAGCAAATAATAAAACCCCTGAGATAATCACATTTGGAATCCCAAAAACCAATAAACCCTGTAAATGCCCAGACCAAATGATTTCGCCAAATCTTTCCGCTGGACACATATTAAAAATTGGTGCTAATACCGGAGCAATCAAAACACCTAAAGAAATTCCAAGTAAAGGAATTACGGAGACGATCGCTGCTCCAATAAATTTCCCGAAATAATAGTCCCTTTTTTTGATTGGGGAGGAGAATATAAATTGATACATTCCACTTTGAAAATCACGGTTGGCCGTGGCGTTCATAAAAGCTGTAGTCATCAGTAAACAAATTACCGAAAGTATACCGTAGAATTGTTCTACGACAAAAGGTGCATTTTTGTGTATATTACCAATGCTTTCGCCAATGGTAACCTGCTCAGATCCAACCGCAAAAAAAACGATCAGGGTATTAATGAATAAAAAGATCCATATCATTGGTGTCTGTAACCAATATTTTAATTCGTATCGTATAAATTTCCACATAATTTTTTATTTAAAAAGAGCTAAAAGATTGACGTTATTTGATACTGAGATTTTATCAGCCTAAGTTTCTAAAATCTTAGTAATTCAGTATCTTTTTTCTTAAACTAATTCGTTTAATTTCGCAAAAAACACATCTTCGAGATTTTCCTCTGCCGGACTGAATCCGTCATTCAAATGTGTATTCGAAAAAACGTGAATCAAAGGTTGTCCACCAACTAATTTATTCGAAATAACTTTGTAGCCTTTTTGGTATTCAGGTAATTCAAGTTTGGTTACTTTTTTCTCCCATACTTTGCTTTTCACTTGTAGTAAAGCATCATCAGTATTACCGCTAAATAATACTTTTCCTTGGTTCATAATCGCCATTTGTGTGCAAAGTTCACGAACATCCTGAACAATATGAGTAGAAAGGATAACAACGGTATTTTCTCCAATCTCACTCAAAATATTATAAAAACGATTTCTTTCACCAGGATCCAATCCTGCAGTTGGTTCATCTACAATAACCAATTGTGGATTTCCTATTAAACATTGTGCAATCCCAAAACGCTGACGCATTCCTCCACTATAACTGTTCACAGCATTTTTTCGATGTTCCCAAAGATTGACTTTAACTAGTAATTGTTCTATGATTTGTTTACGGTCTGATTTTTTATCAAACCCTTTCAGTAATGCCAAATGATCCAAAAGTTCTACAGCTGACGTTCTCGGATATACACCAAATTCCTGTGGTAAGTAACCCAGAACTTTACGAACTGCTTCTTTGTTATTCAGGACGTCAATATCCCCAAGGGTTACTGAGCCACTGTCAACATCTTGTAAAGTAGCCAGTGTTCGCATCAAAGAAGATTTCCCGGCTCCGTTGGGCCCCAGTAATCCAAACATTCCTTTTTTAATATGAAGCGAAACATCGTTCAATGCATGTACCCCATTACTGTATTTTTTGTCCAGGTTTTTAATGATTAATTCCATATTGTATCTTTTAGTTTTGATTGGTTATAAATACGTAAGACGTTACTTAAAATTAATAGTTACAGTATTGATGCAAAATTTATTTTTAATTTGAGATAATGCAGCTCTCTATACCAGAAAACTCCAGTAAAAATTCTAAGAATTACATACGCAGAATTTACAATCTTTGGTATGAATTCGAGAACAAAGTAAGTAACGAATCAAAAGTTGCTAATTCTTTAGATAAACCAGAAGCTCACATTCAACATAATGAAGCAGATATCGAAACTTCTTGGCTTGATATTGAGAAGAAAATGCTTTTCATGCTGGATAAACATATAAGTTTCAACGATTTCCTCACCATTTTGAAAGATGTAATTGTTCAGGAAGGAATAACAAAACTTAAATCAGCCGAATTAAGTAACTAACTCCAACTAAATAATAAAATAGAGAAACAGCACGGCTTTAGCTACTTTTCTCCTATTATTCTTCTAATAGATTCTCTATATTTGTTTCTATTTTAATTAAATCTAAATAAACCAAATATGCGAATTTATTCTTTGCTGATGGTGTTCTTTACTATAAGTTCACTTTCCGCCCAACAAGTTTCTAAAGCAAATCCCCAAAGTCAAGACAGTGTTTTACCTGACAAATCAAAATCTGACAATGAATTAAAAGAAATTGTTATTTCTGCCACAAGACAAGTTGAAAGTTTAAACGAAGTTCCTTCTTCAGTAACGATACTTTCAAAGAAACAATTACAACAACAATTAAGCATAAGTTCCAATTTAAGTGATATTTTGGGCACAACAGTTCCGGGCTTGGGTTTTACCACGAATAGAACTCAGAATTTAGGTCAGACTTTACGTGGTCGTCGCGTATTGGTAATGATTGATGGTATTCCACAATCTACACCTTTAAGAGACGGAGCAAAAGACATGCGTTCTCTGGATCCTACAGTGCTGGATCGTGTTGAAGTTATTAAAGGCGCTACCGCAATTTACGGTAACGGTGCTGATGGAGGTTTGATCAATTACATTACAAAAAAACCAACTACCGATAAAGCAATAAGCGGATCAACAGAGGCCGGGACAGCTTTCTCATTGATTAAACCTAAAGAAACTGCCGGTTTCTTTGTGTCACAGCAGTTCAACGGGAAAATTAAAAAGTTCGATTATGTAGTTAGTGGCCGTTATGAAGAAACAGGACTTTATCGCGATGCAAAAGGACGTGTCCTTTCACCGGAGTATGGAATGAACGATCTTAGAAACTGGAATGCTTTTGCTAAAATCGGATATGATTTTAACGCTAACAATCGTCTGGAATTAATGTACAATTATTTCAAAAGCACACAGCACACTGATTATATTGCCAAAGCCGGAGTGTATGGAAATTTTGATAGGCCTACTACCGGAATCAAAGGGTCACGTCCCGGAGAACCAGAAGGAACGCCTTATAACCACAATGCCGCTTTAAGTTATATTGGGGAGAATATTATTGGAAATACAGATATTAATGCTACTCTCTATTTTCAAGATTATCTTACATTTATTAACTATAGCGACTTTTTTGAAAACAAAGGACAACCTGCTACACAAAGTAAAAAATTTGGTTTTCGTTTGAATTTAAACAGTCCGTACGAAATCAATTCTCTTATATCCGGTAATGTTACTTATGGGGTGGATATTCTTTCAGATATTACCGATACTCATCTTACTGATAACAGATTGGTAATTCCGGAAATGAGTATGACCAATTTAGCTCCTTACTTTCAAATTAAGAACATGTTTGGACCAAACTTGGTATTTAAAACCGGTTTGAGACTTGAAAATGTAAGCATTGACGTTCCTAACTATACTACCATTGGTATTCGTAATTATGTAAACGGAACTTACGTAGGTGGAGGTGTCGCAGTAAATGGCGGGGCATTACATTTTAATGCACTAATGTTCAATGCCGGATTGCGTTATACAAAATGGAATTTGTTTAAACCTTTTGTAAGTTTTTCTCAAAGTTTCAGTGTAGCCGACTTAGGTTTAGTATTACGTGCTGCAAAAGAAAATACCGTTAACAATACTTCAATAAAAGCGGTTACTGCCAATAATTATGAATTTGGATTCTCCGGAGCTGTAGATCGATTATCTTATGAAGCAGCTGTTTATTACAGTACTTCCAAATTAGGTGCTTCTTATGTTTACATCGACGGTAATCCACAGATTTCCCGTTCACCTGAAAAGATCTATGGTTTTGAATTATCAGCAAAATACCGTCTTCATTCCAAAATAGATATCGGAGCCAGTTATTCTTTTACAGAGGGGAAACGTGAACTTGCCGACAAAAAAGTATATTTAGGAGGTGATCGCATCAATCCGCCAAAAATAACAGCTTATACTGTATTTAGGCCTATCGAAGACTGGTCGATTTTTCTTCAAATGATCAATACACCAGGAAGAGACAGATTCGAACCTGTTAATGGAGCTTATACGTATGGAACAGGGCCAATAAAATCATTCACCGCTTTTAATCTTTCGTCCGGTTATACTTTTATGAAAAAAAGTACGATTCGTTTAGGTGTTGAGAATTTATTCAATAGGGACTACTATACGGTTATCTCACAATGGCAATCGAACAATATGAATTATGTTAAAGAAAATGGTACACGACTAACCTTAAGCTTTATACAAGCATTCTAATTACATCACAAGTCATCAACAAAAAAAGGCTGCCCTAAAATAATAAGGACAGCCTCCTCTTTTTCTTTTACAGACTCTTTTAAAATCTTTTTGATAAATTTAGTATTAATTCAAAATAATAAATAAACAGAACAAAGCCAATTGCAGTTAAGTAACTACCAAATGAAATATTTGAAAACACAATGATCGGTTTAATATCGCTTTGATCCACTAATAACAACAAACAACTAAACTAATTTGAGTTCATCTATTATTCAAATAAAATCAAATTCATTTTTATCAAAGAAAGTATAAATTGAAGATTATTATAAAAACTAACCGTCCTAATCAGTCTATTATTATGAAAAATATCGGCTAAGGGTTGGTGAATAAAATTACCAAAATAGTACTTAATAAAACCTTCATTTCGAACACACTATTCTGACCTAATCTACATAAAAAACAATTATTCAAAATGTTTTTTTGTAAGAAAAAACAACTATCTTTACTATAAACATATACTACTATACATATATATTTCTAAAAAAACCTATTAAACTGAATAAATACTCTTAAATAACAAGTTTAAATTCATTGTAAAATATGATACAAAAAACAAAAAATATATTGAATCTACTAGTACTAACATACGTAAGTACGTTTATGACCGGCTGCCAAAGCGATGAAATAAAAACTACGGTCATAAATCCTGATATAACTGCAGTAAAAGAATGGTTTGACAATAACAGTCCAAATCTAGAATCACTAAAGTATACAAAAAAAATAGATTGGGAAAATGCAAGAATATCTATTGAAGGTGATGCTAAAACGATAGAAATTCCTCTTATGCTGTTTAACAATACATCAACAAATGTTATTGACGATACCGAATATAGAACCTATATGTCATTATTATTCATTTTAAATGAAAATGAAGAATATCAGATCTTTAATATTGTTTACACTACAAAGAATAAAATTATAAATAACAGTAAAGAGTTTAATCTCTATAAAACTGATTCCATATATTCGGGATATATAACAATACAAAACAGTAAAAACAAAATTATTTATTCTGGAGAATTTCAAAACGGTCAGCATATTAGATATCATAACAGAGCTCCCATACAGAACGTCACTTCAAAATACATATGCACCTACTACGTTACAGTTGGTCCCATTACAACTTGTAGTAATTGGAGTTGGGTACCTGACAATATACCAGTGCCTGGAGTTCCCTATTTCCCAGGAGGTCCATCCTTTCCTGGTGGTCAGCCACCTCCAGTTATAAAATTAGATCCCTGTGCACAAGCCACAAAAATGTCTATTGACGGAAAAGACCCAGTTTTTCTATCCGCAAAAAAAAATATTCTTAATGCTAACCCAAAAATAGAGCATAGTATTACTTTAACTAGACGGAATAATCAATTGGGACAGATAGCTATGAATAGTGGTGGCACTTCTAGTGTAAAAGTAAACACAAACTGGCATGGATCTTTTGCCGCCTTGCACAACCACCCAAATAATACGCCACTGTCTGCAGGCGACATTTACGCTGGCATAACGTTAAATGTAGACAATCGTAATTTTACAACTTCGTACATTCTAACGGGAGGAGAAGTATATGCAATTGTTATAACCGATTTGCAAGCAGCAAAAGATTTTACTGCTGCTTATCCTGCTGATCAGATAGCAGGTTACAATCCCGAATTTCCAGACGTTCTTTTTGACCAACTGCAAAATTTAGTCACTACCTTTGGTTCTTCTATTGATGGCAGGACTGAAGCAATGTCAGTAATTTTAAATAAATATAATGCAGGAGTCACTTTGATGAAACAAGATTCTGAAGGGCAATTCAAACCGTTTAATACTAAAGAATCTATACTCCCAAATGGCAACAAGTCTTACACCTCAATACCTTGTAATTAACAAATAATTCAAAAAAAATGAAAAAGCTATTAAAAACATTTATACTTCTGTTATTATTAATTAACTATAGCTGCAAAGCACAGCAATTGGTACAAACTCCTAATGATATATTTAAATTAAAAACAAATGAACAGCAGTTTCTCAATAAGCCTCTGAAAAGCCTCCTAAAAGAAATAAAACCTGAAATAAAAACTGCTTTTGCTACCACTGATAGTCCTTCATTTTTTACTTTTAAATTTTTGAGTCCTTCGGAAATTAATCAAAAAGTTGTTGGACGAAAAAACATAAGCTTTTATGTCTATGTAAAGGAACCTGTTGATTGGAGTGATGATAAAAGATCTAAAGGAAAGGAATATATATGGACACCACAAGATGTCGAGAAGTATGGTAACCTAACAATAATCAGGATTAAAGTAATTGAATGGATAGAGAACTAAATATATAACTAAGAACAAATCCTATTTTAAATTGTATTAACCGTCGATATTTCCCATTTTTCAACAATGAATTATGTTAAAGAAAATGGTACACGACTAACCTTAAGCTTTACACAAGCATTCTAATTACATCACAAGTCATCAACAAAAAAGGCTCGAACATTACGTTCGAGCCTTTTTACGTTCAGTATTCTAAAAAAACTAGAATTTATAAGTTAAACTACCCATAACGGTACGTGGAGCCTGGACATTTATTGTCGTATAACCATTAAAATACAATTGGTCTGTTAAGTTATTTACTTTTAAAGAGACTCTGTATTTCGGCTGATCGTAGTACAAAGCAGTATTAACCACAGCATATGACGGAAGCTCAAAAGTTTGACCAGGTCCGTTATTGTAAATGTAGGTAGCGTCTCCGTAATTCCCTCCAAATCCTAAACCTAATCCTTTCAATTTTGTTTTTTGAAGATTATAACTAAACCAGTAGTTGATTAAATTTTCAGGTCCTGCAGTTACAGGTCTTAAATCATTTAATTTAGAGTTATTATTAGAGTACCCCACAAGAAGGTTCAATCCCGGAATTGGGTTAGCTGTAAGCTCTACCTCAAAACCTTTACTATATTGTGTTCCGTTTTGTATGCTCGCATTTGGAAGATTCGGATCTGCAATTACAATATTGTCAACTTTGATGTCATAATAACTAAACGTTGCGCTTACTTTATTCTGGAAAGCATTCACTTTCACACCAACTTCAAGCTGATTTGCTTTTTCAGGATCAAACTGTTTCATTTCAAGCTTCCCGCCAACATTAGCATTTAAGAATCCTTTATTGGTAAAACTATTTTGGTAATTTCCAAAAACAGATACCTGATCTTTTACGATTTGATACACAGCACCAAATTTTGGTGAGAAAGCATTTTGAGAAAAATTGTCCGCTTTTGTATTTGAAGCAGGATCAAATGATCCTTTATTTTGAAAATGATCAAAACGTACCGCAGCCGAAAGAATTAATCTTTCCGTAATGTTGATTGCATCTGCTACGTAAACACTATATGTTGCTATAGAACTATTAGTGGTATAAGGAGGATTCCCTTTTCCGGTAAGTGCATCCTTTACATTTGTTGGGTTAAAGTCGTAATAATTAGTCACCGCTCCTGTATACTTTATGGTATCAAATGCCGCATAACCCGGTAAACTTTGGTACACTAATTTATTTGAACCGTAATAGATATCACCACCTACCAAGAAGCGGTTTCTCATTGATCCAATTTTGAAATCACCATTAAAGTTTTGTTGGAATTCGATCGCATTATCTTTTCCATTTGCATCCCAGGCGTTTCTTGAGAATTCCTGATCTTTCAAAAGGTAAAACCATGTCTGTAAACCACTTGCTTTATTAGAACTGCTGCTGAATACGGTTTGAGAAGTCCATTCTTCTGAAATTTGATAAAGAGCCTGCGCAAAAACGTTTAATGTTTTGGTGTTGGTCATAAATTCATCTCCTAAAAATGATCTTTTGAAATTAACATCCAAATTCTTAGCATTATTAACCCCTAAGTCAGCTATAGAAACTCCAAAAGGAAGATAAATTAAAGGCATACCGGAGTTGTCCTGATTTCCAATTTCGGCATCGATAGAGATGGTAAGTTTATCGTTTACTTTATAAGCAAAAGACGGCGCTACGAAGAAACTCTTTGAGTAACCGAAATCCTGAAAAGTATTCGCATTTCCAAAAGCAGCATTCAATCTGAACAATGCCGTATGGTCATCATTAATTGGAGTATTGATATCGGCCGTTAAACGGTTAAAACCATAACTTCCGTTTTGATATGAAATTTCTCCACCAAAATTATCATACGGTTTTTTAGTTACACGGTTGATTAATCCACCGTAAGAAGAAACCACATTTCCAAAAAGTGTAGCTGATGGTCCTTTTATCACTTCGATTCTTTCTAAGTTTACCGCATCAGTGTTACTGTTTACTTTTCCGGCAAGACCATTTCTCACTAAACTCTGAGTAGTAAATCCACGTAAGGAATACCATGAAGCTCCGTCACCGGCACGATTGGTAGCTGCCCATAATTGATACAAACCCGGTACATTTTTTAATGCTTCATCCTGATTGGTTACCAACTGATCTTTGATCAACTCTTTAGTAACGACATTATATACTTGTGAATTTTCAAGGTTTTTAATCGTCATTCTCGATACATACTGACTTTCTGATTTAGTATACTTATTAGCATTCCCTTTTACAAATACTTCCGTAAGTGCCTCAGAAGTGGTAAGCAGTGTGAAATTTTCGACAAGATCACTTCCTGCTGAAACCGCAACATTTTTTTCTTTAGATGAAAACCCAATTACCGAAACCTTCAGAATATAATTTCCGGGTCTGATGTTCTTGATCTCATAATTTCCCTGAGCATCAGTAGTAGTTCCAATCTTTGTTCCTTTAAGAGTTACAGAAATATTATCCGCTGCTTCATCATTAGATAATGAAACCGTTCCTTTTATTGTACCAGTCTGTGCAAACGATGCAGAAGCCGTAAGCAGCATCATCAAACAGCCCAAAAGTGGCAATAGTACTTTTACTTTCATGTTATTTAGAATTATTTTTAATAGTGCAAATGTATTATTTGTATCAAATCAAACCAAATTATTTTGAATTATTCTAGATAACAACCCTGTTTTGATACTTTTAAGTACTATTTTTCATTCTTTTAGTAGAAAAAAAGCAATATTCATTTTTTATATTAAAATTAACCCGTTGGGTGTAATTGTTTTTAACACATAGTAACATGGAGATGGCAAGCACGATCTCTGCACTAGAACGAACATCTGATATATTATCTGTTCGTCACATTAAAACGTACTCTTTTTATAGGGAATCACGCTCTAAATGTCTTCACAAACCCCGACCTAAAGTTACTCCCTCTAATTCGCTTTTGTTGCAATTGTCTACAAGAAGTCAGATTCATAATCGATCAGCATTTGACCCTTACCAAAATGAAAAATATGCTGATAACAAAACCAACAAAAGAAGTATAAAACTCATTAAAAAAAGTAATACAACCTTTTATATACAACAAAACCCACTAAAATTTTAGCGGGTTTTATGTTTAGTTATATGTAAACTTTTTTCACTACAAGACAAGGGAGGAATAAAAGCTAAAATCGTTATACTATAAAAGTTTATTTTACCTTGTCAATTCTTACATCTTCTGGACCTCCATAATATGCAGCATCCGCTCCTCTACCGCTTTTACTTCTTTCTGTTTGCAATTTTAAAGTAAAAGAAATTTGTAATTTTTCACTGCTCTTTATTTTATTACCTTCATTGTCATAAAAAATTACGTCCTGCATCGTAAAAGTTTCCGGAGTGTAAAATTCATTTTTTCCTTCGCCGTCCTCTATCGGAAAATGACCAATTATTACTCCTTTTCCGTTAGGTTGTTCATAAAATTTGATATAAGGAGTTGTTTTTATACTTGTTTTTATATCACTATCAATAAAAGGATATCCAACTATACTAAATCGTTTTCCGTTATTCTCTTCTATTTTATTTAAATCTTCATATTCCTTGGTTGTTACAAGTTTGCCTATTTCGCTATTTGAATTACCACAGGAAAACATTGCTAAAGCCAATGCTGTAATTAGATTTTTTTTCATTGTTTAATATTTATAATGTTTATTATTAGGTTTTCTATTTTATTTTCTTTGCGCCACACGAAATGATTCGTGCGGGAGCGGGCTAAAATTTTTCTATTTCTTTGTTTCTAACTAATTTTGACATACAACATGCCTGAACTTGATGACAGCAAATTTTTTATTGGTTATGTTTAGTTCATTTATACATCTCTTTATCTTCCTACCAAAACATTTACAAAAAATATCTGCCGAATTTCAAAGAGTCCCAAAAAATTGAATCTCAAAAGTAGTTGATTTTTCTCTCAATTAAAAAAATGATTACAACGCTTTTTTTCTTTTTTCGCTGCAAAACACAAAAATACTTTTAGTACTTTTGCCCTGACTAACATTTTTATGAAGGCGAGTTTGCTCGCTATGAACATTGCGGGCTTTTTTATGCCCGTACATGTCACTATACGCGGTTTCGGTACCTCCGTGTGGAGCGTTAATGCGCCCACAGCCTTCGTAAAGGTGTTAGTCAACGGGAAAGGCTGAAACCGTATTTTTTTTTTAGCCACTAAAAAACTTTCTGCAATGACTAACACAGAAAAAACAAACAACACAGAGATGGTAAGCACGATCTCTGCACTAGAACGGACATCTAATATATTATCTGTTCGTCACATTAAAACGTACTCTTTTCATAGGGAATCACGCTCTAAATGTCTTCACAAACCCCGACCTAAGGTACTCCCACTAATTCGTCTTTGTGGCAATTGGTTACAAGAAGCGGGATTCATAATCGATCAAGATTTAACCATTACCGTAATGAAAGATATGCTCGTTATTAGACCAACAAAAGAAGTGTAAAATTGATAAAAAAGTCATCAAATATTTATTCTACAAAAAAGAGGAAGTCTCAGTACAATGAAACTTCCTCTTTTTGTTTTTTAGTTAACAGAAAACATTGAAAAATAAACCTTTTTAATATTAAAAATTTAGTACTGCTTTTTATGATAAAATAGATTTTTATAATTCTTTGGAATTTTCAACAACGATGTCTTCAACACTATCATCATGATTAGGCATCACTCCTAATTCTTTTAATTTTGTAACTTCACTTCTTACTTCCATTATTTACATTGAATTAATGTTAGTTCTCCTTTTTTAACTTATCATTATTTTCATAAAACTCCATTAGCTTTTCTAGTGAGTTGTTGTATTTACTACCTGCAATATTCTTGCATGAAACTAATTCTAAAATTGTTAATTTAAAAGACCAAACGATTTATAACTAACTATAAAAAAGAGGCTGTTTCAAATAATGAAACAGCCTCTTATATTTTGTAAAGAGAGCCCCTAATTTAAATTTTAATATAAATAATTAAGAGCTGTAACATCGTTAGCATTGAAAGCTCCAGTTTCACTTGAACTGAAACATGCTCTCATATAAGATGTTGAATCATATCCTGTAGGTGTTCCTGGGATATGAATTGCTCCAACACCAGCTGCTCCTTCGTTTGAATTTTGTCCACAGCTTTGACGGCTGAAATAATCTGTGTGGCGTAAACCAATACAGTGGCCAATTTCGTGTGCAGCTACGTGTGCATTTACATTAACTGAATATGTATCTAATCCAGAATACAATGTAACGGAATTAAAAGGATTCCCTCCCGAAGGGAAACCTGCTACTCCACCGGCACCTCCGGTTTGTCTTTTTACAACTATATTTGCACCTGTAGTACTTGAACTAAAAGTTAGTGTAAAGTTAATAGACAAACCTAAATTATTGTATCTATTTACTGCAGCTTGTAATCCAGCTTTCATATTTGCGCTTAAAGCTGTTGTTCCAGTCCCGGATAATCCAACAATTTTAATAGTTTTTGGAGTAGATACTAAATTAGTAGTGCGGTATTGTTCTGTAGTAATACCACCGTGAATATTCATTTTATTTAATTGCTCCTCAGTCATGATAATGTCACCTTCTATCAGGAAAGCATCCTCAGTGGTACCATCTAACTTCGTGTTTTTAATCACTTGAACATCATTATTATTTAGTGCAAGTGCACTAATTTTATTCAACACATCTTGTGTTACTTTAAGAGATCCTTCTTTTGGTTGATCCGCTTGATCATCTTTATTACAAGACAACACCATTAGTGCCACAAATGACAAGGCTAAAATTGATTTCATTTTTTTCATAAACAGGTTTTTTTTGGTTGTTAAAAAAGTTTGGTAAACGGGGATCTTTACAAAATATTAATAATACTTATCTCCAAACTTAACTGTTTTTTTATATTAAAATACTTATAAAACAGTTATTTAACAATTTTAACATTTTTTGTTAAATAATTACTTTGTGATTTTTTAATCCTAATTATCTGATTATTACGCTAAGCCCAGTAAAATCAATAATTAAATACAAATCAGATTGTTATCTATAAAAATATGATTTCAATATTCAACTTCTGTTGCTTTTACTAAAAAATGATTCCACAATTTGATACCTCATTTAAAATATAAAAAGTATGCTGAAATTAAAATCACAGATGCAATATATTTTGAAGGTGTTGCATGAAATAAAAACTCGTACTTTTTTTACAAATAATTTAATAACTTTGATTACCTACAATGGATAAATATTTCACTTATAAATCATTAAACATAAATCTATACCCGGTTTTATCTAAATTTAGAAGTGATAAACCATTGTAAAATTCATTTTATGTCATTGGAAACAATGTTTATAACTGCCCTAACCTCTTAGTAAATGAAGACACAAATTACTTTCCTCCTCTATATGATCACGACAATTAGTCTCGCGCAAAGCCCAGGAAAATGGGAGCGTTACATAAAAAAGGAAAATGAAAGCAAATTTGAAAAATACTATTTTACATCTTTAGAAAATGCACACCACCACAATTACAATATTGTTAAAAAACTTGACAGTACTTTTTGTATTGTCGAAAATAAAAATTTAAAATCGAATCGGACTTTAAACAAAATTATCCCAGTAAATAATTTATGGAAACTACCTTCTGATTTTTCGAATCACACAGAAAGTAAACAGTATATAATTGCAACAGACTCAATCAAAACCTTACTTACTGACTTAAAATCAATTAATATTTCTACTATCAAAATACTGGATAATCACCTTGTAGTCATAAAAAGTGATTCAAAAAAAATTATTGATACCATTATATCTTTGAGCAGTGTAACTTCAATTTCGCAGGAATCACTGCAACCAAAAGCTGAGTCTAAAATAATAGATCAAAATTTTAGTATCAACTCTATAAATAAAGCTAATATAAATTTTCCTCTTCTAACTGGCGAAAATGAAATTGTCGCTATCAAAGATGATTTTTTTGATGTAAATGATATTGATTTATTAAATAAAAACATTCCTTCCTCAATACAATCCACTATTGTATCAAACCATGCAACAGCAATGGCGACTATAGCTTCGGGATTAGGAAACAGTTCTTCATTAGGAAAAGGTGTTGCTCCAAAATCTAAGATACAATCATCTGATTTTTCGAATATCTTTCCCGATGAAATAGCCAATTTACAAGGTGCTACCACTCAAAATCATTCTTATGGCACAGTGATTGAGAATTTTTATGGTTCACTCGCCAATGCTTATGACGCTCAACTATTCTCAAACCCTAATTTGACACACTGTTTTTCCTCAGGAAACATTGGTCTTCAGGGTTATAAATCGATTACCGGTAATTTCAAGCAATCAAAAAATAGCATCGTACTGGGGTGCATTGACCAAAACGGAATAATTATGCCCTTTTCTTCAAAAGGTCCGGCCTATGACGGTCGAATAAAACCAGAGTTAGTAGCTTATAGCACACAAGGAACTTCAAATTCTACAGCATTGGCTACTGGAATTATCACTCTTATGAAACAACATTATAAAACGATACGCAATATCCCTTTGACTAATACCCAGACAAAGGCAATTTTGATTAATAGTGCAAAAGATTTAGGTAATCCAGGTCCCGATTTTACCTATGGTTATGGCAACATCAATGCTGATAAAAGTTTAAAAACAATCAGCGAAAATAGAATTTTATCCGGTACCTTGACGTCCGGCCAAACAACTTCACACCTTATTGCTCTTCCGGAAAATGCAAAAAACTTAAAAATCACATTAGTCTGGAACGATTTACCTGCTGCAATCAATAGTAATATCAGTTTGGTAAACGATTTAGACCTCGAAGTTGTTTCAGCCGACAAAACCACTATTCTACCCTGGATTCTTAATCCTGACGCTCCACAACTGCAAGCCGCAAGAGGAAAAGACAAAATAAATACCATAGAGCAAGTGACTATTGAAAACCCTGCATCCGGATCTTATACTGTTAATATTATTGGTTCATATGTTTCAAATACTTCACAGGAATACAGCATCGCTTACGAATATGAACTACAAAATCGATTTGAATGGAATTACCCTGTTCATAATGATAATTTCCCCTATGATGGTAAGATTATTTCTCCTTTTAAGTGGAATTCGTCATTTTCCGGTAGTCCTGGACAATTGTCTATAAGCTACAATAATGGGCAAAACTGGGAAATTATTGCAAATGATATAAATCTAAACAGTGAACAATTCACTTATATCCCAAAAGAGCAAAAATTTTCGAAAGCAAAATTAAAAATGACCATTGATAACACCGATTATATCTCTGATAGTTTTACGATTTCTTATGATTTAAATATTCGTGCCAGCTTAGTTTGTGATGGTACAACCGAAATTAACTGGGACAAACCTGCTGATGTTTCATCCTTTAATATTTATCAGCTCAAGGAAGATCATTTAGAATTTAAAGAACTGACAACAAACAATACTTACACTTATACTGATGGGAAAATTTATACCGTTATTCCTGTATTTAACAATAACGAAGGAATAAAAAGTGAGTCGACATTACAGTATGCGCAAAACTCAAATTGCTATTTCGAGTTTGCTTTAGCAGAAGTTTATCAAGAAGATAAAATAAAAATTAACACCAGTCTTTTCAGCTTATACAATATCAAAAAAATCGAGTTGGTAAAAATGATCAACAATACCGAAGCTGTTATTAGTACAACAAACGATATCAATTCAAAAACGCTCTCATTTTTAGATCTAACTCCTGTAAAGGGCCGTAATAAATATAAGATAAACATTCTTTTAAAAAACAATACCGTAATAAGTTCTCTAATTGTTGATGCCAATTATTTAGGAGATGATTTGTTTCTGGTTCACCCCACGCTACTAAGCAAAAATGAAGACTTAAATATTGAAGCCAAAAAAGAGGGAAACGCCATTTTCTATTTGTACAATGTCAGTGGACAAAATACTAATACTTTTTCGTTACTTTCGAAAACCAATAACATTACTCTGAAAAATATTGCCTCCGGAATTTATTTCTATAAAATAATTACCAGCTCAGGCGAAATACAATCGGGAAAAATTGCAGTTTTTTAGGCTATTATACCTCTATATACTAAAAAGCCTGACGATCTTCGTCAGGCTTTTTAGTTCTTATATGCAGTGAAAATTTTATTTTGTAATTCCAAACATCATTACAAGTTTGTCATTAAGATAAAAATTCAGAGTCTGATCTGCTACGTCAAAACGCAGGTCTTTATTGTTTAGATAAGATACTATTTTTTGCTCCGTTTTATTAGCTTCTTCACCAATACATGCCATTGCAGTAGTTCTTACATTATTAAAAACAACACGATCAGCTTTACTTTCATAAGTACCTCCAAAATTGTTGCAACCTGTATTACCATTCACTTGTTTTTTTGTTGTATCAAATTTAATAAAAGCACGACCATAATCCTGTCCCACATTTTCAAGCATAATTAACTTCCAGTTGTTCTTACCAATATAACTCCACAGCTCATTTTGAGTTGGTATTGCAAACTCCAAAATAGTCTTGTTCTGTAAATTTTTAAACTGTACCTTATTCTTTTTCTTTACAATTTTAAATTTCTTATCCTTTATAGCATCACTAAATTCATGCTCTAATTTCATACTCTTCTCATCACAAGCCATTAAAGTCCCAAAAGGAGCATCGGTTTTGATCTGATTTTTTGCAGCAAGCTTTATATATTTTACATTAAAGTTATTACAGCCATTTTTACCACTGATTGTACCTGCTTCTTTGTTTATGGTAATAAATGCTTTACCATTATTTATCTTTTTCCCATTCAACTGGGTCAGGATCATTTTTGTATTGTAAATCCCTTTCTCTTCTTTTACTGCCGTTTTCGAAATAATACTTTTCAGTTTGTATTCGTATAAAGAAGCATCGGCAGGAACAACACCCTGTCTTTTTGTTCTGGTCACCATAATCTCATATCGATTTCCTTGTTCAAAATTGAAACCGTCAATATGATTATAAAAAAACTGCCAATCTTTGTCATTGTCATACTTTACCTGTAAACATTCCATTGGAGCAACACCCTGACATGGAACTTTATTCTCTCTTACAAACATTCTTAAATTCTCCTGACCATATGTAATTGATGATAATAACACGATCATAAAAACATACATACCTTTAAATCTTCTCATTCTTTTTAAATTTTGTAATACTTCATTAAGTATTCTGATTATACTATATTTCCTTCGTTAGCATTAACTGTGCCATTTGAACAATGGAGTCTGTTTTTAACTTTTTTTTATACCTCAGGTTAAGCCTTATTTTACGGGAGTTTTTATCTGTTACATCCTTCTTTTCAAAGCTATGTTATTACTAACTATACTACAAACCGACTAGTTAACCCATACTCCGGCTTTCGTCTATTAGCTAAAAATGTACAACCACTCAACCTATCATAAATTCTCTGCCACTGCCACTAATCACAGCCTTTTGGCTCAGATCATTTTTTTTATACACTATAAAAAATAGGTTTTGTCAAAATACTATGGTTTACTCCTTCTTTTTTTAGCAGCTGATTGACATATTTGATTTAAAAATAATCAATCCGGAATACTTTTAAACGCATTTTTGAATCGCAAAATTTCGAAATAGCAAATTCTGTATTAAAATTACTTTTTTTTTAATGCTAATAAACTGACAATCAACCTCTATTTTTATAAGAAGTATAAAAAGAAACTCGAACAATTACATTTTTACCACATAATTTAATAGAAACACCAAAATATCTATAATTCAGCAATTTACCCCTATAAAAATAAGATTTCTTTGAATAAAACTTAATTTATTTTCTAATTTTGCGCCTCAATTTTATTTGACTATCAAACAATTAAAAGAATGACACAATTTAGTAAAACAGTATTTATTGGAGACATATTATTGTCGTCAATTTATACTTATGCTGATGAAAGTACACGCAATTATACTTTGACTATAGCAACCGGAAATCAAAAAGCAATAAAATTTATACTGGATGCTGCCGAAAGTTCTTCTTTCAATATTTACGATCAAAATCAAATTTTAATTTACTCCAGAGAGTCGGAAATAAACAAACTAGAAATATCAACAACGATTAGTTTAGAAGGCTGTTCATCCGATTTTTATTTCTTAGAGATAATAGAAAATGGTAAGGTTATGACACACAAAATAAAAGTTACAACCAAAGCTGTAAGTGAGAGTCTTTCTTTACAAGATTAATTTTTTGCCCCCACAATCAAGAACAGCTCAATTTTGAGTTGATTAAGAGCAGCTCAGAATTGAGCTGTTTTTTTTTATTTTACTTCAACCAAAACTATAAGTATTTATCAGCTCCCACGATTTCCGAGCCTTCACTCATCTATACTACCGGTAGTTGTCAAATAGCAACCAAAAGTAGCCTAAATACAACTATAAGTTTTTGTTTTTTTTTGATTCTAAAAATACATCCAAATACCTTTGTATTATCTAAAAACAAAAAAATAATACCATGTTAAATACTAAAATGATCGGCAATAAAATTGCTGTAGCACGAAAAAAAATAAACTTATCTCAGGCACAGCTTGCCGAACATCTATTTATTAGTTCACAAGCTGTTGGAAAATGGGAACGCGGAGAATCAATGCCTGATATAACAACTTTTAATCGTTTGGCCGAAGTTCTGGGTGTTGATCTTAATTATTTCTCTGAAAATTTTCAATCCGAAACTAGTAAAACCACACCAATTGAACCATTAGCAAATCAATCTGATGAATTGTTATCGATAAAGCAAAAGAAAAAACTTAGCTGGGATATGTCAAATGGAAATTGGGTAGACGCTGATTTTTCGGGGTTGAAAAATTTAAGCCAAAAATTTAGTTCCTCCAATATACAACGTTGCTTATTTATTGAATCAGATATATCGGGTCTTATTCTAAAAAACAACAATCTAAATGGCTGTGACTTCACAAATTCCAACATTAGCAACAGTAATATCCAGAGCTCAAACCTTACACATAATATATTCAAAAATTGTTCTTTACAAGAGACTGAATTTTCCAGAAACTATCTTAAAGATTGTGATTTCACTGGCGCCAATTTTATTGGAGCAAATTTCATGAAGAATAATCATCTTGACAATTGCGATTTTTCAGGTTCTGATATTAGAAAAGGTCAGATTTTAAATTCCAGTTTAAACAAAAATACTTTGAAAAATTGCTTACTAAAAGAAGCTCTTTTTTTCAAAAGTCACATTAAAGACTGTGATTTCTCTGATGCTAATTTTACCGAAGCAGAATTTAAATCTGGAGTTTTTATAAACAATCCGGTAGTAAATGCAATATGGAATCATACATCATTTGTTGAAATGCAATTTGATGATATCATTTTTGAAGGAACATTGGAGGATTGCTATTTTGAAAACTGTGAATTCAAAAAAGTAATATTCCAAAATTCAACACTTACAAACACCTTTTTTAAAAACAACAACTTGAAACGAGTTCAATTCATAAATTGTCAAACCGATAAAATTACCTACGAATTCTTAAAAAATAATAAAGCAGACTTAAATGGTATTACATTTTTACCGTAATAGCAACGAAAATGAATAACGCCACAAAACATTCCACATCAGTCAACACCATATAACATCACTGATATAAAAGTAATTCTCGGGATCATCACAACATTATTAAAATCAAAAAAAATAATAAAACAATGATAGCACTTATAATAACTTTTTACTTAGCTCTAAGCAAATTAATACTATACTTCTTTACAAATAATAAAAACTAATACCTTAAAGTCAAATACAACTAAATAACCCGTTAAAAAGTAATTTAGTTGTATTCTTGTGACAACCTTAGAATAATTGTCACAATGTATTATAAAACTATTTACAGTACCTGCCGTATTACATCTACAGTATCATTTAGCCCAAATGTCCATTCGAGTAATAACTTTACATATAACAAAAAATAGCTGATTAACAGATAAAATATTTTTCTTTAATCTAATTACATCTTGTAGATTATTTTTGCACTTAAAAATAGCTAATGAAGTTTTTTTGCAACAAATACACCCATCTAAAACTTCAGAGATTTAAGAATATTGAATACTTCCTTTTCAGCGACTCAAAGTTATACAAAACACAATATTGCAAATATTGCCGACGGTTTCAACCGTTGGGAGGCAATACGTCACAACAATACTAGTCCCACAGTTGAAATCGTCACTTATAATTCACACAAGAGAAATTTTTTGATTTTATTGACATCAAGTTCTTTCTAGAGATCAGGTTTTACGTATAATTTTATTCTGGGCGTTTCCCTTCGGGTCGGGCTGTACGCTAAATCTTTTGTGATAGAAGTTTTAACTGATTTAAAAAAATGTCAGCTATCACAAAAGGATACCGCTGCCATCCCTAACGCAGTCAACGATAAAAAGAGTACCTGAAAGAAAAAGCCCTGAAAGGGCAAAAAAACTAATTCTTACTAGTTTTCGATAACGAAAAATCAATCTCTTCCAGGAAATACTATTCAAAATAATATAAATCCTTCTCTTTATGTTGAGGCTTCTGCCCTTTCAGGGCGAAAAATGATATTATTTCTATTTATTTCATAGCGCTTCGCACTATGCTTTCTGCTTTTCGGGCTTTCAGCCCTTATTAATCTTTAAGAGTATTATGCGTAAATATTGCTCTGAAAGAGCAAATGCCAAATCTCAAAAGAACAACCTAGCCCTTAGCAACTAATACATAAAAAATAAACAAAAAAATCCGTTCTAATCCGCGTTTTCACGAAGTGAATCAGTACAATCCGCGATCTGTTTTTAACCGCAAAGTTCGCAAAGCATTACGCAAAGTACGCAAGAATTTAAAAAGCGCTATAAAACAAAAAACCCTATCCGATTTGGATAGGGTTTTAAAAAGAAAGGCGACGACATACTCTCCCACATAACTGCAGTACCATCTGCGCAGGCGGGCTTAACTACTCTGTTCGGGATGGGAA
>Ga0209504_1000454_pt1 | contig 35857 bp, 17 predicted proteins | sample COGITO_mtgs_1005_FD_184791 | JGI IMG/M metagenome (GOLD analysis project Ga0209504, IMG submission 184791) | Pelagic marine microbial communities from North Sea - COGITO_mtgs_100511 (SPAdes) (version 2) | ecosystem: Environmental > Aquatic > Marine > Epipelagic ...
GCGACGACGACGACGACGACGACGACGACGACGACGACGACGACGACGACGACGACGACGGCAGAAGCGGTCCTGTTCAAGACTTGGTGTTCGCCGAGCCGCGTGCCGGTCTCCGCGTGGGTCGGGACAGGGTTGTGGACAAGCTTGTGTTTGACCTTGTGTCGGGCACGCCCGACGACGGCAGTGTGGAGTTTGTTGTGCCCGTGGTGTCACGCGCCTCGACGCTGACAATGGTTCAGGTTCCGCGGGCGGACCTCCTATCGGCGCTGTCGTCCGAGCCGGAGGACGACGACAGGTCGCACTGGGCATCGTCGACGGCGGCGCTGGTCCTGACAAACAGTTAGTGGCGTGTGTATGTGATTAAATACAGATTATTGCGAGCACGATGAGGATTTCTGGTACTTGTAGCGGCCCCGCCATCAGCGTGACCACTGTGGGGAGAAGTCCGCGCCAGGCGTACGCCAGGGGGTGGGCGCACAGAAGGCTTCCGTGGTCGCCGGGCGTCGAAGTACCGGATATGATGAGGAGTGCGACAAAGATGTGAACGAGGGCGGTGTACGTGTCGGTGGCGAAGGGTCCAAACGCAAGGAGTGCCGCTCGTTTGATGGTAAACTCGGGGGCGACGATAAACGCCAGGACGGCCAGGACGGCGGTGGCCACCGGCGTGAGGACGACCACGTTGAAGAAAAAGACCCACGGTGTGGGCTTCCGGTTGAGGGTGTGGATGCCGGCCGCCAACAGAGCCCATGCAAGGAGGGTTATCCCCACCCACTTCCCGGTTCGTTCAACGACGACTTCTGAGTTTGTCATGAGGCTCCCAATGTCGTTTGGGTCGACACACTCGCTCATGACTGCCTGCATGTGTGTGTGTGTGTGTGCGTGTCGTCTCTGACCAACCCCTGTGATAGACCCCGTTCATACCCTCAGTTACGTCGCTTCATTACACACTTTCATCATCATCGTCGTCGTCATCATACTCGTCTGCGGCCAGTTCATTGGACGTGTCCAGGAGATGGTCCGCCCCGAACATCAGCTTTCTGCACGACGGGCAGTCCTGGTACATGTCGCTTTTCGCCAGTTTGGCGTAGCACACGGCGTGGAGTCGGTGCTCGCACCCAGCGGGCTTGAACACCATTGACCCGACCCCGAGTTTGGCAATACAGATGGAACACACGTCGTTGGTGTGTGGGTTCCCCCTCCGGAGCAGTGTCGTTCTGGCCTGGGCTTCTCTGGAGCACCGCCTCTGTGCTTTCCGTTTGGCGACAAGGGCGCGCGCCATCGCGACGATCATCGAGTCGGCCGTCAAGGTGAGCATATAATACGGCTCGGCTCCGTCGTCATCGTCAGAAGCGCCGGCGAGGATGTCCGCTGCCGCATCGGACGCCATCGCCGTTGACCCGTTAACAGTAACACGTCCACACCGCCCTTCATACACAACAGAGACCAAACCACATGTAACAACAACAACACCCCCCCGGGGGGGGTATGTGAGTTCCGGAACGCACATACCAAAACACGGGGTTTGTCTTTTTTTTGGTGTGCGTTCCGGAACGTACACATCACAATGTGCATATAGCGGCGTCCCCGTGGGTCAGGATGTGTGTGTGTGTGGTCGTGCCGTGAATGCAGCCCCCGATCGTCCACCCAGATGACGACACGCCGTCACTCCCCGACGTGATTGGGGCGGAAATTGCGTCGTCGACGGCGTCGCCCGTCGGGCAGACGTTTGTGTTCCAGCTGTTGACGCTGTGGTACACACCTGGACAGATCCACATGTTTGGGCGCATTGGCACCGGTGGGTGCCAGCGGGTTGTGGTGCACGTCCCGTTTACGGCGTCTGTTATCCTCGTTCCCCCGCGCGGGCCACGACGGAAGACGTTCTCGGCCGCCCAGGAATGGGCACACGGCGTCGTGGCGAGGTTCGTGAAGAAGCTGACAGAAGGTCTCCGTCCCACCAAGAAGTGGTCGTCGGCAGGGACAGACGGCGACACCAACGACAGGGGAGGCAGGTTCCGTCTCAACTCTGACGAAAGGGAGCAAGCGGAGGCGTTCGCCCCTCGCCCGTCGGCGCTTTCGAGGTCCAAGTCGGCAGGTAGTGGACCACGTCGCGCGGCCAGCTCCGGCGGCGGTCTTCGGCGGGTGGCAACCCCTAAAACGCTACGTCGAGCGGTGACGAGCCCCGCTGGGTCGACAAAGGCCCTGGCGTCACGGTCCAAGAAGAGGACGTTTGGTGGCGGCGGCGGTGGCGGCGGTGGCGACAGGACACGGCGCAGGGTTGCCAACATGGAGCCAGACGCGGACAGTCCGATGCCACGTCGGATGGCGACGTCCCGCCGCCCCACGCTCCAGGGCCTGAGTCATCTCCCGCAAGGTCTCCCGGGGTCGATTCTGGGCATCTTCGAGGGCCGGACGGCCACGGACTTCATCGACACCAAGCCGTATGCCCTCGTGCGCGTGGCCGTCCCGTGCTGGGAGAGGGACGTGCGGGCGTTTGTGAGGCACGTGCTGTCACCCCGAAACGGGACGGTTGCGGACGCGGACATCGCCCCTGAGCTGCAGTTCATGAATGCCAACGGCTTGCGCATCCTGGACGCGGTGTGTGTGGTGGCAGACCCCAGTGTGTCGCCGGTTGTCACGACGTGCCACGGACGGCGGGTGGACGTCAGTCTTCCGTCTTGTGACACGATGACGGTGGTGGGGAAGAAGGGGTCGGAGCCTTGCCCGCCGGGGCTTTCTGTGGGCCTGCCGCTGGTGGACACGGCGTCTGCGGTGTCCATTGACATCGAGGCGACGGGGGCGAAGGGGAGCGACGCAACGGGTCTCACGTGGTGGCACGACGACTACATCATCACCGCCATTTCAATTGTCATTCCACCACGTGCGGCCGCCCCGATTCCCGCCAAGTGGTCTGGCGCGTCGACGATGCCGCAGGCTGTTCTGATGTACCTGCCGGCCGACGGTTCGATTGTGTCGGAGGGTCTGGGGGTGCCGCCGACGTGCGCGTCGGTCAAGAACTGCAACGTGTACGTGTTTCGGGACCAAGAGGTCATGCTGCGGCAGTTTCTGCAGATCATGGAGGCCCTTCAGCCGGACGTCTTGATCGGGCACAACGTGGCGGGGTACGATCTCCCGGCGCTGGGGTACGCGTGCCTTGTCCGGTTCCCGTCCCTGGCGCCGCTTTGGGACGCGGCGTTGTCACACCTGGGCGGCGGCAGCTCCTCCCACCCGCCAGTCCCGGCAGCACTCGTCCGCAAGCAGATCAAGACGGCGGCGCTCGGGGTGGTGCAGTACTACGCACTGTCGACGCCGGGACTGCTGGTGTTCGACACGCTGATGCTGGCCCGGATGTTCTTCGCGGGGGACCTGCGGGGGATGGGGTTTTCTCTGGCGACGCTCGGCACCGTCATCGTTGGGATGAACAAGATCGACATGCCGTACATCGCACAGGTGGAGGCGTGGGAGTCGGGGACACCCCAGCGCCGGGCGTTCCTCGCCAAGTACAACGCGCGCGACAGTGAGATTCCGCCGTACGTGATGTCCCGCAAACAGCTGTTCCAAGACGTCACGGTGATGGCGGCAACAGCGGCCACGACGCCCCAGACGGTCATGACCGGGGGACAGGTGACACGCGGCGTGTCCGCCATTGCAAGGCAGTTCGTTGACGCGGAGGCGACCGGGGGAGGGCTGTTGCTGTGTACGCCCGTCCAGCGATCGAGGTGGCTGCCGAGGAAGTGGGGCTCCGACGACACTGCCGATTCTTCTAAAGACAAGGACGGCGCAGGGGCGGGAGCGGGAGCGGGAGCGGGGGCGGGGGCGGGCGGCATCAAGCAGTGGCTGTCCAAGGCGGTGGCCATGCGGGACGACGATGACGCGTCTCGTTTTTCGCTTCTGTCCGACGGTCCGTCCGAGGCATGGCTCGGCGACGACGAAGCCACGGTTCACAGCCCGATATCGATCTCCGAGCAAGAGAACGACGACAGTGACAAAGGAGAAGACCGTGGTGTCACGGACGACTACCGTTTGAACAAGAAGGAGGACGAGAAAGAGATGCAGAAGATTGGGGCCGGGCTGCACATGCTACAGTTCAGTCTCCTTGCCGACGACGACGACGACGACGACTGCAGCTACGAGGAGGAGAGGCGGCCGGAAAAGGAGTCGCCGAAAGCGAAGACGGCCGGGGAACGGTTCGTGAAGCACTTTGTGTGGGCCAACGCACACACCGTGTTTCTGGCATCCGTCCAGCCAAAGCCGGGGTCAAAGTACGTCGGCGCAGACGTGAGCTGGCCTGGTGGCGGGTTGGTGTCGATCATGACGCTGGACTTTGCGTCGCTGTACCCGTCAAACTTTGGGGAAGTCAACCAGAGCAAAGACACGTTGACGGACAAGCTCGAGGACATCCACCCAGACGACGACGCGACGGAGCAGCTGCTCCCGGACGGTCGTGTCATTTACTACGTCCAGGAGACGCGGATCGACGGCAGCCCCAGCGGGAAGGCGGGGTACTTCATGACGACGTCAAAAGGGTTCCTCTCGAAGCGGGCGGTGCAGAAGAAGTTGATGGTGACGGAGCGCACCCAGGACCTGAAGGCGTTGGCGAACCAGCGCCAGAAGGCGCTCAAGACGCTTGCCAACGCCCTGTATGGGTTCACGGGCGCCGAGATGTCGAGTTTGGCCGTCGTCGAGATGGCCATCACGACCGTCATGATGGGCCGGGAGCGCAAGTTCCGTCTGGAACAGGCCGTCGCTGAGTCTGTTCAGAACATGTTGTTGACGGAGTGTGTGTGGAAGGCCGACGAGACACGGGTGCGGGTGTTTGACGACGACGACGACGGCGGCACTGGCGCCGGGCGGCTGGTGACGGTTGCGGGTGTCATCGAGGAGTTCACGACGGACGTGTCGGAGGACCCGGGGTTCAGCGTGCTGACGTTTGGATCCCCGGTCTTGATGACGCTCAACACGCCGCGCTTCATGTACCACCTGCTCCCGGTGTATGTTCGGGACATCGAGGCGGTGGAGGCGGAGCGCAGGGAGGTTTTGGCTCGGGGCGGCGTCGTCCCGTTCCTTCCCCCGCCGACGTCTGGGTCCCGGGTGGGCGTGCGTTGGACGCGGGACCTGACCCGGTTCCCGCTGGGGACTCCAAGGGCTGTCCAAAAAACGTCAGAGCGCTTCCACCTTGCACTTGACGTCTCTGAGCGCGTGCGGTGCATCGGCGCCCGGGTGTACGCCACCGGCGTCGTCCGGTTGATTCTGGAAGACCCGTTTGCGGCGGCTGCGGGGCTGCGGTGCTGGCCCGTCATGCGGGTTCCGGAGACGCCCCCGCCGTGGGTGACGGAGATCGAGTCTCTCCCGGAGTTTCCGCCCCCACCGTCGTCACGGGACGCCGACCCGGAGGGGTACAAGGCATGGGAGGCGGCGTGCCTGGCGACGACAAAGGCCGACATCGCCACCCACTTCCGTCGACCGGCGGGGGAGCCGGCGTCCATCCAGTGCGTCGGCAGGCCGGACCTGCGCCGGGCCGTCGTGTCGCCCCGTTCCGACGTGGAGTACACGGAGGTAGTAATGCCGGCCGTCCAGTACGGCGACACCGACTCCATCATGGCGCCGTTCGCGATGGAGTTGCTGCCTAAGGGAGACGTGGCGGCGCTGCGCACCCGCCGCGCCCAGTGTGCGTGGATCAACGTCGTGATGCGGGACATGACGGCACTGGGGGGGTGGGTGAGCTCCGGGTTCTTCAACGCGCCCCACGTCGCAGAGGCGGAGGACTTCAAGTTTGGGCCGTTCATCAGCAAGAAGCGCTACTTCAACCTGAAGACGGAAGTCAAGATGGACAAGGCCACCGGCGCGCCCGTGCCGGCGCTGCTGTACATGCGGGGCGTCGAGGCACCCGGCGCCCGTCCCCGTGCATTCCAGGAGTGCAGCATGGGCGTCCAGTGGAAGCGTCGCGACCACAGCCCCGTCGCCCGTGGAGCGGGGGAGGTCCTGCACCGCGTCCTCACCGCAACCGGCAGCGTGGACCAGGCGACGAAAGCCGTCAAGACGTACATCCAAGACTACGTGTCGGGGCGGAGTGGGGTGACGACGTCCCAGCAGGCCAACACGGCCAAGTTGAGCGACGACTACAAGGTCCGGATGCCGGGGGACGGGCCGCGGGACCGGACGACGGTGAAGCTGGTGGACCTTCTGTCGGGGAAGCACGGGCCCATTGACAAGATCCGGAACGTCCCGGCACAGGTCAAGGCGGCGCTGATGCTGGAGGACCCTCGGCCCGGGATGGTGGTGTCGTACGTCAGGTGCCCTGCGGTGGGCGGGAAACAGGGGGAGACGGTCGCCGTTCCGACAGACATCGTCCTCGCTACCGGCCGGCGCATCGCGACACATCACTACGTGAAGGCCATCGTCGACATCGTGGCGCCGATTCTGTCTGTGGCGCGGTTCGGCGGCGGGTTTCAGGCCCCTGGCGTCTCCCGCGCGGCAACCGCCGCCCGGATCAAGGCGGAAACGACCCGGCTTCGCCAGATGTTTGGACGCATCATGCCAGACAAAGTGGTTACCAGGCTCCCGGGCCGGGTCGGGGTCGCAGAAGGCGCCACGGGGCTGCTTGCGCGGATGGCACGTGTCGTGACGTGTCCCTCGTGCGGCGTCGCGATGCCCCCGTCTACCCCTGCCGCGCCGACGGGTCCAGCCACACGGACCCATCGCCTGTCCAAATGTGTGGTGGGGGTCAGGGCAAGCAACCTGTGTCCTGTCTGCAGCACCAAGTCCGGCACGACGACGGCGGCTGTCCACTCATCTGCCGCGAAAGACCTGATCGACGCCATCGGGACGTTCAAGTCCCAGTGGTGCGACAAGTGTCTCGACGACTGCACCGACGGCGACCCGTTTCAGACGGTGGCCTGCACGGCCGGGTCCTGCCCGGAGTACGCGCCCCGCATCCTTGCAGAGTCGGGGCTGAACACAACCCTGCGTCGGGCGGCACACGCCGGTGTCAAGATCGCGTACGACAACGCCGGCCTGGCGCCGCCCCTGAAGCGGGAGCTTGCGATTGCAGTCGAGCGCGGGGCGCCCCCCGACGCCCGCCCCGTGACACACACCATGGCGGTTCTCCATGAGGACTACGACGCCCTTGTGGCCACTCTGAAAAGTTTGCTGGTTTAGTGATAGTGTGTGTAATGTATAAGACCCTAGTTGGCCGCTGTTGGGTATACCCCGGAGAGAGCGAAAAAAAAGAAGGGATGTTACAGTCTGAGGGGGTGGAGGAGAGCAAGGCCCAGGCGCCGCCCCTTGATGACGACGCCGCGCCGCCGGGTCCAGGTCGACAACAACAACAACGCCGTGTGTACCCGAAATCCCCATTTGTCCCCCGCCGGGAGACAGAGAAGAAGAAAAGAGTGTCGTTTCACCCTCAGACCGTGAGTCCGGTGCGGCGTCTGGTTTTTAGTGACGACGACGAAGACGACGTTGCGGGGGGCGATCCGTTGCCACCACCAGCCACACCCGTCACTGGAGGCGGTGTTGTCCCCAGCAAGGCCACAGGAGAACTGCTGACGGGTGGCCTCCCGACACTTGCCGAGTTCAAGAGAGTCTCCTTGTTCCCGAGCGGGGATGTGATTGACGCACTGAAGAAGATCGAGGCCATCCGGAGCTCCAAGCCACTCGTCAAGGTGTACGGACCGGGCGACAGGATCACCCCCGACATGGTGTGCGCCGCCGCCACTGGGCACACGACCAACATTCAGTTCGAAGAAGCCCGAGACGCCTGGGTGGAGAGCGTCGTCGAGGAGGAGAAGGAGCTCCTGGTGTACAATTCCACTCGCCAAGCCGGTGGGGTGGACGACCTGCCGTCGTCGGTCTGGATGACGTACAACGCCATCTACGCCTCGGGCAGGAGCAGGTCAAGTCACGTCAACGTCGACATCTTGTACACGATGTACGCCCTGTGCGGCGACGAAGAAGACGAGCTGAGGCTGTGGGCGACTGCAATGGCCATCCAGATCGTCATGGAGTCGGCACGGCTTGGGCGCGACAGCATCGACCTCCAGGACGTCGAGACACGGGGCTACGCCAAGGAGGCTGCGTTGGCCGCCATCAAGACGTCCGTCGACCTCATCAACGACGCGATCGATCGGGTGCAGGTTTCCGAATACGGCATCACCAAGAAGACCAGCAAGTGGTCGCAGTGCAACCGACCAGAGGAGTTCATGGCGTTCGTCGACGTCGCCGAGACGAGTGTGGACGACTGGATGCTCAAGGCAGCGTACATCATCCGGACGTGGGGGACCCTGGCGCTGGAGCGGTACCGGCCGGACATGGCCGACCGCGGGGAAGACGCCACCGGAGGTATGAACCGGACTTACGCCACGCCGCGGCCGCCCGTCACGTACTCGAACAAGAACAGCCCGCCGTCGAGCGACGTCGAGGTGTTTGACCACTCCAAGTGGCAGTGGTACTACCTGCTGGAAGTCGCCATTGGGTCGGCCATCCAGGACGAAGACGCGTCGTACACCTTCAAGGAGCTCAGGCAGACGTCCCCAGCCGACGACGCCGACCTCCGCCGGTACCTGCGCCTGGACGACAACCTCGTGTTCCCCACCGACACCTTCAAGATGCGCGGCAACATGCAGTTCCTCCTGGAGAACGTCATGGTCCTCATCAACTTTGCCCGTGCAACACAGACGCGGGCCTTCACCAACCCGACGCTGACCCCGTCTTCGAGCGACAGGACGAGGAAGGCAGACACCGAGTGGGCGACGCGTGCCGCGCCGACCATCGCCACCCTCGTCAACGAAACTCTTACGGAGGCCGTCGCCCGGCACATCGCAACGGACGACGCGTGGCGCGCGTACTGCCTGTGCGCCTTTTCCGCACAGACGATCCGGTACGCGCCCGCGTTCCGGCCAGAGGAGGGGAAGGAAGAAGAAGCCCCCCCGGGCTTCGACACCGTCGTCAACGCGATCCAGACCACGATCTCCTCACGGGCAGAGGCCATCATGGAGATGGGGATCAGGAGCTACTCGGAGCTCAACAGCGGCGCCCTGGGACCGTTTGGAGCCGGGCTCGAGGAGCACACCGAGGACGACGGGAGGAGAAGCTACCTCTCTGACATGTTCAACGCCATCCGCGACCCAACGTGGCCCGCGTTCGACCCCGTCCCGCCCCGCCTCAACTACAAGTCGCCGTCGTGGCCACGCCGGGAAACAACCCCGTCGCGATACAGCCAGGTCTCCACCTGGTTCATCTACAACCCGCCTGCGCCACAGCTGGGACGGGGTGGGAAGTACCTGTCCCTCTTCATCCCCGTCTACCAAACACAGAGGCGGGGCTTACTGGCGTCGCCCGTCAAATGGCGGACCGTCAACGATCTGGCGGTCAGCGGGAACACCACGTCGATGCGGTTCGGGACGGCGTCCCTCCCGAAAAGCCGCGTTGCCGACCTGTTTGCGCTCAAGGGCGAGAGGAACCAGGCGTTGCTCGAGGACGGTGGGTTTGATGCCGTGTTTGACGCTTCCACGCTCACGACAGTGTCCCCTGTCGCGATGAGTCTCGACAACCTGTCGCACATCTCCGTCCATGGCAGCACCGGCCAGACAGTGTCTTTGCATGGGTCGCTGGCGCCGTCCACGGGCGACGGCCACGGCGACGGCGACGGCGACGGCGACGGCGACGGCGCGCGGAGGCCGGACCGGGAGGCTCTCAAACGCCGGTCGGCTCAGCTGTTCTCAGGTGTACCAGACACACCACCGGTGGCCGAAACTCCCCGGCGAGGTGGCGCCACCGCAAGCCCCAGTGCTCTTGGCGGACTGTTGACTGGTGGGATTTCTCCGAGATATTCACCCGGCAGCCCGCCGACGACACCGGGACCGCCGTCAACCCCAACCCCCCAGGACAGTCCGTCGGATGGCGCCGTGACGTTCAGCACACCACACGGCAAAGCAAAAATCCGCCGCCTGTCGTCTGGAGGCAACGCCGTTGCCACCAGCAGGGCCATCCCGCCCGTGTTCGGACTGATGGACACCGACCTCGAGAAGATCCACCTGGCGGAGCGCCTCGTCCGCCCGTTCCTGCTCTTCCTGGCGTCGAGCTCCGAAGTCGACACCCGCGACGAGTTCAGGACCTGGTGGGACACCGTCATCACGTCCGGCACCAAGGCCGCGCTCATGCAGTGCGTCGAGGCGTCGACCCGGAAACCCGCCGTGGCAGCAATGGCTCCATCCTGGGTCCAGGAGCGCATCCGGGAGGGGATGATCCACCCCGGTCTGTTCTTGTCTGGGGTGGACGTCAACCTCTGGTACGGCGTCCCCAGTATGCTGTCGGAACTGGCGCTCAATTGGCGCCTCGTCTACCCACAGATGTACGCCGGACAAGTGGCACACTTTGGGGTGCTGGCTGGCGTCCACGCCGCCGCAAACGTCGAGTTCCAGGCCTTCGACAGCTCCCGGTTTGCACACAACATCGTCCTCGCCGAAGCCACCTTTGTGGAGTCTCGTACCAGCGGCGGGTCCCAGGACGCGGACGAGCTCATGCGGAACTACATTACCGCCTACACGGTGGCCGCCACCCGGTGGCGGGTCGCGCGCGAAGTCGTCGTCTACGGGGACGCGGTTCTCACACACCCGGACGGCAACGTGGTCAACATCAAGACACTCGACGGCGGCAAGGTGGCCCGGGAAATGACCGGACCCGGGCACCAGCGCATGGTCGCAATCCAGGGACCAGAAGAGCTGCTCGTCCATCAGTTCAGCTGGAACACGGGCAGCGACAAGCACCGCGTCGTGAGCAGTGGCCAGCTGTGCATCCCCACCGTCCGCATCGGGGCGCCCGCCCCCCTGCTCGAGTTCGACGACGGAGACAGTGACGACGACGACGACGACAGCAACAACGTCGACATCCGCATCTACGTTCCCGGGACCTGTCTGCTCACACCCTTCTTGGCGGCGAACGAGCAGACGACAAACGTCTGCAGCAACGTCGCGTTCAGCCTCACAACCGCGCTGCTGGAACACGACACCAAGCTCGGCCTGTGGACCACGGGAGGTCCCGAGGACTGGGAGGTGGAGATCGCGAGAGACGGGTGGCAAGAGGAGGACGGCCCCCTCTTGTTCGCGTCGCCCGGCGCAAAGGACATCCTCTGGGCACTGTTTGCGTCCAGGCAGCTCGTCGACGTCTTTGTCAGCCAGCAGTCGTCGCGGGGAGTCAGTGTGTCGCCGTACCCGTTCCTCCTCGACATCGTCCGGGATACGTACGGGGGCCTCGGGATGGTCGGGGACATCGGGACGGGCTTCGGCGAGCCCCTGCCCGACTGTATCACCCGGTTTGTTGGCCGCTTGGTGAACAACGCCAAGCTGAACGCCGACGTGTCCAACATCATCCGCCGGGAGTACAACGAGAACGTGATGCAGGGCACCGGGGCCACCGTAGACATGGTGGCGTCTCTCCTTGGCGTCTTGGCGCCGGCACTGGAAGAGGTGTGGACCGCCGTGATGGCCTGTCGGGAGGGCAGCGACGAAGCCGAAGCCGAAGCCGAAGCCGAAGCCGAAGCCGAAGCCGAAGCCGAAGCCGACGACAGAGCGCCCGCTGTCATCGACGCCAAAACCGTCTTTCGGGTCCTGAAGGAAAAAGACGTTTGTCTCCCCGAGGACGTCAAGGTCTCTGTCACTGGACTGCGCACCGTCTACCTCTTCGACATGGACTCCACGACCGCAGCGAACGAAGAAACGTCGTCGGTCCCGCCCGCGGCGGGTCAGACGTGGAAGACCTGCGGTGGCGTGGAAGTCCCCGACGGCCTCGCGTGGCCGAAAAGCGGGAACCTCGCTTCCAAAGTCAAGGAACAGGTGGGCGAGGACTCTGGGCGACTGTCCAGCTTCCACATCGTCGACGTCGATGTCCACTCGGCCGGCATGCCGGGACTCGTCGTCAGTGTCCCCCTCTTCCAGGGACGGCGGTACGTTATGAGGACATACGCGCCGTGGGGGATGCCCATCGAAGTGGCGATGTTGATGGCAGAGCGGTCCCAGTCCAGTCCCTGTGTGCCCGTTCGCAGCGACCACCCCATTCGAGACGCCCTGGAGGAGGAATTCACGTTCCGGATGGCACGCAACGTCGCCGCGCCTGACGTTGACGCAGACACGTACTGGACACCCGTCACCAAACACGACGAGCGCATCTCCACCGACCGCTGCCTGACCGACATTGGTGCCATCCTGACGGGACTGCACTCCCGTGCCGCGCAACCCTTTGAGGACGACATCCAAAACATCCACGTCGCGGCACGTGACGACGGAAAGAAACCTTTCAACACCACCGGTGCCGAGGTGCACGCCGACTGGGCAACAGCCGTCATGACGATGGGGACGCACGGGGCGTGGGTGGACGCCATCCACGAGGACGGCCCCGACGTGGCGCGCAAAGCGGCGTTCCGACAACAGTGTCCGTCCGACGACGACGACTCCGTCAACCTAGACGCCACCATTGTCTGCACAGACGTCGCGCTCGGCGCGCTGGCGTACATGTCGGCCGGTGGACCCACCGCTCAAGTCCGCATCAGCAAGGCATCCCCAGAAGGATTGCGGGGCGAGTGGATGGAGAACTGTGTGTCGACACGGGAAACGATGCTCGCGTACACGTACGCTGTACAGGAAGGGCCCAGAGACACCACGGACGCTGCCGTGGGGGACGAGCTCAGGGACTGGTACCTCCGCCTCGACACGGAAGACGCGTCGTTTCTGCGACCCGTCGGCGCCGACGGCTACAGCGACGTCAACGGCGACGTCGACGGCTCTGGTGGTGGTGGTGGCGACTTCAGTGACAGCAACAGCAACGGCAACAGCGACGGCTCGTCTGTGCTGGGGGTACACGAGACGAAAGACGAAGGAGACCAGGGACATGTCGCCGATACGACGAACCGGACGATCACAGACAGCTTCCTGGACAGGCTGGCACTGGACAGTAACCAGCCGGGTGACGACCCGTTGCCGGTCGTGACGCGCCCAGAAGACCGCAACGAGTTCTTCCGCATGGACATCAGCGGCATCATCGCCGAGCTGAATGCACTGCCAGGGCTGGAAACGGGTGAAAAGTCGACCGCCGTCCTTCGGCTGACCGATGCCATGGTCCCGGGGAGCGAGTTCATCTCGGCCCTGTGCAAAGCGATCGGTGTGAAGAACGACACCATTGAGAAGGCCAACGAGTGGGTCACCAAGCGACTCGCCGGCATGGTGGAAGGACGGGCCAGGAAGGGGGCGGTGACTCAAGCCCTGAAGTCCACGGGGCGTGGGAAGAGGAAGAAGAAGAAGACTGCCAATTCTGAAGTGGAGCGACGGAAAGCCACACAAGCACTGGTTACCAAGTACACGAAAGCTGCCCGAAGCGACAAGGGCGGACTGCGCGCCATGCGACTCGGCTCTCCCGACCTCACGTACAGCCTGCGAGAAGAGGAGGGGGAGGTCCAGCGCAAGGCGTCCCTCGTGCGCGCAAACGGGTTTCTGGCTCAGCTGGCGTACATGTTCCGCAACCCGCCGCGCCTCGGCCCGGACCAGACAAAGGAGGACGCGGCGGACGCAAGTACGATTGCGGTCGTGGATGCGGCAAGGGTCGAGCTCACATCTGGCGGGAACTCTCCACTTGACACGGAGATGCGGCCCGGCAACAGACTGAAGATCATGATGGCCGCCGCTCGTCTCGTCGAGGTCTTCATTGTCGACAACAACACGTCCAAAAGCATCCTCGCCGCCACAAAGAAGAAGGCAGTCGACATCACGCCCGTGGACGTCATCGTGGAGAAGATGCTGGCACAGATGGTTGATGGAGGAGGCGTGGTGGCGACGAGGGAGAAGCCTTTCTCTCAGGACATCAGTCGTGCTAGGAGCGACTTTGTCGGGAAGCGGTTCCGGGTGATGGTCAAACCGACGAAGCGGGAACACGGCGACGGGAACGTCCTCACGACGACGGTGGGTCTGAAAAAGCCCGGACACGACGGGGTGCAAGGCGTCGCCATCGACGACAGGGTGGACAAGCTTGGAGGTCTGCGCCTGGGGGAGCTGGACGACAAACACGACAAGACGGAGAACGAACGACTGGTCGACGACGCAATCGCTGCACGGGACCGTGACGTGTCGAAAGGAAACAACGAGGCACGCGCCCAGCTACAGGAGAGACTGACAAAGCGCATCTGCGCCCTCATGGACTTGGTCGTCGAGTCGTCGTCACCCTCTTCGGGACGCCAGGCCGTGTCGAAAAGGAGTAAGCAGTCGCAAGGCATCCTCGGCACACTCCTGTCACCCATCAGGAGTGACTGGAGACGCCGGACGGCCAAGGACATGAAGATGCTTCTCGCCTTGGACGGCGCGGGCGCAGGCGCAGGCGCAGGCGCGGGCGCAGGGGGCGAAGACCCGTCATCGGTGTTCCACGTTTCCAACCCGAGTCTCGGCGCGTCCAATGATCCCCTGCGACCCGTGTTCATTTCCGTGACAAAGGACCAGTGGCCGGACGACGCGAATGTTGCGTCTGTCGGGATCCGGGACATCACGAAAGGCCAGCTGGCGGAGGACGTCATCGTGCCGCTGGTGATTGGCACGACCCACGTCCCGTCGCGTGGGACCATCCGCATCATTGGGGGTGCAGAGGGCGAGAAGGTGAAGGTCCAGATGAAGGGGGTGGGGGACGCCCTGGTCTCTCTCCGGGGCAAGGACGGAAACCCCGTCGGAAACCGTCCCGTCGTCCAGAGGACCTTCAACAACAACGCGGGCTGTCACGCGGCAGTGCACAAGGCGCTGTTGGACGGAAAGACGGTCGTGGTCACCATCACACCAAAAAGGACGGACGGCGTGGTGGAGCGTCCTCCCAACCGTGTGTTCACCATCATCCCCCCCGGCGACGCCGTCTTGGACCCGTACAGGCGCCAGCTAGAGATCCTGATGAAGCCAAACGAGATGAACATGCGGTACAAAACCCCACCGAGCATCCTGTTCGTCCGAGAGTCGAGCGACGACCTCGGTGTCCGGGTGCCGCGGTCACTTGTCCCCGTCGAGTGCATCACGGGCAAGGACTCCTCCGTGGACCCGCTGGCCCAGGAGTTCCCCGTCTTCCCCCCCAACGGGAAACTCGTGTTCCCGACCACCAGACGCTCCGGGGCGTGGGGCGTGGGGACCATGTCGAGTGAGGACGACGCCAGCAACACCCGCTACACCGTGTTTGTCAACGGGCAACGGATCAGTGGTGAGAACCGCGCCGGATGGGAGGGGAACGCCCCGCGTACGATTACGCGTCTGTCGGAAGTTGTCGCCTCCACGACAGACGACCGTCTCCTCGTCGTTGTTGCCGTCTCCCCACCCGTGAGGGTGCCCCCGTCCCCCGACAAGCACTCCGTTGCCGCCGCAACCACCAGCGTGGACTGGAGCAACTTCACGTACCTGTTCCCCTTCATCGTCGACAAGACGGCGGTGTGGGGAAGCGAAGAACCCGCCGGGAAGTAAAATGAGTGTGTGCTGTAAAAGAAAACAACCATCGCAGGGACAAAAGAAATACCCCAACAAGAAAGTGTACTGTAGATGTGTATAGAGGAGACAGGATACTCCGACGGCCAGTACCGCCACACAGTCGTACCATGATGCAGCCAAAAAAACGGCGGCCCGACGATGGCCCTGTGGCCACGGCCACGGCTACGGCTCTGGCTGTAGCAGCGAAAAAGAAGAAACGGACAAAGAAGAACAGCACCAAGATAGGAGTCGTCCCCGCAAGACTCGCGAGGCAGCGCCGCAGGGACGCCTTTGACCAACTGGTGCGTGTCCAGTCAGACGCCAAGATGATCATGGCGGCGGGCCCGGAGCTTGTCATGCCACTGGCGTCGATGGAGACGCCACCAGCCGTCGAGTGCGCCGCCAGGCGCGTGGCGCGGTTGTTCACCCATCGGGCTGAACTGGGTCTGACGGTGTGGTTCAGCACACACGCGCTGGCGGCGCTGTGGGTAGGGCCCGGCACTGTAGCCCACGGGGAGGCGGTCTTGTCTTTTCTGCAGAGCATCTTGTCAGACTCCGACGTCATCATGACGCCCAGCCGCCTGACAATCACCGGACGCGACGCCGTACCGGAGTCCACGATGAACATCTCGCTGCAAGAAACGGCGTTCCCGGAGGACGTGTGGGACGACTTCCAGGGACTGTCCACCTGCTACCAGGCCTGGAAGTCACAGATGTTCTTGACCAACGGCGCCCCTCGCACACACTGTCTGTTCAAGGGGGTGGTTCAGGCCGGACTTGACCGCGTCGCGCTACTGGAAGCCTTTGTACGGGTCGTGTTTGCCAGACAGAAAAGCACAAAGTCCCGCGTCGCCGCGGCAACGCTGTTCGCTACGCACATCCCGATCGCCGCCCACCGAGCCCTTATCGACAGGACCGCGACGCCACTGGCCGCCATGTGCACACACCTCGCTGCGGTGATGGCATCCAGGGCAAACACCGCCGCCGCCAACCCGGCCGCAGCGCCCTCCCTCGTCTTCTACCCCACCTCCGACTCGACAACCGGAACCGCGTTCATCGACGCCGTCTCCCACGCCCCGTGGTTCCTCGACGCTCGCCACGGAGCCGACGTCAACCTGCTGTCCATGCTGGCCGACGCCAGACTGGCCGGCGCGTCTTCCGGGATGTCGTCGTCGTCGTCGTCGATGGCGACGGCGCAAGTTGCCGACTCCCCCATTCTACGCGCCATGACGCTGGACGCGTGGCGCCTGTCCAGCGTAGCAGGAGGAGAAACGATGCCGCGACCCCCGGCCGCAGCCGCCGTCACCATCGTCCGGGGACCCGACGGGGGGGAGTCCCAGACGTTTGTCGACACCGTGTCTGTGCGTCGGGCGGCGCTGGCGAGGTCCATCCGCTGCGCAGCCGACGGCGTCACCGTCGACAGACTTCTCAAGAAGCACAAAGGGCCCAAGATGTGCGTGCTGCAGCTGGGTCTGTCGGCCCCAGAGGCCGTGATCATGGGCGCCGCGCTGTGGCCGTCGCCCGGAACGTGCCCGACGCTGACGAACAAGGGACAGGGCATGCGGAACCTGCTGTTCCCGCAGCTACTCTTTGACTCGTGGGTGGTGTACAACAGGGCCCTTTCTCCGCCGTCCACGGCCCGACAACAACAAGAACCGCCGCCGCCACCACCGACGGCAGTGGGCGACCACCAGCTGGCCCTCACCGTGTTCTTTTTGGTCAAACACCGGGTCGTCCAGGCGTGCCCCGTCGTGGCCGATCTGGTGTCATTTTCGGCGCTGTCGTGCCTCGTGCTGGACACCATCGAGCGGGGAGAGCTGGAGGACTCGGCCGCGATGTGCCCCACACTGACAAACCACATCAAACAGAACACCCGGGCGTCCCGCAGGTCGTCCGCCTGTGTCGCCTCCCCTGCCACCGTTCGGCGACTTGCCGACCTCATCCTTGCAACGGCGTGGGACGCCGTTCGGTTGGTAAAGCTCGACCGCCACGTCGACGCACCAGGACTGTTTGCGTGCCCCTTCGAGTCCGCCATCGCACAGACGTTCGTCTCCGCCGGCTCCGTCCTGGAGAAGTGGCAGACGGTCCGCTCCACACCGTCGGGCAGCGGCGCCACCGTTGGGCTCGTGTCAAGGATGCAAGACGCACTGCGCCGTCTGTGGGTCGGGACAAGTGCGGTCGTGTCCATCACAGACTCTGGCGTCCGCGTGAACCACCCCCCCGGCACACACGAGTCACGGCTCGTCCACGACGTCATCGCACAGGCACGAGCCGTCGACAGCCCCCGCTTCTCGGTCGCCGTCTCCCGGAACGTGACACTAACCCCCACCTTTACCACCGCGTTTGCAAACTGGACACGCGGCGTCGATGACGCCACCGGGTCGCGGGCTGTCGCGGCCACCCGCTGGTTCCTGGCAATGGTGAGGCAGCCGCCGGGCGTACCGAACCCCGGCCGCACCGCAAAACTACCGACGGTTCTTGCTGCCTTGGGTGGGTTCGACTTGCTGTGGGAACGACACGGACCGGCCCTCCTGGACGCAGCCGCAGAGTTCGTGGCGCCGTCTCTCCCCGTCAGTGCCGCCACCAAGCGCCACCCCCAAACCGAAGAAGAGTTCATGGCCGGCGCCAGGAACACAGCAGGGTGGTACCACCCGGCGCCCGCATTCGGTGCAGTCACCCGAGTCGCCCCTGCGTCGGCAGGTACACGAATGCCACCGCCCGCTAAGACGGCAGCAGCGGCCACCACCGAAACGACAACTGATCGCCGACCCCGGTCGTCGTCGATTGCGGATGGCATTGCCATGGCACCACCGCCGTCGATTCCTGGGAGTAATGACCTCCTGTCTTTGCTCCGCGTCGCCGAGTTCCTGAGGGGATACGCTCCCGAGAAGAGGCTTCTTCTCGGTCGTGACATTGCGACCGTTGCCGCGTCGGCGTGGCCGGCGGACGAGGCCCTGGCGACGGCAGGGGAGTACTCACCCCTCGTGTTTACATACAACACGCCGGTGCCCCCACACAAAGACAACCTGTCCACCCCCGTCCTCGCGTCCCAGGCGGTGCCAGGACACAGCATCAGCTTCGTCCCTTCCTCGACGATGTTGATGGGGCCGTATCGGCACCGCAGTGACGACGACGACGACGACGACGCGTCGCCAAGCTGGCTCCACCCACCGTCCACCGGGAAGCGGAACGGGGTTCCTGTGCCAGGTGTCGACACCTCCCCCGCACCCGCACCCGCACCCGCGCCCGCGCCCGCGCCCGCGCCCGCGCCGCCCCGCGTCGTTCTGGTCCCGCCGCCCCTCTTCAGCCCCGTCGTGGACATTGCAACCGTCATTGACCGATGGCACGGTGCCCAGTGGATGGGCACCGTCACCAGATTCGTTTTGTCTGTATAAGCTATGCACGTTTGCGTGCAGCGCCTGTGCCACACATGTTCACATATAATACCGACCACCATGCTTTCCGCATTGTGTTACAAACTGGCGCTTGGGCTGTTCTCGTTCACACTCATTCCGTTCGGCGAGACACTGAACACCGTCCTGGCACTGGTCCCGACACACACACTGGCGGCAATCGTCTACATTGCGGCCGGAATCGCTCTCGCCGCCTTGTCGCGCCCCGCGTCGAGGTCCAAAACGTTCTACACCGTGTTCACTACCTGCTTCCTCACCTGCGTCTTCGCCGTACTGATCCTGTTCTGGGCGTACCGGAACCGGAGACACGCCAGCTCGGTCGGCATCGCCGCCGCGCTCACCGTCGCCGTCAGCGGAGCCAGCCTCGTGACGCAGGTCGCGTCTATTCTTGCGGCCTACGCACCAGTGGTCGGCATGGCCCTCAGCGTCGCAGCCTCCTTCGTCACCGTCGTCTGGACGGGAATGCCCGTTGCGCCCCGACGTCTCAACGTCTTGCGGGGGGTCATCGTCGCCATCGGTGCCGGCCTTGTCGCCGTCGGTGTGTTCTTGTTGATCTCGACACGCCAGAAAGACGGCGGCGGCACAGACGACACGGACCTGGCAAAGACAAGGGAGACCGGCCTTCTCATTGTTGGTATCCAGACCGCAATCGTCGTCGGGGTAAGTGCCGCAGTGACGGCGGCGGTCGTCGTCCCACCGCTCACGAACCGGGTTTGGAGATGGGGAGAATGACATATAAGTACATGTAATGACACGGTGTTGTATAGAGGCGTTAGCGTCGCCTTCCCCCTCCCACTCGAGTGGAAATGTTTCGACTGCGACAGGAAAGAGAGAGGGCTGCGGCTGTGGCTGCGGCAGAATCCGGCCTCGTGTCCATCACCGATCATGCGACGGAGGAAGAGCGGAAGATGATGGCCATGGCGAAAGAGATGGCCGATGCGGAGGAGAAGCGCAGGACCGAGGCTGCCGCCGCCAAACATGCGGCTGCCGAGGCCGCTGCCAGGCAGGACGCCGCCAAGCAGCTCCAGGAAAGGCGAGATGCCAAAAAGGCGGTTCTGGCAACACACACAGCGATTATGGAGCAGCGCCGGAAGGCGGAAGAGGATGAGCGGGCCCGGCTCTACCAGAGCCGGGAGGCAAAGAACCGCCTCATCGCCCTCACCAACGTGTCTTCCCTCGCCCGAACGTTCATCTCCAGCCAGCTGGCGGGGTGGTACAAGGAAGCCGCGGCGACGCGCCTTGCCGGGGCTGGCGCTGGGACCGGGGAGGATCCCGGGGGCGACGACATGCCGAGTCTGGAGGAACTGGCCACCGTCATGGTCACCGCACTGGACGCGTACGACGACGCGAACCGAGACCCGGTGGAGGAGGCCCGCAAGTTCAGCCAGTTCTTCATGGACACCCTGTGTGGCGACAGTTTCGACCCGCCAAGCAGCATCATCGACGCCGTCATCAACCTCGGCATCCCTTGTGCCATGTTCCGATTCGTGCTGGAGAAGGCGGGCATCCACGCCGTCGTCAGCCCCATGCCGTCGTTGTCCATCGACAGTGACTCCAGTACACTGTCCGGTGCAGTGGTGACGTTCTCCCCCCGCGGCGGAGAGGCGGGAGACCTTGGCGCGGCGCGGAGACACGCAGCTGACACACGCATGTTTGTCTGCCTCCCGAAGGGCGCCAGCGACACGTGTCTCTCCCCCGGAGGCGTCGGCGGTGGCGTCTTGGACTGTGTGCCCTCCTTCACCTACCTCGTGAAGCTGAACCCGCTGGGGGGCGGCGCCGTCCCAAACATGGGGGATGTCAACTTCCTGCCCAGCTGTGTGCGGCGCGCCCTGACCAGCCTGGGGGCGTCCACCAACGGAGACTTCAACGGGTACGCGGTCCAGATTGTGTCGTCGGCGTCCGGCGAGCCGTATCTGTTCCTGGCGTCCCCGCCGAAGGGCCACCGACCCTCTCGCGCCGCCATGCGCAAGTCCCTGTCGGAGGCCTGCTCCTCTTTCAGTCGCAAGGTTGGGATGATCACCAAACAGACCAGCACCTACATCTCGGACGTCGCGTCGATGGGGCTGAGCGACGTCGTGGGAGAACTGATGCTGGACGACCTCCCCAACACGGAGCAGTACAAGTCCGCCGCGCAGGACGCAGCAAGTGCCATTAAGGTCTTGGCAGACGCCATCGCCCACAGCGTCGGGTACCAGATCTTCTGGGATGTCGACCGGGAAATCATCCGCACCAAAGGGAACGTGTTTGCGCCCGGCGTCGCACCGGACACCATCACCTTTTTTTCTGCCTGTGTGCCCGTCCCCAAGGTCGTGTCCAGTGGCGTCCAGCGCCACGTCATGTTCGTGCGGCACGACAAACCCCCCATCATCTTCACCGGGTGCTCCGCGTCGACCATGGCGACGGCGCCGGGTGTGTCGGACATCCCGCTCGCACTGCCCATGACGAACCGGTCCGCCGTCGCGTGCCTCAAAGAGATGGAGGACGTCGACTCCAAGGAGGCCGCCCGGGGCGCGTTCGCGCCACAGACCTGTGTCGTCCGACTCCGCGACGAACCTGACATGGAGACCGCCGTGTACACACACGCCGCCGAGCTGGACGACGCCACCATCAAGTCCTTCTCCGACTACTCACACGGCGCGCCTCTGCTGGACTCCGGGTCGATGACACCCAAGGGCGCACTCGTTGTTCTGTAAACAAGCGTCAACAGGACACCACCACACATTTGTATTACCATCGTCCACACACACTACGGGCACCCGAGAGAAAAAAAAATACACACACACGCGTGCCCGCTCTGTGTCTTACTCGTCGTCGTCGTCGTCGTCATCAATGACACGTCTCTTTTTTGTGGTGAGGGGTAGCACACCGTCACTGCCGTCGTCGTCACTGCCACTGCCACTGCCACCGCCACTGCCGCTGCCACTGCCACTGCCCCGTTTCAAGGTGCGTGTAAGCTTCGTCTGTGTCTTCGGTGTCGGAGGGGGTTTGCGCGACGGCTTGAGGACGACGCCTGCGTGTGGCCTCGTTTCGAAAAAGGTTCGAATATCATGATCCTTGTCGGGCGGTGTGCGACGTGGCATGTCTTCGACGTCGTCGTCCTCGTCCTCGTCGTCGTCGTCGTCGTCGTCGTCGTCGTCGTCGTCGTCGGTGGCGGCACGCGGCGTGCCCGCGTGGCTCTCGTAGTCTATAGCCACAAAGCGTGAAATGCGGCTGTCGAACACCGCAGGTGTTGCGAAGTGGGTCAGGACCAACGGGACGACCGCGCGGATGGGAGCCGGTGCCTCCCGAAGTGGCGGGATGCCGGACGTCTCGGACCCCCCGCACGACATCGCAAGGGAGTACGGCGCACACATGACCTTGAACACCCCCTTCTCGGGGAGCCACACCATCACCAGCACAATCATGACGGTGGTGGAGTCGATGTCCGGGTCCACGCAGTGGATGTTCGTCTCCAACCAGCTCAAACTGCCGGGCTCGAGAGACTGGACGGCGGTGGGTGCCATCGTGAACACCCCGACGACGCCCCTCGTCGTTGGGTCCGCCGCCGCCTGCAAAAAGTCGGCCACAAACCCGGCCGGGTTGCGAACACCCTCGCTCGACCCGTGGACGCGACACGTCGACCCCGTCGTGATACCCACCATCATCCCACACGCCGCTTCCATACTCTGGAAGACACACCGCTGACAGATCGTGATCCACATCTGGGCCGCCGCGCTCTTCTGCGACGGCGTGTCGAACAAGTCGGTGAGCCAACCCGAGTCGGCGCCCGCGTCGAACCGGCTCCGGCCATCAACCGTCACCTCCCCACGACTGATCGGCGGAGGTGACGCCAGGAGCAGCGCCTTCCATACACCCCTCAGAACGTCAAACGGCGTCCCCCCACCCGGCTTCGGGGACCTCCAGTCTGGCAGCGCCAACGACTCGGCGTCCATCCCAAGACACCCCAGCATCATGCGCCCCATGGCGCTGGCGCTGGCAGGGTTGTACGCCAACACCGCCCGCGTCGAGTTGATGGCCTGCTCTACGTCGGTGGGATGGAACCCGGCGGCGCTCAGGAACCACGCAATCCGGTTTGCCCACAGGAGACCAGGAGAGACAAAGACGCGCAGCATCGATGCGTCCGTCGTGTGGTTTTGAATGGCCATCGGGGCACGCTCCATCGCGTCGTTGCCGTCCAGCGCCGTCTGGACCTTGGTCGGAATGTCCGTAGTGCCCCCGCCGCCTTTTCCGGGGACCTCACCCGGCGCCCATTTGGCGCCGATAAACCGACGGAGAAACTTTGGCGGTGACAGCCCGCACAGCTTAGGGGTGTCGTCCATCGCAGACCAATGACCTGCTGCCGGGACACAATGGAGCGTGTATACAAATTCACGTCGTCCGGGCAGTCCCTGGCACTCACATACCCCCTGGCACTCACATACCCCCTGGCACTCACATACCCCCTGGCACTCACATGCAATAGAATCGATTGGTACGCCTACCGCTCGTATGTATGTACGGCCCGTCTCTGGCGTTGAATTGTCAGACACGGGGGGGGATGGTGCGCGCACTGGCGGTGGTCGCCGCCCTTGTCTTTGTCGTGGCCGCGCGTGTAGCTGCCGACGAAAACATTGGAGTCCTTACCGCGACACTTGACGGGGCGTTGGTGACGGACGGGGTGTCGCTGGACATGCAGGTCGACGACTTGGGCGCCGGCCCCCTGTACCTCGCCGCGACGGAGTGGAGCACCGGAAACCCGGCGTGCAACCTGTACCAACGCCTTCGGGAGGTGGGGTCGGGGGTGTACGTCGGGACGGCGTCGTCGCCATACGACGCTAGTGCTATGGGCGGCGCCCCCGGCGCGGGTGGACACTTCACGGAGTCGGGGGTGGTGCTAGACTCTGCCATCGCCTCCGCGTTTGTTCTTGGGACACACCAGGTAGAGTTCAAGATGGTGTGCTACTCCACGACCGACCCGACGGGCGCACCAGAGTCGTTCAACGCCTTTTCCTCGACGCCCGCCCGCGTTCCGGTGTACACCTGTGCATGGGCGCCCGCCTCCGTCGGGCCCGTGACAGCCGGGACTGGCACGGGGTGCTCCAGCGTCCAGCCTGGTGCCAGCTGCCCTATTGTGTGTGCCGACCCGGCAGTGAACATCGTTCCGTCCGTGACGGCGCTCGTCTGTGGGTCTGTCCAGGGGGAAGACATCGAGCCCACGGTGGGGGCCGGCTTCGACTACGCGTCGGGCCCTCTGTGTGCGACGGCGGGCTGGGGGACGCTGGTCGCCCCTGTTCACAAGTCCGAGACTGACCATGCAGGCGTCGCCGTTTCCATCCCACTCCAAGGCGTCGTGGACGCGTCTGCCCACGCCGTGTCGGGTGGTCTCACCATTCGGGCAACGTCGTTGGGAGACGGCGTCCCCCGCGGCTCCGTCCCTGTCCCTGCAGACGGGAACATGACGAACGGGGCCATGAACCTGGACCTCGTGCTCAGAGGCACCCCCCTGCGCGCCACCGACATCGTCCTCGACCTGGTGTCTGACACAGAGGACGTCGTTCTGGCGACCACCGTGCTTAACACCGGGAGCTCTGCGTGGGCGTGGACGGCCGTCCCCTGTCCCTGGGACGACATCCCAACAGCCATGATGACACCGCGGAGGTGTGGGCCGCTCGACCACTCCCCCAGCGCGCCGTGGAGGTGCGTCGTCGACTGTGTGCCCGTCGACGACACCACAGACAGGGTCGTGCACATGATGTACCTGCCGTCTCTTGTGTGCAGTGGCGGGGAGTGGTTCACCGAGACACTGGACTCGTCAGTGAATCAGGCCGGGTGGGAGCAGGCGCCGGGGCCTGCGGTGGAGGACGGCACAGCCGCGTCAGCGGCGGCGCTTGGGACGGTATGTATCGACGAAGGGGTGGCACAGGGACTTGCCGGGGGAGGGATCAACAACGCCGTCGAGACGACGCTGGCCGTGGCGGCGGGCGAAGACAACGGCGACCCTCTTACCGCTACGGCGCTGGCCGTGACCCTCGTCGGAGGGGTGCCTTCGACCGAGATGCAGGCAGGGGGTGTCACGGCACTCGCAACGGTTGTCGTCGACAGTGTTCGGTACGCGCCCACGTCAAAAGACCCCGACGGCGTCCACATTGAAACACTGTGGCAGCCCTGGGGGGCGATGATGGCGGTTGTTGCGGCGGGTGCGTCCGGGGGAGCCTCCACGAACGCATGGGCGTCGGGCGGTTGGCTACGCCACGTCCCCACAGACGACGACTTCGGGTCGGCGCCCGTTCTCAACCCAACCCCAAACATTCAGGTAACTGTCACAGACGTAACCGCCTGGGGCGGGCAGGGCCCCGCCACGGTCCATGTCACCATCACGATGACAGACCCGCCGCCGGGGATCGACGCAGGGTGGACGTTCATTGACGTCTTTGTCGACGGAGTTGTTGCGTCGGCCACTGATGGGTGGGGCGTGAGGTGGCCGGCTCCCGGCGCAACCACCACCACCAACACGTCGCTTGACGTCGATACAAGTCCCATTCACAACGCCACTGCAGTCCTGCGTGCCGGAAGACACTGGGGATCCCAGCTCGTTGACGTCGCCAGTGGAGTCACTCTCCCGCCGCCGTCACCGTCGTCCTCGCACACGCCGTCCCCGACGGCGTCACAGACACCATCCCCGACGACGTCACACACAGCGTCGACCACCGGGTCCTCGTCGCCATCGCACACCCACTCACGATCGTCGTCGCACACGCCTTCCGTGACAACGACGCCGTCATCCTCCCAGACATCAACACAGACATCTTCACAGACCCCGACTCTGTCTGCAACATCAACGGCGTCGGGTACAGTGTCGCCGACGCCGTCCGGCTCCCGGACCCCATCCGGGTCGCCGACCCCCACTTCCACCACATCCCCGTCTCCAAGTGCGTCACATTCCCCGACACACTCCCCGTCTGCAGGACACTCGCCGTCGTCCTCCCGCTCGCCGTCCCGCTCGCCGTCCCATTCGGCGTCTGCATCGGCGTCTGCATCGGCGTCGGCGTCAGCGTCAGCGTCGGCGTCGGCGTCGGCGTCGGCGTCGGCGTCGGCGTCGGCGTCGGAAAGTCAAACCCCGACCGCGTCGTCTTCTCCGTCCGGTGATGTGCCGGTGGGTGTCGTCACACTCGTCGATCATCCGTTGCCAAGTGCCACGGCGTCGGCGTCAGCGTCGGCGTCAGCGTCGGTGTCAGTGGTCTCCATCAGTTCTTCAAGCGGCAACATCGGGCTCATTGTTGGTAGCTCTGCCGGCGGCGTTGTGTTTGTGGCGGCATCTGTGGCTGCCGTGGCATACCTGGTTCGTTCAAGGAGAACAAAGAACTATACAAAGCTTCGATAGGATTCACGTTCGGACACGTAGGGTTTTGAGGAGTGCTTCAAGGAACTGTATGGCTCCAGACTGTCCTGGTAGTGGGATCTTCATAATATCCGATACGTCTTGGCTTGTCCCTCTCGTCGTCGCGGCCATTGTTGGCGGTATCCCGTCTTCGTCATTGTCGTCGGCATACAGCGCGCGTGTCGCAGACGCCCCGCCGATACTTCTTCGGATCTCCATAATTCTCTTCACGTGGGGATGCAGCATCACGAACTCCACCACGTCGCGCTCCACCTTTTCCCCTGCGCCAAACACAATCACGTTCTGGAAGTACAGGATCCCCATCAACAGAAGCAGTGGGACGTCAGGCTGGACGGCAAGCGCCGTCCACACGAGGACGTGTGTGAGCACGTACGCCACGTGTACATCCACGCGGTGGCGAGGAAAGTGGATGCCGAGGATGGACCTGTCCTCGCTAGACGCCGCCCCGGCTCCCCCTCGACGACGACGACGGAGTGCCCCGCCAGGCTGCTGCTGCTGCTGCTTCTGCTGCTGTTGCTGCTCGTCGACCCGTACCCCGGACTCCATGTCCGCACTGCCGCCGCCTAGAGACAGGTCCATCGCGTGGAGACTGCGCCCTTTGGTACTACTCGACACGATGCACGCCAACAGGCTGCCCATCGACACCGTCATGACGGCGTGGGTGGCAAGAAGCGTTGTGGTAGGGAACGACGCTAAAAGGGCGGCAAGTGCCACCCCCGACGTCGGAGCAGCGAGGATCGTTGTCATCCACAGCCAGGCATTCGACTTTGTTGCCGTCGCCAGGCCGTACGTGATGAGGACTGCCAGCGCCACACACGACAGCGACGCGGTGCGGCTGCCACCGCCACCGCCACTGCCCTGCACAAGGACCAAGATGCCCGTGACGGCCACCACGACCCGTGGCTGGAGGTACACCATCGACACATGGAACCCGTTTGTGAGGTAGGCCGTCGGGGCGAGGCGATTATCATCGGCCCGCCCGAGTGCCGTGTTGTTCACCCGTCGGAGTGTGGGGGTTGGGGACAGGATGCACCACGCCGCCGGTCGGTTCAGCCAAAAAAAAGACAGGTACAAATCAAGCACGACCAGGATAACAACCGAAGCAAGGAACCACACGGTTTCCATTGTTTTTTTCTGGGTGGACACACATACAAACGCCGTGTCTTCTTCTGTATACGAAAACTCCCCTCTTTGCTGCCGGTCGACTGACTGACTGGCTACTCCGTCACCCTGCCCTTGGACGGGGGGAGTTGGGCGTTCAGCGCGTCGCGCGATGCCGCTGCCGCCTCGGTGACAATGTCCGCAATGACGGCGGGCGTCCAGTCGTTGAGGACGTTCACAAGGACAGAGCCCTTCGGTGGCGCAGTTGCAACTTCCTTCGGGTTCGATACCGTCGACTTACGGCCGCCCAGCTCCTTCTCCATAGCCCTCGTGACATCCCGGCGTGTGAATGTAGGGATGTCAACTTCCCCAGACGCCAACTCGGCGTCCGTCGGGATGCCGTCTCTGCGCCACGTTGCGGCCAGGTTGGGAACCGCCTTTTCCGCCATCCAACGAGCAACGACAACCGGGACCGTGTTGTTGACGGACCCCTTGTTGTACTTGGCCGGGTCGTCGGCGACCCGGACGCACACCTGTGTCGTCTCAGGCTGTGTCGTGCCGTCGAACGCGCCGATGCGGCGACGCTTCGTCTTTTTTGTTGGCACCTCGCCCTCTGTGTCCGCGTCTGCACCTGCGCCCGCGCCCGCACCTGCGCCTGCGCCTGCACCGCCTACCGGTCTCTTCTTCAGTGCTGGTGCACCCGGGTCCACTGTCAGTGTCGCCGTCGTCTTGTCCCCACGAGACACGAACACGACCTTCCCGATGCCCTTGAGCTGGTCCGCAATCTCCGCCTCCGACGCGCCGGACTCCGTCAGGGTCTTGAATGCGTCACAGAGGGCCTTGTTGGCCGTCATGTGAGCGGCGTGAGCGGCGTCGGCCTTCGCCTTGATCTGGGTGTACTTTGTGTCCTTGCGCGAGTCCTCGATCGCCGCCGTGGCCCCGGCGAGTGCCGTGACGACACGGGTGTCCGACACGACGTCACCAATCGCACTTGCGTGCACGGCCGCCGCGTACCGGGCATCCTCTTGTGCCCGGAGGCTTTCGGTGGCTGCAGAAATCACGGCGTCGGTCATCATCTTGGATGGAATAGTTGGTCGGGTGTGTATAAACCACGCACCGCTGTATACATTCCCAGCCAGGACCCCACCCCCCAGAACGCACATGGCCGAAAGTCTGGAACGCACATCGTCGCCGTCGCCGCCAACGACGCGTCGGTGGACCACGTACGAAGACATGGTCAGGGTGTGCCGGGCGATACTGGCGGACTGGAACGCAGACCCTGGAGCCTTCGACGACGCGACGGAGAGCGACAACGACGACAACAGACTGTGCCAGTGTGGCGGGTGTGGCCCCGTCCACCTTGGCCCCAACGAGTTTGACGAAATGGCGGAGATGGTCAGGAAGGAAACGAGCCCGGCCGCCCCACCTCCGTCCCCGTCGTCCATCAAGACGTCTCCCATCACGATTCCCAGGAAGCTGACGACGTGACGCTGGGAACGGCGAGAGAAGACGTTGGCGACCCACAAAAAAAAAGAGATTAAAAAAAATACAGTCCGATGTCTCATTGTGTGTGTGTCGGCGGTCAACCCCAACGCCCACTCACTTGGACAGCCCGTGGTCCGGGAGAACAAACAGCGACGCGTCGTAACAGAAAAGCGACCCGGTGACAACAGTCTGGAACGTCGTGCAGGAATTCCCGTTCGCGTCGACGCGAGTCGACGGGCAAGCGGTCGTTTTGCACCGCACACCCTGGAGAACGTGTGTGTGCGGCGGCGGCGTTGACAGCTCGTGGTCGTGTAGCCCGTCGAGTGTCGTCTGAAGGATACACGGCATCGTCGCACAACCAACAACGAGTCTGTTCACGAGACTGTCGATGGCACTCCTCGCTTTGCTGGCGAATCCATCGGACGTAATGCCCTCCTCGGCATCGAATGCAACCGCGAAACGAATCGGATGGCACGAGACGGTCACCGTACTGGAGGCGTCGACGGCGAACGAAAACGACGGGCCATGGCTGGCGTCTCCACCGCGCGTAATCCTCAGGGGGGTCCCGGCGGAAAGCTTCTCCAGGCATAGCTCTTTTGTTGTCTCGTCATCTTTGAACGCGGCTTCTACCGCCGCAATCTGCTGTTCGGGGGAAATCACGATGTCGTCGCCACCCGAGCCATCACCTTCTAGTAGACGACAAAGCGTCATCACATCGATGACGTCTGCCACATCGTCGGCCCTCGACGTCGTCGCCATTGGAGCGACGACACGTATAAAACTACACATGCGTAAGACCGTGGTTTATACACAATGTACACACAAAAGACCGGGGTGTATTCAATCGGGTGCATCACTCGGCGATGATTGTCTTACAGGTGGGGCACTGGGTGCGCTTTGGGCCGCCTTCCGACCGCTGCTGGACCTCGTGCCAGTGCTGGATGCACGCCTTGTGGAACACGTGCGACTTCTTGGTACCTGTGCCGCACGCCACGTCCCACAGACTCTCCGCGCCGTCCTTCGCCTCGAAAGACCCCAGACAAATCGCACACACCTCGCTCGGAGTTTCCATGAGCTCCTTCGCGGCGGTTGCCGACGGCGGCCCACCACGAAGCCTGAACTCCCTCCTCGCTCGACCCCCTGTCCGGAACGGAGGAATCATCCCGATGTGGTCCACGAAGAGTCTGCCCGGTGCAACCCCACCAGGGATGTTTGCCATGAGAGCCGTCAGTTGGTTGGTGAACTGGTCCACGCCGTTGCGAATCTCAGCCCGGGCGTCCTCACTCAGCCGGTCGTCATCGAACGGACCCACCATCCCTCGTGGAGCCCCGGCCTGGAACGCGGCATGGATAACGCCAAAGAACCCAACGTCCTGGCGGCTTCTTCGTGGCGGAGGACGAAGAGGTAGGGCGCGGGTGAGCATGGCGTTGAGTTGGGTCGGCGGGCCACCACCAATCCCACCCGTTGTCGGCCGCGGCACTTCAAACGGAATGTCACCGTGCGTCCCCACGCCGGTGTCGTCCTCTGCTAACACCGCCGCAATCGCAGCGTCTGTGTCCCCTGCAGCCAACGCCGCCGCAAACTCTGCGTCCCGCCTTTCTGCTGCTGCTGCAGCGTCATCGTCATCGTCATCGTCGTCTTCATCTTCATCCGTCAGTTCCACCGGCGCCGACAGCGTGCCGTCAAGGTCGGCCTCGCCATACGCTAGACGTCGACGCTGCAAAGGGCGGCGACTGCCGGCGCTCGTGTCGTCTCTCGAGCGGGGCGCAGTCCGCAAGCCGGAAGCGTCTCTGTGTGTTTGTCGTCGCGACGGACCACGTCCCGACCGGGTCCTCGATGCTCTAGCCGCTCGGACCATCCGTCGGCTTCTTTCGGTGAGTCGATTCGTCCGAAGCTGGCGCGCTAGGCCGGTGCCGTTGTTGTCGTCGTCGTCGCTGTCGAGGTAGTGATCCACAGACGCGTGCATCAGAGAAGAAAAAAACCCCACACAGAAACGGTGCCGGGCTGGGTGTGTGCATGTACCCTCCAATCCAAACCACATCGTCTATACACCCCTCGTGGCTTTCAGTGGAATGTGGCCAGTGTACGTTCCGGACTTCACATGTCAATTTTTTTCGTTCATTTGTGTGTGTGTGGGTTCTAGACGGCGACGTCCCGCCACACGTTCTTGTACCGGATCATCAACACGGGCACAATGTCGCCTTCGTGCCGCGCGATGATGTGGACGGGGCACTCCGGGCGGTCCAGATTGACGGTCCTCGCGGCGGTGTTCCCAGACTCGGGGACGACGGTCAGGACGCGACACACCAGAATCGTGCGCGTGCCCGTCTCGTCTGGAGCAGCGAACTTCCGGAACGACGCGTACGGAAACGACGTCGTGGTGTAGTGGCCACGGTCGAACGCCGCCGCGCCACTGTTGGCTTTGGAAAACACGGAGCTGAACCCTCGGTTGTGCTCGTCCATCCCAATCGCAACCCCTGCATGGAACCCCGTCCCGTGCAGGGTCGTCAGCTGCATCGGGCCCGGGGCGTCCTCCGGTCGCGTCTTCTGCATCACGTTCAGGAAGTGTGTCATGTGCGTCGACATCGTCACCGGGTTCCGGATCTCAAACACCCGCAGCATCGATACCGACGGAATCTTGCCGTGATATGGCTCCGCGTCGTGCAGCTGGGACACAAGGAAAGCGTGCATCGCACGGAACATCGGGTGGGACACCCCCAACGGCTTGAAGACCGGCTCGCACACCGTCTCCTCCCGAGCCCCAGCATCCAACTTGTCACTCGAAACCAAGTGGTCTGAGAAGTGTTTGTATGCCCTCCCCCACTTTCCTCCCGGTGGTCGGTGGCGCCGCCGGAGCTTTGTTGGTCTTGATGAAGCCGCCGCCTCCATCACATCGTCGTCCTCGTCCTCGTCCTCGTCGTCCTCGTCGTCCTCGTCCTCGTTTCCTTCGCGATCCGCGTTGGAGAACCTTGCCCTCTTTCCACGGTTGCGGTTGGTGGCTACAGGCGACCTGAAGGGGGCTGGGGCCGGAGCTGGAGCTGGAGCCGGGGGCAAGGCAAGAGCCACACTGAAAACGTCTGGCGCAGCCAAAGGCGCACCGACACCTTTGTCTGTCTCTGGTCCAGGCGTCGAAAACAGCATGTCGTGCCCAGGCAACCCCATGTCTGCCGCGCCGGCGTCATCCCACCCCGTGTGAAGCAGGTCCAGCACCGACGGGTCCGCCTGTCCAATCCACGCACACACGTCCGAGTCAGGAGCCCCGAACCTGGCCGGCTGAACCCAGCCCGGCGCCCAGTCTGCCGGGACATTCCCTTCGATCATGCTCGCGTCGGCCCACGCCGCGACGTCTCCGCCGTACACCTCCCCCGCCGTCCGGACGTCGGGGCCGAGCCGGTGCAAGTTGCCAATGTCTGTCTGGGTGCCGTCGGCGTCCCTCTTGATCCACACCATCTTCGAGACGTTAAAGTCGATGCTCGTGACGCCAAACAGCGTCGTCACCATGGACGTGCTGAGAGTGACGACGACGTCCGGCTGGAAGGCGGTCGCCGCCTCCACCGAGATGAACCGGCGCTGGAATGCCGCCTCCAACACCCCGTGCATCCGGAACGTCGCGAGACAGTCCTTTGTGTTGACAGTGTGGGCAATCAGTCCACGGTTCAACCACGCCGCCGTCCACGTCGGGGGGAAGTAGATGCGTCCACACCCCATCGGCGGGCGGTACGTCGAGTCCAGCATGCGGCTGGCGATGGGGCCAGGGGGGCGGAAGTTGGGACGATTGAGGACCGTGCCCGGGGACGTAACCTGATTCAAGATCTCTTTGGCCGCACACTCTTGCTTTTCCGACAGTCGGTGAAACGTCGAGTTGGTCGCCGCGTCGGCCGCAGCAGCCGCCGTCGCAGCGTCGTCTCCAGTCTTGATCATGCGACTGAGGAGCACAAGCGCCGCCTTTTCGCCACCCGATTCCAGCACCGCCTTGGCCGCTGCAAGACTGCACGACGCGATCGGCTGGTGGTCCGCCAAAATACCGGGCGTCAACATCGGAGGTGTCAACAAAACCGTCGACGCGCCTGAGCCCGCGCCTGCTCCTGCTCCTGCCCCTGCCCCTGCTCCTGCCCCTGCTCCTGAGCCTGCGCCTGCACCTGCGCCTGCACCTGCGCCTGTGTCTGTGTCTGTGGTGGCCGGCGGTTTGCGAGAGAGGGTCAGTCCCAGGTTCCGGTTGGCCGTCGTAATGCTGATGAAGTTGATGTCTCCACTGGCAGACAGCATCAAGTAGCGGTAGGCGGTGTTTTTTTGGGCTTCGCCGGGTGTCGTCTTGGCGCCGGACACCCGGATGCTTCGTGGACAGAAGCACAGCACCGCCAGCTCCGGCTCGCGCCACATCGTCTTGGGGTGGCCCGGGATGGCGTCGGCTCGCACCACGCCATCTTTTTTTGTTGCCCTGGGGACAAGGGTGGAGCGACAGGCCATGAACCCTTTCGTCGTCCTCGACGTGCCGATGCTCGTGATCTCCAGCGTGTGGTCCGCGCCACCTTGAGGCACACAGAAGCACTTCAGTTTCTCGATGCTTTCCGCCAGCGTCTTCGTGTCGGCGTCGGCGTACATGTCGTACACCACACGAGCCACCCGTTGGTTCCTCAAGTATGGCTCCTGCACGCCGTCTCCCCCCTCCCCGCGCACCATCTCCCCGGCAACCACTTTCGCCATCGCCTCTGCCGCGGCGGTGTCATCGGGAGTCTTTAGTATGAACCTGCGGCGCACGCCAGACGTGAGGCTGAACCGCTGGAACTGGCCAGGTGCCGTGGACTCAATGGCGGTCTTAATGCCGGCTGGGACCGGAACTCGGGCCATGACACACACACACCCTGTCGTACGATGATAAAGAACCCCCCCCCCGAGTCATGCTACCCGTCTATACACATCAAACCAACACGTGTTGGGCACAACAACCCAACAGCACAAACTGATCATTTCATGTATGTGACACAAACTGGACACCGTTCCCCGCGTCGAGCCCGAACGCCTGGATCAGTTCGTCGAGGCACGCCTTGGAACCTGGCTGCCACAGCTGGAGCACCACCACCACGTCCTGAAGCCGCGCACGGCTACGAGACTCCCCGAGCGCCTTCATCATCGAGTGCGTCGTCCGACTTACGGCACATATCACGTCAGTCACCAGGTCCTTTGGCTCTCGCATCTCCAGCGCGCCCTTCGTGAACCTCACCCGGTCCAGCACGGGACCGTCGTCGTCCGACCGACCAGACGTGATGAAGTCTCGGAGGGCACGGTGTGGGCCTTCCGTCGCGCCGCCGACAAGCCCCGACGACACCAACGCCTCCATCGCGAGGATGAGCGCCGTGTACGGTTCTGACTCCTCCGTGTCGGCGGGAGACAAACTCATTTGCTCCTGTTGGTGTTGGTGCTGGTGGGCGACGAGACGCGACAGACCTTTTTCACCCTGTGCGTCTACATCGTGCCATGAACAGTGGTGCTTATGATATTGGCTACCGTAGATTACCTCGAAAACGCCCGCGAGAGGAGACTGCCGGCCCGGATCGGAGGCGACGACATGGCGCCCGGTCCCGCCGGAGACGGACTCATTCCGTCTGGGAGGTCTTCTCCGATCGATTCGAGGAGGTACGGACCACGCCGCCACTGGTGGGACAGACCCACACACCACAGCCCGTTGTACGTCGTCCCGAGCTTGAGCACCGTGTTGCGCGGTTCCGCGTTGATGGCGCCGTGCACCCACGGCTTCAGTAGCTCGGGTGTGATAGAAACACCGCGAGACAGCAGGGCGTCGATGACAGCGTCCAGTTCCTGGAGCAGGCTGTGGATCGCCCCCATAAGCTCCGGGTCGGGGAACAGGGTCCACACACGGACCTGGGTCGCAGGCAGACCAAGTGACGCCTGGCGGGAACGCCAGGCCATGACGTCCGCTCTGTTGCTCTCGTCGACCCACTTGTCGTCGTCGATGTATCCCACGCCAAGGATGGCGGCCGCAGGCCCGCCGGGTCGTCCGGCGCCCAACACCTCCAGGTTCCACGTGCACTGCACGATGTACGACGCACGCGGTGTCAGGTCGGGCAGGCCGTGGGCGGGGTTGTGGTGTGGCGGCCGCCAAAGCGACTTGAACTCTGCAATCGCGCGGTCCGTGCCGCTGCCGTCGGCCCGAGACAGAACAAGCTCGCCGTCGAGAGACGCCAGTCGGTGGGGGAAATCCACGTGGGAGTACACGCCACCAGGGAAAATGGTCGTTGCCAGGTCGACCGACACCCGCTGGGAGATTGTCCTCTCCGTCGCTGTGCCTTTGGCAACGGCCCGGTTCGTTTCTCCGAGGTCGACGTCGAGCCGGGCCCTGCGCCGGCCCTCCGCTGAGTGCACAACGGTGCGCTCCCTCGCCCGTGCGGCGTCCATCGCGTCCCGCACACGCGCCTTGACGTCGAGTGGGCACAGGTCCTTGTCCGGGTCGCGGCCCTGGGCAACAAGAGACGCCGCCATTGCACGCTGCACGCGGCGTGTCGTCGCACGCTGACGAGCAATCTTGAACCAGGCAACCTCCGGAGCGTCAAACCCCAGCCCAACCAACGTCGCGACCCGGCTTCCAGACCGACGCTCGGCGTCCGAGTGGCTTGCAAGCCACGCGATCGAGTGCTGGACCCCCGTTGCGCCTCGGAGCTGGGTAGTCGCCGTGTCGTCCGTGAACACGCAACTCGCAGGGGAAATCGACGGCGCGTCCTGCTCGGCACTCCACATCGTCGGTGACACCGGTGACCACCTGGCAACGAACTATCCCCTCCGTCTATACAATTACTCGCTGCCACAGCACACAGCCCGACCCGTGTGCCGCCACCCTTGTGCCCAGACGTGTGGGTGACGCACCCATAAGGTGTTCCGGGGCACAGGATGGACGGGCGACGTGCCGCCAGCACCCCAAAAAATGTCACTGTAAATGTTGAAAAAGAAAAGAAAAACACCGCACTGGACGTCGAATACTTCCTGCTCAAAACACG
>Ga0209504_1000456_pt1 | contig 35808 bp, 32 predicted proteins | sample COGITO_mtgs_1005_FD_184791 | JGI IMG/M metagenome (GOLD analysis project Ga0209504, IMG submission 184791) | Pelagic marine microbial communities from North Sea - COGITO_mtgs_100511 (SPAdes) (version 2) | ecosystem: Environmental > Aquatic > Marine > Epipelagic ...
CCAGGAAGCCTTCAGGAGCGCTCCGGGAACACCAGGAGCCTAGGCTGACTATATAGCTAATCAGCAAATTGACCACATGATCATATGTAGCTCTAAGCCGATCAGAGCCATAGAGAGACTAAGAGACATGATCAGTCTAAGAGACGCCAAGAGCACCAGCGCTTAGGCGCCTAAGCTTAGGGAGCCCACAGTACCGAGTCCACTTCGAGTTACTTAATCACCAAACCAGACCAAAGGGATCCCAGTACCCAGAGACACCAGAGCTCCAGAGTCACCAGGAGTCCCAGAGCGTATATGCGTCTTAAACACCATGGTTCACACATAAATACGCGATTAACTGTGGTGGGGCGGGGTGAAGCGCCGAATTATATAGGTAGACCTTAAAGAAGTATATTAGCTATAGCTTTATTTTCGATGTCATCTTTGGGCGTTAATTATTACACCCCGGGGCCACTAGGCTTCAGGGTCACTCAAACCTCTCAAAGGACTCAAATGATACCCCATCTAATTACCCCAGAACAGAGAGTACCCCAAGCCAGACAGGCCCTGACAGACACGCGATCATTTTCTAATGTCGCCGCGTCCCAAAAAATTGGGTCCCCGGGGGACAAGTACATTTTAGGCCCGACGGGGGTAACTTAGATTTCGCGCGTGATTTAGATGCTATAAGGTCTCAGACCACTCAGAGTACCCAGATAAATGATCATACAATTAATTAACAGAACCTTACAGGGCTCAGAGTACCCAGAGGACCAGCGAACCAATTAGAGTACACAGAGTGATGTGTCTTACACTTACTTACTGACACAACTAACTTGTCAATGACATAGACCCAGTCTAGACCCTACAGACCCTCAGAGACGGGCGACGTCCTCCGTGCCCTACTATGTCTCACGTTCACGTGAATGGTATTTAGAGACTAACCCCATGGGGTATACGGCAAATTGAACCCGCGGCTCGACCGCTTGGTACCGAGTGATCGTGACAGGTATCAGTCCTCCGGGGGTCCAATGGCTTCCAACGAAAGTGGGATAGGGATTAAGGCTAGTGAGGGGCACCGTGCTGAAATTTTCCCCAGAATCTAATTTTCCCAGAGACCTTTAATTACTATGAGAGATGAAACAAATCAGCAAGTGACTAATATAAGGATTATTATATTAAATATTAAACAATGATAGGAAAAGTAAAAGACGGTCAAAAAGAGGTTAAATGCATGAACCATGACCCAGAAAACTCAAAATGGGGCGAATACGCACCAGATGGTGGGTGTGATGAAACTCTTTTTATTGACGCCAAGTCCACTGCTGGTCTATGTTGGAGATGCACATCTAGAAGTGTCACCAACATGAGAGGCACCCAATACAATGATGAATCAGAATAATATTAACGTTCAATAAAATAAAAATGGACAAATTTAATGATGACTACCTACGAAGTCTAGAACAGAAATACAGTGAATTGATCAATCCTAACAAAATGATAGAGTTGTTTAACACTGATCAAGAATTTAAAGAATGGGCCGAGATGGGTACACCTGAAGATATTCGCGCAGCATTGATAGCTTTTGAGAAAGAGGAACTATTTAATCATTGCATTATTCTTAAAGAAGTTTTAAGTACCAAAGAAAAATGAAAATAGCACTTATAGCACATGATAACAAAAAAGCAGATATGGTGGCTTTCGTTTCTAAGCGCCTCGATTTTTTTAATAGGGATGGCTTGTCTATCGTGGCAACCGGCACTACTGGTAGCCACGTTCAGCATGCTGGGATTCACAATGTGGAGTGTGTTGCTAGCGGTCCGATGGGAGGCGACGCCGAAATCGCAGCGATGGTTACTCGTAATGAAATTGATCTCGTTATCTTTTTCAGGGATCCTCTTGGCAAACATGCCCACGATGTAGACATTTCAATGTTAATGAGAGTTTGTGATGTGCACGATTGTCCATTAGCAACAAATTATAAATCAGCACACATTGCTGTCAAATACTTTAAAAAGAAGTAATGAATAGAATTGAAGAACAATATCGAGGACTACTTGGAACTCTATTAGAAAATTCTATAGAAAAAGAGGATCGAACAGGAACTGGTACGCTTTCAGTATTTGGTCGTCAGATTCGCCATAATATGAAGGATGGATTTCCTTTACTAACCACGAAGAAAATGGCAGTCAAAACAATGATGACTGAATTAAAGTGGTTTTTGAAAGGAGATACCAATATCAAATACTTGGTTGATAACGGATGTAATATTTGGAATGGTGATGCATATAAGAATTATGCGAATATTGAATGTAATCCACCACACGACCATTCATTAAGTAAGAGTGAATTTATCAATCAAATTAAAACGAATGATGAGTTTGCTAAGAAATGGGGTGAGTTAGGTCCAATCTATGGTAAACAGTGGAGAGATTGGGACGGCAGACAAGAACGAGATGGTTCCTATGACATGAGCCTCGACCAAATCGCTAACCTAATATTTCTGTTAAAAAGAAATCCTGATAGTAGAAGATTAATGGTTAATGCTTGGAATGTAAGTGAATTACATGAGATGACTCTTCCTCCTTGTCATTATGGGTTTCAAGTTTATACGAGAAAAACTACAAGACAAGAAAAGATTGTAAACCCTGGAAAGTATAGAGCAATCTCTTTAATGTGGAATCAACGATCAGTAGATACTTTCTTAGGACTTCCATTTAATATTGCAAGTTATGCGGCATTACTTTGTTTGATTGCAGAAGAAGTCGATATGATTCCAGATCAATTAATTGGAAACTTAGGTGATGTTCATCTATATAAGAATCATGAAGATCAAGCAAGAGAGCAATTAACTAGAGAAATTTATGATTTGCCAACAATAGAATTTACTAATGTGAACCTATTAGATGGAGAATTCGATTATGAAATTAAAGACTATAAATATCACCCAACAATTAAAGCACCATTAAGTAATTAAAATATGCGTACTAAAATTCAAGAAAATATTAAAAACCTAATTCAATTGGAAATTGAAGCTATTCAAAGAATTCCAATTAATCATTCATTCGAACGTGCAGTTGATTTGATCAAAGAGCAAGTTCATGATTTAGGTGGAAAAGTAGTAGTCAGTGGTATGGGTAAAGCTGGCCAAATTGGAATTAATATTGCCCAAACTTTATGTTCTACTGGAACGCCTGCAGTTTACTTACACCCAAGTGAAGCTCAACATGGTGATTTGGGTATTTTATGTAAAAACGATATTCTAATTCTATTATCAAACTCTGGTAAAACTAGAGAGATTGGTGAGTTGATCATGTTGTCTAGAGTTTTGCACCCTAATGTAAAGGTTATTGCCATCACTGGTAAAACTAATAGTTTGTTAGCTGAAGAGTCAGATGTTGTATTACACACTGGTGATTCGGAAGAAATTTGTCCACTTGGACTAACTCCTACTATTTCAACTACACTCATGACTGTTATCGGTGATATTATTGTAGTTGAACTTATGAAGAAAATTGAGTTTACTAAAAAGGAATATTCTAAACGTCATCATAGCGGATATCTAGGACAAAAAAGTAAAGAAGAATCAAATCAATCAATGCCTAGTTTATTGGACACTTTGCCACCAAACGACTATCAATTAGATAACTAATGAAAATAATAGCAATTATTCCTGCACGTTGGGGTTCAACCAGATTACCAGGTAAACCATTAAGCGATATTAATGGTAAACCAATGATTGAGTGGGTTTATGAAGCTGTTAAGAAATCTAAAGTCGACAAAGTAGTAGTAGCTACCGATAATCAAAAAATATATGATAAGGTTTTATCATTTGGTGGAGATGTAATAATGACTAGTGATCAACATCAAACAGGAACTGATAGAATAATCGAAGCGTATGAACATTTCAAAGATGAATATGAATATGTTATAAACGTACAAGGTGATGAGCCAATGATCAATTCCAATGATATAGATCATATTATAAACTGTCTACAAAAAGATAAGTTTGCTATCGCAACACTAGTTGGTCCATTAGACACATCACAAAGAATTGATAGAAATACGGTTAAAGCTTATATAGATTCAGATAAAATAAAAATGTTTACAAGAAGTCCATTATATGGTTCACAAGTGTTTTTTAGGAGACATATAGGGATTTATGGTTTTAGTAGAAATATTATAAAGTCAATTTCTACTATGGACAAAACAGAAAATGAAATAGCAGAGAGTTTAGAACAACTAAGATGGCTAGATAATAAAATAAGTTTTAGTTATGCTATTACAGCAGGATTATATAAAGGCATTGATACACAAAAAGATTTAGATAACTATAAAACATTCTTAATTTAAAACTATGATTTTACCAGAAATACCGCACACTTCGCCATCATTCATAATGGCATATCAAATAGATGAGAAATTATGTGACATGATTGTCGAGAATTTTGAAGATGTTAAGAAACTAACACAATATGATAAAATAAGAGGTTATCATAGATTACCGGAATCTAAGTTAGATTCAGATATTTTAGAAAATTACACAGATGCTATTAAAAGCGCATTTGAAGCATATAAGAAAGAATATGAGTGGTCCGATATTATGACTGTTCCTTGGAGCTTTTTTCCACCATTTAATATTCAAAGATATGACCCGGGAGACGCATATAATCCAACACACATTGAAGAAGGTGGGCCCAGAAAAGGTAAGATTCAAAGAAAATTAGCTTTTACTACATATCTAAATGATATAAATGAAGGTGGAGAAACAGAATTTATTTTACAAGGTATTAAAGTTAAACCTAAAAAAGGTTTAACTATTATATGGCCAGCTGGTTGGACACATCCACATCACGGTATACCGGCACCAAATGAAGTAAAGTATATTGCAACAGGATGGGCAGGGTATCATATTAGACAAGAATAAGCATCTAATTAAAATAATAAAATATTAAATGTGAAAACCCTCTAACGAGGGTTTTTTTATGTGTAATCCTCAAGGAGATAAATAATAAAAGTATTAATTTCTAATAAACCATCGATGAAATTTAAAAAACTAACTGGTCCTCCTGATTTCGAATTAGGACCATATGTTAATCAAATAGTAGAAAGAAATAAAGGACTAGATATGCAAATATACTTAGGGTGCGATAGTCAAAATAAAGCACTTAAAACAGTATATGCAACAACAATAGTATTTCATATAGCTTCAACCGGCTGTCATGTGATATATAAGAAAGAAGAGGTTCCTGTTATACGTGATATGTGGACTAGATTATGGAAAGAAACTGAAAAATCATGTGAAGTTGCACTATATTTGAGAGAATACGGCATAGAAGTTTCTACTATTGATTTAGATTATAATACCGACCCGTCTAAAAAATCAAATAAATTGGTTAAAGCAGCGGTTGGATATGTAGAATCTTTGGGCTTTAAAGCGAGGTGTAAGCCAGATCTTTTACCGGGTGCATATGCAGCGGACAATATTGTAAACTAAATGAGAAGTATACATATAAATATAAATAATCAATAAGAGAATATGTCATTAGCAGACGGATACGAAAACGAGAAAAATAAAAAGGGTAATTCTAAGAAGAAGGCTACTCCATTTTTAGATGAATTTGGTGAAGATCTAACACTTGCCGCATCAGAAGGTAAATTAGATCCTATTATAGGCAGAGATAAAGAAATTTATAGAATTTGTCAAATTCTTGCTCGTAGAAAGAAAAATAATCCTATCATATTAGGTGACCCAGGTGTTGGTAAAACTGCAATAGTTGAAGCTATTGCTCAACGTATTGTAGATAAGAAAGTCGCTAGAGTATTAGTAAATAAAAGACTAATTTCTATTAATATGACAACAATAGTCGCTGGAACTAAATATAGAGGTGAATTTGAAGAAAGAATGAAAAACATCGTTGAAGAACTTAAAAACAACGATAACGTAATAGTATTCATTGATGAGTTGCACACTATTGTGGGTGCAGGTGGAGTTAGTGGTGCATTAGATGCTTCTAATATTCTTAAGCCTGCATTAGCGAGGGGACAAGTACAGTGTATCGGTGCAACAACCTTAGATGAATATCGTGAGAATGTAGAAGATGACGGGGCACTCACTAGAAGATTCCAGGAAGTGTTTATTAATGCACCAACTGTAGATGACACAATCGATATTTTAACACGAATTAAGCACAATTACGAAGAGTATCATTCAGTAGAATATACACCCGAAGCTATAGAAGCATGTGTTAGAATGAGTGATCGTTACATTAAACAACGCGAGTTACCAGATAAAGCTATTGACTTATTGGATGAAGCAGGTGCTAGAACACATTTAATGGAAGTTAAAGTTCCCTCTAGAATTAAAACTTTAGAAAAACAATCTGAAGAAATTAAAGAAAATAAGAAGAAAGCAGTAGAAGATCAAGATTATGAACTTGCAGCTAGACTTAGAGATGATCAAATTTCATTAGAAGGTAAAATAATTGAAGAAACTAGAATATGGGAAGAATCTCTAAAATTAACTAAAAGACAAATAACAGTAGCAGATATTGCTGAGACTATTTCTACCCAAACTGGAATCCCTGTTAATAAACTGGGAACAGATGATTTAAAGAGCATCAAAAATATGTCCAAAGAAATCAAAAATATGATCATTGGACAAGACAGAGCTGTTGATGCATTGTGCAATGTTATTAAAAGATCTAGAACCGGAGTTGCAAGCCACGGTAAACCAAGTGGATCCTTTATGTTTTTAGGACCAACCGGCGTTGGTAAAACAGAAACAGTTAAAGCATTAACAGAATATATGTTCGGTGATATTGATTCTATGGTTAGAATTGACATGAGTGAATATATGGAAAAATTTGCAGTGTCTAGATTAATAGGTTCTCCTCCAGGATATGTTGGATACGAAGAAGGTGGTCAGTTAACTGAAGCAGTAAGACGTAAACCATATTCAGTAGTATTGTTTGATGAAATTGAAAAAGCACACCCGGATGTATTCAATACTTTATTACAAGTATTAGATGAAGGTAGATTAACGGACTCAAATGGTAGAGTTGTAGATTTTACAAACACGATTATCATTATGACATCTAACGTTGGCGCAAGAAAAGTTTCTGATTTTGGATCAGGTATTGGATTCTCTAGTAGTTCTACTATAGCTGAAGAAAGTAAAAAGATGGATTCTATTATAAAGAAAGAACTGAAAAATAAATTTAGCCCAGAATTCTTAAATCGTTTAGATGATATTATTTTATTTGATCAATTACAGACTGAAGATATTTTAAAAATCGTTCAAATAGAATTAAATACTTTTTGTGAAAGAATGGCTATGGAAGGTTACTCTTTTAAATTTACCAAATTAGCAAAAGACTTTTTAGTTAAAGAAGGTTACGATCAAGCTTATGGTGCAAGACCAGTAAAAAGAGCAATTCAAAGATATGTTGAAGATATTGTGGCAGATGCTATTTTAGATCAATCTTTAAAAGCAGATAAAATCTACACTATTTCTAAAAACAAAGATGAGGATAAACTTTTTATTAAATTATAGTATAACTACTATAAACAAATAAGAAATGACAGACTTTTCAAATACATTTAAAGGATTAATACAAAAAATTAATACACACGGCTTGATCTCTAAACCAAGAGATCTTCAAGTTAAAGAATTTCTTTTAGATAGAGTTGATATAGACCCAACTAAACCTATAGCAAATTTTGAAGCCAGAACTTTTAATTGGAAATACTTTGCAGGTGAAATGGCGTGGTACTTACACAGAGATACAAATATTGATTATATCAATAATTTCTCTGGTTTTTGGAAAGGTATTACAAATCCAGGTACTAATGAAATTAATTCTAATTATGGTGCTTTAGTTTTTAACGATGAACAAATAGGATGGGTTATAGATTCACTTTTAGCCGATGTTAACAGTCGCCAAGCGATTATGTTCTTTAATCAACCTAAGTTTCAATTTAAAGGTAATAAGGATTTTGTATGTACAATGTATGCTAATTTCTTTATTAGAAATAATAAATTGAATATGAAAATTCAAATGAGGTCCAACGACATATTTTATGGATTAACATTTGATGCTCCATTCTTTTCATTTTTAATGCAAACAATTTATCTTATTCTTAAAAAGAATGATAAATATAAAAACCTAGAATTAGGAACATATTACCACTTCGCAGATAATATTCATTTTTATGAAAGACATTTTGAATTAGCAGAAAAGATTATTAATTCAGATTTATCAAAAAACGTAAATCATTCTTTAATTTTAAAAGAGTCTTTATTAGATTATGAAAACGGTGTAGTATCTTTATCAGAAAGAGGTTTAGAATTTCTACAAACAATAGATAATACACTAGGCCAAAAAGATACTGACTATAAAAATATATTAAATGAGTATTTTACAATCTAACATGCAAGAGATACCTAAAATATACATAGATCCTACGAGATTATTAGCAGCAGATTTTGAAAAAATACTGATGTCTAAATATGATATATTCTATAGGAGGATTGTAGAATATGTACTAAACGTACTAGAAAAAAAAGAAGAAATTGGAGTTTTAGCAATATTAGTCGATAAAGAAGGCGTAGAATATGAAATGGAATTACCTAAATCTGGTTTTAATAAATCATTGACCAAAGCAAAAAAATACTTCTCATTAATAGAAGAATATGAAACTTGCGATTTAATTAAACAAATACAAAAACAAACAGTATAGATGAATTATTACCCTAAAGAAAAAGAATTTCAAAGATACGCTCAATCTGAGTTTAATGTTAGCGGCTTACAGTTAGACCTATACAGTAAACAAGCCTCGATGACACCATATATCCTAGAAGAACGTGAAATGAGAGTTACTCAAATGGATATATTCTCAAGATTAATGGCAGATAGATTACTTTGGGTAGCTGGACCAGTGAATGATGCGATGAGCACAGTTGTACAAGCTCAATTGATGTTTTTATCAAGTAATAGTGCAGATGATATTACCATGCACATTGATTCACCCGGAGGTTCTGTTAAGTCAGGCCTTTCTATGGTAGATGTTATGGAATATATACCATGTGATATTCGTACAGTGAACACTGGAATGGCGGCTTCTATGGGTTCAGTTCTTTTAGGTGCTGGAACTAAAGGCAAGAGAGCTTCTCTAAGACACTCTACAACTATGTTACACCAATCTTCAGGTGGTTTTAGTGGAAACATTCAAGATGCGGAAGTTGATTGGGCTGAATGGCAAAAAGTAAACTTAGAATTATTTAATCTATTAGGATCATATTGTAACAAAAAGCCAGAAAAAGTTATGCAAGATGCTACTAGAGATTTTTGGTTGAATGCAGAAGAGGCTGTTAAATATGGCATAATAGATGAAATAATAAAACCAAAAATAATTTAATATATAAGATATGGCTAGTAGAGATAAAACAAGAGAGGTTTTTATTGAATTAATTAATTTACAATTAAAACCACACAATAAGACATATGATGATGTAGTGAATGTTTCTGATTGGTACATGAAATATACTACTACTAGAGAAAAGGAACAAATGTTTATTAAAGAAGGTGTTTCTATCTTAATGAAGAAATTAAGAATGAGTAAAACCGTTGCTGAAAGAGAAATAAACTGGTTTATCTTGCAATGGGGTTTAACTACAAATGGTGCTGAAGCAGATACAGAATTAATATATACTAAATCAAAACAAGCCAACCTCAAGAGGACTAAAAAATAATATTAAATTATTATAATATAAAAAAGGGACATTATTTTTACAAATAGTGTCCCTTTTTAGTTTTACGTGGTGATGTGTTCGATAAATAGTATATGAGTTTAAAAGTAAAAATACCAGTGTGGATTAATAACGGACCCAAGGATTCTGAATATACGATGTATAAGATGAAAGCCAATGTTGCGTCTATTAAAAAAGACATTTACACGAATAATTTAATGGAATCTCTAACTGAAATAGACGAAACTCTAGACTACTTATATAGATATGATGCTGTAAAAATGACACAGGGTTTAAACCCAATGAATCAGATAATAAGTGGATTTGAATTTCCAAGTTTAGAATTAGCATTTACACATGAAGAAGATATCGAAACAGATGAATATATGGATGATGTTGTAAATGAAGCTATTGATTTATATGAAGGCTTGCATTCAATGTGTAGAGAAGAATGGAGACGTATAGAAGACGGTTTGACATGCAACTATATACCAAATAAACCTTACTTTTTAAATGACGGATTTGTGTTTATAAAAACACCAGACAATAAGATGCATATCTACCATTTTACTAAACCCAATAAATATTTCACTAACAATTGGAAAAAGTTTAATATGAACCTTATATCAACATCACAGTGGACTGATGAAGATTTTTTTAAAAAGGTAGAAGAAGTAGTTTCAAGAGATTCAAGTAAGATTATAATTAAAATTAATTGTAAAACTGAAACTATTTTGGAGAATAACGCACTAGCAGTAATAAATCAAAAGATATTTTCTATGCTACATAGAGACTACTCATTTTAACATTGATATATAAACAAAGAAAAAAAACAATTTAAAACATGCCAACAGTTTCAAATCAAAACATAATCGCAGTATTACCGGAACTAGCACGAATAATTAGAGGTCAAGCAAATAGTATCAATATTAGCTTACACCAAAATTTCGTCGGTAACCAATTAAATATCGGTCTGTCTGATAATGTTAAAGTCGATCTATATAATATAGATAACCAAGTAGTAGCTTCATACTCTAAATCAGAAGGAACTCTAACATATGGTACGCCTAACAGTGAAAATCAAGGTGCTATTTCTTTACCACTTACAGGTGAACAAACTGCAGCTTTACCATTTGGTGATAATAATTTACAAGGAGCAATTAGAGCAAAAATCTTCGTAACATTAGGTTCTCAATTAATTCAGTTACCTACATTAAAATTAGCAAATATTTACGATGCAGGTCAAGAAATTGGAGATATCGTTGCTAGTAGATTTACCCTACCAGGATCAGTATATGATATTAAGTCATTTACTATTGCTGATAAACCTTCTGGTGGTGAAATTATTTTAAATGATCAAGATCCAGCAGGTGTTACTAAAATTAGAGTAGCTCTTACTGATGATAAAGGGTACAGAAACACATATTTAGAACAAGTTCTATTAAATAGAATTGATGTTGATGGAGTAAAGGTTTCTTTATTTCTAACCAACGTAAATAACAACAGCGAATACTCTTCTTTCGAAATTTTAGAATGGAACAGAATTGACGTATTAAATGCAGATTCAAACAATCCAGTATCTAACGATGATAGTGATGCTATCGAATTAACAGTTCAAGCTGAATCAAATTCAAATATCCCAGGATACGATTATACACTAGAAGTTGGAGATTCATTGGGTATCTTTACAGAATCTTATTCATCTCCCCAAGGTGTTTCTATAACACCTTCAGGTGCCGCAACCATAAATGATGTTAATAATATTACATTTAGTGGTGGTGCTGTTGTTAATAATAACGAAAACGGTAACGTTGAAGTAGTATTTCCTTCAGTTACTGTAACTACTTCTGGAACTTCTGGTTCTTCTGGTACTAATGGAACTTCTGGAACTTCAGGTATCAACGGGCAAGATGGAACATCAGGTGCCAATGGAGCTAAAGGTGAACAAGGTGAACAAGGTGCACAAGGTGTACAAGGTGTTACTGGAAACGACGGAACTTCAGGAGTTAACGGAACTTCAGGGGTTGATGGTCAAAATGGAACTTCAGGTATTGACGGAGTACAAGGTCCTCAAGGTATTGCTGGAAACGACGGTCAAAATGGACAAGACGGAACTTCAGGTATTGACGGAGCACAAGGTCCTCAAGGTATTGCCGGAAACGATGGAACTTCAGGTATTAATGGAACTTCAGGTATTAATGGATTTGATGGAACTTCTGGAACTTCAGGAGTTGATGGTATTGATGGAGCACAAGGTCCTCAAGGTATTGCCGGTCAAAACGGATTAGACGGTCAAAATGGACAAGACGGAACTTCAGGTTCTTCAGGTATTAATGGACAAGACGGAACTTCAGGTTCTTCGGGTGTTAATGGTATCGATGGAGCACAAGGTCCTCAAGGTGTTGCCGGAAATGATGGACAAAATGGACAAGACGGAACTTCAGGTTCTTCAGGTATTAATGGACAAGACGGAACTTCAGGTATTGATGGTTCTTCAGGAGTTGATGGACAAGACGGAACTTCAGGTATTGATGGACAAGACGGAACTTCAGGTATTGACGGAGCACAAGGTCCTCAAGGTATTGCCGGAAACGATGGAACTTCAGGAGTTAATGGAACTTCAGGAGTTGACGGACAAGACGGTTCTTCAGGTTCTTCAGGAGTTGACGGAGCTAAAGGTGATCAAGGTGACGCTGGAACTTCAGGAGTTGATGGAACTTCAGGTGTTAATGGAAACGACGGAACTTCAGGTTCTTCAGGTATTAATGGTATCGATGGAGCACAAGGTCCTCAAGGTAACGCCGGAAACGACGGAACTTCAGGTTCTTCAGGTATTGATGGACAAGATGGTTCTTCAGGAGTTGATGGACAAGACGGAACTTCAGGAGTTGATGGAACTTCAGGGGTTGATGGTTCTTCAGGTTCTTCAGGAGTTGACGGAGCACAAGGTCCTCAAGGTAATGTCGGAAACGACGGAACTTCAGGAGTTGACGGAACTTCAGGAGTTGACGGAGCTAAAGGTGATCAAGGTGACGCTGGAACTTCAGGAACAGATGGTTCTTCAGGAACAAATGGAACTTCAGGAGTTGATGGAAACGATGGAACATCAGGAGTTGATGGAACTTCAGGAGTTGATGGAGCTAAAGGTGATCAAGGTGACGCCGGAACTTCAGGAACAAATGGAACTTCAGGAGTTAATGGAACATCTGGAATCAATGGAGTTAAAGGTGATCAAGGTGACGCCGGAACTTCAGGTATTGATGGAGTTGACGGAGCTAATGGAGCCACCGGACCGCAAGGACCGGAAGGACCACAGGGGCCGGAAGGAGCAGCTGGAGCAAATGGATCTGGAATTGCAGGAGGAGGAACAACGGGTCAAGCACTTGTTAAATCTTCAAATGTTGATTACGCAGTTGAATGGTCAGACGTTGCAACTGGATCAGGTGGAACTTATTATTGTGTAAGAGCAGAATACACTGCATCGCAAGCTTTAGGTGGGTGTGAATTTATCGATCCAAGTGGATCAGGTGTATTTGAAACATCTAACGCATCTATAGGAACACGTGCTGGTGATAATCAAGAATTTTCATTCAGTGGTCAAAATCAACCACCGAAAGCAATCCTTGTATATGCATATCAAGCCAACAATTCAAGATATGTTATAACACATTTAGACGGTGGTGGTAACAACGCATCATTCTATGCACAGGGTATTACAGAATCTGCGCACTCATCTAGTTTTAGTATTGGTAATCAAGTTACAACTGATTTATTCACTAACTTTAGTGCAGCTAAAATTAAATTAGATTTAGGTATGGGTAATATCGATGCAGTAAGAAATGCTGGTGGATTCGGTCAAACAACTAAAGAAGCTCACGCATTTATAATATTTAAATTTTAATAAACCAAACTAAGGGCGACTTCGGTCGCCCAAATAATAATATAGAAAGCAAACTATGTCAACATTTACACCAATAACCTTAAATGGAACTGTATCCACGATTAGTGGCCAATTGGCTTACGGAGAAAACGATGGAACAGGAATGTCTTTACAGAATCAAACTTATAACATAACGATTTCTGTAAATGCACAATCAACTGGAGATGGTTCCTCTAGAAAAGCAAACGAATATAACGGCATCGACGTTTCTGAAGGAATGTGGATATCAGATGCTCAAGGTCAAACGATCTTAAGAATTAAATCAATCTCAGCCAAAACCGAAGGTATTGTAGAATTAATTGCAGAAGATGTAGATATGTTATCTTTTAGATTAAATAATATTAATTCTTTCGCACAAGGTGGAGGTATTATTGTATTTAGTAATAATTCTGAAGGAGAAGCAATCATTACTGATACTAGTGCATTTGCTGCAGGTGGTTTAGATAAAGTACAAAGTAGATTTGTTGTAAACGAGGCCGATGATAGAGTTAAATTTTCACATACTTCTGCACCTTCTGTTGACAAAGGTGATGTAATAACAATTAATACAAGTGGAGATTTAGTAAAATTCGGAGCAGTTGGTGCTATAAATCAAAAAATAGGTACAGTATTAGACAGTATTAGAAGTGGTAAAGATGTATTCGTAAAACCATTTAATGATATTATTAGAAATTATAAAAATCCAGAAGCATTAACAGGTTCACCGGGTTCTATTTATTATACAGACTTAAATAATCCAGGTGAAATCACAACAGTTGCGGGTGGCAAAGCAAGTTATTTACAATTGAATAATAAAATAGCTTCTTCTAAAATAGTAGGAACTGCATTACCAGGATCTAGCGATGTTGTTATTATTAATGGTACTACTGTACATGACGGTCCTAATGGAGATAGCGTAACTTCTATTAATGACTTTAAAACAAATATTAATAATCTTGGATTAGATGTTACTGCGACTGCATCAGCAACTCCAGTAAGTATTCAAGGAGGTGATATAGAACCTAACTATGCATCTAACGATTATTATAGTGTAAGTGATTCTTATATTGTAACGGGTAAACAAGGTGATACACCTGCAATTGGTGAAATTACAATAGGCGATGGTGTAAATCCACCACAAACTATTTTATTTGATAATCCGGACGATACATTAAATTTAGGAGATGTTTATGATGTTATTTCTCCAACGGCAATATTAGCTAAATTTCAAGCGGCTATTAATGCAGGTGGTTTAGATCTTGAAGCTGGACTAGTAACTATGTCTGCATACGATGGGCAAACTGTAAAAATCTCAACAAAGGGATCAGCTACTCAAGTTGTTTTAACTAATGTAAATCCAGCAGCGTTTGGTAATAATGTTGTAGGAACTGCATCGTGGACAGGAATTGGAATGTCAGCTACAGTTGGTGCTCCAGTTTTAACTTTGAATAGAGCAGCTGGTGGTCCAATTGAAATTACAGGTTCACCAATTACTGGTGGATGGATTAATTCTAATGGAGCGGTTTCTTCAAATTCAGGTAGAGTTCCTTATTTATTATTAATTGAATCAAGTGGCGGTGGAACAACTGCACGTGGTGTTAGCACATCTACAGATTTAAATAAAATATCTAATGTTACAGCTAATGATGGTGATTCAACAGGAATTAATATAACATATACACCATTTGATGATTCAGTAGTAACTATTAAAGTAAATGGCATGGAAATTAATCTAGGTGACGGAGTTAAATCAGAAGCATCTTATTTTTCAAATGACGGTGGAACATCTGCAAGATTAATTAAAGACATTGCAGCCGGAGATACTCTTTATTGGAACGGCTCAATTGCAGGTTATGAGCTAGATGGTACAGACGACATTGATATATCATATCAAAAATCGAATTTAGATTAATATATTATAAAATAAATTCAAAATAAATTCAAAAAAACGTCGGGTGTATCAATATACATTCGACGTTTTTTATATATACTAAGAGAGACAATAATGTCTCTTGGCCTAAAAATAATATAAATATACATGGCACAATTAAAAGTAAAACAAATTTCGGATTTCGTATCTGCGGTTGAAGCTAAAGTTAACGGTATCGTTGGTACTGCTAATGTTTCTGCAATCTCTGTTGCAAAGTCTGAGGCTATCTCATCTGCAAATTCTGGAGATGTAGTAGTATTAAGTTCTGCTAAATCTTACGCTGATCAAGCTGAGGCTGATGCGGTTGTAACTGCTGCTGCAGATGCTTCTACAAAAGCTAGCGCAGCTCAATCTACAGCTATCTCAACTGCAGTTTCTGCAGACGTAGTTCTTAAAGGACAGTTAGAAGGTTATGCTGACACAGCTGAAGCTGACGCATTATCTAACGCTAAAGTTTATGCAGATTCAAAGGACGTTATCGTTCTTGCTGACGCTAAAACTTATTCTGACATTCAGAAGAGTAGAATCGATGCATTGTTGTTAAATTCATCTGAAGCATTAGATACTTTCGCTGAGATCTCAACTTTCATCACTTCATTAGAAACTGGTGACGTTGAAGGTCTTTCGGCTGCATTATCAACTTCAGTTTCTAACGATGCTGTTCACGCTTCTGGTATCTCTGCTAACGCTACGGCTATCAGTAACTTAGATACATCTGCACAAGGTTATGCTGATACAGCTGAAGCTAACGCTATCGCTGCTGCTGAAGCTAAAGATGTTGTTAGAGCTGAGGCTGCTAACGCTTACGCTGACAGTTTAGCTGGTGACTATGATCCTGCTGGATCTGCTGATACAGCTGAAGCTAACGCTATCGCTGCTGCTGAAGCTAAAGATGTTGTTAGAGCTGCGGCTGCTAACGCTTACGCTGACAGTTTAGCTGGTGACTATGATCCTGCTGGATCTGCTGATCAAGCTGAATTAGATGCTATCGCTGCTGCTAAGACGTATACTGATGGTAGAGAAGTAATTATCAAAGCTTATGCTGACACAGCTGAGGCTGATGCTATCGCTTCTGCTAACAGTCATACTGATACAGAAATCGCTGCATTAGATTCTAGAATCGACGGTTTAGAAGGTGCTTCATTTGAAGAAGTAGTTGCTAACTTCGTAGATATAACAGGTTTCTCAAGTGGTGTTCAATTCAATCTTGATAACGTTAAAGTATTCGTTAACGGTTTACAAATCCACGAAGCTGCAGACGGTATCGACGGTTGGAGATCAGCTAATGGTATAGACTTTACAGTTGAAGGATTAGGTTATGATTTAGAATCTGATGATCACATCATCGTTTCTGGTAGATTAGCTTAATTTTAGCTTAAAGTCTAATTAGTTAATTCTAATTTAGAGTAATTTTTTAAAGGCTCGCCCGGTGGGCGGGCCTTTTTTAATTAAAATATATAATAAAAAATACATACATAAAATGAATATTGGTATTACTGTACACTTAGGAATTGAAAACGAAAGTCTCTGGATTAATGGTATTAAGTTAAACGCTTTATACTTGTTAAAAGCATTTAAAGAGATTGGATTTAATGCATACTTATTAAATGCTAGTGAGGTGCAAGCACCATACGAAGATAAGGTATTATGGGACACATCTGAATTCCCCATATATGATTATAAAACCAAGTCAAAAACAACTGATATCATGATCTGGTTGGGCGCTACTTATTCTGATAAAAATATTGAAGAATTTAAAGCCACTGGTGAAAATAAGAAAGTAATTAAATATGTGTGCGGTAGTAATTATATGAATGATCTTGAAGCTGTAATGTTTGCAAAATCAGGATCTAATCAAAAAACAGGATATAATCAAAAGTTAGATGAAGTTTGGTACGTACCTCAACAAGAAGAATTAAATAGAGAGTATTATAGAGTAATGCACAATTTACCTACTGCTAAAGTTAGACCCGTTCCATTTATATGGGATCCTATTTTTTTAGATCAAGCATGTGAGGCATATTATACATCTGACGCAATTGAAAATAATGTACCTCTACCGGTTTATAAACCAGGTAAAGAAAATAAAGATAAACAATTGGCATGTTTTGAGCCTAACATTGGTGTACAAAAATGGCATTTTATAAATTTATTAATAGCTGAAGATTATCTAAGATCTGGTGGAGAATTTAATAAGTTGAATATTATTTGCGGTAAAGATATATTAGAAAATGAATATTATGGATCGATGCTAACTCACACTAGGCTTTTTAATGAAGATCCTATTAAATTAAATTATCTACCTAGACTTAGGGCGGTTGATGCATTGGCACAACTATCAGATATTGTTCTTGCGCATCAAATATCAAACCCATTAAATTATTCATATTTGGATGCTCTTTATCTACAGTTTCCATTAGTACACAATGCACCTATGATTAAAGATGCTGGATATTATTATCACGGAAACTTTATTGGTTCAGGTGCTAGACAACTTAAGTTAGCAATTGAATCTCATGATCAAAACATAGAATTATATAATAAAAGAAGTGAAGATGTTTTAACTAGATACACTGTTTATAATGATGGTCTATTGGAAACTTATAAGAAATTAATAGACAATGCGATCTCTCCAGATACACACCAAATAGGTTCTACGTATGATTGGCAAACTAATTTATACAAATAAAAAATGGGACTTAATGCTAATAAGTTGATTTTTAAAAGGCTCGTTAGAGAGTATGAATTTCTATTAGAGGACTTAGAAGATATCGAAGCAGCTAATAGTGAAATAAAGAATAAATTTATGGAATCATTATCTGAAATTGATGAAGATAAAATTCTTCAAACAGAAGAGATTGATTCTATGGCGAGTGAATGGGTAAAGTCTAATAAAGAATCAGAAGAATTTGAAAAGGAAGTTAATAAACATCCGGATTTTAAAAATCTATTTAGAAAGGTTGTTGTAAAATGTCACCCAGATAAATTATCGCCAGATATTGATCAATCTAAGTTAGATAAATATATAAAAATATATGAAGACTCAGTAGATGCTAATGAAACTGAAGATTGGGCTAAATTAATTAGATGCGCAATAAAATTAGAATTAGAAATTCCTGAATCTGCATATGAACATATAGCATCTATTGAAAAAAGTATAGATAAATTAAAAGAAAAACAAAATAGTATATTAAATTCTACGGCGTGGCAGTGGTATAAAACAACTGATAATGCGTCAAAAACAGATATTTTAAAACAACATCTAGAATTTATGGCAATACTAACTAAGAAAAAATAGTTTTTTTTTCTTAATTGCATCCAGCCAAGCTTGGTTACAAATAATTTAAGATATATAATTATATAAACATAAAAAAGAATAACACTATTCATGTCTCAACTGAAATTAAAACAAATTCTTGAATTTATATCAACGTCACCTGTAAATGGAGATGTTTTATCATATAATTCAACAACCGGAAAGTATGAAAACAATGCATTACCAAATACATTTGGACTTCAGTATAAATATAGCACTGCTACCACTGGTTCAGTAGCTTCTGGAGTATTTAGATTTGATAATACATCTTCACCATCATCGGTAACTTTAAGCGAAACACACCTAAGAGGTGGAAATGCTGTACCATCATTGGTTGCAGCTACACTTTCTACCAATAGTAGAAAATCTATAGTCGTTTTTGCTAATTCTATTGATGGTACAATCTATAAAACATTTTATGTAAGAGATGTCGAATTAGGTTCAAATGAAAGAACTTTACAATTAGAGCCTATTTCTAGTTCTGATTGGGGATCAATGTCTAATAACGACGAAGTTTATATGTTTATTCAACCTATTGGTGATATAGGTACTTCTGGTTCAAGCGGTTCATCAGGAACTAACGGAACTTCTGGAACGAACGGAACTAGCGGAGTTAGTGGAACTTCAGGTTCATCAGGAACTAACGGAACATCAGGTATCAAAGGTGCTCCTGGAACTTCAGGAACTAATGGAACAAACGGAACTTCTGGAACAAACGGAACTTCTGGAACTAATGGTTCAAGCGGTTCATCAGGAACGGATGGTACTAGTGGTACAAATGGTTCATCAGGAACTAACGGAACTTCTGGTATTAAAGGTGCTCCTGGAACAAGTGGAACAGACGGAACTTCAGGAACTAATGGAACTTCAGGAACTAATGGTACAAACGGTTCATCAGGAACCAACGGAACTTCTGGTATTAATGGTATAAGTAGTTCAGTTGATGTATCATCAGAATCTATAACAGGACTAGAAGGCACTCCAGTAAGTGTTAGAAATGTTGGAGATGAAACAGATGCAATATTCGAATTTACAATTCCTGTGGGTGCAACCGGTTTAAAAGGACAAAGAGGTCAGGCTGGTGTAAACGGTACTAACGGAACTTCAGGAACTAATGGAACTTCAGGAACTTCAGGAACTTCAGGAACTGATGGTTCAAGCGGTTCATCAGGAACTTCAGGTTCATCAGGAACAAACGGAACTTCTGGAACTAATGGAACTTCAGGTTCATCAGGAACGAATGGAACTTCAGGAACGAATGGAACAAGCGGTTCTTCTGGTACTGATGGAACTTCAGGAACGAATGGTTCAAGTGGTTCATCAGGAACTAACGGAACTTCAGGAACGAACGGAACTTCAGGTTCATCAGGAACTAACGGAACTTCAGGAACTAATGGTTCAAGCGGTTCTTCTGGTACTGATGGAACTTCAGGAACTAACGGAACATCTGGAACGAACGGAACATCAGGTATTAAAGGTGCTCCCGGAACAAGTGGAACAGACGGAACTTCTGGAACTAATGGTTCAAGCGGTTCATCAGGAACTAACGGAACTTCTGGTACTAACGGAACATCGGGAACTAACGGAACAAACGGAACTTCTGGTACAAACGGAAGTTCAGGTTCAAGTGGTACGAATGGTACATCAGGTATTAAAGGTGTTCAAGGTAATCCGGGTTGGGGTGTTGAAATGCAAGGACAAGTTGCAACTTCAGATGCACTACCAACTACTGGTAATTCAAACGGTGATGCATATATTGTACAAGCAGATGATTCTTTATGGGTGTGGACTGCAGCAGAAGGTTGGATGTCAGGTGGTTCTATTCAAGGACCTCAAGGTGATGCTGGTTCAAGCGGTACATCAGGTTCTTCAGGAACAAGCGGGTCTTCAGGAACTAACGGTACAAACGGATCTTCAGGAACTAACGGTACAAACGGATCTTCAGGATCAAGTGGTTCTTCTGGAACGAGCGGTACATCAGGAACAAGCGGTTCTTCAGGAACAAGCGGTTCTTCAGGTTCTTCAGGTAATGATGGTGCTGCCGGTGGTTTAGGTGTTGAATATGATGGTGTTACGTTTAGTGATAGTACATATACAAACGTAAATCAATTAGCGCATACAGAAGCATCTTCATTTATTTACTCAGGTACTAAAGAATGGTGGTTCTCTGATATAGCAAATGGTTTAGAAGACATCAACTATCAAAAATCGTTATTCGACGATATGATACAAGAAGGTTATGATGTCATTTATGTCAAAATGGCACAAAGAGGTGATTCAACTAAATATCACTTATATAAAGGTACAGGTCAATCTATCGTTAATGGATCAGGTGGACGTGGAGATTTAAGATTAACTCTCGAAAGAGTAGGTGGTTCTGATTCTAACCACTTCCCAGGCGGAACATCAACCGACATGCATATGACGACTGATAACTATAGAGCATGGGTCGCAGCTGGTTCACCAGGTGGTTCTATTCATAATATAGAAAATGCAGACGCTGTTTATTATAAATCTTTAGGCGGTCAATTAGTTGTTACGTTTACGCCTATGAAAGTGGGTGCAGATGGTACTTCAGGAACAGACGGTTCAAGCGGTTCATCAGGAACTAATGGAACTAACGGTTCTTCAGGTTCATCAGGAACTAACGGAACAAACGGTTCTTCAGGAACTTCAGGTTCATCAGGAACAAACGGAACAAACGGAACTTCTGGAACAAACGGAACTTCTGGAACTAACGGAACTTCTGGAACTAATGGAACTTCTGGAACTAACGGAACAAATGGTTCTTCAGGTTCTTCTGGAACGAGCGGATCATCGGGATCATCGGGTATTAAAGGTGCAACAGGTACTTCTAATACGTATGCTACCGCAATGAACCAATATACGAATACTAATTCAGATGTACAATTCGATGACTTATATTTAACGGGTAGATTACAGAGAGAATTGATTACAGTTACTGGTAGCGGTGGAGTATTTACAGCAGACTTAGATACAGGTGATGCATTCGTTGTTAACGCTGGTAGTAATACTGAAATTACAATGTCAGTTAATCCTTCTAATGCCGGTCAATCAGGTACAATTCTTATTATTAATGGAGCTGGAGCGTCATTTCTAGAATTACCACCTTTCATGAAAACACCATCCGGTGCGGCAATTGAATGGTACGATGCACCTGGAGGAGTTTCAATTATATCATATTTTGTGGTAGATCAAGACAATGTACTTTGTAATTACATTGGTAACTTTGCGTAATAAATAGAATATAATTAAAAGGACAATATGAAGAATATAGGATTTTCAAGAGTTGATTTCTGGTCTACCGGAAGTGCAGTAAATACATCTAAGAGTACATCTAAGGGTACCACTACTACGTGGAATACTTCACAATCTACTGTAGAAAAAAGAAATACTTCACGTCAGACTGATAAAGTTTTCAATACTAGTCAATCTACTACTACCACTTGGACTACAGTATGGTCCACATCTAAGAGTACTAGTACTACGTGGACAACATCGCATTCTACTACTACTGTTTATGCAACGTCGCACTCAACGTCGACGACATGGACTACAGTTTGGTCGACATCCCATACTACTTCACAGTCAACATCTCGATCTACTACCACAACATGGTCAACATCTCATGGTACTAATAGATCAACTGATAGAGCTACCACAACAACATGGACGACATCATGGAATACAAGTAGAACAACTACTTCTGCATGGACAACATCGTGGACAACTAGTCAATCAACAAATCAATCGACTGTAACTGTTTATACTACAAATTGGACCACATATTGGAATACTAGTCAATCGACTACTACGACATATACGACGACATATACTACTAGTTATACTACTAGTCAATCGACGAATCAATCGACTACAACAGCGTGGACTACATCGTGGACAACTAGCTATAGTACTAGTCAATCGACTACAACTGCATATACTACAAATTGGACGACATCGTGGACAACTAGTCAATCAACTAGTAAATCTACTACAACCACATTTGTTACAGAGTATGTTACAACATGGTCAACAAGTAAATCGACTGTAACTGCATATACTACAAATTGGACGTCATATTTTAACACCAGTAGATCTACCTCACACTCGACTACAACTACTTATACAACATCGTGGAATACTACTAAGTCTACTACAACGTCTTACACTACTTATTGGACTACTACATGGACGACTAGTCAATCTACAAGTCATTCGACTACAACTTCGTATACTACCACTTGGGCAACAAGTCATGGTACAAGCAGAGGAACTACTAGATCTACAACGACTACTTGGAATACGAGTAGATCAACGTCTCATTCGACTACAACTACTTATACCACAACTTGGTCAACAAGCCGTGGAACTAGCCGTGGAACTACTAGATCTACAACGACTACTTGGAATACGAGTAGATCAACGTCGCATTCGACCACAACCGCATATACCACAACTTGGTCAACAAGTCGTGGAACTAGTCATGGAACTACTAGATCGACTACAACCACTTGGACAACAAGTCAATCAACGTCTCATTCGACTACAACTTCGTATACCACAACTTGGACAACAAGTCACGGTACAAGTAGAGGGACAAGTAGATCTACAACGACTACTTGGAATACGAGTAGAGGAACGTCTCATTCGACCACAACCACTTATACCACAACTTGGAATACAACTAGATCAACGACTACAACTTATAACACTAGTTGGACGACATCTTGGAATACAAGTAGATCAACAAATAGATCAACAACTACAACGTATAATACAAGTAGATCAACGTCACACTCGACTACAACTACGTACACCACAGTATGGTCAACAAATCGTGGAACTAGTAGAGGAACGTCACATTCGACTACAACTACTTGGAATACGAGTAGAGGAACGTCACATTCGACCACCACTACTTATACAACATATTGGAACACGACTAGATCGACCACCACTACATATAACACTAGTTGGACGACATCTTGGAATACAAGTAGATCAACAAATAGATCAACGACTACAACTTATAATACAAGTAGATCAACCTCTCATTCAACTACCACTACTTATACAACTACTTGGATAACAAGTCGTGGAACTAGCAGAGGAACATCGCATTCGACTACAACTACTTGGAATACAAGCAGATCAACGAATAGAGCGACTACAACTACTTATACAACATATTGGAACACTAGTAAGTCGACAACTACTACATTTAATACTACGTGGACTACCACTTGGGCAACAAGTAGAGGAACGTCACATTCGACTACAACTACATATAATACTAGTCAGTCGACAACAACTGCGTGGACTACTTCATGGACTACGTCTTACAATACGAGTAGATCAACGTCACATTCGACTACAACTACATTTAATACTAGTCAGTCGACAAGTAAATCAACGACTACTACGTACACAACGACATTTAATACTAATCAGTCGACTACAACTGCATGGACTACTTCATGGACCACGTCTTACAATACGAGTAGATCAACGTCGCATTCGACTACAACTACATGGACAACTAGTCAGTCAACGTCGCATTCGACTACCACGACGTATAATACTTCTTGGAATACTACTAAGTCTACTACGACTACATATACCACGACGTATAATACTTCTTGGAACACGAGTAGATCGACGTCACATTCAACGACTACAACATTTACAACTAGTCAGTCAACGTCACATTCGACAACAACAGGATGGACTACAACATTTGGAACAAGTAAAACTACGAGTAGAGCAACTAAACATGATACCACGACAGTCTTCTCAACTAGTCAAACAACCGTGAGAGAGACTACTATAACATATAATACAGCTTGGACTACAACGTTTGCAACTAGTCAATCGACTAGTAAATCAACTACTACTTCATGGTGGACTGAGTGGACTACTTCTTATAATACAGTGTACACTTACAGTAGATCAACTACTAGAAATACAACATACAGTAGAACTACGTCTAAATCAACGCAAGAGAGCGCAGTAGTTAATATAAATTACGCTACATCGTGGAATACTACAGTTAATTACACTACCTCGTGGACTACATATTACTCGTATAATACAAACTTTGTAACACAGAGAGAAACTGATGATGGCCTTAGCGATTGTATTGTAGAAGGCTCATGGATTCATGTTTCTGAAACAGAAACTGTAAAGATTGAAGATCTTCAATTAAATGAACCTATATTAACGATGGATGGACCACATAATATAGAAATTGAACAGGGGTTGGGGGATGTAGAAACAACTACTATTGCAGATAATCTATCATATGATGATAAATTAGTTGCTGCTAGAAAAACCTACGCGATTGGTATAATTGATATAAATAACGGCTTAATAAAATCAACACCTCACCATTTACATATTGTAAAAAAATCTGGAAAATGGGTAGCAAGACAGGCTCAAACAGTAGAGGTTGGAGATTATCTATATCATATAACTGATGGTGAGATTTTAGTAACATCCGTAACAGAAGACACAACAAACACATATGCAGTTTACAAATTGGATGTTGAACCTAATGATATCTTCTTTGCTAACGGAATTTTAACCCATAATAGAAAACCTGAATTATGCTTTGAAGCCGGCGGTCCGGAAATATGTGATCCACAGGAGATATGTTATGATCCATGTCATCCTAATGCATGGCAATACGGTTGTCAGTTTGAATGTCAGCAAGGGTAATTTGAATAAGAAAGATAATTAAAAATAAGACAAGAAGTTTAAATGGGATTATACATTACATCATGGGGAACGAGTAAATTAACAAATGTTTCGAATAATACTAGTAGAACTACATCTGGGAGTCAATCTACCTCTAAATTTACGGATGGTTCTTATACGAGTTATTGGAACACCAGCACGTCGTATACTACATCATGGGCTGTATCTACGTCTTATACTACATATTGGGAGGCCGCTGTTGGTACAAGTCATTTAACTAAAAGAATAACTTCAAAATCTACAACTACTACTTATAACACATCATGGAATACAAGTAAGAGTACTAGTAGATCAGAATCTTATCAAGCTGAAACAGCATACACGACTTCGTGGAACACTAGTAGAGTTACAAGTACTGCATATAACACATCGTGGACTACATCTTATAATACTACTAGAGCAACTTCAAGAGCTACAACGACAACGTATACTACATATTGGAATACTAGTAGATCGACCACTACGACATATAATACAACGTTTGCAACTAGTCAATCAACATCGAAATCAACGTCACATTCGACTACAACAACGTTTGCAACCAGTAAATCTACGAGTAAATCAACTACTACGGGGTATACAACATATTGGAATACCAGTAAATCAACTACGACAACATATACGACCACATTTGGAACTAGTCACGTTACAAACAGAGGAACTAGTAGGGCAACTACCACAACTTGGTCAACGAGTAAGTCAACATCACATACGACGACTACGACTTACACTACAACTTGGTCAACAAGTAGATCAACTACGACAACATATACAACAACGTTTGGAACTAGTCATGGTACAAGTAGAGGCACAAGTAGGGCAACTACTACAACTTGGAACACTAGTAAATCAACTACTACGACGTATACTACGACATTTAATACTAGTCAATCTACGACACGTTCGACGTCGCGTTCGACGACAACTACATTTACAACTAGTCAGTCAACTTCGCATTCGACTACAACTACGTGGACTACCACGTTTGCAACTAATAAATCGACTACAACGTCATATACTACAGCTTGGACTACATCTTGGAACACAAGCCAGTCAACGTCACACTCGACTACAACTACGTATACGACTACGTTTGCAACGTCACACTCGACTACAACGACATGGACTACAACGTTTGGAACTAGTAGAGGAACTAGTAGATCAACGTCGCATGCAACAACTACAACATGGACAACTAGTCAGTCAACGTCTCATTCGACTACAACGTCATATACGACTACATTTGCAACTAGTAAATCGACTACAACGTCATATACTACAGCTTGGACTACATATTGGAACACAAGTCAGTCAACGTCTCATTCGACTACGACAACGTATACAACAACATTTGCGACGTCTCATTCGACTACAACGACATGGACTACAACATTTATAACTAGTAGAGGAACTAGTAGATCAACGTCACATTCGACTACAACCACTTGGAACACTAGTCAGTCAACGTCACATTCGACTACAACGTCATATACGACTACATTTACAACTAACCAGTCGACTACAACGTCTTGGACTACATCTTGGACTACGTCTTATAACACTAGTAGAGGAACGTCACACTCGACTACAACTACTTATACAACATATTGGAATACGTCTAGATCAACGACTACCGCATGGACTACGTCTTATACTACGACATTTAATACAAGTCAGTCAACGTCTCATTCGACTACAACTACATACACAACTGTGTTTGCAACTAGTCAATCGACTACTACTGCATGGACAACGTCATGGACTACAACGTTTAATACAAATCAGTCAACGTCTCATTCGACTACAACTACATACACAACTGTGTTTGCAACTAGTCAATCGACTACTACTGCATGGACAACGTCGTGGACTACAACTTATAATACGAGTAGAGGAACGTCTCATTCGACTACAACTGCATATACTACATATTGGTCAACTAGCAGGGGAACAAATAGAGGAACGTCTCATTCGACTACAACTACTTGGACAACTAGTCAGTCAACATCACATTCGACTACAACTACTTACACTACGACTTGGACAACAAGTATCGCTACAAGTAAATCAACGTCACACTCGACTACAACTACGTTTAATACGAATCAATCGACCTCGCATTCAACTAGTAAATCAACTACTACAACATGGACAACTTCATGGACAACAAGTAAAGGAACGAGTAGAGGAACGTCACATTCGACTACAACTACTTGGACAACTAGTCATACTACAAGTAGAGGAACTGAAAAGTCAACTACTACGACTTGGACAACCTCATGGACTACTTCTCATTCAACGTCACACTCGACGTCTAAGAGTACAGTAACTATTTGGGGAACAAGTAAGGGAACAAGTAGAACTACGGAACATAGTACAACAACCACATGGACGACATCATGGACAACGAGTAGAATTACAGAGGTAGATACAACAACTACGTGGATTACCTCTTTACAGACTAATAAATCTACAACAACTACGTGGACAACTTCGTGGACAACGGTGTACAATACCAATAAATCTACAACAACTACGTGGACAACTTCGTGGACAACAGTGTACAACACTAGTCAATCTACGAGTAGATCTACAACAACTACGTATAATACGTCACACTCGACAACGACTAGTTATTCAACAAGTAGAAGTACAACAACTACTTGGAATACAAGTCAATCTACGAGTAGAAGTACAACAACCACATGGGGTACAATATACGACGTCACTACGACGTGGGAAACTTCATGGAATACTACAACCACGTGGAGTACTAATAGATCTACTACAACCACATGGACTACAGTATTTAGTACAGATTATGAAGTTAGAAAAACTTGGTATAGTACAAATAGACCACTGTTTAGTTATAACACACACAGACAATGGAGAAAGAACAGATACAATGGTAACTAGAAATAACTGAAATCAATTAAATCTAAAAGACTTGCATTTGCAAGTCTTTTTTTTGATCTAAAAAAAATCAGATAAATAATTAAACAAATCAAATATGGTTTGTATAACTATTAAAATACTGATAATATATGGAGATGTTCAATAAAAAAGTCCTTAAAGAAAGGATTGGACCACTACAAAAAAATGAAAAACTCTCTCAACTGGAGCAGGTTGAAAGATATGTTCTTAGAAAGTGTAAAGAACTTGGATTAGAACACAGTTATGATGTGATAGCCGAAGAAATGCCATACTTTAAAACTATGGGATACACTGAATATGCAACATGTTTTATGCTACAACCATTGAATTTAAAAATGAGAACAGGGCAAATAGCAGATGCATATGCAGATAACGTTGAAAATCCAGCTGATTGGGCATCTTATTTCAGGGCAAATGTTGAGAATAAAATGGCTAATAAATATCAAAAACGTAAAGAAGACTTTGAAAATTATGAAGATAAGTCAGTATTAGTAGTTTTACCAGGATCTAATAAACTTAAATCAAATTGTTGTTTAAATAAATTAATTGCTGTTGCAAAAAAGCACAAAGGAGATATCTATTTTAAACCACATCCTATCACAACGCATGCTGTAATTGGAGAAATTAAAGATTTATTCGGTGAAGAAGCAATTTTACCTAGAGATATAGATTTATACTACTTTTTACAAAAGGCCGATACGGTATATACTACACACATTAGTGAATCTGCATTATATTCTACAATGTTGGGTAAACAAGTAGAACCTATCGATGTATGGAATAACATACACCACGGTTCTTTTTATAGCGTTAACTCAAATCTTTTCGATAATAAAGATAATGCAGCAGAATGGGTAAATAGAACATTTTCTAGTCCTAAGTCTGGTATTATTAACCCAGAAATAGATGAAGATTGGAAGGCAAAAGTGGATCAATATATGGAGTACATATATGAAAAGCGAGAATATTATAAGGGATGGTTCTTAGATCTTCCTAAAAAGAAAAAGTAATTAAAGAATTTAAAAACCTACTTCGCGTAGGTTTTTTTTGTAAGATAAATATAATATATTAATATAATTATGAGAATTTTATTTTACGCAGGATATCAAAGTATACCATTCGATGGAAATACAGAACTAGGCTTAGGAGGCACTGAAATAGCTATAATTAAACTATCTAGAGAGATGGTTAAATTTGGATATAACGTTGTGGTATCTGGTCAAATAAAAAATTCTGGATTAATTAATGGTGTAGAGTGGATTCCAACAACTGAATTGCACAATAAGTATTTCAATCAATTTGATTATATTATATCTGCAAGCTATATTCATTTTTTAAAAGAATTCAAAGATTACTCAGCTAAAAAAATATTTTGGGCTCATAACACTCATCATCATGCATGGTTCAATGGAATAGAACTTAAAGACGCAGATGAATTAACTAGACAAGTAGATCATACTATATGCTTAACCAATTGGCATAAAAATCAATGGTCAAATAAGTATGGTGTACCATTAGATAAGATTAGTATTATCGGTAATGGCATTGACCCTTTATCATTTTACGGTAACCCTCAAAAAATTAAAGGTAGGTTTATATTCAGTTCAGCACATGAAAGAGGTCTACCTGAACTGCTAAATAATTGGCATAAAATTAAAAATGTTTTACCACATGCAACATTAGATGTATTTTCTCCAATATATTCTCCATTAATTCTTGAGTATGAACTTGATAAATACGATGGTGTTACATCGCGCGGATCGGCTAGTCAAGAAGTTCTACATAACGCTATGTTAAAAGCTGAATATTGGTGTTATGTAACAGATTATGAAGAAACATATTGCATAACCGCACTAGAGATGCAATATGCTAAAGTACTTCCAATAGTAACCAAGGTTGCGGCTTTAACTGAAACTGTAAATTCAGGAATTTTATTAGAAAGAAGTGAAACAAATTGGGATGATGTTATACAAATATTGGGCACATTAGGTGAAGAACTTAAAACTAAATCTATTGAAGCTGCGTTCCAGTGGGCTAAAAAACAAACATGGGAAGTTAGATCGTATGAACTGAAAAAATTATTAAATTCCGTATGAGAATAGAAAAGATTTATGTAATAAGTTTAGACGCGAATAAAGTAGAAGCGCAACAGAGAATTGTAGAAAAAATAGATTCTCTTAAAATGCCATATACTGTAAAATGGGAAATAGTACCAGCGTTTGACGGTAGATCTGGAGATTTACTGCCCGGACATTCTACGTTAAATAACTGGAATCTAGGCGATAATACATGGAACGATTGGTGGAAAAGAGATGTAACACCAGGTGAGGCAGGATGTGCAACATCACACGTGTTAATTTGGCAAAAAATATTAGATGATAATGTTAATTGTGCACTAATATTAGAAGATGATTTTAAATTAGCCAGAAAATTACCAGAAAGAATAATCCCAGAAATAGATTATGATATTGCTTTTTTAGGTAGACATGCTTTATTTCCAGGTGATGAGACGCCAGCAGATCATAATTGGGTTAATGCATTAAGTAGTTATAATACACATGCGTATGTTATTAAAAATAATACAGCTAAGATTTTACTAAATGAATATGACTACGCTAGAAACATCATTCCACCTGATGAGTTTTTAACCGCAACATTTACTGAGCATCGAAGAGAAGATATCGCTCAACTGTTCCCACCTAAACTCAAAGCTATTGCACCCACGGTAAACTATATAGAACAAGATCGACCACACGAACATTCTAATACAGAACCGAGCGGCGCAAATATTAATCTTATGAAAGAAGAAACCAAACCTTATTTTGAAATATTAGATGATTCTAATTGGGAAGATTGGAAATTAAAATATGTAAACCAAACTCTAGCAAAGGGTGAATATGACCTAATGATAGACGATATCGGTAATAATATATATGAGTTTCCATTATTCACTGAAAAATTCTGTAAAGAAGCAATAGCATTGGCAGAAACTTTAGATAAATGGACACAAGACCGCCATGAATTTTATCCAACGAATGATGTCTTATTGCCTGAAATTGGATTAGATCACATTTATAGTAGAGTTCTTCGAGAGGTAGTTTATCCAATATGTATACATTTGTGGCAATTAGAAGGTGTTGGCTGGGATACAATGTATAGTGAAAATTTCATGGCAAGATACACGACCGATAGACAATCTCACTTATCACTACATCACGACTTTAGTCATGTGACTATGGTTGTAAAATTAAACGATGAGTTTGATGGTGGAGGCACATGGTTTCCAAAATACAAAACATTATCAAATCCTGTTAAAGTTGGCACTGCAACATTACACCCTGGAATGATCACGCATTTACATGGAGCTAGACCCATCACAGCAGGTAAGAGATATATCAATGTCTCTTTTATGAGGAAAATAAATTAATTAATAATAAAAAAATGAAACAAGAAATTAGATTTAATAAGACCGTCGGAGATGATGGCCATTTGGTATCACCAATATTAAATGAGGGTTGCAAGAATTACTTAATTGATATTGATGGTACTGTTACAGACGATGTGCCTAATGAAGAACCAGAAAGAATGTCAGTTGTATTACCGTATGCAGGTTCAGTTGAAACATTAAATAAATGGTATGACGAAGGACATGTAATTACATTTTTCACTTCACGTACAGAAGAAGTTAGAGATATAACAGAAGCTTGGTTAAATAAGCACGGCTTTAAGTATCATGGTCTATTAATGGGTAAACCTCGCGGTGGAAATTATCACTGGATCGACAATCATATTGTTAGAGGAACTCGTTATAATGGTGTATGGTCAGATTTAGTAGAAAAGGAAGTGACTATTGAAGTATTCCAAGACTGATATATAATAAATGAGAAAGATACACACATTTAATGATTTCCTAAACGAGGCTAAGGAACCTCAAGATCTAAATAAAATTTATTTAGCATATAATCCAGATTTAGGCCATAGATTTTGGTCTTATAAGGATTTTGCTTCTGATAAGTTTTTTATTAAAGTGACACCTGAAAATTATAAAGATATTGATATCAATAAAGATTTCCCAGTATTAACATATAATAGTAAGGTGGTTCAAACTCTATTAGATGAAGATTTAATTAAAATAGAAAATGTGTATAACAAACCTGAATTCATTGTAAATTCAGGTTCTAAATCTGAGTTTCATAAGATAGTTGATGGTGATGAGAATATACCTAAGACTTGTTTAAAAACTGAAGATGCGGTTAAAGAGATTGGTTTCCCTATGATCGCAAAACCAACTGAAGGTCATTCGGGTTTAGGAATTACTGTAATTAAAAATCAAAAAGAATTTGACGCAGCAGATCACGATAAGTTAGATGTATATTCACAATACATTGACAAAAAAAGTGAGCACCGTTTTTTTACATTTAAAGGTAAACCTTTCTTTTGGCAAGAGAGACAACCTACTAATGATAAAGCAAAAACAGGGGATGGTGACGACAAAGAAAGAATGATGTTTAATTACATTAAAAAAGATGTGTCCAAGACTCCAGAAAAATTTAATAAAATAATTTCAAAATTTGGTAAAATATTTAAAGATTTACCGTTTATTTGTTTTGATATTATGGAAGATCAGGATGGTAAACTCTATATTATTGAATCTAATTCAATGCCAGGTGTACCATTTGACTCAACTGTAGATATTTATAGAGTGATCTTTGAGGATTTTTATGGTCGAAAGGTGGATGCAGAAACTGAGACTAAGCTAAAAGAATTAGCAAACTACATGAACAATAAAACCGTTACAATGGACGGTGGAGATAGATTTAGTGTAGAAAAATAATAATAACTCGGATAAATAAATCTTAATTAAATTAATTATGGCAGAACCAAATATGAATTGTATGATTGTTAATGTGTGGATACACCACATGCAAGTTGACGAATTGTTTGATTTTTTAAATGAAAGAATAGACCGTGCACCTCTTTATTGGTTAAATGAGGCTTCGGTACCTGTTTCAATAACAGGTGGATATGTCATGATTTCATTAACTTATGATTCTTATTCGCATTTGTCATCTAATAGAAATTGGGACGAAGCACCGGGTTGGATAAAAGAATAATATGAAAAAACAACAAACAAAAATGAAAGCGTTTCTTTTAAATTATAAAGGAACCAAGTACAAATCAGATACATTATTAGGTGTCATCTGGCAGTTTATTGCAAAGAAAAAATAAACATTTTAAAAAAACTATGTATAAAGAACGTCTAAGTTAACTCTTAGGCGTTTTTTTAGGTTTAAGGATTAAAAGAAATATATGTATACACTAAGCGAATTACAGAAGATGATCTTTATAGACATCGAAACAAGTACACAAAAAGAAACTCTACAGGAGGTCATAGATGATAACCCTGCACTCGAAGAGTATTGGAATATAAAGACTACGCAACTTATTGAAAGTCAACCAGAAACTCTTAAGGACTTCACAGATCCTCATAAAATGTGGTCACGCATGGCGGGTCTTTATCCAGAATGGGGTAAAATAGTTTGTATTTCATTTGGTCAATTAAAGTTTGATGAAACTGGATTTCCAAATGATTTTAAAGCGATGTCATTTAGCGGAACTGATGAAAAACAAATTCTAAAAGACTTTTCACAGACTGCTGCCAAAATAATGCAAAAATACCCTAATATGAAATGGGTCGGCCACAATATCAAAGGGTTCGATATGCCATATATTATTAAAAGATCATTGATCAATGAAGTTAGTTTACCATCGGCATTCCATTTACACAAACAGAAACCATGGGAAAATTGTCTTTTAGACACACAAGATGTTTGGAAATTTGGTGGTTGGAACTCTGCTAAATTAGGATTAATATCAGAACTACTCGGTATTCCATCACCTAAAGATGCGATGTCGGGACCAGAGGTTAATGAGTATTATTGGAATGATAGACACGAAGAGATTAAAACTTATTGTGAAAAGGATATTCAAGCAACTGCAAATATCATGTTAAAGATAAGTGGTATGCCAATTATCCAAGACGCTCCGTTTTAATACTGTCAATATGTCATCTTCATCTTAAAAAATATGACAATAAGTCTTAATACTTAGTTTGGTATTAAATTTGAAATATCTATACTGTCCGGACAAATGGACGTTAATATTAATCAAATAAAATTATAAATTATGTTTTACACAACAGACTTTGACAGACACATTGATTCTATTTTCGGAGGTTTACATGAACCTTTATGGAGAACCGCAAAAACGGTAAGTGATCAAATTACAGAATATCATTACGAGGATGGTGTTCTTCAAATGGCATTACCTGGATTTTCAAAAAAAGATTTAGAAATAGAGATAGAAGGTAATAGACTTAAAATATCTTCTGAAGTTGCCGAAGATCAAGAGACTCAATTTAAAAAATCATTTGACAAATCTTTTAAGATTCCATCTGATATTAATGCCGAGAGCGCATCAGCTACCATGAAAGATGGTGTATTGACAATTGAATTTGGTAAAAAAGCAGAAGCTAAGAAGATTAAAGTAGTCTAATCTATAGATCCTGGACAAAAAACTTAAAACTTTTTTATCCAGGATTTTTTTATGTCAATTATTTGTGGTATATTAGCAGTATAATTAAAACGTTAAAGATATGACAACATTAGATTACACTAAGATTAGTGACGTAGAAGTAGACGGAATAGACACCGCAGATTACCCAGATTTTTGTGATGCATTTATCTCATATGCAGAATATGATGGTAGAGAAATGACAGACGAGGAATTAGATATACTAAACGAAGACGGTGATTTTGTATATAGTGCAGTTGAAAACTATTTATACTAATATATAAATTATGGAAGACGGGGATTTTGATTTTGAAGATTTCATGGAAAATAGCAACCATGATTTTGAAATGAAGCTAGAAGAGTATAGAGACAAGATGATGAAACTAGCAATTGAGACAAACTATGAAAATATAGTTAAAAATGGCATTAATGAATATCATCTTAGACACATGTATAATACCGAATTAAATGACCTCAATAACACATTCAAGATGATGATTCAATATTTTGAAGATATGGAGGATTATGAAAAGTGTGCAGTCGTTTTAAAGGAACAACAAAAAGTTAATTCGGTAATTTCTCAAAGAGAAGACGTACAATAGGGATATATAATATGTCAGTGCTAT
>Ga0209504_1000457_pt1 | contig 35793 bp, 31 predicted proteins | sample COGITO_mtgs_1005_FD_184791 | JGI IMG/M metagenome (GOLD analysis project Ga0209504, IMG submission 184791) | Pelagic marine microbial communities from North Sea - COGITO_mtgs_100511 (SPAdes) (version 2) | ecosystem: Environmental > Aquatic > Marine > Epipelagic ...
GGTCGGTCGGCTCGGTGATAAACAGGGTGTTGCCGTCTTCGGCGGGTTCGAAATCCTGAGCGCCGGCTTCGATGGCGGCCATTTCCGGGTCGGCATCACTTTCGGTGCTGGCTTCGATCATGCCCACATGGTCGAAATCCCAGGTTACCGAGCCGGAAGCGCCCATCTGACCCTTGCGGAACAGCACGCGGACTTCCGCCACGGTACGGTTGATGTTGTCGGTCAGGCACTCGATGATCACCGGCACCTGATGCGGGGCGAAGCCCTCATAGGTGGCGGAGTGGAAGGTCACGGTGTCGCCCAATAGGCCGGCGCCTTTCTTGATCGCCCGGTCGAGAGTTTCCTTGGGCATCGAGGCTTTTTTCGCCTGATGAATCGCCAGACGCAGCTTGGGGTTCAGGTCCGGGTCGGCGCCGTTGCGGGCGGCGATCATGATTTCCTTGACCAAGCGGCCGAAGATCTTGCCTCTGGCGTTGGCCGCGGCTTCTTTAGGTTTGGCTTTCCACTGGGCGCCCATGGGGTATCTCGTCGTTGCGGGTTAATGGGTGTATCTCGGATCTGCTGCGTGTCGCGCTACCGCGATAAAAATGGCCTCGTTCGAGCTGCGCAAGATCCGAAACAAATTCTAAGGGCTGCGATTCTAGCCCTTCGAGACGTTTGCGGCACCTGTGGCGCTGCAATCTGCCGATCAGTGATGCGCTGTACGGCTTATTTGCCGGGCTTCTGTATGGGCGCTATGACGCAGCTGGCCGCTTTAATAGGCGTTGATTGATTAATCTGGAGCGCCCATGCAACCCAAGGATTTACTGCTGGCCCTGGTGGTAATCATCGTCTGGGGCATGAACTTTGTGGTGATCAAGATCGGCCTGCACGAGATGCCGCCGATGCTGTTGGGTGCGTTGCGTTTTCTGCTGGCAGCTTTTCCTGCGGTGCTGTTTATCAAGCGTCCGCAGATTCCGCTGCGCTGGCTGCTGGCTTATGGCTTGACCATTTCGCTGGGGCAGTTCGCCTTTCTCTTCTCCGCCATGTCCGTTGGTATGCCGGCCGGTCTGGCGTCGCTGGTGCTGCAGTCACAGGCGATGTTTACCCTGCTGTTTGCTGTGCTGTTGCTGGGTGAGCGTTTTCGCTTGGCCAACCTGTTCGGCCTGCTGGTGGCGGCCGGTGGGTTGCTGCTGATTGGCTCGCAGGGTAATGGCCTGATGACCCTGGCCGGTTTTCTGCTGACCTTGTGCGCTGCCGCCATGTGGGCGCTGGGCAATATCGTCACGCGCAAGCTGGGTAAGGTGAATCTGGTGGGCTTGGTGGTGTGGGGCAGTCTGGTGCCGCCGCTGCCGTTCTTTGCGCTGTCCTGGCTGATGGAAGGCCCCGAAGTGATCGAGTCAGCGCTGCGTGGATTCAGTCTCGATACGCTGCTGGTGCTGGTCTACCTGGCATTCGGTGCGACCATCCTCGGCTATGGCTTGTGGAGCCGCTTGCTGTCGCGCTACCCAGCCAGTCAGGTGGCGCCGTTCTCGCTGCTGGTGCCGGTGGTCGGGCTGACTTCTTCGGCATTGCTGCTCGATGAGCGCCTGAGCAGCCTGCAGCTAGTCGGTGCGCTGCTGGTGATGCTCGGCTTGCTGCTGAATTTCTGCGGTGGCTGGTTGCAGGAGCGTTTGCGCGCGCGTTGGGCCTAGGTTTTTAGCGTTTGCCCATGGCGCGGCGAGTGCCACTTGGTGCTGGGCCAATCTTCTTTTCGTGGCTCGACTTGTTGCCCTTCTGGTGCCAGGGCTGATCGTCCTGCTTGCCAGAAGCAGCTTTGGCGGCGCCGAACAGCGAGGCAAAACCAGTGGCTTTAGGCGGACTGACAGGCGCAGCCTGGTCAGTGAGTGGCGCGGCGCTGTCTGCAGGCTGAACGGTGAGGGTGGGTTCAGCTGCTGGAGTGTTGGTCATGGCGAGGTCCGCGGGTGCGAGAAGAAAAGGCCGGCGAGTATACCTGGCTATTGCCCGAGGTTTTGCACTGTTGGTTAGTGGCGTGGTGCCCGATGGGCGCTGCGCGAAAAAATTGGATTCGCCGGGCCGGGCGGCCCAGCGAACAGGCAGGATCAGTCCTGGCGGCTGGTCACTTCCAGCAGGTGATAACCGAACTGGGTCTTCACCGGGCCTTGCACCACGTTGATCGGGGCGCTGAATACTACGGTGTCGAATTCTTTGACCATCTGGCCTGGGCCGAACGAGCCAAGGTCACCGCCGCTGCGGCTGGACGGGCAGCTGGAGTTGTCTTTGGCGACTTGGGCGAAGTCGGCACCGCCTTCGATTGCGGCTTTCAGTTCGTTGCACTTGTCTTCGCTGGCAACCAGGATGTGACGGGCAGTGGCGCGGGCCATGGGAGTTACTCCTTATAAAGAAGCGGCAAAGCCTACCGGAATCGTTCGGCTATTCAAACGCCGCGCATGTGACGTTTATCAGTTGAGTCATAAAAAACAGCCTGGAGTGCTGATCCGCAGGTAGCTGCCAGAAGTGGCGTGCATAAAAAAGGCTTACCCATGGGGTAAGCCTTTTCGTGTTTCGGCAAGTGCTTAGACGCGTTGTTCGGCCTGGCAAGCGGCTGCGGTGAACAGCACGTCGGTGGAGGAGTTCAGCGCGGTTTCCGCCGAGTCCTGCACGATGCCGATGATAAAGCCGACGGCGACCACCTGCATGGCCACATCATTGGGAATGCCGAACAGGCTGCACGCCAGCGGAATCAGCAACAGCGAGCCACCGGCCACGCCCGACGCACCGCAAGCGCTGATCGAGGCGAGCAGGCTGAGCAGCAGGGCTGTCGGTAGATCGACCGCGATGCCCAGGGTGTGCACGGCGGCCATGGTCAGTACGGTGATGGTGATCGCCGCGCCAGCCATGTTGATGGTCGCGCCCAGTGGGATCGACACCGAGTAGGTTTCCTCATGCAGGCCCAGACGCTGGCAGAGCTGCAGGTTGACCGGGATATTGGCCGCCGAACTACGGGTGAAGAACGCCGTCAGGCCGCTTTCGCGCAGGCAGGTCAGCACCAGCGGGTAGGGGTTACGACGGGTCTTGAAGTAGACAATCGCCGGGTTGCTCACCAGCGCAACAAACAGCATGCAACCCACCAGTACCAGCAACAGGTGCAGGTAATCGAGCAGGGCGGACATGCCCGACTCGGCCAGGGTGGCCGCAACCAGGCCGAAAACCCCCAGTGGTGCCAGGCGGATTACCAGTTTGACGATGCTGGTGACTGCGCCGGAGAGGTCGGCGAGCATTTGCTTGCTGCTCGGGCTGGCGTGGCGAAAGGCAAAGCCCAAGGCGATGGCCCAGGCCAGGATGCCGATAAAGTTACCTTTGAGCAGGGCATTGACCGGGTTATCCACCACATTCAGCAGCAGGGTTTTCAGCACTTCGCTGATACCGCCGGGTGGCGACAGCTCGGCGCTGTTGCTCACCAGGGTCAGGCTGGATGGGAAGGCAAAGCTGGCGGCTACCGCGATCAGCGCCGCGCTAAAGGTGCCGATCAGGTACAGCAGCAGAATCGGTTTGATATGGGTCTGCTGGCCTTGCTGATGGTTGGCAATCGACGCCGCCACCAGTACGAATACCAGCACCGGTGCCACGGCCTTCAGCGCCGATACAAACACCGTGCCGAGGAAGCTGACGCTCGCCGCGGCTTCAGGCAGGAACAGCGCCAGGGCAATACCGGCCACCAGGCCGATGGCAATTTGCAGCACCAGGCTGGTGCGGTTGAGCAGTTGGACAAGCGGGTGTTGGGCAGTGGTCATGACATGCATCTCTACTTGGCGGGCAGGCCTGCGATCTCTTCCTATTGCCTGCCGGGCATGGGGCGCCGGGGGCTGGATGCATGGCTGCGGTGCGCGTTATGAGGCTTTTCGCGGGGGATAAAACAAGGCCACGCTGAAAAATAGCGCGCGACTCTATCACAGTGACCCGCTGTTACGCGCTGGCGCAGTGCCAGCCCGCCCAGCGGCGCTTATGCCTATCAACCGACCGTCAGGCGGGCTAGGCTAGGGCCTTTGCGAGGCCATGAGGTGGTTATGTCCAACGAAGATACGAGCGCACCGACGATTGAAATCCTGACGATCATCGAAGCGCGGGTGCTGGGTTGCCTGATTGAAAAGCAGCTGACCACCCCGGAAGCCTACCCCCTGACGCTGAATGCCCTGGTGCTGGCCTGCAATCAGAAAACCAGCCGTGAGCCGGTGCTGAATCTGACTGCCGGTCAGGTTGGTCAGGCCCTGCGCAGTCTGGAAGGGCGCGAAATGGCGCGCCTGGTGATGGGCAGCCGAGCGGATCGCTGGGAGCACCGCGCCGACAAGGCGCTGGAACTGGTGGCGGCGCAGGTGGTGTTGTTGGGCCTATTGCTGCTGCGTGGGCCGCAGACCATCAACGAACTGCTGACTCGCAGCAGCCGCATGCATGATTTTGATGATGCCGAGCAGGTGCAGCATCACCTTGAGCGGCTGATCAGCCGCGAACTAGCCTGCTTGTTGCCGCGTCAGTCCGGACAGCGTGAAGACCGTTATATGCACCTGCTGGGTGACCCGGCGGATTTGCAGGCGGCATTGGCGGCCAGGGCCAGCGAGCCGCGCCCGACGGCGGGTGGTCAGCAGGATGAGCGCCTGGAGGCTCTGGAGGCGCGCATCGCCGCGCTGGAAGAGCGCTTGGCGCAGTTGGAATCGCCTGCGCAATAAACAACAAAGGTGCTCGAATGAGCACCTTTTTTTGTGTTGCCTATTAGCTGTAATCAGCTAAAGCGCAGGCCTGGTGTACGTTCAGCACCACCTTCAGCAACGCGGTTAGCGCCAGTGCGGTCGGCACCGTCTTCGGCTACACGCAGACGCTCTTGCAGACGATCAGCACCACCTTCAGCGACGCGGTTCGCGCCAGTGCGGTCGGCGCCGTCTTCCGCTACACGCAGACGCTCTTGCAAGCGATCAGCACCACCTTCAGCGACGCGGTTTGCGCCAGTGCGGTCGGCGCCGTCTTCCGCTACACGCAGGCGCTCTTGCAGGCGATCAGCGCCACCTTCGGCGACGCGGTTAGCGCCAGTGCGGTCAGCACCGTCTTCCGCTACACGCAGACGCTCTTGCAGGCGATCAGCGCCACCTTCAGTTTGCAGGTTGCTACCAAAACCCATCAGGGTTTTGACGCTGCTGTCCTGCTTTTCACCCAGCAATGGCTGCGGGTTGTTCTGTGGCAGGGCAAAGGCGCTGATGGACAGGCTGCTCAGGATCAGGGCGGTAAGAATTTGCTTTTTCATGTTCAGGCTCCTCGTAAGGGCGGGTAGTAAGTGAGTACGGAGCCAATGATACGGATGAAAATTTGATGAAGAAGTGCAGGCTGGACATGGTAATCATCGATGCTATCGATAGTCGGATTAATTATTTATAAATCATGTAGTTATTTGATTTTTTTGACGCTTTAAGGATGGTTTTTGGAGCGAGTGTGCATGATCATTAATATCTAATTTATAGATGTATTTAACGCTATAGCCTGCACTTTAAGTGTCAGATGTGGCTTTGCTTGAAATATCGAACGGCTGGTGCGTATTTTGTACGCCTCGCCGTTCGACTACGGCCTCTTGCATCAATAAGGACAACAGCAAATGAGTACCCTCGACCGCACCGCCCTGGCTGAACTGCTGCGTGGTGTTGATGAAATCGAATGCGTGACGCCCGATCTCAACGGCGTGCCGCGCGGCAAGGTGATGACGGCTGAGGGTTTTCTCGAGGGGCGGCGCTTGCAGTTGGCGCGCGGGGTGTTGCTGCAATGCATCATGGGTGGCTATCCGGCGCCGTGTTATTACGGCAGTGATGACGGTGACCTGGCCTTGAATGCCGAGCCTACGCAGATTCATCGCCTGCCCTGGAGTGAAACGCCGCGCGCGCTGGCCATCTGTGATGCCGATGAATTCGATGGACGCAGCTCCGGGTTGTCGACCCGCGGCCTGCTCAAACAGGTGATTGCGCGTTACGCCAGCCATGGCTGGCAGCCGGTGGTGGCAACCGAGCTGGAGTTTTTCGTGTTTGCCCGCAATGCCGACCCATTGCAGCCGTTTCAGCCGCCGCTGGGCCTGGATGGCCGGCGTGAAGACGGCGGTTCGGCCTTTAGCGTGAGTTCCAATAACGGCCTGCGCCCGTTCTTCCAAGAGGTCTATCAGTGCATGGCGGCCCTGGGCCTGCCGCGCGATACCTTTATGCATGAAATGGGCGTCAGCCAGTTCGAAATCAATCTGCTGCACGGTGATCCGCTGCTGCTGGCCGACCAGACTTTTCTGTTCAAACACCTGCTCAAGGAAGTCGCGCTCAAGCATGGGCTTACTGTGGTGTGCATGGCCAAACCATTGGCGCATACGCCGGGTAGCTCTATGCATATTCATCAGAGCGTGGTGAAGCAGGGCAGTGGGCAGAATATCTTCAGCGTGGCCGATGGTCAGGCAACGCCGGCGTTCTATCAGTTTATTGCCGGTCAGCAGGCGGCCATGGCCGACTTCACCCTGCTGTTTGCTCCGCACGTGAATTCCTACCAGCGCCTTTGCCATCCTTATGCGTCGCCGAACAATGCCTGCTGGTCGGAGGATAACCGCGCCGCTGGCCTGCGTATTCCGGCCAGTGCGCCGGTTGCGCGACGGGTGGAGAACCGTTTGCCGGGCGCCGATGCCAACCCTTATCTGGCGTTGGCGGCCAGCCTTGCGGCCGGTCTGTATGGGATTGAGCAGCAGCTGCAGCCCAGCGCGCCGATCCAGGGTGAGTTCGAAGTGCCGGATGAATTGGCGCTACCCTGTACCATGCATGCCGCGATTGAGCGTCTCAAGCGCAGTACGCTGGCGCTGGAACTGTTCGGCAAAGAGTTCATCGAAGGCTACATTGCCAGCAAGACCTTGGAGCTCACCAGCTTCTTTGACGAAATTACCCCGTGGGAGCGCCGTGTATTGGCGGCTCACGCTTAGAGTCTTACCGCCGAGCATGCGTTCGGCGGCCTTTATGGAGTCATGCGCCGCCCCATGTCTGTGATCCTCAAGTCATTCAGTTCGTTGTATTTCGCCACCCTGTTGATGCTGTTGGGCTCAGGTTTGTTGAGTACTTACCTGGCGTTGCGGCTGGCGCAAACGGCTGATGGGCTGTGGGTCGGCGCGCTGATGGCGGCCAATTACCTGGGGCTGGTGCTGGGCGGCAAGATTGGCCATCGACTGATTGCCCGAGTCGGCCATATCCGCGCTTATGTCGCCTGCGCCGGGGTGGTTACCGCTGCGGTGCTTGGCCATGGCTTGAGCGATTGGCTGCCCAGCTGGTTGCTGCTGCGGATGCTGGTCGGCCTGGGCATGATGTGCCAGTACATGGTGATTGAAAGCTGGCTCAATGAGCAGGCGGAAACCAGCCAGCGTGGCCAGGTGTTTGCCGGCTATATGGGTGCTTCCTACCTCGGCTTGATTCTCGGTCAGCTGGTGCTGGTGGTGCATCCGACGCTCGGTCTTGAGCTGCTGATGCTGGTGGCGCTGTGCTTTGCCCTGTGCCTGGTGCCGGTGGCCTTGACCCGCAAGCTGCACCCGGCGCCCTTGCATCCTGCGCCGCTGGAAATGCGCTTCTTTATCGACCGCGTGCCGTTGTCGCTGACCACTATCTTGGTCGCAGGGCTGCTGATTGGTTCGTTCTACGGCCTGGCGCCGCTGTATGGCACGCGCATGGGCTTGTCCACCGAGCAGATTGGTCTGTTTATGGGGTGCTGCATCATCGCCGGCTTGGTGGTGCAGTGGCCGTTGGGCTGGTTGTCTGATCGGCATGACCGCGTGCAGCTGATTCGTGGTTGTGCCGCTTTGCTGGCACTGGCTGCGCTGCCCCTGGCGATTCTGTCGCAAGCCAGCTTGCCGCTGTTGTTTGTCGGCGGCTTTGCCGTGTGCGCCTTGCAATTCAGCCTCTATCCGCTGGCGGTGGCGCTGGCCAATGACCATGTCGAAGCCGAGCGACGGGTATCGCTGACGGCCATGCTGCTGGTGACCTTTGGTGTCGGCGCGAGTATCGGGCCGTTGCTGGCGGGCGTGCTGATGCGCTTTCTCGGCGCCAACATGCTCTACGCTTTCGTCTGCGCCTGCGCCTTGATTCTGGTGCTGCGTATCCGGCCGGAGCGCGTTACCCATCTGCATCAGGTCGACGACGCGCCGCTGCACCACATCCCCATGCCAGACAGCACTACCAGTTCGCCACTGACGGCCGCCCTCGATCCGCGTGTCGATGAACAGGTGGTGCATGAGCAGATGCACGACAACAGCGCAGTGCAGGAGCCGAGCGCCGAACCAGCAGCGGAGCCGCCCACTCAGTCAGAGTCGCGCGGATGACGCCGCTGCTTAGCGTGGTGATCCCGGTGCGCAATGAGGCCCAGGCGTTGCCGGGCTTGTTGGATGATCTGGCGGATTTGCGCGCCATCGGTGCCGAGTTGATCCTGGTCGACGGCGGCAGCAGTGATGGCACCTGCGAGCTGGCGCTGGGGCGGGTTGATCAGTTGCTGAGAACGGCCCCTGGCCGTGCGCTGCAGATGAACGCGGGTGCGGCGGTGGCCCGTGGTGAATACCTGTGGTTTGTACATGCCGATACGCGGATCAGTACTGAGTCCCTTACCAGTCTGCAACAGGCGTTAAGCCAGCGACCGCTATGGGGGCGTTTTGATGTGCGTCTGTCCGGCCCTGGCCTGGCATTCCGAGTGATTGGCGCGATGATCAGCCTGCGTTCACGCCTTAGCGGTATCGCATCGGGTGATCAGGGGATTTTTGTCGCCCGAGAGCGTTTCGATGCCTTGGGCGGTTACGCACAGATTCCGCTGATGGAGGATTTGCAGCTGTGCCGGCGGCTTAAGGCGCTGGCTCGGCCGCGTTGTCTGCGCCCGCCATTGTCGACCTCCAGCCGGCGCTGGGAGCAGCACGGAATCTGGCGTACCGTGGCGCTGATGTGGTGTCTGCGGCTGGCCTATTACTGTGGCGCCAGCCCGGAAAAACTGGCTCGTCAGTACCGGCGAGGGTCGCTGTTATGAACCTGTCGATCTCATTGCATCTGCTTGCTCGCGCCCCGGTGGCGGGGCGGGTAAAAACGCGGCTGATCCCGGCGTTGGGTGCTCAGGGTGCCTGTGATTTACAGCAGCTGCTGCTGGAGCGCGCGCTGCAGTTGCCGGTCCATGGCTTTGGCGAGCGCTTTCTGTGGCTGGACGATTTACCCGATGCAGGCCTGCAGGCGTTGGCGCAGCGCCTTGGCTGGACCTTAGTCGAGCAGCCGGCGGGCGATCTGGGCGAGCGCATGCGCCGTATTGCCACCCTCGGGCTGGCGGAAAGCGATGCGGTGATTCTGATCGGCAATGACTGCCCGGCGCTCGACGGTGCTTATTTGCAGGCCGCATGCCATGCGTTGCAGGAACAGCCTGTGGTGATCGGCCCGGCAGAGGATGGTGGTTATGTGCTGCTGGGGTTACGCCGCGTGGACGCCGCCTTGTTCAGCGATATGCCGTGGGGCACCGAACGGGTCTTCGATATGACCCTGCAACGCCTGCAGCAGCTGGACTGGCGTCCGGCACTGCTGCCCGCGTTGTGGGATGTTGATCGGCCTGAGGATTTATCGCGCCTGGCGGCACTGGATATCTTGATCTAGAACAGTCCGTCACTCTCGAAGCGGCGTGCTTCACGCTGCAACTGGTAGACGAAACGTTCGACCAGACGCTGCTCCTGGCCATTGATGCGGTGGAAGCGTGCACCGACAAAAGTGGTGTCGACCTTCTCCTCGTACTGCACATGACGCATTTCAATGGCGGTGGTCATGGCGCCGAAAGGAAAGCGTGCGGTAAAGCGCTCATAGACCTGACCGGCCTGCAGGCTGCTGCTGATATTGCCGGGAAAGCGCAATTTGCAGCCGGTGGCAGAGATATCCAGCAAATGCCCAGGTATGGCTGTGCGTAGTTTATCGCCGGCCAGTTCGACTTTGATCAGTTCGGTCTGCTTGAGCGGGGCGCGGAAGGCGCTGCGCCGTTGATGGTAGGTCACCTCAAGTGGCATCGGGCTGAAGTAACAGCGCGCGCCTTCGTGCTCGGTGATGCGCACGTTCTGTTCGCATTTCCAGGCTACGCGCACACCTTCATGGAAGGCTTCGACATTGAACGCCTCGCCGTTGGCCAGGTAGCGTTCACCATCGTTTGGCACCAATTCATCGAGAATCAACAGGTTCTTGTCGCGATCAACCTCGATCACGTAGCTCTGAAAGCGTTGGTTGCGTTCGTGGAAGGTGATGATCAGTGGGTCATGGTTTTGTTGCAGTTGGCGCAGGTTGGCAACTATTTCCACCGGTGCCTTGAGCACCTTGGGTGGCTGCGGGCCATCTTCCTGGCTAAAAGGACTGGACACGGTCCATAACTCTCCGAGCAAATGCTATAGCACTAGCATACTGGCAATATGACAGTATGTCCCCTGTGCCTTTTATAGGTTTCAGGCCTGGCTGAGCGGGCGCTGCTGGCCGATTCTAGCGGCACTGCCGCGGCTGTCATAGAGGCTCGGCGTCTCGTTGCCACGCAGAATGCCGAGCATGCTGTTGGCCGAGGCCTGGCTGGAGCGAATCAGCCGGCCATTACGCAGGTTGGCCGTTTGGCAGCGTTCCAGCAGGGCGTTGAGTTGATCGCCGCGCTCAAGCAGTTGTTCGCCTTGGGTGGACTGTGCGGCAAGCGCTTGCAGGCCGGTGCGGTCGGGGCTGAGGTTGAGGTTGGTAAGCAGTTGGCTGCGCTCTTTGCCGTGCTGGTCGAGCAGGGTTAGCAGCGGCAGTTTTTCCGTCAGGATACTTTGCAGGCGGGGGAGGTCGCGGTCACTGAGGGCTTGGAATTCGGTGTCGATCAATTCAAGCAACTGCTCGGCGGTGCCGATATCGTTGGTGAACAGTTCAAGCAGGCTGGTGTCGTGCATTGCGGGCTCTTCGGGGTAACAGACGCTGCAGGGTGTGAGTGCAGTGTCTATTGGGCGGCCAATTACCCCAGCGTAGCCCGGTGACTAGCGCTGGGATTCGAAATTAAGCAGTTTGCTGGCAACGCGCTGGCTATCGACTTGATAACTGCCGTCTTCGATCGCCTGCTTGAGCTGGGCGACGCGTTCTTTATTGACGGTCGGCTGATCGCGCAGCTTTTCGCTGACTTTTTGCAACTGTTGGGCCTCGCGGCTCAGCTGTACCGACTCGCCGCTTTTGCCGGCTTGTTGCGCCTGCTCGGCGGGGCTGGGTACGTTGCCAGGTTGTTTACCGCCGATGGCTTCGTTCTGGCCACCTGCCTGCGCACTGCCGGCCCGCCCCGAATTGGCTGGCGATGCGGCATTGTTGAGCCGGTTGATGTCAATGACCATGATGCAAAACCTCGAACAGTGTTTGGACGCTTGCCTAGCTTGTCGGCATTGCCCTGAAAAACTTTAGGGCAGAAAAGTGTGCGTCAGGTAACAGTCTAAACACAGTGTGGATAATCGTCAGCTCACCAAGTGCACAAAGTTAAGACAAGAATCATGCCTACATCGCCACTTCAACCTGTCCAGGCCCAACTACACGAGCCCGGATCACCCGGTTGGAGCGTTGGTTACGCACGCTGATCTGCTTGCCAATCGTGCCGTCCGACAAGGCTTCGCCCGGCATGCGCACACTAATACCACCGCTGCGGGCGCTGATCACTACCTGATCACCTTTGCGTATGGCCTCGGCTGCTTGCACATGAATCGGCGCAAGCACCTGATCGGGTAACAGTGGTCGCGTCAATTTTTTGCCGATTGCCTGCTTAAGGGCTGTGAGATAGCCCTGGTTGAGCAGGCCAACATCCCGCTCGGCTAACACCACATCCATATCCGTCAGCAGATTGTCGCGTTTCAGCGGGCGACTGGCGATCACCACTTCGCGGTACAGGCGCACTTGCCCAGGTACAAAAACTGTCCAGGGTGCATCACCGTCACAGCGTACGCGCAAGGTCACCCGGCCAATCGGCTCGGCAGGGCTTTCCAGAGTGGTAGTCAACGGCTGCGGGCACAGCGGCAGGCGCAGGCGGGGGTCGAGTCGGTTGATTTGAATCTCATGGCGGCCAGCGATGTTGCTACGCTGTAAATAATCGCTCACCGCTTGCTCAAGAAAAACTTCGCCAGCGCCGATAAGTTGTTCAGGCCGCGTGGCGTTGGCTGTTGCCAAAGCGCTATAGCCGAGTGCCAGCAAAGCGGGTACAACTGCCAGCCAGTAGCGGCATTTTGCCAGTGAGTGTCGGTTAGTTGTCGTTTCAGTGTTCATATGGGTTGGATAGCAAGGCGCGTGCCGCCTGCTACGCTGACAGCAATCTGTTACTCAAATAAGGAGTTTGGGTATGGCCGGTGTGATGGATTCGGTTAACCAGCGAACTCAGTTGGTTGGACAGAATCGTTTGGAGTTGTTGCTGTTTCGTCTGAACAGCAACCAGCTGTATGGGATTAACGTATTCAAGGTGAAAGAGGTGCTGCAATGCCCGAAGCTCACCATCATGCCGAAATCCAGTCCGGTCGTTCGCGGTGTCGCCAATATCCGTGGCGGTACTATCCCGATTCTTGATTTGTCCATGGCTACCGGCAGCGCGCCGCTGGCTAATATCGACAACAGCTTCGTCATCATCACTGAATACAACACCAAGGTTCAGGGCTTTCTGGTGCACTCGGTCGAGCGCATCGTCAACATGAACTGGGAGTCAATTCATCCGCCACCCAAGGGCACAGGGCGTGACCATTACCTGACAGCGGTCACCCATTTGGACGACAAGATGGTCGAGATCATCGATGTCGAGAAAATTCTGGCCGAGGTGGCGCCGACATCGGAAGTTATTTCCGAAGGCGTGCTGAATGCCGAGACCCAGGCGCGTGCGGTAAGTCTGCGTGTGCTGACCTGCGACGATTCATCGGTGGCGCGTAAGCAGGTTACCCGTTGCTTGGAGACTGTCGGCGTGGAGGTGGTGGCGCTGAATGATGGGCGTCAGGCACTGGATTATCTGAAGGCGATGGTCGAAGAAGGCAAAAATCCTGCAGAGGAGTTTTTGATGCTGATTTCCGACATCGAAATGCCGGAAATGGATGGTTATACGTTGACCGCTGAGATCCGCGCCGATCCGCGCATGCAAAAGCTGCACATCATCCTGCATACTTCGTTATCTGGCGTGTTCAACCAGGCCATGGTGAAGAAGGTGGGCGCGGATGATTTTCTCGCCAAGTTTCGCCCGGATGACCTGGCGGCACGGGTAGCTGACCGCATCAATATCGCGGCAGGGGACTGAGGGCCTGGCCCTCAGTGAATCATATGTTTGTCGAGGCCTCGCGAGTGTCTACAGGTAATTTGGATTTCGAGCAGTTCCGGACTTTCCTGGAAAAAGCCTGCGGCATCCTGCTTGGCACCAACAAGCAGTATCTGGTTTCCAGTCGGCTCAACAAGTTGATGGAGCAGAACAGCATCAAGACCCTGGGTGAGCTGGTGCAGCGCATGCAGAGTCAGCCACGCAGCGGTCTGCGCGAGCAGGTGGTCGATGCCATGACCACCAACGAAACCCTGTGGTTTCGCGACACCTATCCGTTCGAGGTGCTGAAAAACCGCGTGCTGCCGGAGATGATCAAGGCCAGCCCGGGTCAGCGTCTGCGCATCTGGTCGGCCGCTTGCTCCTCCGGGCAGGAACCATACTCGCTGTCGATGACCATCGATGAGTTCGAGAAGACCAATATCGGTCAGCTCAAGGGCGGTTTGCAGATTGTTGCCACCGACCTTTCGCCGACCATGCTGATCAATTGCAAATCCGGTGAGTACGACAGTCTGGCGATGGGCCGCGGGCTTTCCCAGGAGCGTCTGCAGCGCTATTTCGACCCCAAGGGGCCGGGGCGCTGGGTGGTCAAACCAGCGATTCGTAGCCGCATTGAGTTCCGCCCGCTAAACCTGCTGGACAGCTATGCCAGTCTGGGCAAGTTCGATGTGGTGTTCTGCCGCAACGTGCTGATCTACTTCTCGGCTGAAGTGAAGAAGGACATCCTCACGCGCATTCATGCGATGTTGAAGCCGGGCGGCTATTTGTTCCTCGGGGCTTCTGAAGCACTCAATGGCCTGCCTAACCACTACCAGATGGTGCAGTGCAGCCCGGGGATCATCTACAAGGCGAAGTAATAGTCGCAGGGTTGAAAAAAACGGGAGGCCATTGGCCTCCCGTTTTTATTGCGGGCAGTTTTTATTTCGACCCTACAAGGTTCTGGCCTGAACCGCAGGCGTAGGCGGCAGACATTGGCTGTGGGTATCCGGCTCAAGGTAGGGCAGCAGAATCGGCGCCATGCCTTTGAGTACCTGCACCGGCAGCGCTGAGGTGAAACGGAAGCTTTCAGCGGCGCGGCCAGGGACGAAAGCGGTAAGGGTGCCGTAGTGGCGTGGGCCGAGGTAGAAGACAAAGGTTGCGGTGCGGTTCATCGCCCGCGAGCTGAGTACCCGGCCACCGGCGCCGACGGTTTCGATGCGGTTATCGCCGGTGCCGGTTTTGCCGCCGACCTTGAGCGGTTGGCCGTCGGCCTGGGTAAAGCTGCCCAGCAAGCGCCGTGCGGTGCCGGCCTCAACCACATCGGCGAGGGCACTGCGCAGCGCCGCGGCGACTTCCGAGGCCATCACCCGCTTGCCCTCGGTATGTTCGCGTACCACCAGGGTGTCGTAGGGCGTATCGGCGGCAAAATGCAGACTGTCGATGCGTGCGGTGGGTTGCCGAATACCGTCGTTCTGGATAATTCCGACCAGCTCGGCCAGCGCCGCAGGGCGATCACCGGAGCTGCCAATGGCGGTGGCCAGCGACGGCACCAGATGAGCGAAGGGATAGCCGAGGTTTTGCCAGCGCCGGTGAATATCCAGGAAGGCCTCCACCTCCAGCATGATGCGGATGCGGCTGTCGCGGGCGCTCTTGTGCCTGCTGCGGAACAGCCAGCCGTAGACTTCCTGACGTTCGTCCTGGCTGGCGGCCACCGCATTGCTGAAGGTGGCTTGTGGTTGTTCGATCAGGTAGCCCAACAGCCACAGTTCAAGCGGATGGACGCGGGCGATATAGCCCTGATCCGGCAGGTTGTAGGCGCCAGGACCGTAGTTTTTATACAGCTCGCTAATGCGTTTATCGTTGAGTTTTTCCTGGGGCAGGTATTTGCGCAGGAAGGCGGCGAAGCTGGCTTCATCGCTATGTGGCATTAGGTAGCGGTGCACGGCGGCGAGGCGCACCGAGGTGTGGCGCAAACCGTTGAGGAAGGTGTCCAGGCGCTGTTGTTCGGGCTGGCCCTGGTATTTGCGCCAGAAACGCAGCAGGAAGGTGGTGCCTTCGCGGTCGGCGAAGTCTTGCAGATAGGCTTGGCGGCGCGGGTCCTTGTCGTCCTTGAGCAGCTCGGCGCTGTTGTTTGGGCCCTGATAAGTGCTGTAGCGCACCAGGTCGCGCATCAGGCGGATAAACGGCAGATTCAGCGACTCGCGCAGGGCTTCACGCATGCTGGCAATGCGCTGGTTATCTTCACGGCGGAAGTTGTTGAAGGTGTGAATGCCGCCGCCGGTGAAGAAACGCTCGCCAGGGCTGGCGGAATATTTGCGCTCCAGCGCGGCATCCAGCATGGTCGACAGGCTGGCGTTGGGGGTGTTCTGCAGGTAACCGATGGCCCAGCGGGTGAGGTTGTCCTCGGCGCTGACTGCGCGCAATTCGCTGGGGCTCTGTCCCGCGTGGCGCTGGTGCAGTTCGGCGATGATTTCCAGATAGGTGGCCAGCACCCTGAGCTTGGCGGTGGAGCCCAGTTCCAGCTTGCTGCCTTCGTTGATGTCAAACGGCTGGTCGGTGCTATCGGTCTGCACCCGCACCACGCTGCCGTTACTGGTGCGCTCGAACAGGGTGAAGCTGTAGCGCACGTCGGCGGTTTTTTCCGGCGACAGCAAGCGTTCGCCAAACAGGCCGATCTGCCCGGCAAACTCCGGATCGGCCAATTGCTGCAAGTAGTGACTTGCGGCTTGCTGCAGCTCGTTGTTCAGCGTGCTGGTGGCGCTCAGGTCGAGGCGATCCAGGTCATACAGCGGCATATTGAGCATGGCTGACAGCCGCGCCCGCGAGACGCTGATGCCCTTGTTGCTGTCCACCGGCTGCAGATTGGGCTCCAGGGCCCAGTCGCGGTAGCTGAGTTGTTGGTTTAGCGCCGCATCACGCAGCGCCGCGTCAATCAGACCGCCGCCAGCCAGCAGGCGGATATGGCTATCGGTCAGTTCGGCCAGGTCATTGCGACCCTGGGCCAGGTAATAGGACGGGCGACGCTGGGCAATCATCAGGGCCAGTACCTGACGCAGCGCTAGGCCGCGCTCGGCCAGGCTGGCATCTGGCGAGCGCGCCGGGTCGAGCAGCAGATTGACCCGGGCGAAGTCCGCGCCGAACCAGATGCGCAGACCATCGGCCAGGCCATGCACCTCGCCATGCCCGGGGGCGGCGGAGAGCGGCACGCTGTTGAGGTAGTCGCGCACGATATTTTCCCGCGCGGCCAATGTCTGCGGCCCGCTCTGGTAGGCGCGCACACTGGCGGAGAGCATCTGCCGCAGTTTCTCCGTACCCGATAACGTCAGGCCGTCCGGGGAGTGGCGGTATTTCTCCAGCTGGGTGGCCAGGGTGCTGCCGCCTGCAGACTGGTCTTGCATATCCAGCAGCTTGCCGACCTGGGAGATGGCCGCCATGACAAAGCGTGGCCAGTCCACTGCCGGGTTGGCCAGGGGGTGTTCAGGATCAAGCAACTTGCGGTTTTCGATAAACAGCAGGCTGCCGGCCACCAGCGGCGGGATGGTGTTGAAGCTTGGGTAGCGCTGTTGTGGGTAGCGGAACTCATAGAAGGGCGTACCGCTGCAGTCACTGATGCGCAGGCCGCTCTGGATCTTCTCCGGGTAGGGTACAAACAGGCCGCGCTGGGCATAGTCGAGCAGGGCGGGAGAGAACTGCGCCTGTTGCTGCACGGTAAAGCCACGTTGATCGAGGCGTTCCAGCATCAAGGGCAGGTAGGTGTAGCCCTGGCGTTTATCGAAGGGGCCTTCCTTGGGGTAGATGATCGACGGGCTGGGGCCTGGCTTGACCCGGTAACTGAGGGTTTGCGCGTAGCGGCTGAGTTCCTGGGCCTGAAAGCGCGAGGTGCGTGCTTCCTCGACAAGCCAAAAGCCGGCGGCGATGCCCAGCAGTAGCACAAGCAGCCAGAAGGTGATCTTCAATTTACTGGTGCGCTTGCGGGGGCTGGGTTGTTCGCCGGCCGGCAGGGTGGTGATGTCGAGTTGCCAAGGTGCGCCCATATTCATTTAGCCTGATGTACTCATCCATAGGTTTGACAGGTTGCTGAATAACATCAGCGGGCTTGAACACTGAGTTCCTCTCAGCTGGCCACTGTCTGCAGTTTAGCCGCTGGTACATGGGGCAGGCAGGGATGGGCTTGGCAGACAGAGGATTTTTTGCTGATTTTTACGCGCTGGCGCGCTGATTAAGTGATCAGCGGCAACACAGATATGCGCTAACTGGCGCAGGATTGCCCCTGGCACTGCGTGTGTAGGCAGATTGCTAGAATTGAGCCGTGACGGAACAGGCGACGAGTGAGCTATGCAACGCGACCATCGGGAGCAACTCAACCTCAGCTGGCAGGCTAATGCCGATGCCTGGACGGCGGCAGTGCGCGAGCAGCGCATTGAAAGCCGCCGGCTGGTGACTGATGCCGCCATCGTTCAGGCGATTCTTGCCCTGGCGCCCACGCGGGTGCTGGATCTGGGCTGCGGTGAGGGCTGGTTGTGCCGCGGGCTAGTCGAGCATGGCATCGAGGCGGTCGGTGTGGATGCCTCCGCGCCGCTGATTGCTGTGGCGCAACAGGCGGCCGGTGGCGCATCGCAGTACCGCGTGTGCGGTTATGCAGAATTGGAAGCGCAGGCCGCGCAGCTGGGGCGTTTCGATACGCTGGTGGGTAATTTCGCTCTGCTGGAAGAGCCCCTGGCGCCAACCTTGAATGCCTTGCATGGCCTGCTGGCAGCAGATGGCCGGCTGCTGATTCAGACTCTGCACCCCTGGCGCGCCTGCAATGACGTGGGTTATCGCGACGGTTGGCGGGTAGAAACCTTTGCTGGCTTCGGCGAAGGCTTTGCTCAGCCGATGCCCTGGTTTTTCCGCACGCTGGAGTCCTGGTTGGGCCTGTTCAGCGAAACCGGCTGGCGCCTGCAGTGGTTGCAGGAGCCGTTGCACCCGGAGAGCGAGCAGCCGGTGTCGCTGTTGATGCTGCTGAGTTCCGAACGCAACTGATCCGGCCTGATAAAGCCTTCAGTCGACGATAAACAGCCGTGCCCCGCTGGTGGTGGATGAGCGATGGGCCTCGGCCTGATCGGCGACCTGATAGCTCATGCCGGCCGTCATCACAAAGCGCCGACCATCTTCCAGCTCGGTGTGCAGTTCGCCTTCCAGGCACAGCAGGATGTGGCCCTTCTGGCACCAGTGATCGGCCAGGTAGCCGGCGCTGTACTCGACCATGCGTACGCGGATACTGCCAAACACCTGGGTGCGCCAGTAGGCCATGCCGGTTTCGCCGGCATGTTCGCTGCGCTCAATCTGGTTCCAGTCGGTGACGCCGAAGGGGATGTCGCTGATGTTCATGCTGTGAGTCCTTTAGTCAAACAATTCAGCTGCGGCGCTGACGGTCTTCGGCATAGCGGCGCAGTACCCACTGGCCGGCCGGATGGGCGTGCAGTTCATCGAGAAAGGCCTGGGTTTTTGCATCGTGCCCGGCGATACCGGCCCACGGCGTGCCGGCGGGGGTGAACAACGGGGCGAACAGCGCGGCTGCGCTGATGTCGGCCAGGGTCAGTTGTTCGCCGACCAGATAGCGTGACGGGTCGCCATGGATGCGCGACTCGATCAGCGCCAGGCCTTCGAGCAATTCGGCCTGGGATTTCGCCACACGCGGCGGGGTCACGCCATACAGGCGCTGCACACCGTTGATCAGCACCGGCTTCATCAGGTCGCGCAGGCCCAGCAGCGGGCGATAGACCTTGAGCATGGCGTGCATCACCGAGTCCCACTGCTTGATCTGGCCATACAGCCAACGGCGCACGTGCACGCCCAGGCGGTCGAACTGCTCTTCCAGCTCCAGGACCTCGGCGCGTTGCGCGGCATCGGTCGGCAGCAGTGGGCGTTCCGGGTAATGCTGTTCCAGATAGAGGGCGATCTGCGTGGAGTCGCCAATCACCTGCTCGCCATCCTTGAGGATCGGCAGGGTGACGATGTCCGCCAGGCGCTTGCTCTTTAACCGGTGCAGGCCGGGAAAGAGGTTGTCGACCTGAAAGTCGAGGCCCTTGTGGTCCAGATGCCAGCGGGTTTTTTCGCAGTAGTGGGAAATCGGAAACTGATAAAGCGTGCGCATGGTCGGCCCTCGGCAATGATGCGCCGAGTGTACGGGCTGGCGGCCCGACTACCCAGTCGCAATCGGCAGTCCAGGCTTTCGTTGGGGGAGGGCGTGCACCCAGGCCATTGCTGACCTGGGCGAACGGCTTATGGCGTGCGTTGCAGCTCGACTTTGCCCGTGGCGCTGGCCAGCAGATGTTCCGGCAGGTCGAGCAGGTCGTCGTCGAAGGTTTCCAGCGGCGGCGGGCGACGTTCAAAGCGCGAGCCGAGTACCAGCAGGCAAGGCGTCAGCAGCAGAGTCAGCACGGTGGCGAAGCTCAGGCCGCCGGCAATCGCGCTGGACAGCTGGGTCCACCACTGGGTCGACGGTGCGCCAATGCCCAGGCTTGGGGTGAGCAGGTCGACGTTGACCCCGATCACCATCGGCACCAGGCCGAGCACTGTGGTCACGGCGGTGAGCAGCACCGGGCGCAGGCGCAGGCTACCGGTTTCCAGCGCCGCTTCACGCGGCTCCAGGCCCTGGCGGCGTAGCTGGTTGTAGGTGTCGATCAGGATGATGTTGTTGTTTACCACGATGCCCGCCAGGGCAATCAGGCCCATGCCAACCATGACGATGCCGAACGACTGGCCGTTAACAAGCAACCCCATCAGCACCCCGGCGGTGGACAGCACGATGGCCGAGAGCACCAGCAGCGACTGATAGATGCTGTTGAACTGGGTCACCAGGATGATAAACATCAGGAAAATCGCCACCGCAAAGGCCGTGCCGAGGAAGGTCGCCGCTTCACGCTGATCGGCATCCTCACCGGCGAACTTCACCTGCACATCGCTGGACACCTCGCCCATGGCTTCACGCAGGGCTTGCAGACGTTCGTCCAGGCGCGCGCCTTCGGCGATGTCGGCCTGCAGGGTGATGGTGCGGTTGCCGTCGACCCGGCGCAGGGTGCCGACCTTGGGCGCCTGTTGCAGGGAGACGAAGTTGCTCAGCGGAATCTGCCCGGCCGGGGTGTTCAGGGTCAGGCGGCCGAGTTGGTCGAGGGAGCGCCAGTTGGCCGGCAAGCGCACGCGGATATCCACTTCATCGGTGGCGTCTTCCGGGCGGTAGGTGGCCAGTTTCAGGCCGTTGGTGACCATCTGCACGGCATTGCCCACGCTCAGCACGTCCGCACCGAAACGCGCGGCCGACTCGCGGTCGACCTTGACCCGCCATTCGATGCCCGGCAGAGCACGGTCATCCTCGATGTCCTTGAAGCCGCCCAGGCGCTGCATATTGGCGCGCACCTGTTCGACCCATTGATCGGCCTTGGCCGGGTCCAGCGAGCTGACCTGCAGTTTCACCGGTTTGCCGCTGCTCGGGCCTTCCTCCTGCTTGCGGAACTCCAGAACGATACCGGGGATATCCGCTGTGCGTGTGCTCATGTCGGCGAGAATCTTGCCAGCCGAACGCCGCTCGTGCCATTCGACGAACTGGAACTGCAGGGTGCCGATCACGTCCGCACCGAGCTGGCCGTCCGGCTGCGCCAGGGAGCGAGCGTACAGTGCCTTGACCTCGCTCATGCCGAGCAGGCGTTTTTCCACCTGCTGCAACAGAGCGTCCTTTTCCTGCACCGACAAATCGCCACGGGCGCGCAACCAGATCTGTGCGTTCTCCGGCTCGACTTCGGGGAAGAACTCCACGCCATGGTTGAAACGGCCATAGGCGGTGTAGATCAGCGCAATCAGCGCGAGCATGCCCAGCAGGGTCAAACCAGGGCGCTTCAGCAAGGTGCCAAGCAAGCGGCGATAACCGACGGCACCACGGCCAGGCTGAGTGGCTTGCGGCAGCGGTTGGCCGCCAGTGACGGCGCCGAGCACCGGCAAAAACACCAGGGCCATGGCCAGCGAGGCGAGCAGGCAGACGATCACCGTGGCCGGCAGGTATTTCATAAACTGGCCGACCACCCCCGGCCAGAACAGTAGCGGCAGAAACACCACCAGGGTGGTGGCGGTGGAGGCGATCACCGGCCAGGCCATTCGCGTGGCGGCATTGGCCCAGGCTTGGCGCGGCGTCTGCCCTTGATGCAGGTAACGGTCGGCCAGCTCAGACACCACGATGGCGCCGTCCACCAGCATGCCGGCCACCAGAATCAGGCTGAATAGCACGACGATATTCAGGGTGAAACCGAGCATCCAGATCAGCAGGATGCCGGTGAGAAAGGCCCCCGGAATGGTCAGCCCGACCAGCAGTGCAGAGCGCATGCCCATGCTCGCCACCACCAGAATCAGCACCAGCACGATGGCGGTCATCACGTTGTTGAGCAGGTCGCTGAGCATGCTCTGCACCTGCTGCGACTGATCCATGATGTAGCTGACCTTGAGGCCTTCGGGCAGCAGCGGCTGGGCTTTGACCATCAGCGCTTTGACCTGCTCGATGGTGTCGATGATGTTGGCGCCGCTGCGCTTGGAGACTTCCAGCACTACCGCCGGCTGGCCGTTGATCCGCGCGTAGCCGGTGGGGTCTTTGAAGGTGCGGTGGATGGTGGCGACGTCGCCGAAGGTCACCACGCTGTTGCCGACCACCTTGATCGGCATGGTCAGCACGTCTTCGAGGTTTTCGATCACCCCGGGCACTTTCATGCTCATGCGCCCGGCGCCGGTGTCCAGGCTGCCGGCGGCGACCAGGCGGTTGTTGCGGCTGACCAGGTTGAACAGCTCGTTGTAATCGATGCCGTAGCTGTCGAGTACCTGCGGGTCGACGACGATTTCCAGCAGGTCTTCGCGGTCGCCGCCGATTTCCACCGAGAGCACTTCGGCGATGCCTTCGACGTTCTCTTTCAGGCGGCGGGCGATGTATACCAATTCGGTTTCGGCAATCGGCCCGGACAGGCCAATCGACAGCACCGGAAACAGTGCCACGTTGACTTCATTGACTGTGGGTTCCTCGGCCTCTTCCGGTAGCTTGCTGCGCGCGGTATCGACCTTCTCGCGCACATCGGCAAGGGCCAGCTTGGCATTGAAGCCGGCATCGAACTCCAGGGTCACCGAGGCATGGCCTTCGCTGGCCATGGAGCGCATTTCCTTGACCCCTTCGAGGCTGCGCAGCTCCTGCTCCAGGGGGCGCACGAGCAGGCGTTCGGCGTCTTCCGGGCTGATGCCTTCGAGGGTTACCGAGACATAGATGATCGGGATGCTGACATCCGGGTTGGCTTCCTTGGGGATGGCGAAATACGCCGTCAGCCCGCCGAGCATAAGAAACAGCAGCAACAACAGGCTGGTGCGGCTGCGATCCAGCGCCGCAGCGATCAGGCCGTGCATATCAGCTACCCCCTTTGGCCAGCTGGCTGATCACCTGCTGGCCCGGCTCGACAAAGCCCTGGCCGAGGGTAATCAAGGCCACCTTGTTGGGTAGGCCGCTGACCCAGGCGCCCTGGTTGTCGACGCTGATCAGCTGCACCGGAGTGAACTGCACCTGTTGCTGCTCGTTGACCCACTTGACGCCATGCCGACCGGCTTTATCCAGGCTCAGCAGGGCAGGCGAGAGGCGATGGGCCAGGGCTTCACCGGTCTGTACATGCAGGGTCGCGCTGGCACCGGCCAGGCGCAGGGCCTGCGGGTTATCGACCTTGACCTCGATGCGGAAGCTGCGTGAGCCCGGGTCGGCGGCGGCGGCGATAAAGTGCAGCTCGCCCTGTAATTCGCGGCCGTCGAGCAGTTCGACCTTAACTGGCTGGCCCAGCTTGAGTTGGGTGACTTCCTGCTGGGCAATCTGTGCGCTGACCTTGAGTTGGCTGATATCCACCAGGGTCAGCAGGCTTTGTCCGGGTTGGACGAAATCGCCCAGCTCGACCATGCGCTCGTCATACACCCCGGCAAAGGGCGCACTGATCTGCGTGTTGCTCAGTTGAATGCGCGCCAGGTCGAGTTCGGCGCGGGCCTTGGCCAGTTCGCTCTGCAGACGGATCAGTTCGTTGGTGGAAACCAGGTTGCGCTCGCGCAAGCGTTCGGCGGCGCTGGCATCGGCAGCGCGCTGGCGTACATCGGCCTCACCCTTGGCCACCTGGGCCGGGCGGTTGTCGGTGGACAGGCTGAGCAGTAGCTGACCTTGTTTGACCGGGTTGCCTTTGTCCTGATCCAGGCGCGTCACCGTGCCGCTGATCTGCGAGCGCAGCTCGACCCGGCGCCAGGCTTCGATCTGCCCCTGCACCACGTGCTGGCGCTGCATCGGGCTGGCTTCCAGCCACTGCACTTCAACCTTGGTCAGGCCCTGTTTCTCTGTCGGCGCATCGGCCGTGGCGGTTTCCTGCGCCTTGAAACTCGAACCGCTGATCAGCCAGAGCACGAGCAGCAGACTGATGGCGATGGCGATCAACCAGGGGCGTTTGGACAACTGACTGAACATGGTGGCTACTCGTGGCAATGGGGTTGAGCAAGCAGTTCGGCGGCCTGGGTGCGCAGGCCGGCAATAATGAAATCGGTGACGCGGGCGAAATACTCATCCAGGGCAATTGGCTCGGCCCAGTGGGCAAAGCCACCCGAGGCGATACGTGCCATCACCCCGTTGACGCAGGCTTCGACGCCCCACAGCAGGTTTTGGCAGTCGGCCTGGCTCAGCGCCTGGTTGTTTAGGGCAACACTGAGCATGTCGCTGAAGAACAGTTGGAATTCGCGCTCCATATCGAGGAACTGCTGGCGGTATGGGGTTTCCAGGCGCTCCTGAAACTCTGGGCGGTCACAGTGCAAACACAGCTGCGCCTGGATCGGGTTGGCCAGCATCTGCTCAAAGGCGCGGTGGATCACTCGGCGCATGGCGTCCTGCGCTGTGCTGGCGGCATGCAGCTGGCGCAGTTCCAGCAGGTTGGCGCGGCTCAGATCGAGCACCAGGCGCGCATACAGCGCTTCCTTGCTGGGGAAGTGCTTGTACACCGTGCCTTTGCCGATACCGGCGGCAATCGCCACTTCGGCAATGGTTACGCGGTCCCAAGGCTGCTCGGCAAACAGCTGGCGGGCGGCGTCGAGGAGGGCGTTCTCGCGTTGTTCGAAGAGTTGATCTTGGTAGCGCATGGGTATTTATCGGAGGTTGTGACCGGTGGTCATGCTATGACTGTTGGTCACGCCTGAGCAAGCCGGCAGTTGTAACAGGCTTTGCCGTGGCTTGGTGCGAAAGGGCGATCAGGGGGCGGCGGGGGCGTTGAACTGCTGCCAGATTTGCGCGTAACGGCCGCTGTCCTTGAGTTCCCGCAGGCCCTGATCGAACAGTTGCTGCAGACGTTCACTCTCGGGCAACTGGCGGGAGAAGATCAGGTGGTAGTCCCAGGTTTCATAGGCTGGCGTGGTGGTCAGGCGGTCGCGCTCCTTGGCGCTGAGCTGGTTGAGCACATAGCTGCCTGAGCCTTTAACGATATCCACTGCATCGATGCGCCCGGCGGCCAGCTTGCGCAGGTTGATCAGTTCATCACCGCTGGCTTCGTACTGCACCCAGCCGCGCTGCTCGGCTTGTTCCAGCACGGGCATCTTCGCCGAACCGAGCGGAATGCCGATGCGCAGGCCGTTGAGCTGCTCGGCCCCGGTCAGGCTACCGTCCCAGTTGATGGGCTTGTCGCGGCGGTAGAACAGCACCACCTCATCGCTGTACACCACTGCAGAGAACAGGCAGTCGGCCTCGCGTTCCGGCGTGCGGCCCCAGATGGCCGAGGCCTGCCAGCGCCCTTGCTTGACCTCGGTGTAGGCGCGCTTCCAGGGGAAGAAGCCGTATTCCACGCTGACGCCCTGGGTGGCGAAAGCTTCGTTGAGCAGCTGCGGCACCACGCCATAGTGCGGCAGCGCCTCACCGATAAAGGGTGGCCATTCGCCGATGGCGATGCGGATCTGTTCCTGACTCTGTGCGGGCTGGCAGAAGCCGGCACAGAGCAGCAGGGCGGTGAGCAAACGGCGCATGCAGTGCTCGATATTCAGGCGGCGGGTTATCCAAGCTTAGCCGCGTGCCACGCTGACGCCTTCCAGATTGGCGAAGGAGGTGTCCTTGGCGGTCAGCAGGAAGTCGCGCATAAACGGCGCATCGAGCATATCGGTGCGGATGCCGGCGTACAGGGTGGCGAACAGGCCCTTGTCGCCCAGGCGTTTGGCGGTCACGTAGCCGCGCGAGCTGTACTCATGCAACGCCCAGTTGGGCAGGCCGCACACGCCACGGCCGCTGGCCACCAGTTGCATCATCATCACCGTCAGCTCGGAGGTGCGTACCTGGGCCGGCTCGACATCCGCCGGTTCGAGGAAGCGGGTGAAGATATCCAGGCGATCACGCTCCACCGGGTAGGTGATCAGGGTTTCCGTGGCCAGGTCCTGCGGCTTGATGCACGGTTTGCTGGCCAGCGGATGCTGGTTGGCTACGGCGAGCATGGCTTCGTAGGTAAACAGCGGTACATAGGTGATACCGGCCAGCTCCAGTGGATCGCTGGTTACCACCAGATCCAGATCACCGCGCGCCAGCGCCGGCAGCGGGGCGAAGGAGAAGCCCGAGGCCAGGTCCAGCTCCACTTCCGGCCAGGCATCGCGGAACTGGTCGATGGTCGGCATCAGCCACTGGAAGCAGCTGTGGCATTCGATGGCCATATGCAGGCGTCCGGCGGTGCCGCCGGCCAGGCGGGCTAAATCACGCTCGGCACCGCGCAGCAGCGGCAATACCGTGTCGGACAGCTGCAGCAGGCGCAGGCCAGCGCTGGTAAAGCGCACTGGCTTGGTCTTGCGCACGAATAGCGGCATGCCCAGGCGCTCTTCCAGCTCTTTGAACTGGTGCGACAGCGCCGATTGCGTCAGGTGCAGGCGCTCGGCGGCGTCCACCAGGCTTTCGCTTTCGCGCAGGGCGTGCAAGGTTTTCAGGTGGCGCAATTCGAGCATGGCGGGCCTCGGCGGGAGGGTAGGTGGATGACGCGGTTTTCATCCACCATTGGCAAACACAGGCGGTGGTGGATGGATAAAGCGCCATCCACCCTACATGAATAAAACTATAGATCAAGGCGAATAGATTGAGTTTGTCTCACTTAGGCGGGGTGCCGAGAATAGCCAGCATCTTATTGATCTGCTGGAGCGTTCTGACATGGCCCTGTCCCATTCCCTTGGTTTTCCGCGTATCGGTCGCGACCGTGAACTGAAAAAAGCCCTGGAGGCCTACTGGAAAGGCGAGCTGGATCAAGCCGGCCTGCAAGCGGTGGGCCGCGAGCTGCGCGCCGCCCACTGGCAGCTACAGAAGGACGCCGGCATTGATCTGCTACCCGTCGGTGACTTCGCCTGGTACGACCAGGTGCTGACGCACTCGCTGAGCTTCGGCGTGATCCCCGAGCGCTTTCGCCCGGCAGATGGCAAATCGACCCTGGATACCCTGTTTGGCATGGCGCGCGGCGTCAGTAATAGCTGCTGCGGCGGTGCCCATGCCCAGGAGATGACCAAATGGTTCGACACCAACTACCACTACCTGGTCCCTGAATTTACCGCTGATCAGCAGTTCCAGTTGAGCTGGGAGCAACTGTTCGAGGAAGTCGAAGAAGCCTACGCCCTGGGCCACCGGGTTAAACCGGTGCTGATCGGCCCGCTGACCTATCTGTGGCTGGGCAAAGCCAAGGGCAGCGATTTCGACAAGCTCGATTTGCTGGAGCGGCTGCTGCCGGTCTACGGCGAAATCCTCCAGCGCCTGGCCGCTCAGGGTGTGGAGTGGGTGCAGATCGATGAGCCGATTCTGGTGCTGGACCTGCCGCAAGCCTGGAAGAATGCTTTCGAACGTGCCTACAACCTGCTGCAGCGCGAGCCGGGCAAGAAACTGATCGCCACCTATTTCGCCGGCCTGGAGGACAACCTCGGTCTGGCCGCCAGCCTGCCGGTGGATGGCCTGCATATCGATCTGGTGCGTGCGCCCGAGCAGTTCCCGACCATCCTCGACCGTTTGCCGGCCTATAAAGTGCTGTCGCTTGGTGTGGTCAATGGCCGTAACGTCTGGCGCACTGATCTGCAGCAGGCCCTTACGGTTTTGCAGCAGGCTCAGGAACGCTTGGGCGAGCGCCTGTGGGTAGCGCCAAGCTGCTCGTTGTTGCACAGCCCGGTCGACCTGAACCGCGAAGACCAACTGGATGCCGAGCTGAAAAGCTGGCTGGCCTTTGCCGTGCAGAAGTGCGAGGAAGTCGCACTTCTGACCACTGCCCTGAATGCCCCACAGAACGCCCAGGTGCAGGCCGCACTGGCGGCAAGCCAAGCCGTGCAGGCCAGCCGCGCGCAATCACCACGCATCCATAAACCAGCGGTGCAGGCGCGTCTGGCGGCCATTAGCGCTGCCGACAGCCAGCGCCAGTCGCCATTTGCCACGCGTATCGAGCAACAGCGTGCACGTCTGCAGTTGCCTGCGTTCCCGACCACTACCATCGGCTCGTTTCCGCAGACTGCGTCGATCCGTCTGGCACGCCAGGCGTTCAAGGCCGGCAAACTGTCGGTGAGTGACTACACCGAGGCCATGCACAGCGAGATTCGCCACGCCGTCGAGGTGCAGGAAAACCTCGGCCTGGATGTGCTGGTGCACGGTGAGGCCGAGCGTAACGACATGGTCGAGTACTTTGCCGAGCAGCTCGATGGCTATGCCTTTACCCGTTTCGGTTGGGTGCAGAGCTACGGTTCGCGTTGCGTAAAACCGGCAGTGATCTATGGCGACCTGAGTCGGCCAAAAGCCATGACCGTGGCCTGGATCGGCTACGCGCAAACCCTCACCCGCAAAGTGATGAAGGGCATGCTGACCGGCCCGGTGACCATGCTGATGTGGTCTTTCCCGCGTGACGATATTTCCCGTGAGCAGCAGGCGCGGCAGTTGGCCCTGGCCATTCGGGACGAGGTGGTGGACCTGGAAACGGCCGGCATCAAAATCATCCAGATCGACGAAGCCGCCTTCCGTGAAGGTTTGCCGCTGCGTCAGGCGCAGTGGCAGGGCTACCTGAGCTGGGCCACTGAGGCCTTCCGCCTGTGCGCCTCGGGCGTGCGTGACGAGACGCAGATCCACACCCATATGTGCTACAGCGAGTTCAATGATGTGATTGAGTCCATCGCCGCCATGGATGCCGACGTGATCACCATCGAAACCTCGCGTTCGGACATGGAACTGCTGGAGGCCTTCGAACGCTTCGACTACCCCAACGATATTGGCCCCGGCGTCTATGACATCCACTCGCCACGGGTGCCGGACAGCAGTGAGATGGTCAAATTGCTGCGCAAGGCCGCCCAGCGTATTCCCGCCGAACGCCTGTGGGTCAACCCGGACTGCGGCCTGAAAACCCGCGCCTGGCCCGAGACTGAGGCGGCGTTGATCAATATGGTGTCTGCCGCACGGCAGTTGCGCACCGAGCTGGCCTGATAGCGTTCTGTCGCGGCTAAAGCCCCTCCCACGGTTCTGATCAGCTGTGGCAGGGGCTTTAGTTGGCGCTTCTTGTCGTTATAGGGAGACCGCTCGTCTCCCTTCATCAAACTGTCACGCTTGTGTGGCAGCGCGCTCGTACAAACATCACCACACTCGCGTCTTAATGGGGTGCTGCGTTCTGCTGTCCCGGGTCTGGGTGATGTTATGCGTGGGTTGATTCTTCTCGCTGCACTGTTGTGCGGCCTGCCGGTTTTTGCGGCGCAGCGTTGTGATATTCAAGTGCCGACACACACGGCGGATGTGGGCGAGGTGCGTCTGGCGTACCAGAGCATTGGCCGCGACAGTGATCCGGCGCTGCTGCTGGTGATGGGCCTGGGCGGACAACTGATCCACTGGCCGGATGAAGTGGTGGCGCGCCTGTGTCAGCAGGGCTTTCGGGTAATTCGCTTTGATAACCGCGATGTCGGCCTGAGCACTTGGGCCGGCACGGCGCCGGCAATCAATCTGACCTACGAAGCGCTGCGTTACCGGCTCGGCCTGTCGGTGGCTGCGCCCTATGGCCTGCGTGATATGGCGCAGGACGCCCTGGGCCTGCTGGATGCCCTGGCGGTGGATCAGGTGCATGTGCTGGGCGCGAGCATGGGCGGGATGATTGCCCAGCATATGGCCGACCTTGCACCTGAGCGGGTGCAGAGCCTGACCTTGATCATGACCAGCTCCGGTGCTCAGGGTTTGCCGGCGCCAAGCAGCGCGCTGCTGAGTCTGCTGGCCAAACGTGAAGCGCCCAACCGCGCGATAGCCCTGGAGCAGCAGGCCGACCTGCTGGCGGCCTTGGGCAGCCCGACGGTCAGCGATGACCGGCAGTTACTGTTGCAACAGGCGCAGATTGCCTACGACCGGGCGTTCAACCCGGAAGGTGTGCAACGGCAGTTGTTGGCGATTCTGGCGGAACCGAGCCGGGTTGAGCTGCTTAACCGTCTGCGCGTGCCAACCCTGGTGGTGCATGGCACGGCCGACCCGCTGCTGCCGGTGATGCACGGCGTGCATGTGGCGGCGCATATCAAAAACAGCGAATTGAGACTGATCCCCGGTCTGGCCCATCGCTTTCAGGAAGCGTTCAAAGAACCCTTGCTGGCGGCGGTGTTGCCGCACCTACAGGCCCATCGGGGCGATGGGCAGTGGGCGCGACTATGATCGGCGATCATCCGCCGCAATGTATTTCCAATTGACTAGCGGTTCCGCCCTTACGGCGGCTCACTTTTGGCAAACGCCCGGATGGCCGGCCCCGCCAAAAGTAAGCAAAAGGTCTTACCCCTTGCATCCGGCCCGACTTCGTCGGGTTCCCTCGCTCCATCATTGCTCCAGGGGCCGGCGTACAAGGGCCGTCCCTAGCCCTTTATCGCGGTGGCGCCCAGCCCTCTCGCCGCATCCATGCGGCTCGCTCCCCTACACAACGACTCCACTCGGCCTGCTGATGGGGCGATTGGTGTCGTCTGGATAATCACCTTCTGCAAGCAAATAGGTATTGCTGGGCTTAACGAGTGCCGAGGAAATCACGCTTACCGATGCTCACGCCGTTATGGCGCAGGATGGCGTAGGCGGTGGTGAGGTGGAAATAGAAGTTCGGCAGCACGTGATCAAGCAGGAAGGCTTGGCCCTGGAAGTGGGTTTCCTTGTCGCGGCGCTTGAGGGTGACGGTGCGTGCTTCGCTGCCGTCGATCTGCGCGGCGCTCAGGCCTTGCAGAAAGCTTAAGGTCTTGGCGATGCGCGCTTGCAGTTCGGCGAAGCTGGTTTCGTCGTCGGCATGGCTCGGTGCTTCCACTTCAGCCAGCAGAGCAGCGCCGGCCTTGGCGCCGTCGCAGGCGATCTGCACCTGGCGGCTCAGGGGGAACATATCGGGTGCCAGGCGCGCATTGAGAAATACGCTCTGCTCGATCTTCTTCTCTTCGGCGTGGGCTGCGGCGATGCCGAGGATGGTCGACAGGTTGTTCAGCTGACGGGTGAAGACCGGGATGGATGCTTGGTACATGGACAGGGACATGGGTATCTCCAGAAGCGCCGAACCGGATTGCCCGGGCGCGATTGTGTAGAAGGGCAGTGCGCTGCCGCAGGCAGCGGCCTGAGGCAGCAAGCTTAGAACTTGTTTCGGATCTCGCGAGCTAGAGTCCTGCAAGGCAAAAACAGGCGAGAAAGCGGAGTGTACTTTTGTACATGAGCATTTCGAGCCTGTTTTTAACGCAGCAGGGCCGACGCGCAGCCGATCCGAAGTAGGTTCTTAGCCGATGGTGATCGGCGGCAACTTAGTCAGCTCAACGGTCTGTGCTTTGCGCGGGGCGAGGATTTCCGCTTCGCCATCGACCACCAGCTCATCGTTCTGGTTGAACACGCGGGTAGCTACACGCACGCGAAATTTCGGCAGTTTTTCCAGGATTTCCAGGCGCACTGTCAGGGTGTCGCCGAGTTTTACCGGTGCGGTAAAGCGCATGCTCTGGCCGATATAGATGGTGCCCGGGCCAGGCAGCTCGCAGGCCACGGCGGCGCTGATCAATGCGCCACTGAACATGCCGTGGGCGATACGTTCCTTGAACATGGTGGTAGCGGCGTATTCGGCATCCAGGTGCACCGGGTTGTGGTCGCCGGATACTTCGGCAAACAGCTGAATATCGCGTTCGCTGACGGTTTTGCTGTAGCTGGCGGTCTGGCCGACTTCGAGGGCGTCGTAGGGCGTGTTGCTGCTTTGGCTCATGGGTGACTCTCTTGGCTCTGTAGGTGGCGCTGGCGCGGTTGGCTAAGGGCCTGTTGCAACCAGTCGATGATGTAGGCGGTCACGTCGTCGCGGTTGCTCTCGTTGAGCAACTCGTGACGGGCGTCCGGATAGATTTGTATCTGCACATAGGGGTTGCCGGCGGCTTGCAGGGCGTTGCCCAGGTCTTGCTGACGATGGCCGTCGCTGACCGGGTCACAGGCGCCGCCAATCACCAGCAGCGGCAGGCTGTTGTCGATCTGCGCGAGGTTGTGCAGTGGGGTGATCTGCTGCAGGCCGCCGAGCAGGTCGACCCACAGCTGGTTGCTGCAGCGGAAGCCGCACAGCGGGTCATTGATGTACTTGTCGACTTCCAGCGGGTCGCGGCTCAGCCAGTCGAAGGCGGTGCGGTTGGGCTTGAAGGCTTTGTTAAATGAGCCGAACGAAGCGAATTCGAGCAGGGCACTGCGCCCCTGCGGCCCTTGTCGCCAGCGCTCGAAGCGGGCCAGCAACTGGCCGACGCGGTACAACGCCACGGGCTGGTAGTTGGAGCCAGAAAGAATCGCGCCCTGCAGGCTGCAGCTGTGCTGCATCAGGTAGGCCTGAGCAATGTAGCTGCCCATGCTGTGTCCGAGCAGGAAAATCGGCGTTTGCGGATGGGTCTGGCGCATATGGTGGTTGAGGTTGGCCAGGTCATTGACCACCAGTTCCCAGCCCTTGCTGTCGGCATAGTGGCCGAGCAGGCCGTGTTCGGCGGTTTTGCCATGCCCGCGCTGGTCGTGCGCATACACCTCGAAACCTTGCGCCACCAGCGCTTCAGCCAGGCGTGCATAACGCCCGCTGTGTTCGGCCATGCCGTGAGCCACCATCAGCAACGCCTTGGGCGGCTGTTCGGCATACCAGCGGTTGACAAAGAGGGGCGCTGCATCGGTGCTGTTGAGCCAGAACGCTTGGTGGAGCATGGCGAATCCCTTAAGCCTGCAGAAGCTGCGCATTGTGCACCCCGCGCGGCGCGGCGCAAAGTCCGTGCGGGTTCAAGGGTTATGGTTGCGCAATATCTGCATATATTCGCCGCTGCTGTGCAGGTCACGCAGACCCTGTTCAAACACGGCGCTCCAGTCCGGCTCGCCGAGCTTGGCTGGAACAAAACCGACCAACAGCGGTATGCGCTCCAGCACATTGCCGTGCCAGCTGAGTTTGCCGCGCAGCTGCTCATCGTTGGCGATCAGGTAATTACCGACGGTGCGCTCCAGCAGCACCATGTCGAAACGCCGGGCATTGAGTTTGCGCAGGTTACTGATGTCGTCCACGGCGTCTTCGAGGGTCAGCCCGGCATCGAGAATATGCTGCGGGTAACCGTAACCGCGCACGATTCCCAGGGTTTTGCCGCGCAGTTCCTGCAGCTGGTTGAACTGCAGCGGATAGCCGTCGCGGATAAACAACCCCAGCTCGCTGTAGAACAGCGGGCGCGAGGGCTGCAGGCCTTCCTCATTGATCTCCTTAGGCCACAGCGCCAGCGCGCCCTGGTAGTTGCCGTTGCCCAACTCCACGCGCACCCGCGCCCAGGGCAGAAAATCAATCTGCACCGGGTAGCCGCGCACGGCAAAGGCGCGGCGGGTCAGGGCGACGATGCTGCCGCCATCCGGCAGGTGTTCAGAGCTGTAGGGCGGGTATTCCAGGGTGGCCATACGCAGCTGTGGTTCGGCCGGCGCCGATTGCGCGAGGAGAAACAGCAGTGTTGCAGCGAATAGAACGATAGGCATGGGAAGCCGTCAGCGCAGGGTGCAGATTGGTTATAGGCGGCGCGGCAGGATAGTTCCACACGGAGCGGCAAGATTCAGTGCGTCAATGACGCTGCCCGGCTATTTGCCTGTTTGGCGTTAGCTGTTAACGTCCAGCCAACTCCGTTAGAGGGTGCTTACAAAATACTTGCGCTCGCCCATGCTGCGTTGAGCCCAGCCCGAGACACGGCGTCTCAAAATGCTCGTGTACAACTCGTACACTCCGCTTTTTCGGCTGATCTCGCCTTGCCTGGCCATCGCTCGCTACTTTTGTAAGCACCCTCTTTCGCGGATCAGACCATCTCAGGGCAAGAGGATAAAAATAATGCAGCCTGATTTCTGGAGCGACAAACGCCCGGCCGGCGTACCCAATGACATCGACCTGGGGACTTACAAGTCGGTGATTGAGGTGTTCGAGCGCTCGTGCAAGAAGTTCGCCGACCGGCCCGCCTTCAGCAACCTGGGCGTAACCCTGACCTATGCCGAGCTGGATCGGCTCTCTGCGGCCTTTGCCGCCTACCTGCAAAAGCACACTGACCTGCAGCCGGGCGAGCGCATCGCCGTGCAGATGCCCAACGTGCTGCAGTACCCGATTGCCGTGTTCGGCGCCATGCGCGCCGGGCTGATTGTGGTCAACACCAACCCGCTGTACACCGCCCGCGAGATGCGCCATCAGTTCAAGGATGCCGGCGTACGTGCGCTGGTGTACCTGAATATGTTCGGCAAGCTGGTGCAGGACGTGCTGCCGGATACCGAAATCGACTACCTGATCGAAGCCAAGATGGGTGACATGCTGTCGAGCCTGAAAGGCTGGCTGGTCAACACCGTGGTGAAGAAAGTCAAAAAGATGGTGCCTGACTACCAGCTGCCGCAGGCGGTGGGCTTCAAGGATGCGCTCAAGCAGGGCCATGGACACGCGTTGAAGCCGGTCAAGGTCGGCCAGGAAGATATCGCCGTGCTGCAATACACCGGCGGCACCACCGGTGTGGCCAAGGGCGCGATGCTCACTCACGGCAACCTGGTGGCCAATATGCTGCAGGTTGATGCCTGCCTGTCGCAGTTGGGCAACGATGGCACCCCGCTGATGAAGCAGGGTCAGGAAATCATGATCGCGCCGCTGCCGCTCTACCATATCTATGCCTTCACCGCGAACTGCATGTGCATGATGGTCAACGGCAACCACAACGTGCTGATCACCAACCCGCGCGACATTCCAGGCTTCGTCAAGGAGCTGGGCAAGTGGCAGTTCTCTGCGCTGCTGGGCCTCAACACGCTGTTCGTCGCGCTGATGGATAATCCCGAGTTCCAGAAGCTGGATTTCTCCAAGCTCAAGGTCACCAACTCCGGCGGCACCGCCCTGGTCAAGGCTACGGCCGAGCGCTGGCAGGCGATGACCGGCTGCACTGTGGTCGAAGGCTATGGCCTGACCGAAACCTCGCCGGTGGCTAGCACCAATCCCTACGGCGACAAAGCACGGCTGGGCACTGTGGGCATTCCGGTGCCGGGCACGGCGTTCAAGGTCATTGATGATGATGGCGTCGAGCAGCCGCTGGGCGAGCGCGGCGAGCTGTGCATCAAGGGCCCGCAGGTGATGAAGGGCTACTGGAACCGCGAAGAAGCCACTGCCGAGGTGCTGGACGCCGAGGGCTGGTTCAAGAGCGGTGACGTGGCGGTGATCGACCCGGATGGCTTTGTGCGCATCGTCGATCGCAAGAAGGACATGATCATCGTCTCCGGTTTCAACGTGTACCCCAACGAGATTGAAGACGTGGTTATGGCCCACCCGAAAGTCGCCAGCTGCGCGGCCATCGGCGTGCCGGACGAGAAGTCCGGGGAAGCAGTCAAGCTGTTCGTGGTGGCCCGCGACAGCAGCCTCAGTGCCGATGAACTGAAGGCTTACTGCAAGGAAAACTTCACCGGCTACAAGGTACCCAAGCAGATCGTCTTCCGTGATTCGCTGCCGATGACCCCCGTCGGCAAGATACTTCGTCGCGAGCTGCGCGATATAGCCTGAGAACCTCCTTACGATCTGCTGCGCGTCGGCCCTGCCGCGTTAAAAACAGGCTCGGAATGCTCATGTACAAAAGTACACTCCGCTTCCTCGCCTGTTTTTGCCTTGCAGGGCTCTAGCTCGCACGATCGTAAACAGGTTCTTGGTAAGCAATAAGTGTGACCAGGTGTTGTATGTTGGTCGCTTTTGTGACTGCTGCGGCGCTTTTTGGTGCTAGTCGCTGTTTGGCAAAGCTGCTACTCTCGGGCGGCTTTTTTGTGATCCGCCATCCATGGCGACCAGCCTTTTTGGGCCGTCGCTGTGCGACGTCAAAAATTGCTCCCGGCAATTTTTTTGCCGTTTAAGTCGCAGAAAACACGCAAATCTACAATAAACAACCGTCTACGCGCGGTGAAGATCAAGCTGTTGCTGAGGAGTGGGCTTCCATGACCGAAAACTTTTGGAAGGATAAGTATCCCGTTGGGATTGCTGCCGAAATCAATCCTGACCAGTACCCGAA